>Ga0137415_10003004_pt1 | contig 16701 bp, 13 predicted proteins | sample CZODoug3_1_1_16f_FD_183082 | JGI IMG/M metagenome (GOLD analysis project Ga0137415, IMG submission 183082) | Vadose zone soil fungal communities from Angelo Coast Range Reserve, California, USA - CZODoug3_1_1_16fungal (Hybrid Assembly) | ecosystem: Environmental > Terrestrial > Soil > Vadose...
CCAGTCTACGTTCCCTACTTCGTGCCTATCGCGCGCGGCGTGCACCGGCGTTTCGAGCCTGCTCCGCTTCCGATGCCCGCTCAGCAGTCTTCTCAGGGCGTCGCGTATCCGATCGCGCCGCGACTCATTGTCCCGTCCAGCGCCCAGCTGCGAGGCCGTCGGCCGTAAAGAAAAACGGGAAACGTGCCGGAGCACATTTCCCGTTTGGTGCGATGGAGGCGCGGGGAATTGAACCCCGGTCCGAGCATGACTTCGATACCGCTACTACGTGCGTAGACAAAGCTTTGGTGGTCTCACCGCCTCGGCGCTTCGTCAGCCCTGGCAGTAACAAGCCTCTTTAATCTCTTGCGGCACCCGTTGAGGCCCCAGGTGCCGCCAGCCCGACTTTGCGATACGTGAGCGCCGCCTCAGGCGGGCTGCCACTCACGCAGGTGCGTGAAGCCGAAGCTTACGCAGCCAGAGCCAGTGTAGAGTTGGCTTGTGTATAGTCCCAGTTGATTTACCAGGTGACTGAGAACCTGGGCACGCAACAGTACCCTCGTCAAACCCGTCGAAGCCTGTCGCCCCCGACAACCTACTCTAGTCGGACCGGCTCGCCTTTTCAACCCGATTACGCCCTGCCTGCTTGGCACGGTACAGCGCCGCGTCTGCCGCCGCGGGCAGATTGCGAACGTCACCAATCGGCTCCGGATAAGCCGCCACGCCGCACGAGGTCGCCAACGAGTACGGAGATCCGCTCCAATGCCACCTCGTCCCCGCCACTGACTCACGAATCCGCTCCGCCACCTCCATCCCTTCCCGCTGCGGCGTGCGTGGCAGCCACACCGCGAACTCTTCACCGCCGATCCGCGCCACCAGGTCACCATCGCGCACCGCCGCCTCCAGCAGCCGAGCCACATGCTTCAACGCCGCATCGCCCGCGGCGTGCCCGAGCGTGTCGTTCAGCTGCTTGAAGTGATCGAGGTCGATGTAGATCAGCGTCGCCGACGGCGGCGTCCCGATCGTATACGCCTGGAGCGTGCGCTCAAACTCCCGCCGGTTTCTCAGTCCGGTTAGCGAATCGACCACCGCCCGCTGCTCCGCGTCGTGCACGGCGCGCGCGGCCGCGAGCCGCGGCCCGAGTTCGGCGAGCAGAGGTCCCAGATCCTCCACCGGCGGCGTGTCGGGATCGAGCGGCGGACCGAGCAACACGAGCGCTCCCACGACGACGGAACCATCCGTGAGCGGATACGCCGTCCCGGCGCGCTCACTGCGACGCCGCTCCGGCACGCCGGTCCCAAAGACATCCTCCGCGCCGCGGGTGGCGATGGGCACGCCGGTCGCGATCGCTCTGGCGACGGGTGACTCCGTCGCGAGCGCCTGACCCACGAGCCGGCGGTCGGCCGCTCCCGACACGACGAGCACGCGCGCGCTATCGCCCGTCGCCAGCACCAAGGCGGCTCGTCGCTGTGCGAGCTGTTCCGCGAGCTCGACGCCGGCCCGCCCGATCCCTTCGAGCGTTTGCGCGCCGCTGGCAATGCGCGACAGCCGGGCCGCCAGCACTCGCGCGCCTCCGCGGGACGCCGCTGCCTGATCCTCGGTCAGGCGCATGCCGGCCACGAACCGGCGCAGCTCGAGAGCAGTCGCATCGGCGATCGCTCGCGAGCGGTCCGGGTCGGCCAGCAGCACGCCAGCGCCGTAGGGAAAATCACCCACGGCGACGTACGTCCCTTCGGCGTCGTCCACGACGTGTAGACGCCCGTCCACGGACGCGAGCTGCACCAGCGCGGCGCCGCGCCGCCGGACGTCCGCCGCAACATCGTCGTCGCGCAGCACCTCCAGCGGGCCGTCAACCGGACCGACGACCCAACCGGCGGTGGCGCCAGTTGCGCGGCGCAGGAGATCGAGGACTTCGCGGAAGCCGAGCGGCGGTGGCCCGCGGCGGCGCATGCGGCCCGGCCGCCAGCGGATGGTCCAGCCAAGCGCGAGGGCAGCGCCCCCGGCGGCTGCGAGGAGACTCCACACAGAGCCCCGCCAGATGGCGACGGCCACAACGCCGGCGCCGCCCACCTGCAGCAGGAGCGCGACCCAGCGCCGCACCGGCGTACGATTACGAATGATTGATGCGGCTGGCTGCGGCGGCGGCGCCGAATCCGTTGTCGATGTTGACCACAGTGACGCCCGACGCGCAGGAATTCAGCATCGCCAGCAAAGCGGCCAGGCCGCCGAATGATGCGCCGTAGCCGACGCTCGTCGGCACGGCGATGACGGGAACTTTGACCAACCCACCGACCACGCTGGGCAACGCGCCCTCCATGCCCGCCACGACGATGATGACGCTGGCCGAGCGCAGCATGTCGGTCTGGGTGAGGAGGCGGTGAATCCCGGCGACGCCGACGTCGGTGAGCCGTTCAACAGAGTTCTTGAGCGCCCGCGCGCTCACCGCCGCTTCCTCGGCGACCGCGAGGTCACTGGTGCCGGCGGTGCAGATGAGGACGGTGCCCCGCCCCGTCGGCGCCGGCTCAGGATCTGGCGGAAGGTAGGCGGTTCGGCCCAGCTCGTTGATCTCCACTCGGGGGAACCGCGCCGCCAGCGCTTGCGACTGCGCCGGATCGGCGCGTGTTGCCAGGAAGCTCCCCCCTGCCACCTCGAGGCGCTCGGCGATTGCGACGACTTGGCCGACGGTCTTGCCCGGACAAAAGATCACCTCCTGATGCCCCTGGGTGATGGGCCGGAGGTGATCGATCGTGGCGAACGGCAGCCGCTCGAAGCTCATGCGGCCACAGATCGCGCAGATCCGAACAGATATTCGCTGAAGATCTCCTCGGCCTCCCCCATTGATTCAATGGCGAAGAGGCGTTGGCGCAGCTCGGACGCACCCGGCAGGCCTTTTGTATACCAGCCGAAATGCTTGCGGAACTCGAGCGCCGTCTTGCGCGTGTCACCCTGGAGCCGCAGCGCCAGCCGGGCATGATCCAGCGCTGTGGCGAACCGCTCCTCGGGTGTCGGATCGGGCCGCTTGCCGCGCCCGTCGAGCAGGTCGCGCGCCTGGGCGAACAGCCACGGATTCCCGAACGAGCCCCGGGCAATCATGATGCCGGCGCACCCGGTGTGGTTTCGCATCGCCACCACGTCTTCGGGAGTGCGGATGTCGCCATTGCCGATGACCGGGATCGTGAGCGCCTGGGTGAGCCGTGCGATCTCGTCCCAGTTCGCCGCGCCCTGATACATCTGCGTCCGGGTGCGCGGATGGAGCGTGAGCGCCTGCGCCCCGGCCTCCTGACAGCGCAGCCCGATTTCCACAGGATCACGCTGCGACTCGTCCCAGCCGCTACGAATCTTGACCGTCACCGGGAGCCGCGTGGCCTCTCGCACCGCCCGGATGATGCCGCGCACCAGCGTCATGTCTTTCAGGCAGCCCGAGCCACCGTTGTTCTTCACGACCTTCTTCACCGGGCATCCGAAATTGATGTCCACAAAGTCGGGCTCGAACAGCTCCGTTACCATTGCGGCGGCCTTCGCCATAATGCCGGCGTCGGCGCCGTAGATCTGGATACCGATGGGCCGCTCGCAGGGCTCGAACCGCATCTCGGCCAGGACGCGCTCGATCCCTAGGGAAATGCCTACGGACGAAATGAACTCCGACACGACGACGTCGGCCCCGTAGCGGCGGCAAATCTGCCGGAACGGCGACTCCGATACCCCCGCCATGGGGGCGAGGTAGAGCGGGACGTCTTGCGTGACCGAGTACGGGAAGTCCATGCGCTGGAACGTAATAGCGCGTTGCGCACGGAGCAACCAAGATTTACCTTTCGCGCGCGAATGCGCCTGCGCGAGTTCTTTTCCGATGATGCCATCACGCTCGAGCTTCAGAGCACCACGAAGGACGCGGTGCTCAAGGAGCTCGTCGGGCTCCTCAAGCTCGACGAAAAGTCGCAGGGGATGCTGTTCAAGATGCTGAAGCGGCGCGAGACGCTCGGCTCGACCGGCATCGGCCAGCACATCGCGATCCCGCACTGCCGCTCACTGGTCGTCACCCGCCTGCGCTGTGCGTTTGGCCGCAGCATGAAGGGGATCGACTTCAAGGCGATCGACGACCAACCCGTCAACTACTTCTTCCTGATCGTCGCGCCGCCCTTAGAGGTCTCGAATCAGTACTTACCGGTGCTGGGGAAAATCGCTCAGTTTGCGAAGGAACCTGATGTACCGGCACGGCTCGCAAAGCTGCAGGCGCCGTCAGAGTTCTTGGAGCTATTGGAGGAAAAGAATATCTAGGACGCTATTCCCACTCGATCGTCGCCGGTGGCTTTGAGCTCACGTCGTACGTCACGCGATTCACGCCTTTCACTTCATTGATGATTCGATTCGATATCCGTCCCAAGACCTCGTGCGGGAATTGAAACCAATCTGCCGTCATTCCATCACGACTCGTAACGGCACGCAGTGCAACCACGTTGTCGTACGTGCGCCCATCACCCATGACGCCGACCGACTTGATCGGCAGTAGTACCGCGAACGCCTGCCAGATCTGATCATATAAGCCCGCTGCGCGAATCTCATCCAGATAAATCGCGTCGACGCGACGAAGCACGTCCAGGCGTGCTTCATTCACCGGCCCCAGCACTCGAATCGCCAGACCCGGCCCGGGGAACGGATGGCGCCCCACGATCTCCTCGGGCAGCCCCAGCTCGCGCCCGACCTTGCGCACTTCGTCCTTGAACAGCTCCCGCAGCGGCTCGATCAGCTTCCAGGGCAGGTTCGGTCGCAGTCCGCCGACGTTGTGATGCGTCTTGATCGTGGCCGATGGCCCGCCCGTAGCCGACGCCGATTCGATGACGTCGGGATACAGGGTGCCCTGCACCAGGAAGCCGACATTGCCTGCGACGTGGCGCCCGGCGTCCTCGAATACGTCGATGAACGTATGGCCGATGCGCCGGCGCTTCTCCTCGGGGTCCTCGACGTCTTTCAGCTCCTTGAGGAAGCGGTGCGTCGCGTCCACGACGCGCAAATCGATCCCCATGTGGGCGCGAAAGGTGCGTTCGACCTGCTCGCGCTCACCGCGCCGCAGCAAGCCGTGGTCCACAAAGACGCACGTCAGCCGGTTGCCGATGGCCCGATGCACCAGCGCGGCTGCCACCGCCGAGTCCACCCCACCTGAGAGCCCGCAGATCGCTCGGCCTTCGGTCCCCACGAGCTGGCGAATCCGGCCGATTTCCTGGTCGATGAAGTGGCCCGGCGTCCAATCAGGGGTGCAACCGCAAATATCGAACAGGAAGTTGTGCAGGATCTCGCCGCCTCGCGGCGTGTGCGCGACCTCCGGGTGAAACAGCACACCGTAGATCGGCTTCGAGTCGTGCTGCATGCCGGCGACGGGGGCGTTAGCGCTCGTTGCGGTCACCCGAAAATGGGGTGGCGGCGACTCAATCCGGTCACCGTGGCTGGCCCAGACGATGATGCCGGCCTGCGGCTCGAATCCCGCAAAGAGGCCCTTGTTCTCGCGGATCGTGACGTCCGCGCGGCCGTACTCGCGCGCCGTGGCGGGAGTGGCTTTCCCGCCCGACAGCTGGGCCACGAGCTGCATGCCGTAGCAAATGCCCAGGACCGGGACGCCAAGATCGAGAATTCCGGGATCGACCGTCGGCGCACCGGGATCGAACACCGAGTTTGGTCCGCCTGACAGGATGATCCCCTTGGGGTCAAACGACCGCACGAAGGCGAGATCGGTGCCACGCGCGGCGGGATGAATCTCGCAGTAAACGCTCGCTTCCCGGATGCGACGCGCAATCAGCTGGGTGAACTGCGATCCGCAGTCGAGGATGAGGATCCGGTTCACGCCTTGTACCACGTGGTCGGTTCGGCTGTTTCGCCTCTGACGAGGTCGTCGAGCGTCTCGCGCTGCCGCGCGACGTAATAGCGATCGCCGTCGACGACGACTTCGGGTGCCCGCGGCCGCTGGTTGTAGGTCGAGCTCATGACGAACCCATACGCGCCGGTGCCGAGCACCGCGAGCACCTCGCCGGGCCCAACCGCGACGAGCTTGCGGTCGAGCGCGAGGAAGTCACCGGACTCACAGATCGGTCCGACGACGTTCACGACTTCCTCGGGCCGCTTGCCGTCGCGCAGCGGCAGGATCTCATGGTGGGCATTGTAATGGCTGGGACGGACAAAGTCCGACATCCCGGCGTCGACAATGACATACTCTTTGCCGCCCGCGTGCTTGCGATAGAGCACGCGGGTCAGCAGGACGCCCGCGTTCGCGACGAGATAGCGCCCGGGCTCGCACAACAGCCCCAACCCCGCGGCGCCGACCGCGGGGACGACCGCGTCCGCGAACGCCTTGGGACTCGGCGCCTTCTCGTTGTGGTACCGGACGCCCAGCCCACCGCCGACATCCAGGGCCTCGAGCGTCGTGATGCCGGAGGCGCGGATCGCCGTCACCAGCTCGATCAACTTCACCGTGCCGCGATGGTACGGCGTCACGTCGGTGATCTGCGAGCCGATGTGCATCGCCAGACCCCTGAGCACGAGCCGCGGCTCGGCGGCGATGCGGCGCGCGACGGTGACCACCTCGTCGAAGGGGATGCCGAACTTCGCCGTCTTCTCGCCCGTCTTCATGTACAGATGCGAATCGATCGCGACGTCGGGATTCACACGGATCCCGACGCGCACCGGCCGTTTGATGTCGTTGGCGACCGCGGTGAGCGTGTCCAGCTCGCTGGTCGATTCGATGTTGATGAATCCGACGCCGGCGCGGATGGCTTCCTCGATCTCCGCGGCCGTCTTCCCAACGCCCGAGAAGACGATTCCGTCGGGATCGAAGCCGGCGATGCGGACGCGGCGCAGCTCGCCGACCGACACGATGTCCGCGCCGGCCCCGAGCTGCTTCAGGACCCGCAGCACGCCCAGGTTGCCGTTGGCCTTGACCGAGTAGCAGATGCGGTGACGGATGCCGTGCAGCGCGTCGTGGAGTGCGTTGTACTGCGCGCGAATCAGGTTGGTGCTGTAAACGTACGCCGGCGTCCCGATCCGATCCGCGATTGCCTGGAGCAATCCCGGATCGAACCCTAGTACGCCTGTGCCCACACGGCCTCCGCGACGCTGGGGGCTCCGCACCACATGCATGTCTTCGGCACCTCTTTGCTGCGGAACTCGGGATCTGGGAGCAGGCGAATCGTCGCGTTGGTCTGCTGTTTGATCTCCGCTTCGCATGCCGGATCGCCGCAGAAGCCGCCGTAGGCAAACCCCCCGCTGCCCTTGATGAACTCGAGGAACTGCGCCTTGGTGGCACCGCGGATCGAGTTCTTTTCGCGCCGCTCGCGGGCGGCCGCGAGCAACGACGCCTGGATCTCGTCGAGCGCTTTCGTGACGGCAGCCGTCGCTTCTTGAAGAGGCACAGGCGCTTTGCCGCCAGTCCGGCGGGCCAGCACGACCTGGCCACTCGCGAGGTCGCGAGGCCCGATCTCCAGACGGACGGGCACGCCGAAGCCTTCCCACTCGAAGTACTTGGCGCCGGGCTTCATCGTGTCTCGAAGATCGAGCTCGACTCGGATGCCCGCCTTTTCGAGATCCTCTTTCACCCGATAGCCGGTAGCCGATACCTGGTTTTTCTCGTCGTCAGTCTTCCAGATCGGCACGATCACGACCTGCACCGGCGCGAGCTTCGGGGGCGCAACGAGGCCGTTGTCGTCCGAATGCGTCATGATCAGGCCGCCGATGAGCCGAGTCGAGACGCCCCAGGACGTGCTCCAGACGTATTCGAGGCCACCGGCCGCGGTCTGGTACTGCACGTTGAACGCCTTGGCGAAGTTCTGGCCGAGGTTGTGCGATGTCCCTGCCTGGATCGCCTTGTTGTCCTGCATCAGCGCTTCGATCGCATAGGTGCGCAACGCCCCGGCGAATCTTTCACTGTCCGTTTTGAGACCGGTGAGGACCGGCATGGCCAGCCACTCTTCGTTGAAGCGGCGATAAATCCCCAGGATGAGACGCGCCTCACGCTCGGCGTCCGCTTCATCGACGTGCGCGGTGTGCCCTTCCTGCCAGAGGAATTCCGTCGTCCGCAGGAACGGACGGGTGCGCAGCTCCCACCGCACGATGTTGCACCATTGATTCAAGAGCAGCGGCAAGTCGCGATAGCTCTGGATCCACTTCGCGTACATCGCGTAGATGATCGTTTCCGACGTGGGCCGCACGACGAGCGGCTCCTCGAGCGCCGAGCTGGGATCGACGGCGATGGCGTCCTTCCCCTGCTTCCCCGTGGCTTTGAGGCGCGTGTGCGTGACCACCGCGACTTCCTTCGCGAACCCCTCGACGTGCTCCGCCTCTTTCGCCAGGAAACTCATGGGGATGAACAGCGGGAAATACGCGTTGCGATGACCGGTGGCCCGCAGCATCTCGTCGAGCGCACGCTGCATCAGCTCCCAGATGCGATAGCCGTTGGGCCGGATGACCATCGCGCCGCGGACGGGCGAATAGTCGGCGAGCTGCGCATGCTCGATGACGTCGCCGTACCACTCGCTGAAGTCCTTCGCGCGTGGCGTGATGTGTTTTGCTTGTGCCATTAATCGAAATATCCGTTGAGAAGCTGACGAATGGGTACTTTCGCCTCGGTGCTCGTCCGGAGATCCCGCACGACCGCAAGCCCTTCCGCCCGCTCTTCCGGGCCCACGATCACGGCGCGCGCCGCCCCACGGGCGGCGGCCAGCTCGAGCTGCTTGCGCACCGCCGCGTGCCGCAGCCCGTATTCCACCGCAATGCCCCGCTCGCGCAGCGCGTGGGCGAGCTGCAGCACGACGGGGAGGTCGTCCCCGCCCACCGCCACTAAAAAGGCGCCGAGCTCGGTCGACGCCTTGGGAGCCGTGCCGCGCTCCTTGAGGAGCTCACCGAGGACAACATCGCCCATGCCGAACCCCAGGGCGGGCAGGTCGAGCAGGTTGTCGTAGCGCCCCCCGCCCGCAATCGCCCGCAGCGCCTTCTGGGCGTCGAACAGCTCGAACACGATGCCCGTGTAATAGGCCAGACCGCGCACGATCGTCATGTCGATGGAAACGAAGTCTCCGAGCCCCATCGCTTCCAGGGCCCGGACCGCTTCGGCGAGCGGCTCGGCGGCGTCGCCCGCCGCCTTGAGGGCATCCTTCCCCCGGAGCGCGGCGACATCGAAGACCGCGGCGGACTCCGTTTTCCCGTATCCCGCTTCCTTGAGCATCTCCTCGAGCACGTTCCTGGGCACCCGTTCGCTGCGATCGATCACCGCAAATGCCGTTGGAAGTTGGTTTTCACTCACTCCGCGCCCGAGCAGCAACGCCCTGATCACGCGCCGGTCCGAGACTCGCAGCTGCACGTCCTTGGGACCGAGGCCGAATGCGCGCATGATGTCCACCGCCGCAGCCATCAACTCGGCGTCCGCCAGCGGCGAGGCTTCGCCGATGATGTCCATGTTGAGCTGGAAATGCTCCCGCAGCCGCCCGCGCTGCTGGCGTTCGTAGCGGAACAGCTGCGGAATCGAGAACCAGCGGATCGGCTTCTTCAGCGCCTGTACGCGTGCCGCGACCATGCGCGCCAGAGTGGGCGTCATCTCGGGCCGCAGCGCGACCTCGCGGTCCCCTTTGTCCTTGAAGGTATAGAGCTGGGCCACGATCTCATCCCCGCTCTTCCTGGTGTACATCTCGAGCGATTCCAGCGGCGGACCGTCGTATTCCTCGAACCCGTAGCGCGTGGCGACGCTGCGCCAGGTCGCAAAGATGTGGTTTCGGAGGGTCAGGTCTTCAGGGTAGAAATCGCGGAAGCCGGGGAGCGCTTTCCCTTGCATCACAACAATTTAGACGCGTTATCCGACCGGCGCAAAACCGGGCAGCCGTTCCAGCGCGTCACCGACGGTGTGAAAGGATCCGGTTACGAGCACCGTTCCGGCGCCCTGCTGAATGTCTTCCAGCGCCCGCGTGAAGTCGGGATCGAAGTGCGACAGCGCATCGAGATCTTCGAGCGACCAGCGCTGCATCACGGGAATCGATGGCGGCACGGTGAGCACCAGCTTGTCCACGACCGGCCGCAGGATTTCGAGCATTGCCCGCCAATCCTTGTCGTTACGGATCCCCACCAGTGCGTGCAACGGCCGGCGGATCGGCGGATCGGCGGATCGGACAGTGTCCGCCACGACCTTCATCCCGTCGGGGTTGTGCGCGACGTCGAAGATCCACTTGCCGCGGACCTCGAATCGGCCGGGGATGTAGGCGTTGGCGAAGCTGACGGGGATGTTCTTCCCGACGGGCCCGAACGGCCTCGGCAATGCTTTCAACACGGCGTGCGCCACCAACGCATTGGCCACCTGATGCCGCCCGCGCAGACCCAGGCGCGTGTCCTTTCGGGGTCGCAGCGTCGTGTCCACGGTGATGATCGGGTCGGCGCCGCGCCGCCGCGCCTCCTTGACGAGCTCGGCGCGGATCTCGGGATCGGCTTCTCCGGTCACGAACGGCACCTTCGGCTTGGCAATGCCGGCCTTTTCCCGCGCAATCCCCTTCAGGTCATGCCCGAGGTACTCGGCGTGCTCGAGCGCGATCTTCGTGACTGCGGTGACGAGCGGGGTGAGCACGTTGGTGGCATCCAGCCGGCCGCCCAGGCCGACCTCGATGACGGCAATGTCGACGCCCCGGGCGGCCAGATCGGCGAACGCGATGGCCGTCGTGGCCTCGAAGAAGCTGGCGTCGAGGCGCTCGATGTGCGGCTTGAGTTGGGCTGTCCACTCGGCGAATGCGTCTTCGCCGATCGGGACACCGTCCACGGTGATCCGCTCGCACGGCGAGATGAGGTGCGGCGAGGTGTACAAGCCGACGCGCCAGCCCTGCGCGCGCAGCTCATTCGCCACGAACGCGCAGGTCGATCCCTTCCCATTGGTGCCGCCGATGTGGATCGAGGGGAAGTGGCGCTCCGGCCGGCCGAGCACGTCGAGCAGCCCCTCGGTCGGGCCGAGGCTCCATTTGATGCGACCGGCTTGTCTGGCGAAAAGAAACTGGCAGGCGTCTTCGAAGGTCAGTCGGCAGCCTCAGCCGGCCAGGCGCCGGTCATGTGCCGCAAGAGCTGGGCGGCGGTGTCCCGCAGTTCACCGCGGGGAACGACGGCGTCGATCATGCCGTGATCCAGCAGGAACTCCGCGGTCTGGAACCCTTCGGGCAGGTCCTGGCCGATCGTCTGTTTGATCACGCGCGGCCCGGCAAATCCGATGACCGCGCCGGGCTCGGCCAGAATCACGTCGCCTTGCATCGCGTACGACGCCGAGACACCGCCGGTCGTCGGGTTCGTCAGGACCGACATGAACGGCACGCTCGCGTTCTGCAGCTCGGCGATGACGACCGACGTCTTCGCCATCTGCATGAGTGACAGGACACCCTCCTGCATGCGGGCGCCGCCCGAGGCGGAGACCAGAATCAGCGGCGAGCGCTTATCGATGGCGTGCCGGGTGAGGCGCGCGATCTTCTCGCCCACCACCGATCCCATGGACCCGCCCATGAAGCTGAAGTCCATGACGCCGAGGCTGATCGACATGCCGTGCAAGCGCGCGTAGCCGGTGCGGATCGCGTCGAGCGGGCCGGCTTTCTTTACCGCAGCCTGCACGCGCTCGGCATAGTTCTCGAATTTGAGGGGGTCTGCGGACTTCAGTGAGGCAAACAGCTCGTGCCATGAGCCTTCGTCCACCAGCAGATCGATGTAGTCCTGCGCGCTGATGCGACGATGATGCCCGCAATTGGGGCACACGTTGAGCGCGCGAACGAAGCGTTCGCGGATGTCTACGTGCCCGCACTGATCGCACTTCTCCCAGGCGTCTGCCGGGATCTCGAGCTTGACGCGCTCGGATGTGCGCGGCTTACGTTCCTTTTTGAACCAGGCCATTCGCGCCATATTGGTGACGAAGCGCACAATCTGAGTCAGCGCTTCCCGACACGCCAGTCCCGAGGGACTAAGTCATTGTCCCAATTCGGCATACCCAGACTGCCGCGCCTCCCACGCAACTCGGAGGGCAATACCCACGCCAATCGAACACGCCAGCAGGAACGAGCCGCCGTAGGAGAAGAACGGCAGCGGGATCCCGGTAATGGGCATCAGGTTGATCGTCATGCCCACATTCTCGACGATGTGGGTGAAAAACAGGCCGGCGACGCCGAAAACGCACAAACTCGAGAACGGATCGGTAGCCCGCCGGGCGATACGCAGCAAGACGAACAGGAGCCAGGCAAACAGGATGAGAGCGATCAACACGCCGATGAAGCCAAGCTCCTCGCCCACGACGGAGAAAATGAAGTCGGTGTGCTGCGCCGGCAGAAACGCGAGCCGTTTCTGCGTCCCTGCGGTGAATCCTTTCCCCAGGAGTCCGCCGGACCCGACCGCCACTCTCGACTGGATCACGTGCCATCCGGCGGCCCGCGGGTCGACGTCGGGATTCAGGAACGCCAGCAGCCGGTTCTGTTGATAGGGCGCCAGCCGATTCCAGAACGGCAGCGCCAGCACCCCACCCAGGACATTGAGACTCATGATGGCGAGGCCTTCCCACACGTACGGCCGCCACCACAGCAGGAGGCCCGCGAGCAGAGCGATCCATAGGCCCCACGCCACGGTCGAGAAAGCGAGCACGAGTCCGATGACGGGCGAGGCGGCGAGCAGGAGCAGCGACGGTTTCGTACCCGCCCAGAATAACATGACGAAGAGAATGGCGATGAAGATGATCGCGCTCCCCAGGTCCGGCTGCTTGAGCACCAGCACGCAGGGCAATCCGGCGATCAAACCAGGCACGATCAGGTCCCGCAGCGTTGCGGGCGGCTCGCGTAGCGTGGCGAGCCAACGCGCCAGCATCAGGATCACCGCCAGTTTCGCCAGCTCGGCGGGCTGCCCGAAGCGGTGCCCGCCGATCGCCAACCACGATTTACTGCCGGCGGCGGTCCCGGCGCCGGTGCCGATGAACAGCGTGAGCACGAGCAGAAACACCGCGATCGCGTAAACGAACGGCGTGGCCCATTCGAGCATGCGCGGCGATGTGCGGAATGTGAGCACGGCGACGGCGAACCCCAGGCCGAGCCAGATGAGTTGCCGCTTCCAGATCGTCGCGACGAACGTCGGGACGTCGGTCTGACCGGCGGAGTACAGGGTCGCGAGCCCGTACAGCGCCAGCAAGCCGACCGAAACGACGAGCGCCTTATCGAGTTGGCGGACGCGCGACAACACTGTCGATCGGGATGGTGGGAAGAGTGTCCGGCAGCCCCGGAATCTGGAACGGAGCCGGCGCGGAGTCGTTCGGCACGGTCACGCGCAGCGTGGATGCGCGCTGCTCGTCGATGCCGAGGTAATGCGCGATCGTCCGCGCCACGAGCGGGGCCACCGCAGTGCCGTGCTGAGAGAACTCGATGATCGCGCCCACCACGATCTCCGGTTTGTCCGCCGGCGCAAAGCCGATGAACCAGCCGTGATCGAGGCCATGCGGGTTCTGGGCGGTCGCCGTCTTGCCGGCGATCTGGAGGTTGGCGAGGCGGGACCCGCGCGCCGTTCCCTGCTCCACGACGGCAATCATCGCGCGCCGCAACGTCGCCAGCTGATCGGCATTGAGATCGAGCGACACATTCTCCGCCGCGGCCGACGCCGTCGGCCGCACGACGAACGGCGTGCGCATGCGTCCGTCACTCGCGAGCTGCTGGTATAGCCGCACCATCTGCACGAGCGTCTGGGCATTCTCGCCCTGTCCGATGGCGAGGTTCAACGCCACCGCCGACGTCCAGCGCCGGGCACCGTACAGGCGATCGTAGTACTCCGGGCCGGTCGGAAACTCTGACGCGCTCTCACCAGGGAGATCGATGCCGGTGCGCCCGCGAAACCCCCATTGGTTCGCGTCCTCGAGCAGCGACGTGACTCCGAGTTTGATGCCAAGCTGATAGAAGTAGACGTCGCAGCTCTGCGCGATCGCTTCGGTGAGCGTCAGGTCGCCGTGCCCGTGCGCATCCCAGCACCGGAAGAAGCGGTTGCCGTACTGGAGGCCGCCTCGGCACGGAATCGGCATATGGGTGCGCGGGCCGACGATGCCGCGCTTCAGCGCCATCGCGGCGACCGCGAGCTTCCACGTCGAGCCGGGAGGGTAGCGGGCCTGGATGGCGCGATCGAGCAACGGGTGCGCGGGATTCTCGTTGAGCGCGCGCCAGTATTGCGCCGAGATGCCGCCCACGAAGGCGTTGGGATCGAACCCTGGCGCGCTGTAGAGCGCGAGCACTTCGCCGGTATTCGGGTTGAGCGCCAGGACGGCCCCGCGTTGTCCCGCGGGGAACGCGTGAGAGATGTAGCGCTGCAAGTCGAGGTCGATCGTCGTGTGCAGATCGGTACCCGGCACGGGCGCGAGGTTGGCTGCCGCCTCCGCTTCGCGCACCATCTGCCCGCGCGCGCTCACCTCGACGAAGCGCACACCTTCCGAGCCGCGCAACGTGTCGTCGTACTCGCGCTCGAGGCCGTCCTTACCGACGAGTCCGCCGAGGCGGACCATCGCGAAGCGCCTGGTGGCGCGCTCGGCCTCAGTCACTTCGCCCACGTAGCCGAGGAGATGAGACACCACCGCGGTGTCGGGATAGTAGCGCTTCGGCTCCGCCTGAATCAGCAAACCGGGGATGGCGACGCGGCGCTCTTCGAGCGCGGAGACGACGCTGAATGGCGCGTCGCTGCGGACGAGCGCCGGCTGGTACGGCGCCTTGCGGGCCCGTTGCAGCACGCGCTCGATCTCCACGCTGTCGATGTTCGCGATCGATGCGATGCGCGCCAGCGTCGAACGCAGGTTCGCTTCGGGGCCGGGCAGCAACGACACCGTGTAGCCCGGCACGTTCTCCGCCATCACGTGCCCATTGCGGTCATAGATGACGCCGCGCGGCGCGGGGAGCGGAATCGGCCGCAACCGGTTCGTCTCCGACTGCAGCTGGTACTTGCCGTGCCCGAGGATCTGCGTGCGGAAGAACGACATGATGATGATGCCCAGCACGATCCACACGCCCATGCGCGCCCAACCAAGGCGGCGATCGAGCAGGTGTGGATGAAACGCGTTCACGCCGAGGCCCCCAGGGGTCCCCCACCCGCCCGTCGGGGCGACAGCCAGCCCCGGAAGAACCACAGGACCGCGACACCCACCACCGCGGTCGTGAGGCCCTGCAGCGGCGACCACACCAGCAGCTCCCAGGCGACCTGCGAGCCCTGCAACTTCCCGGAGACGAGCAGCACGATGAAGTTGCGGAGCCACGTCCCGGCGAAGAACAGGCATCCTTTCACGAACACGTGCTCGGCAAAGAAGACCGCCTTGGCCCACGATGAGGCGAATCCCACCAGCGTGTGCGCCAGGGCGCCGGCGCCGAAGCTCGCCGGCGTCAGCGCGTCGCGCAGCAGGCCGAGCAGGAATCCGGCGGCGGCGCTCTTCCCCGGCTCGGCCCGGATCGTGTAAATCAGCAGCGCGAGCAGCAGGAAGTCGGGCGCGATGCGGTCTCCGCCCAGGTGGCTGCGCACGGTGAATTGCAGCAGCACCAGCAGCGTCATGATGATGGGATAACGGTAGCGGTCGGTGCGTCTCATTGCGGTGGCGTCTCGCGTGGAAGGGCGCTGTCTTGCGGCACTGTGAACGCGTTGCGCAGATCCGATCCTGCGGGGCGCGGGGAGGTCAGAATCATGACGTGCGACAGCTCGGCGGGATGAATGGCGGGCCGCACGAGGTAGGTGCGGCCCCACCCCTTTTCCTCACCGGCAGGCCCGATCACGACGCCGATCGGGATGCCGCGCGGGAACACACCGCCCAGGCCCGACGTGCGGATGACCGTGCCTGCCGGGACCTGCTGGCGATACAGCACGCCCTGCAGCTCGAGCAGCCAGACGCCCGGCCCTTCTGCGCCGTGTGGCGCCGCGATCCCGACGACGCTGCCATCGGTCGCGATGGCGCTGGCGCGAAACTCGGGGTGTGCCCAGCTCAACACGACGCTGGAGTGCTCGTCCACACTTGCCACCAATCCCACCAACCCCTCGGGACTGACGACGGCCGACAGGGGCCGCACCCCTTCGCGCCTGCCGGCCGAGACGACGAAGCTGAGCGGATTAGTCGGCTCGGGTTGATGCAGGATTTCCGCGGAGACGTAGCCGCCGCCGAGCTTGGCGCTCAGCCCGAGCAGGCCGCGCAGGCGGGTGTTTTCACTGCGCAGCTCGGGCAGGAACGTTGCGGCGAGCGCGACCGAATCGCGCTGCGCCACGACGGCGTCGTAGCGGTAGCGTGCCGCGGCAAGCAGCTCGGTTTGGCGCTGGAGAAAAAGGAAGGGCGCGAGCACGCTCTGCCGCAGTCCCTGCGCGAGCGGGTCACGCCATTGGTCGGGCAGGCTCAATGCGGCAATCGACAGCCCCACGCAGGCGAGGAACAACAGCGTGTCGCCCCGGGACGCATAGCGATCCGTTCCGATCGCCATGCGGCTACGTGGTCAAGACGTTGCGGTATTTCTCGGGCGAGTCGAGGATCCGCCCCGCCCCCCGCACCACGCAGGTCATGGGGTCCTCGTCGAGGTGAATCGGCAATCCCGTCTCCTGTTGCAGCAGCAGATCGAGTCCACGGATCAACGCGCCGCCACCCGTCATCACGATGCCGCGATCCACGATGTCGGAGGCCAGCTCCGGCGGCGTGATCTCGAGCGCGCGCCGCACCGCGTCGACGATCTGCTGGATCGGCTCCTGCACGGCTTCGCG
>Ga0137415_10003005_pt1 | contig 16701 bp, 14 predicted proteins | sample CZODoug3_1_1_16f_FD_183082 | JGI IMG/M metagenome (GOLD analysis project Ga0137415, IMG submission 183082) | Vadose zone soil fungal communities from Angelo Coast Range Reserve, California, USA - CZODoug3_1_1_16fungal (Hybrid Assembly) | ecosystem: Environmental > Terrestrial > Soil > Vadose...
TGATTGTAATAGACCTTGTTGTCGCGCTTGCGCCCGGTGAGCACCACGTGAGCCGCGTTGATGATGATGACGTGGTCACCGCAATCGACATGGGGCGTATAGATCGGGAGGTGTTTGCCGCGAAGGCGCATCGCGACCAGTGAGGCGAGCCGGCCGACCACCAGACCTTTGGCGTCGATCAGCACCCACTTCTTCGTCACCTCGGCTGGCTTTGCCGAAAACGTTTTCATGTGAGGAAATCCGTGAAAGGGGAATATCGACGCGACCGCGCCGAACTGCCGGGTTTCTAGATAGGTCCGTGGCGCGCGTCAATGCCCGGCGAAGATAATTATTGCCATAAAAACAATGGCTTATAAATATGGTGTTATAATACCGTATAAAACACTAAGCGTTTGGAATGGAATAGGTGGCAGTCATATGAGCGATCGGATCGGTCTGCGTCCCCGATAGCAAGTTGACCTCGCCGACCGCAAGCCGCCGGCCCAGCTTCAGAAGCCTCGCTGCCGCAAGCACATCCCGCCCGGGCTGGCCCTTGCGCAGAAAATTGATGTTGAGATTGGTCGTCACCGCAAGGCCGACCGGACCAATGGCCGACAGCAGCAACACAAACATGGCGAAATCCGCCAGCGCCATCAGCGTCGGTCCCGAGACCGTGCCGCCCGGGCGCAGCATCTGCTCGCTGTAGCGCTGACGCAGCAGGCACGAAGTACCATCCGCGCTTTCGATCGATATATCGCCACCGCCGAAGGCCTGGGGAAACTCGACATGCAGAAACTTCTCCAGTTCCGCCACGCTCATTTTCGCAATTGCCATGTCGCCTGCCATGCCGCCCCGCCTGGCCTCGCCTCGCGCCGCTTGTTACATTAAGATCGCGGCACCGCCCAAGTGGATATTTCGATGACGAGCCAAACCGCACGCGCCCCTACGCCGCAACCGCCTATTCTCCTGCGCCAGACGCGTGGCGGCATCGCTGTGCTCACGCTCAATCGGCCCGATGCCCGCAACAGCCTGTCGGAAGGCCTGATCGCGGAACTGCACGCGGCGCTTACGGACATTCACGACGATGCAAGCGTGCGCGCGGTCGTGATCGCGGCTAACGGTCCGGCCTTCTCCGCCGGTCATGACATGAAGGAATTGACCGCGCGCCGCACCGATGCCGATCGCGGGCGCGGCTATTTCGCCGAGATCATGACCGCCTGCAGCGCGATGATGCAGGCCATCGTGCAATTGCCGAAACCGGTGGTCGCCGCGGTTCAGGGCGTCGCCACCGCGGCAGGCTGCCAGTTGGTGGCAAGCTGCGATCTTGCGGTGGCATCGGAGGCCGCGACGTTCGCCACGCCCGGGGTCGATATCGGGTTGTTCTGCTCGACACCCATGGTCGCGCTGTCGCGCAATGTGCCGCGCAAGCAGGCGATGGAAATGCTGCTCACCGGCGAGCCGGTTTCGGCGACGACGGCGCGGGATATCGGCCTCGTCAACCGCGTCGTTGCCGCCGGCACCGAGCGGGATGCGGCCATCGCGCTGGCGCAAAAGGTCGCCCTGAAATCCGCCTATACGATCAAACTCGGCAAGGCCGCGTTCTACCGTCAGGCCGAGATGAGCCTTGCGGACGCCTATCGCTATGCGGCAGAGGTAATGACCGAGAACATGATGGCCCACGACGCCGAAGAAGGCATCGGCGCGTTCATCGAAAAACGTGAGCCGAAGTGGCAAGATAAATAAACCGTCATTGCGAGCGCAGCGAAGAAATCTACACTCCGTCATTCCGGGATGGTGCGATAGCACCAGACCCGGAATCTCGAGATTCCGGGTTCGATGCGTTGCATCGCCCCGGAATGACCGCTCTGAATACCTCGCTGCGCGCTCGCCATGACGTAACGGATATTCCCGATGAACCATGACGCCTACCCCGACAGCTACATCAGAGAAATTCTCAACGGCGTGAAATCGATCGCGATGGTCGGGGCATCGCCGGTCAACGTGCGCCCGAGTTACTTCGCCTTCAAATATCTGGCGCAGCGCGGCTACGACATGATCCCGGTCAATCCCGGCCACCTCGGCAAGAGCCTGCTCGGAAAGCCCTTCGTCGCGTCGCTGCGCGATATCGGCCGCCCGATCGACATGGTCGACATCTTCAGAAACTCAAGCCACATCATGCCGGTGGTCGATGAAGCCCTGGAGCTAAAGCCGCCGCCGAAAATAATCTGGATGCAACTCGGCGCGCGCGACGACGCCGCTGCCGCAAAGGCGGAAGCCGCCGGTCTCAAGGTCGTGATGAACCGTTGCCCCAAGATTGAATATGGCAGGCTGTCCTCGGAAATTTCATGGATGGGTGTCAATTCGCGAACGCTCAGTTCGAAGCGCGCGCCGATGCCGACCCAGGGCATGCAGCTATCCCTCAATCGGACGAGCCTCGGCGGTGGTCAGACCAACGCGTCCGATCGCGCTGCGAAAAACAAGACCGACCCTGTGTGACGCGGATGCAAGATAATTTCTCTGACAACGCGACCAACGGATCGGCGCAAGGCGCCGCCCGATGACAGGCTCCGCGAAGCAGGATTGTTTCGACCAAGAGCTCGGCCGCCGTCGCGTCTTGACGATTGACGCGTCTGACGCGATTGTCCTTCGCCAAACCGAGGAGGCGGATTGCGCCGTCTCGAATTAGCCATTTCGAACGACAAGATTGCACCACGTTGCTCATCCTTCGAACCCCCATCACCGCTGGATGAGCAAGTCACAAAGGAAAAAGAATGACCGATCGTCTTCCGGGATTTTCGACCCTCGCCGTGCATGCCGGCGCGCAGCCCGATCCCACCACCGGCGCGCGAGCGACGCCGATTTATCAAACCACGTCGTTCGTATTCAATGACGCCGATCATGCCGCGTCGCTGTTCGGACTGCAGGCATTCGGAAACATCTACACCCGCATCGGAAATCCGACCCAGGCGGTGCTGGAAGAACGCCTTGCCGCGCTTGAGGGAGGCACCGCCGCCCTCGCGGTCGCATCAGGACATGCCGCGCAGGTCGTCGTGCTGCAGCAATTGCTGATGCCCGGCGACGAATTCATCGCCGCGCGCAAACTCTATGGCGGCTCGATCAACCAGTTCAACCACGCCTTCAAGAGTTTCGGCTGGAACGTGGTGTGGGCCGATCCGGACGACATCGAAAGCTTCGAGCGCGCGGTGACGCCGCACACCAAGGCAATCTTCATCGAGTCGATCGCTAATCCGAGCGGCAGCGTTACCGATATCGAGGCGATCTCCGCCGTCGCCCGCAAGGCCGGCGTGCCGCTGATCGTCGACAACACGCTGGCGACGCCCTATCTGATCCGCCCGATCGATCATGGTGCCGACATCGTCGTACATTCGTTGACGAAATTTCTCGGCGGCCACGGCAACTCGATCGGCGGCATCATTGTCGACGCCGGCACCTTCGACTGGTCAAAGGACAACAAATACCCGATGCTGAGCGAGCCGCGGCCGGAATATCACGGCATCAAGCTTCAGGAGACCTTCGGTAATTTCGCCTTCGCGATCGCCTGCCGCGTGCTCGGCCTGCGCGATCTCGGTCCCGCGATCTCGCCGTTCAATGCCTTCCTGATCCTGACGGGCATCGAGACGCTGCCGCTGCGCATGCAGAAGCATTGCGATAACGCCAAGGCGGTCGCGGAGTGGCTGCTGGCGCATCCGGCGGTCGCCGCGGTCAACTACGCCGGCCTGTCGGGAGATAAATACAACAACCTCGCGCGCAAATATGCGCCCAAGGGCGCTGGCGCGGTGTTCACCTTCAGCCTCAAGGGCGGCTATCAGGCCGGCGTCAACCTGGTGTCGAACCTGAAACTGTTTTCGCATCTCGCCAATGTCGGCGACACCCGTTCGCTGGTGATTCACCCGGCGTCGACGACACACAGCCAGCTCGACGATGCCGCGAAGATCAAGTCGGGCGCAGCACCTGACGTGGTACGGCTGTCGATCGGCATCGAGGACAAGGAAGATCTGATCGCCGATCTGGAGCAGGCGCTGAGCGCGTGACTGCACTGCGTCGCCCCATAAAAGACCGTCATACCCGCGCAGGCGGGTATCCAGTACGCCGCCGCTTCGCGACTCCATCTCCGGGCGCTCTGGAACACTGGTTCCCTGCTTTCGCCGGGATGACGTCAGTTTGAGAACGGCCTTATCGTTTCGGGACCAAAGCGCCCTGCGCCTTCGCATCCCGGAATGACGCTAGTGGGTGTTGTCAGTGCCGGTCTAGGAGCAGCAATGGCGAGCAGGCCCCGGCTTTTCGAGATGCGGCGCATGGAAGCGCTGAGCAATACGATCTTCGGCGTGGCAATGACATTGCTCGCCTACCAGGTTCCGAAGGATCGCTTCGTCACTTCAGATCCGACATGGGAGGATATCTGGCATAGTTATGGTTCGCATCTGTCGGCGCTGCTGCTCAGCTTCATCGTCGCCGGGATGTTCTGGTACAGCCATCAGCGCCGGCTGGCTTATGCTTGCGAAGCCAGGCGGCTCGAGGTCCTGCTCAACCTCTTGTTCCTGCTGTCGATCATTGTCTTACCGGTCACAACGGGCCTGTTAGGCAGCTACATTGCATCAGCCGATGTGACCGCCCTGTACGGCTTCAACCTGACCCTGATCTCGACGCTCAACACCATTTTGTGGGTGATTGCGGCCGCGCCCCGGCGCGACTGGGTGGCCATGGTTGCACCGGCATTCCCGACCGTGGTTTTCGTCGTCGCTTCGATCCTCGGCCTGTTTGCGCCTCACCTTGCAAGGTTTGTGTGGCCGATCGCGTTCGCCGCACCGATATTGGCCGCCTATGTCGAGCGCAGGGAAGACCGGCAGATGGAAGGCTGAAGCCCGTTGCTGGTGATTCATCCGGCGACGACACACAGCCAGTTCGACGACGCCGCCAAGATCAAGTCGGGCGCAGCACCGGATGTAGTGCCGCTGTCGATCGGCACGAGGTCAAGGAAGATCTGATCGCCGATCTGGGGGCAGGCACTGAGCGCGTGAATGCACTGCGTCGCGTCATAAAAGGCCGTCATACCCGCGAAGGCGGGTATCCAGTACGACGCAATCTCGCGACTCCATCTCCAGTGTTCTGGAATACTGGTTCCCCAGCCTTCGCGGGGGACGACGTCTGTGCGGTCGGCGACCGCTATCCTAAGGCTTCGACGCGCGTATCGCGGCCTTGTCCTCGCGGGCGAGCCGGCTGCTGCGCTGAACCACCGAATAGGTCGCCAGCGCGGACACGATCACCAGTAGCTGGACGGACAGCGCCTCGAGCGTCGGATTCAATCCGATGGCGCCGAGCCATGCCACGCTTTTCAGCTCGGTAAACGGCAGCATCGATTGTTCCTGGAATTCCTGCACGGCCTCGCCGATGAATTTGATCGCCATCGCGAACAGGAATGCCGACGTGATGATGAACAGCGGCCGCAGCGGAATCTTTTGCGCGATCAAGTTGATGAAATAGAACAATACGACGAGCCCGATCGTCGCGGCGCCGAGCCCCGCGAACAGGCCGACGCTCCAGCCGCCCTCGGCGGCGGCAAGCGCATTGATGAACAGCACGGTTTCGGCGCCTTCGCGAAATACCGCAAGGAAGGCGAGCGCGGCGACAGCCCAGACGGTGTCCTGCGCCAGCGCGCTGCCGGCCTTGTGTGCGAGATAATCCTGCCAGCCGCGCGGATCCTGCTTCACCATCAGCCAGCCGCTGACGTAAAGCATCAAGCTTGCCGCGAGTAGAATGATGATGCCTTCGAGCACGTCGCTGTGTTCGCCCGAATTCAGCACCGCAAACAGCCAGGCGGCGACGATGCTGGCCCCGATCGCGACGAGCGATCCGGCATAGAGGGCCTGGATGCGATGGCCGGCGCCCGCCTTGGTTAGATAGCCGGCGAGCGCGGCGATCACCAGCATGGCTTCAAGCCCCTCGCGGAGCAGAATAACGGCGGCCTGAATGAATGCGGACGACATGAACAAACCTGTGTTGGTCCGTTTCTATCGCCCCAAGGATTTAAGTAAAGCTGTGACACGACTCACAACTTCGTCAATGGCCACGCAGAGCAATAAAAGCCCTGCAAACAGGGCACTTCTGCATCCGCCAAAGAAAATTAGAATCGTTCAATTCAACCGGTTTGGGTGAAAGGCAAAACCAGTTTTTGCTGCTTCGAAATCGGCTGCCGCGCGGCCAATCGTTCGGCCTGAACGACCGCTAATGTCAGAACCGACATCGCAACTGCCTGATGCGCCAATGCAAGCGCGACAGGGACCTGATAGAGCAGCGTGAGAATGCCGAGCGCCGCCTGCAACGTTACGGCCGCGACCAGCCACAATGCACCGTTGACTGCGGCGGCTCCGGCACGCGAGCGGATGGCGTCGATCGCATGCAGGATGGCCAGCACAAACAATGCATAGGCGGTCATGCGATGTTCGAACTGCACCGTCAGCGTGTTATCGAACAGATTGCGCCACCACGGCTGCTCGAAGAACAGTCGCGCCGCGGCTGGAATAAATGCACCATCGATGTCGGGCCAGGTATTGTAGACTCGACCGGCGCGCAGGCCCGCGAGCAGCGCGCCAAGATAGAGCTGCACCAATGTCAGCGCCAGCAGAATCACACTGGTGATCTTCAGCCGCGAAGATGCAACAGGCGGCGGCCGGTCGGTCAGCCGAAGCAGCGTCCAGACGATGGCCGCGAAAATGAGCATCGCCAATCCGAGATGGGTGGCGAGACGATATTGCGAAACCTCGATCCGCTGCGAAAGCCCCGAGGCCACCATCCACCATCCCACCGCACCCTGCAGCGCGCCGAGGCCGAAAATCAGCCACAGCCGCCGCCTGAGATCCGCGTTCAAAACGCCGCACCACAGGAACCAGAGAAACGGCAGCAGAAAGGCGACGCCGATCACGCGCCCGAGCAGCCGGTGGCTCCATTCCCACCAGAAAATCGTCTTGAACTCGCCAAGAGTCATGCCGGCGTTGAGTTCACGATATTGCGGAATGGTCTTGTAGGCGTCGAATGCCTCTGTCCATTGCTCCTGATTGAGCGGCGGCAGAATGCCGGTGACCGGTTTCCATTCGACAATCGAGAGCCCGGATTCGGTGAGACGTGTCGCGCCGCCGACCAGCACCATGGCCGCGATCAGGACCGCGATCGTCACCAGCCACCATCGGACAGCACGATTTTGGGACGCTTGTACAGGACTATCGGTCATCGACGCCGCGCTTGAATGAATTTGCGCGCACCTTATAGTCCGCCCCTTCCCGCGCGCAAGGCGCTCTCTGAAGCGAGCCGCACAGTTCCGCCATGACCATACGTACCCGCAAGTTCATCGGAACCATCGCCCTGCTCATGCTCGTGGTGGTGTGGTCGCTGATGGGAATGACCGTCGCGCAGACGCCATGGCTCGCGAACTCGGGGCTGTTGCAGGCCATCTTCTATGTCGTGGCCGGCATCGGATGGGTGCTGCCGGCGATGCCGATCATCAGCTGGATGGCACGGCCGGACGTCTAACCCGTCGCGCTCCGAGGCCGCTTCACCTGCCGGAACGTGATGCCCGAAAGAATCACGCGCATGACGCGCAGCGAACGCTGGCGCCCGTCCCAGGCGATGCGCGGAAGCGCGTGCAGGTTGGTCCGGCCCTCGGTCTGGACGACGCCCGCTATCGCCGATGCCGCGCTGGCGAAACCGGCTTCCGCGGCCATTGCGACATGTTGCCGGCGAAAGGCAGCGCGATCGCCGAACGGATAGGCGAAATGTCTGACATCGCGGTGGAACGCGGCTTCCGCAACCGCCCGCCCCATCGTCATCTCGCGCAACGCAGCGGTATCCTTCAGGTTCGAGAGAACAGGATAGTTCACCGTCGCGCTTCCAATGGTCACGTTGGGATCGGCCGCAAGCTTCGCCAGGTCGTCCCAGTTCATCGATGCTTCGCGCGACAGCGCCGCAAGGTCGACCGAGTATCGCTTGCAGAGATCCTTGATCGCAAAGGAGAGATCGGGCGGCGGCAGTGAGCGCATCCAACTCTCAAGAAAATCGTAAAGCTGATATTTTTCGGAGGTATTTCCGATATTGAAACGCTGCTCCTTGCGATCCATCACAAGGCTAACGCGATTCTCGCGCGCAATCACCTCTTCAAGCGCCAGGCGCCACGCCTCACCAAGGCAGTCCGGAAACGCCGTCGGCACATAAATGGTGAAGGGAACGCCGTGTTTCGCCAGCAGCGGATAGGCCGATGTCATCAGGTCCTTGTAGCCGCCGTCGAATGTCAGGCAGACAAACCGTCTGGGCGAGGCCAGCGTGACCGCCCTCTGGCAAACCTCATCCATCGAAACGATATCGAATTTCCAGCGCTGCAACGCCCGGATCGTTCGATCGAGAAATCCGGGCGTGATTTCCCGGGACCTGAGCGGCTGAAAGCGCGCGGCGCGCCGCGCACGCACGTGTTCGAAACGCAGAATGGCTCCAGCGCCTCCGGTTCGCCGCTGCATTAGCCGTGAAAAGCCGCTGAAATATGCAAGCTCGAGCCTGGCGCGTGCCAGAAAACGGTTCTCAGATGGCAACGTCTCGTCCCTCGCTGCCGCGATCGCGTCCCCGCCGCGGCTGTATTGTCATTACTCTTTGTTGACGTTTCTTTGCAAAGGTCGGCGAAGCTGAAAAATGTAAATATTTCCCTGTAGACAGGTTTCGCAATGACCATGGCGGCCGCGATCGAAAGCCGAACGGCGGGCGCGCAAGCGTGGTCGAAAGCGAGCCGCATCGTCAGCGTCGATATTCTTCACGATCTTGTTCAAGCCGAGGCGATCTGGCGCGGCCTCGAAGATCAGCAACAGTTCTCCACGCCGTACCAGCGGTTCGATTTTCTCGGGCCCTGGCAACGCCAGGTCGGAGAGCGCGAGGGCCTTTCGCCTTTCATCGTCGTTGCATACGACGCCGAGCGCCGGCCGCTGTTGCTGCTTCCGCTCACGCTCGGGCATCGGCACGGCGTTCGCACCGCCGGTTTCATGGGCGGCAAACATGCGACCTTCAACATGGCGCTCTGCGACAGGACTTTTGCCGCCAACGCGACCGCAGTTGACCTCGACGCGCTGATATCGGGAATACGCGGACGATTCGAAGCCGATGTTCTGACGCTTAACCAACAGCCGCTGCGCTGGCGGGATTTGCCGAATCCACTGGCGCTGCTGCCGAGCCAGTCCTCGGCCAACGATTGTCCATTGATGACCATCGTGCCCGACGAGCCGCCGACGGCGCGGATCAGCAATTCGTTCCGCCGCCGTCTCAAGGGCAAGGAACGCAAGCTGCAAGCGCTGCCGGGCTATCGCTATTGCGTGGCTGATACCGACGCCGAGATCAAGCGCCTGCTCGATGCATTCTTCCGCATCAAGCCGCTGCGGATGGCGGAGCAGCAACTGCCCAACGTGTTCGCGGAACCCGGCGTCGAAGGTTTTATTCGCGATGCCTGCATGACGCAGCTTGCGGGCGGCGGTCACGCCATCGACATTCACGCGCTTGAATGCGACGACGAGGTCATCGCGATCTACGCCGGCGTCGCCGACGGCCATCGGTTTTCGATGATGTTCAACACCTACACCATGTCCGATAATTCGCGCTACAGCCCCGGATTGATCCTGATGCGCAATATCGTCGATCACCATGCCGAGCGCGGCTATCGGGCGCTCGACCTCGGGATCGGATCGGACGACTACAAGAAGCTGTTCTGCAGGAGCGATGAGCCGATTTTCGACTGCTTCATTCCGCTCAGCCTGCGCGGCAAAATGGCGGCGGCCGCGATGTCAGGCGTCACCCGCGTCAAGCGTCTGGTGAAACATAATCCGGCGCTTTTTCGCATGGCGCAAAAGCTGCGAAGCGCGATTCGGCGCTGACCGCGGCGTTCCTTCAGAACGAAGCCGGTACCGCGTTCAGGCTGCCACCACCCGCGGGCCGGGCTCGACGGCGTCAGAGGGCTGCACCGGTTTGCTCAGCATCGTCAACTCGGTGAAACAACCCGCCGCTGTCAGCTGATCGCAGATCAAAGTGCGGGCGTCAGCGGTCATCGATGCATCCGGCACCACCACGGCACGCGCCTGCGCCGTCAGCAGTTCCACAGGCAGGTCGGAGGCCGTGCCTGCATCCAGCAACACATGATCATAAACCCGCAGCAACGCATCGATCGCCAGCGTAAGCCGCGGCGATTGCAGCAAGGCGCGGTCCGAGCCGGGACGTCCGCCGCTCACAAGATGAACCCGCGACAGCCGGTCCTTGGTAATCACTTGCGAAAAGGAGGCCTCGCCCAACATCAAATCCGCCAGCCCCGGCGCGCTCGGGTCGACCGATACCTGCGAGATGGTTACCGACGACGCCGACAGATCGACCACGACGACCCGTGCGGTGCGCGCTATCAGGCGCGCCAGGGCCAGCGCGGTCAAGGTGATGCTTTCGCTCGGGGCGGTGCCGAGTATCGTGATCTTGCGTGCCGCTTCGCCTGCATCGCGCACATCAATGGCGAGTTTCTCGATCTCCGTGAACTCAGGCGCAACGTCGGCGCGGATTTCATCGAACATTGGCGCGAGCTCGGTGGCGGCGATGGCGGCGATGGCGACCGCTGCGGCTGGCGCATGCACCGGAGCCGGTGAGGATGCCAACGCCGCCGTGGCGCGGGGCGCCGTCATGCGCAGCAGTTCACCGGTTGCGATCGCGCCGGCGCTGAGCATCAACGTCGCCAATGTCGCGATCAGTACGATCGGCAGCTTCTTCGGGTATGCCGGGGTGTTGGAAACGCTGGCGCGGGAGATGATCCGGCCATCCGCCGGAGCGGCGTCGATATTCTCGCGGGTGTTGGCCTCGCGATATTTAGCGAGATAGGATTCCAGAAGGTCGCGCTGCGCCTTGGCTTCCCGCTCCAGCGCCCGAAGCTGAACATCCTGACCGTTGGTCGAGGTCGCCTGCTTCTTCAATTGCTCAAGGCTGGCGCTGAGCCCATCGACCCTGCCGCCGGCGATGCGTGAATCATTGTCGAGCGAGCGGGAGATCTTGCTCGCCTCCTCGCGAAGCTGGCGGTCGAGATCCGCAAGCTGCGCCTTCAACTCCTTGATGCGCGGATGGTTATCAAGCAGCGTCGACGACTGCTCGGCAAGCTGCGCGCGCAGCGTGATGCGCTGTTCGGACAGCCGGCGGGTCAGTTCGGAATTGAGTACCTCGGAAGCCTCGATCGGCTTGCCGCTCTGAAGCATTTCACGGATCAACCGCGCTTTCGACTCCGCGTCGGACTTCAACGCGCGTGCGTTGTTCAATTGCGTGTTCAGCTCACCCATCTGCTGGTTGGAGAGCGTGGTGTTGTTGGTGCCGACAAACAGGCTCGACTTCGAGCGAAAATCCTCGACGCGGGATTCCGCCTCCGCAACCTTCTTGCGCAGATTATCGATTTCGCCGGACAGCCATTGCCCGGCCGACTTGGCCTGCTCCTGCCGCGCGCCCTGTTGCAACACCAGGTAGCCTTCGGCGATCGAATTGGCGACACGCGCCGCCAGCTCGGGATCACGTGACTGGAATTCGATGACGATGACGCGCGATTTATCGACCGCATAGGCGGTGAACCGTTCGAAATAGGCATCGAGCACACGCTCCTCCGGCGTCAGGGAGAATGGATCGCGACCGATCCCGAACAATGCCAATAATGATTTCACCGGCGAAATGCCCTGCAGCACCGGATCGAATTCCGGCCGATCGGCGAGCTTGTTCTTCTTGATGATTTCCCGCGCAAGGTCGCGAGACAACAGCAACTGGACCTGACTGGTAACGGCTTCGGCATCGAGCGCGTTGCGCTCCTCGTTGCGCTCGCCGTTCGGCCGCAGGAAGACGTTCTCACGGCCGTCGATCAGGATGCGGGCTTCGGACTTGTATCGCGGGGTGACCAGATTGACGGCGGCAATCGAGAGCACGGCAGCAAGCACCGTCGGAATGATGATCCAACCTCTGTTGCGCACAAGCGCCTGGCCGAGCGCACGCAAATCCAGATCGCCGGATTCGGGCGCGGCGGCCAGCCTGTCAGTGGCTGGCGCAGCGGTTGCGACGGCCCATTGGACAGCCGTGTTTTCGTTGCCCGCATTATCCGCGCCCGCACGCCAGAACGCTAAACGCATCGCACACTCCCGCAGACACTACTGCTCACTTAACCCCGGCGATTACACTCTATTAAGGTTGCCGCCGGGTTAATTGAGCCGATTACTGCGGGTGAACATCGGGCCTGGTCTGGGCGCGGTCGTGGCTTCGGCCGTCGGCGATCACGCTTTGTTAACCATGAAAGCCCTTAATCGGAATCAAGAATTCCCTCAGGGTTATCCCATGCGAGGCGCGCGCGCCGTTACACTCTGTCTGCTCGTTGCGCTCGCTCTGTCGGGCTGCATGCGCAGATCCGCGCCGGTCGCCGTGGTGCAGCCGCAAAGCGATCCCGATTCGATGATATACGGACAATCTTACGGCATGGCCCCTGCCCCAACTGCGGCGGCCTATGCTGCCGCACCAATGCCCGTCAGATACGATGCGGCCTACCGGCTCGATGCCGGCGACAGGCTGCGCGTCGTGGTCTATGGCCAGGAGGGTCTCACCAATACTTACGCGATCGATGTCGGCGGCTCGATCACCATGCCGCTGATCGGCTCGGTGCCGGCGCGCGCGCGAACACCGGCGGGCTTGGCTGCACTGATCACCGCCAAACTGCGCAACGGCTACATCCGCGAACCCTCGGTGGCGGTGGAGATCGAGGCCTACCGGCCGTTCTTTATCCTTGGTGAAGTCGCGGCCCCCGGCCAATATCCCTACGTGCCCAATATGAGCGTCGAAAGTGCGGTGGCGATTGCGGGCGGCTTCTCGCCGCGTGCCCACCGCGACCGCGTTACGCTGACCCACACCGACAATTCGGGGTCATCGCGCATCGAGGTGCCGGTCGGCACGGCGCTCGGTCCCGGCGATACCATCCTCGTCAGCGAACGCTGGTTCTGATCATGGCCATGGTTTCGGATCAGCCGCTTCGTATCCTGCACGTAACGCGCACGCCGGTCGGTGGAATCTTCCGTCACATCCTGGATCTCGCCAATGGTCAGGTTGACCGTGGCCACCACGTCGGCATTGTCGCCGACAGTTTAACAGGCGGCGAACGCGCCGAGGCGGCGCTGGCGGAAATCGCACCCCGGCTCAAGCTTGGCGTTCATCGTTTCGCTATTCACCGCGAACCCTTTCCCACCGACGTGCTGGTATGGGCACGTTTGATGCACCTGGCCCGGCGGCTGAAGCCGGACGTCCTGCACGGACATGGCGCCAAGGCCGGCGCCTTCATCCGCTTCAAAATCCCTTCGAAAGACACCATTCGCGTCTATACACCGCATGGCGGCTCGCTGCATTACCCGCTGAATACGATCAAGGGCGCACTCTACAGCCGCCTCGAACGCGCGCTGATGAACAGCACCGATCTGTTCCTGTTCGAAAGCGCGTTCGCACGCGATACCTATCAGCGCACCGTCGGTACGCCCAAGGGGCTGGTGCGCTGCGTGTTCAACGGCGTGACCGCAGAAGAGTTCGACCCCGTCGTCAAAGCGGCTGACGCCACCGACGTCGTCTATGTCGGCGAGTTCCGGCACATCAAGGGTGCGGACCTCCTGATCGACGCGGTGGCGCGGCTGCACGCCGACGGCAAACCCATCACGCTGACCCTTGCAGGCGATGGTGAGGAACTCGAGGCTCTCAAGGCTCAAATCCAAAAGCTCGGTCTCACCGAGGCGGTCCGCTTCATCGGCCACGTCAAGGCGCGATACGGCTTTTCGAAAGGCAGCGTCCTGGTGGTTCCGTCCCGCGGCGATTCGATGCCCTACGTCGTGATCGAGGCGGCCGCGGCCGGAATTCCCATGGTCGCCTCGAATGTCGGTGGCATCCCGGAAATTTTCGGACCGCACACCGAGGCGCTGTTCGCCTCCAATATCCTGGGCGCAATGGCCGACGCGATCGAGATCGCGCTCGAGGATCCCGCCGCCGCGCTGGTTCGGGCAAAGTCGCTTCGAGAAAGAATCTTTCTGCATTTTTCGCAGAAGGCGATGGTCGACGGGGTGTTGGCGGGCTATCGCGACGCTTTTGCAAATCGTTAACCGTTCTCAACCACGATAACTGTTTCTTCCGATTTGTTCTTTAAGCCGTGAGGCGAAGAATTCCGCCTCGGCGCGCATGCCTGAATGCCTGTCCAAGAATGGACTCGAAAAAGTGGAACCGATCAACGCACGCTCGATGTTAGATGCCGCGGCAGCGGCCGCGGCGACCGCCATGGCGTATCGTCCTCCAGCCGAACGGCGCCGCCGGCTGTCACTGACCGCACTCGTCGTCACCAACCAGAAGGTGCGCCGGGCGTATTCGCCGATCGTGATCGCGGGCGCCGTTCGCCTCGCCGATTTTGTCCTGCTCAGTCTGGTGGGCGTCACGCTCTATCTCGGATATGTGGTTCCGCTCAGCGGCTTTCACTGGGAATATGTCGGCGCCATCTTCGGCATGACCGCGACCGCGGTGCTCTGCTTCCAGGCCGCCGATATCTACGAAGTACAGGTGTTTCGCGGGCAGCTCCGGCAGATGACGCGGATGATTTCATCATGGGCGTTCGTGTTCCTGCTGTTCATCAGCGCATCGTTCTTCGCGAAGCTCGGCGGCGAGGTGTCGCGGCTCTGGCTCTCGGCGTTTTTCTTTGTCGGCCTGGCCGCGCTTATGGCCGAACGCCTGTTTCTGCGCACGCTGGTGCGCGGCTGGGCGCGTGACGGCCGGCTCGATCGCCGTACCATCGTGGTCGGCTCGGACCAAACCGGCGAGAAATTGATCGAGGCGCTCAAGACCCAGGAGGATTCGGATATCGATATCCTCGGCGTGTTCGATGACCGCAACGACAGTCGCGCCTTCGATAGCTGCGCGGGCAGCCCAAAACTCGGCAAGGTCGACGATATCGTCGAATTCGCCCGCCGCACCCGCGTCGACCTCGTACTGTTCGCGCTGCCGATTTCGGCGGAGACGCGGATTCTCGAAATGCTGAAGAAATTGTGGGTGCTGCCGGTGGACATCCGGCTTTCCGCGCACACCAACAAGCTGCGCTTCCGCCCCCGCTCCTATTCCTATCTCGGCAAGGTCCCCACGCTCGATGTTTTCGAGGCGCCGATCACCGACTGGGATCTGGTGATGAAGGGGCTGTTTGACCACGTCGTCGGCGCTGTCATTCTGCTGCTGGTCGCGCCGCTGATGGCGCTGGTTGCGCTGGCGATCAAGCTCGACAGCCCGGGTCCGGTGTTGTTCCGCCAGAAGCGGTTTGGCTTCAACAACGAGCGCATCGACGTTTTCAAGTTTCGCTCGCTGTACCACGATCAGGCCGATCCGCTGGCCACCAGGGTCGTGACCAGGAACGATACCCGCGTCACCCGCTTCGGACGCTTCATTCGCAAGACCAGCCTTGACGAATTGCCGCAGCTCTTCAACGTCGTGTTCAAAAGCAATCTCTCGCTGGTCGGTCCTCGTCCGCACGCCGTGCAGGGCAAATTGCAGAGCCGGCTGTTCGACGAGGCGGTGGACGGATATTTCGCGCGCCACCGCGTCAAGCCGGGCATTACCGGCTGGGCGCAGATCAACGGCTGGCGCGGCGAAGTCGACAGCGAAGAGAAAATCCAGAAGCGCGTCGAGTTCGATCTCTACTACATCGAGAACTGGTCGGTGCTGTTCGATCTTTACATTCTGCTCAAGACGCCGTCGGCGCTGATGACGAAAAGCGAGAACGCTTACTAGACGCCCGAGGGATAGCTCGGTCAGGCTTTGCGTACGGGTCGCGTAGTGTTGCGAGTGTGTGATGGCGTATGCGGCGACAGCCGAGAGCTCCCTTCCATCGATGACGGCGGCGCCCGGCGTGGTGGCGCTGCAACGCACGTTGCTGTGGCTGGTCGGCGCGTCCGTGGCGATCGTTTTCATCGAACCCAGCCCCTACGAGTTGCTGACGCTCGCCGCCGCCATCGTTTTCTTTGCAACGGGTTTGCGGCTGCAGCTGGTTTTCATGCCGTTAATGTTGCTGCTGTTCCTGGTCAATATCGGCTACAGCATTTGTGCCGTTCCGCTGATGGACAAGCCCGAGGTCGCCAACTGGATCGCGACCTCCTGGTACATGGCGGTCACCGTTATCTTCTTTGCCATGGTGGTGTCCGAAGACACTGCCGCCCGGCTGGACATGCTTCGCCGCGGCCTGATCATGGGCGGCTTGATCGCCGCGACTGCCGGCATTGCCGGCTACTTCAACCTCGTCCCCGGCGGACATGACCTGCTGACGCTGTACGACCGCGCGCGCGGCACTTTCAAGGACCCGAACGTGCTGGGCGCGTTCCTGGTCCTTCCCTCGCTGTTCGCCCTGCAAAGCGTCGTTTCCGATGACTTCCGAAAATCGATTCGCAGCACGATCGCGCTCGGCATCATGGCGCTCGCGGTGCTGCTGGCGTTCTCGCGCGCGGCCTGGGGCGGGCTTGCCATCACGGCGGCTTTCATGCTGGCGCTGATGGTGCTGACCAGCCGGTCGCACGCACAGCGCTCGCGCATCATCGTGATTGCCGTTGTCGTGGTTATTCTGGTGGTGACGCTGATCGCCGTGTTGTTGTCGTTCGACTCGATTGGCGAAATGTTCAAGCAGCGCGC
>Ga0137415_10003006_pt1 | contig 16701 bp, 32 predicted proteins | sample CZODoug3_1_1_16f_FD_183082 | JGI IMG/M metagenome (GOLD analysis project Ga0137415, IMG submission 183082) | Vadose zone soil fungal communities from Angelo Coast Range Reserve, California, USA - CZODoug3_1_1_16fungal (Hybrid Assembly) | ecosystem: Environmental > Terrestrial > Soil > Vadose...
TCTTCGACCGCGATCTTCGCTGCATTGGCGAGGGACAGGCCCTCGGTGACCTTGGCGCGGACGGTGTAGGTCTGATACTGCGGGATCGCGATTGCGGCGAGTATCCCTACTATCGCCACTACTATCATCAATTCTATGAGAGTGAACCCTAACTCACTTCGTGAACGAGTATACATGCTTATCTCCAAGATTGGTTATTAACGATGCGCGAAATTTGCGCGATTGAAACTCCAAAAATTATTGCGATCGATCCAAGCGTGCGGCCATCCAGACGGAGCGCCCGAATCTCTTTCACTTGTGCCGACGTCAGGACTGCCCGGCCGTGCTTTTCACCCCGATTCTTGCTCGCGTGACTCGTGCGTCCCTTGCGCACGGCGTCTTCCATGTTCTGTTTGCGCGTGCCCGCGAACAGGTGCGTGATGTTCACGCACTTGCGGTTGTCGCATGAATGACAGACGTCGACCGAGGCCGGCTGCTTGCCGTAGGTCTGCTCGAATAGCCAGCGGTGCGCCGTCGTGACTTTGCGGCCGACGGAGAACAGACCGTAGCCGTTCGCCGTCCTCATCATGGTCCATTCGATGCAGCCCGACTTGACCGGCTTGCATTTTTCGGCAAACCGTTCCATGCTGCCGATCGGCTTTCGTCCAGCCATTCGTTCATTCCCCTGAAGCATGCACATTCAATGCCATGGCCCGGATTGCACTCCGGGTCATGGATCTGCCCATTCCGGGCACATTTCTTAGGCAAAAATCGTCACAGTGCCCTCCTTGGTCACATATCAAACAGCCAGGCCATCAGCACCGGAATCCACAGCACGGCGAGTACGAAGGCGACCCACCAGATAGGGCCGAAGAACAGACGGATCAGGAGCGAGGTCACGGCTTCCTGAACGCATAAAGCTTCGTACCATCCGCGAGGACTGGCGCGGCGCTCACCCAATGGATTTTGCCGCCGAAGACTTGCGCGACACATTCCATCGGCTCGCCGCGAGCCAGACGAGCGTATTGATCCATTCGCTCCGAGTCATATGCGAAGAATTGACCAGAGAGCATGGTGGTCGATCCGCTCTCCGTATCGCGCGCGTGCAGCTCATCACCTTTCGCCCACAGCACGATGAACGGCGGCTTTGGTGGCAGCGGGCGATCATCAACGGTATTCACGGCGATCATCGGAGCAGCGCCAGCACGAAGATCGCCAAATTAGCGAACAGGCCGATGCCAAAGCAGGCGAGGAAGAAGGCGACGAGCAGCCGAATAAAGATCGGCACGTCCCGCCAGTAGAAATCGATTAGCGATTGCATCACGGCCGCTCCGGGCGCTCGATCAGTTCTTTCACCAAAGCCTCGAACATGCTGCCGGCGGTGTCATAGTTATCCTGCGCGTGAATTTGAATTATCTGCACCTTTATATTTTGCAGACACATTTCTGCCTTTTCAGCGCGCTGCTGGTACGCAAGCATCCTCCCGACGGCTTCCTCGTGCATCTTGCCCTCACGCTTAAGCTCATCAGCTTGCTGAATAGCAAGGCTCTCGGCTTGCTCAATCTGGTCGCATAGTTCTGAGGCGGCCTGCATGATGCTCTCACGCGTGGTCCGAAGATCGCTCATCCAAATAACTCCAGATTTTCTCAAATCGGTGCGGCCCCCTGTCCAAGCGGGGCCGGATGATGCTATTTCCCACCACCTAGAATGAAGGGGTCAGGCACGGCGCCGCCTGCAACTTCCGCAAGCTCTTCCGGTGCCAGTTCCACCACTTCAACGACTTCGGTTTCATCGCTCATGATGTGGTTCTCCTTCGACGCCCTGTGCTGCCAGCGTCGCCGGGGCGGGCGGGTCCGGCGACGGTCGAGATTGCTTCGACAGTGGAGGGGCGGTCTTCAGGTAATCGCGCAACATATAAGCAACGTCCATCGTGCTCGTGGACTCTGCGTGACCGCATTGTTCACAGTTCCACACTGTGAACTCAAGATCTTTCATGATCTCCAGTAACATTTCTCGGTCTGTCAGAGCTACCTGCTGCAGCTCGGCTCCATTTATCTGCGCCACACACATCATCAGCAGGCGTTCTTCCAGTTCGGCGACTCGCGCGCGGAGAGTTTTAACTTCCTCTGCATACTCAGCGCCGATCTTCATGACGGCTGTCATGCTTTCCATCGCTTCCGGCGTTAGATAGACCCGCGCCTCGGCCGCTTCGGCGCGCTGATCCGCCGCTATGTACCTGGCCTGAAACTCGCGCATTCCATCGTAATCAAGCTGGCCCTCAGCCTTCAGCCTCTCAACCTCAGCGTCTCGCTGGGCTAGCTGTTCTAGCAACCTGATCCCATGCTCGACAGCGCGTTTTAGCTCAGTCGTCAGCCTCTCAATCTCCGCGTCCCGCTCTACTATTTCCCTCGACAAGTCGCGGATACGGTCTACCGCTTGAGCGCGCCATTTATTGGCATGTTCAAGATCGGCGTCCCGCTCGGCGCGGGTGGCTTCAGTTCTCTGATACTTGATTCGCCAATATTCTGACCAATCAAGTGTCGTTGCATGCGGTCCAGGTATTGTCAGCGGCGGCAGATCGTCGGCAGGGGTCAAAGGATTGGCTCCCGTGTGGGATGGATCACTCATGCTTCCCCTCCGACTTCGGCGCATTAAACGGTTCTGTCGGTTCTACAAAGGTAGCCTTGTACGGTCCGTGCGTTTCGACCCACTCAATAGATCCCTGGATCGGCTTTGGCGCTGCGGCGAGCATTGCGATATAGCGCGCTCTCGATTCTGCTTCCGCTTCGCCGTGCATCCATTGACCGACACCGGCGCGCCGCATCTCCTGCGTCGCCTCCCTCGGCACCAGCACGAATCGGTCGCGCTGAGCGAGGGCGTAGTCCAGAATCTCAACTATGTGCCCGGATGGAAGCGCTACGTCGTGGTCTGCTGCCCAATCAGCAACGATGAAATCGCGCGCCCGTTGCAGGAGAGCCCAAACATCCGGCACGTTCTGCACATCCGGCGGGGAGGTCATGGCTTCTGCCCCAGTTTGATTCCCTGATCCATCAACTGTAGCCACGTCATCGCGAACTCCCTCATCTCTGCCGGCGTTGAGTACATCGGGACTTCGATGGAAGATTCGAACTTGCCGGAACGCAAACGTACCGACAGGATGATTGAGTCGGGCTTCGACGGGTCAATAGGACTTGATTTATCCATTGGGTCTCCCCTCCTGCTCGATGGCGGCGTCGATGGCTTCGTCCAGTGCGTCGAACTCAAGATGAATGCATTTGGGATTGTCCACTGATTGCCATACTTCAATGCGTGCAGTTCGACTGCTGCCAGCGGACATTTTCATGCGCAACCACCGATACCTCGCCGCATCCCTCGCATCCGACGGGCTGGCCAAGAGCGGGGCGATGTAGAGCTTTGTGCCGACAGAAGGGCAGGATTTCTCGTCGATCCACTTTACGAAGCCAGGCTCGGCTATGTAGCCGACCGACTCCGGCGCGAGCCCGGCCAGCGCGTCATTGATGCGCTCGATTAACTCTGCATGTGATGGAGTGAACACTGCTAAGTGATTTGCTGCCTCCCTTAGCAACTCTCTCAGATCCGTCTTCACGCCACCGGCTCCGGCGCCTTCTCAGCCAGTGCGGCATCGATACGCGCAATGAGCTGCTTCAAATCCGGGCTGGCTTGAATATCCAACGTCGCATCCAATTCGTCGCGCGCTTCCTTTAGCAACTCTCTCAGATCCGTCGTCATGGATTGCGGCGCGGGCTCGGCCAGCGCGGCGTCGATGTATTCGACTAGTGATTGCATCTTCATCGGCTCATCGGTATCGAGGCCGCCACTTACGATAGTCTTGGACTTGATAGAGCCTGAAGCCGCTCCAGCCCGGATGAACAGCAAAGCCTTTCGCATCGTCGTCACAGTCTTCTCCCGCAGTGCAGCCGGTCATAGCGCGTAGACCTTGATGAACGTGCATAGCCGCTCGGCTTCCTCATTGGTCATGTCACGAGGGATGATGATTTGAGCCAAGAAGTCGGTACGCATCGGAAACGGAAGCACGTAGGCGGTCGCCGTCGTTATGCCTGCCGCTATCGAAGGCCGATACGGGCGATCACGCCTGCCTTTAGGCGTCGGAATGCGTGAACGTGCGATCGTCATATTCCGAGCGCTGCTTTTCTTGCATCCTTCACCCCGAGCAAATGCGCGCGGGCCTTTGGATCGTTCGGCGGGCCTACTCGCCTTCGCGTTGCCGCAGACCTTCCGGTGTCGGCCCGGCTGTCGGTATTTCGGCCCATGATCGTTATTCCTTCGGTCCTTCGATCTGTTCGGCCTCGACCGGATCTGGAACGAATGCCCCGCTGATCGCATCATCGACGCTGAGCGCCTGGGTGCCAAGATGCGCCGAGTCGTCCAGCGCCATGCCGAGCGCCAGCTCGTTGGACTTCGGCAGGTATTTGCAGATGCGCCGGATCACCGTCTTGCGCGCCATTTCTTCGTAATCGGTATCCCACGGATTGGAATAGCCGTACTGCTTGGCGGCGCGGTAGTTCTGCGAGCGGTCGCGGTGCGAATTGATTTCGCGCATGGTCATGACCTCGGCGTGCGTGCCGCCGCCCTTGATCTGCGCCACCGCGTAGCCGAGCTTCGGAGCACCCGGATCGCCGTCCAGGTGCGGGATATGCTCGATGCCAGGATTCGTACCGAAGTGCACGGCATACTGATCCTTTTCATGGACGATATAGGCGGCGATCGAATCGACAAGTCCCGAGCGGCGCACGAGCTCAAGCATTCCCTGGTAGCCGAGCTGCAGCGTGCAGATGATCTGCTTTTTCTTCTTGTCCTCGTACGGGATGAGGAAGCACTCGCCCATCATGCCCGGGCGCAGCCCGAGCTGACTCGCCTGGATCACGCATGCGAATACCGACTGCGGCGTGCACTGCGCCAACTTCGGCGTCATCCGGAAGCATGTGAGGGCAATGCGCGCCATGTTGTCCGGGTTCAGGTGACGCGGCAGTGCCCGGGCAATCTCGCTTTTATAGGCGGTCAGCATGCCCGGGAAATCGGTCGGCTTAACAGTTGGCTGCCCGGTGGCGACTGCGCGCAGATTTTCGGTGGTCATTCCTTGTCTCCCTTGAGCGTTATGAAACGTAAATCCATCTGTTCGCGGTCGGCGACGGTATAGCCCTTGACCTTGATGAGCTTGCGGCGCAGCGCCTTGCCATCGGAGAATTTCAGCAGGGCCGCCTCGCCCATGACATTCAGCAGGTGCGCTTTGCAGCCGGCGACCATGTTCAAGTACTGATCCGCCTTGACCTGGGCATCCTGCATCGTGTGGCGATACATTTCCTCGCCCTGTGTCGCCTCGATTTCCGTGCCATCGGTGCCTGGATAAAGGCGCTTCAGCACCTCGAGCGTATGCGGGTCGGAGTAGTCGAGCGGCGGCTGCTCGCGGGCGACTACATACCTCTGCCAGAAGTCGGCAGCGCGAACGCGCATCGCTTCTATGGTGGCCTCATCGCGCTGGACAATGTACGGCTTCAGGTCATCGCCGATCAGCGCAAAGATGCGGCATAGATCGCGGCCCGTGACTCCGAGACCCCATTGCACTTGAGCGAGATAGTGCAGCGGCAACTGATCGGTTTGCAGATCGCCCCATTCGTTGGCCTTGAACGGGTGCACGGTTTTGATTTCCAGATTCTCGATGATGGGCGGAAGAAGCGCGATTTCCGCATCGATCTGGGCTGCGAAAAATGGAACGGTCGGATCGACGTAGCGCTGATTGCGCCCGCTGACCTGAACGCCATATTCCTCTTCGATCATCTCGATGATGTAGCTCTCCAGCCGCTTGCCACGCGTCTGCACTTTCGTCTCGTCGCGCGACAGCGGCTTGATCTTGTCCAGCCACAGATCCACTGCGCTGCCCCAGGGAGAGATTCCGAGAATGGCGGCGATGTCCGAGCCACCGATGAACTTCGAACGATCTACTTGCGTTTCCATGCCCGAGATTCCTCGAACGTTGCCGCTGCGCCCCGCGGCCGGGTCATCTCATCTCCAAGCGTTGAACATCCGGCGCAGTTACTCTGCGCTCATCTCGAAAAGTTCCTGCGTCGCGTGCACCTTGCCTTCGCTGGCAGCGCGCATATTTTTCACCGCTTGTCGGTAATACGATGCTTTTAATTCGATCCCGATGCCGCGCCGTCCGGCCACAACCGCGCCATATACCTCAGAGCCGATACCCATGAAGGGCGTTAGCACCGTCTCGCCCGAATTGCTCCACAGCACTAGGATGCGGTCGATCACGTCAAGCTGCAGCGGATGGACATGCTTCTCGTCTTCGCTGTCGCGCGCTTCTCGAAATGGGAGCACACGACCGATGCGAATATCGTCCCAAAAGGCGCTCGCATATTGTCGCCAGATCCAATGCGAGTAACGGTTCTCCGTCTGCTTGCCAGTCCAACCGCGATACTTCAGTACTTCAACCGGAGGCCGGCGCTCACCCGCGTATTCGGTCAGACCGTTCGGATGCGCGATCGTGATCTTGTTCTCGCCGGCGCGCCGAAAGACCAGCAGGTAATCGGCATTGGCGACGCTGCAACGCGAGGAATCATCTACGATCGTCTTGTGCGCCAGGCTCTTTTGCAGCGTGCGGTTGCGCACCGCGAGCGGCTCTTTCCACACGCTGTAGCGCGCAACGTAATGGAAGCCGCGCTCCTTGTGCAGTCGGATGATATCGCCCGGGAAATCGATCAGAGCATCGATGCCGCTGTTGCCCGTGGGCACGTCGCTGCAATGCACCGCCGTCATGCGACCGGGCATGGTCAGACGCGCGACCTCCTGCACGGTGAAGGCGTAGTGCTTGAAGAACTCAGCATAATCGGCGCAGTTCGACAGGTCGCGATCGTCCGAGCTGTAGTGGTACAGGCCGCCAAAGGGTGGGGAATAGATTGAAAGCGCGATCGAAGCGGCCGGCAGCGATTGCATGACCTCGACGCAATCGCCGTGGTAGAGCGCAAAGCGATCTGTAATCAGTTGATCATTGACAGCCAAGGCGGCGACTCCTGTGCTTTGGTGAATGGCGAGGCGCGCTCGATGTGCATAGCGCTGTTCATTTCGCGCACCAGATGCGAAAACATGCGGTCAGCTTGCGATGCCTTGCGCTGCAGGTTTTTCAAAACTCCGATCTCACCTTTGGTGGTCACGATATCGACTGTGACCGGCTTGCGTTGACCGAAACGCCAGCAACGCCGTACCGCTTGGTAATACTGCTCGAAAGAATGCGATGGGAAGAGCGTGATGTGGTGGCAGCTTTGGAAATTCAGGCCGAACCCGGCTATCTTCGGTTTCGTGACAAGCACGCGTACCTTGCCCTGCGCGAAGGCTATGAGCCGTTCTTCTTTGTCCTCATCCCTATCCGCGCCGGCTACTTGAACGCTGCCGGGGATAGCCTGCTGGAGGCTGTCGCCTTCTTCGTTCAGGTGACACCAGACCAAAGCCTGGTCGGAGATGCCGTTCACGAGCTCGGCAACTTTTCCGACGCGATCGCCGATCGTACGGCGCCGTTCCTCGCGCTGCTCTTTCAGGCCCGCGGCGGGCAGCGCGAACAGCATTCCCTCAGCCAGCTTGCTTGCCTCGACCAGATGTTCGCGCTCGCTCAATGACGGTAGAACAAAATCCGTATCGTCGAATCCGAGGTCGGACGGCCGACGCATCGCACGCGCCCAGGAGCAGACCCAGCGCCAGAACGGCAACTCGGCATGTCCTTTGAAGCGCCATTTGACGACCTCTCCATAAGCGCGCCCGTTCGCGCTGTTGTTCTGATCGTTCTTGAAGAAGCGATTGAGCATGTCCATGTGCCCGAGGTAGCCGAGCGCTTCGGACGATGTGCCGAGCTCGATGTAATCGTTCGGCGCCGCCGTCGCGGTTGCCAGCAAACGATACTCAATCTTGCGCATGAAAGTGGAAATTTCGGTGCGGCGCGTGCCGTCAAAGGATTTGAGAATCGAGGATTCATCGCAGGCAATGCCGCGGAAATCAGATGGACTGAACTTGTGCAGCAATTCATAATTAGCGATATTGATACCAAGTCGAATGCTGCCGTCGCGTGAGCGATGTACTTGGATGCCGAACTTCGCAGCCTCCACTACCATCTGAGCGCCGACGGCTAGCGGCGTGAGGATCAGCACATTTCCATTCGTGTGCTGCACCACGTTCTGAGCCCAAACCAGTTCGATCGGTGTCTTACCGAGCCCGCAGTCGGCGAAGATCGCAGCGCGACCCTTGCGCACCGACCAATCCACGAGCGCGGTCTGAAAGTCAAACAGGAATGACGGCAGGAACGGTGGCGCAAAGCCGAACTCGTTGGACGAGTGCGATTTGGCGAACAGAAATGCCTGATAGGCGCTCACGTCATCCCCTCGATCGCCTCATCGATCTTCTTTCGGAAGTGCCTTTGGATCCGCGGTACCAGCCGGAACGTCGGGAATCGCACGTCGCTGGCTTGCGCGAAGTAGAGGACCTCGCCATTCGAGAAGCTGATCCGCTCGCACGCGCGGCCGTTGACGGTGACGCGGTGGATTTCCTTGCGATGGCTGGCGAGCGGGAGGGGGGTCATGGGTCGCTCAACGCTTCGAGGCAGACGCAGCCGGATATGCCTTCGAGCCACACGACCGGCGTATGTCCGGATAGGACCTCGGCCGCAGTGCAGGTTTTGTGAACCGTGAACGCAGGCTCGCCGATGATGTGGTGATAGCGCACCGTCGAGCCGACCGGATGGCGCCTATTCCAACGATCACATTTCCGCTGGTTTCTCGTCACGGCTTCGGCGAACTCGGGGGCGAATAGATCCTGCCGATGTGCCGGGCGAGCGGCAGCGGGATCTTGGCGATCATGGCGCTGGCACGGGCACGGGCGGGCGACTTGCTGGACATCATCATGATCGGCGGATAGCGGTTGTCGCGTTCATTCCACCAGCGACCGCCGACGTTCAAGCCATCTAGAAGCGGTGTAGTATCTATCCCGGACGCGGTCTTGAGGTGACCGGTGGCTGGACCGCGAGCCGCATGCCGGTCACGCAATCTCTGCTCTGCTGTCGTGTTGAATGCGCGTCCTTTGTATCCGGGTGTTCCATAGCCGTTAAAGTCGATGCCGCCGACTTTCACGGCGCTGGCAATCGGCATCAGCGCCGGCACATCGCCCCAAAGGTGGAACGATCCGAAGTTCCATCGGCTGCGCCCTACCCACTTCTGCGCGCCTCGGACGTTCTCGACCACCAGCGGGATGTGATGGCCTGCGGCCTCGCATGCCTCGCGCTGGATGCGAAAGCACGTATCGAACAGTTCGTTGTCCGGAGGCGGGAGAGCCTTGGCGCGCTTCCACGGCATCGCGCGGTAGCTGTAGGCCTGGCAGGGAGGTGACGCCACGATAAGCGCCGCATCCTTGAATTGCGAACCGTGTAGCGTGCGCACGTCCTGCAGTACCAGCTCGCCCGGATACTTCTCGTCGCCGTAGACGTGCCGCTCGATGTCGAAGCCGACGACGTAGAAACCTTCAAGAAGCAAGCCCTCGGCCCAGCCGCCCAGGCCGCAATAGAGGTCGATTGCGAGCGGCGTCATTCGATCACCGGAGGCAGAGATATGACACCGTCTACAGGAATGCGACCTGATTTAACTTCGAAACGCTCATGCGCGCGACGAGCCGAAAGTATTGCCGCATCTTCTATGCCGCGCCTAAACGCGGCACCCTTCCGCGCCCCCTTCCTCCGATCCTCGTACCAAGCCGGATCGCTGATCAACATCGGGCGCCTGCTCCCATCCTCGCGTTCGACCATCGTCATGCCGGCCAGGATCGAGGGCAGGCCGCGGGCGAGACGGCGGAAGATCAGGGCGTCGCGCCGGTCGATGCATTGGGCGTAATCGACGAAAAAACCGTGAGACGTGCCAGCTCGGACGCCGATGTACCAGTATTCTCCGGCTCCTTCTTCTATGGCGCGCGTTACTGCTGCGACGATGGGGCCGCTCATTCTTTTCTCGCTTTGAGCATTTCGTCCGCTATCCTATATGCAAGTCTCGCCGCCAATTCTGCGGTTGCTCCTTCAACTTCCATTGCCCCGCTGATAAGTTGAGCGGCGAAGTAGTCGCGCAGGCTCATACCGGTCGGTGGCGCGAACGTTTCAAATTTCGTTTCTAGCGGTAAATTAAAGATCTGTTTGACCTCTTCAAGATCTATCTGCTTCTCGCTCCGCAGAAACCCGCTTGAGCTCTGAACAGGAAACGCTGGCCCTCCGTCATCGCGCTCGCTCACGTCTGCCCCTTCGCCTGCTCGTGCTCCACATCCTTAACGCGCATCACCATGACCGCGTGCATCTTCTCGGCTTCTTCCCAAGTGCTGCACCGTTCCTGCTCCTGATCGAGCGGGCCGCCGAAGACCATCGTTTCGAACAGGAGCGGCGGTCCTTCTCCGTACCGATGATCCAGGCCGAGAAAGACAGTTGAGACGCGCGTTTCTCCGACCATCTCGTCCGCAACGTGTCGCTCGTTTTTTTCTAACCAGCGCGCCCAAGTCATCAGATCGACCGGTACGGCATTATGACCGTCGAGAATGTAGTGGTCATTCATGCGAATCCTTGCCAGCCGAATGCTTGATGTGCGCAAAGGTCAACCTGATATTGACCGGCTCAAAACTTGAGTGTTGTGGATGCCGCTCCGGCCGATAGTCCGGATGCAGCACCCAGCTATGGGCGAGGTAGGCTTTACATTCGTCGATGGTCACTCGAAGATCCTTTGCTGTGCGTCCAGTCTGAAGCACTTGTGATCGGCCGGAAGCAGCGGCAACTGATGCGATGCTTCGAAGCGATACGTGCGGCAGATCGAGTAGGCCATCACCACCCCACAAAGTTGACCGCCGCATCGAATGCAAGGCACGCCAGCGCCGAAATCATGCCGTCTCTCCGGCTGTCAAGCCGTTCTGCGATCTATTGGCCCCAGGCTTTCTCACGCCGCAATTACCGCGTCCTCGCTCCCGCCGGCATACTTCTCGCCACTCTTGCGCCGGATCCGTAATCGCTTCACGTGACGAACGGAGAATTCGATTCTTCACAGCACCATCCCCGCAATCATCGTCATCAACGCCGCGATCAGCGCCGCAGCGATCCAGTAGTCCCAGCGCTGGGCGGATTCCTGGAGGTCGAGCATGGAGGGGGTCATCAGAATGCCTTTGCGAAAAGGACGCCGAGATAGGCGAGGCTTGTAAGTTCCAGCGCGCATCTCAAGCCTATCTCCACTGCGATCCAAGTTGCCATGATCAACGACGGCAATCGAAATCGTTCAGGTCGAAATCACGCGGTCCTGTCCCGCCCGTGATCCACTCCTGAAACGTCTTCAGCGGATCGTCGCGTTCGTAGAGCCGGTGCTCGTCACAAATAAAATCGATCACCGCAACGATCCGCTCCCTTCCTCCCGCCTCGATCCAGTCGGCGAGCTGCTGGGCGAGGGTGGATTCGAGCGCGTCCGTGAGAAATGTATCGGACCATGGATCAGGCTCTTGCCGATCATGGTGCCGCTGAGCGCGTGCGAGATTGTCGGTCATTCGCTTGTCCCGATCGCGCGTAACGCTTGCGCTTTAGTGTTATGAGTCGATACAAGCGCGCCGTTTTTTATCACGCGCCAGTACCCTGCAATTTTGACTACTTGCCACGTGACCAATGGAACCTCCAGCGGATCGCGTTTGCCCCGCGCGGGGCGGTCGTTTTCTTCGTCGCGCATCAATCTTCCTTGGCTTCTTGCGTTGTTCAGCTTCTTTACCAATCTGGAAGCCAATGGAAGCGGAGCATGAGCAGATACGAGTCTAGTAATCATCGCTACTTCAATCATGCGAGCGAATGCAATTGGCTCAGGATTATTGCCGCGTTCTCGAAGATGAACGTTGAATAGGACATGGATTTCATCATCAGACAATCTGAGTATCTTTCTCCACTCAACTGCCATTTCCCCCGCGTCCATTTCAATACACCTTGTCGTCTGGACAGTTCGGAAGATCCCGGGTGTTAAACATGTGTTCTTCCCAACTCTCCTCTTCTTGTTGTTGCTCCGGATATACAGCCCCGTTCCAATTTGCGGGAACTGGACCGTCTTCGTATCTGTTCCACGTCTGCTTGGTCATGGTCACACTCCCAGCAAAATTCGCCGCACCACGCTCAGCGGAGCGCCGACGCTCAGCGGAGCGCCGAAACTGCGCAAGTAATTCGCGGCCTCCATGACGGAAACCACGAGCATGACCGTCTGCGCGAATCGGATTTCATCGATCCAGTCGGCCACGTGCAAGTTCAGGTTCCAGAGGGATTCAAGGGATAGCATGGTTAGATTCCGCGCAGCGCCCAGCACGCGAACTCGGCCGGCAGGTTCAAGCTTTGCAGGTAGTGACAAGCGCGGGCCAGTCCGTTGCGCATCGTGCGGGCCATCTGGCGGGCGAGGGCGATGATTTGGGCGAGGGTCATTTGGCGGGCTCCGGTGCGTTTGGGGTATGAATCTATATCGGCTCCAATGGCTGCAATGTAAAGGACCTTTACTCTTCTGTCAAGCCGGTTGACGCGAGGTATTTTAGGGTCTATTCTGCGCTTTGTGGATCCTCAGCGCGCCGTCGAGCTGGCCGGAGGCACCCGTCAGGACCTGATCCGGGTGTTCACCTCGCGCGGGCTCAGAATGACGAAGCAGGCCGTAAGCCAGTGGTTTCAAGCAGGCCGGATTCCGCGTGATCGTGTGGACCAATTGCGGTTGCTGCGGCCTAGCTGGTTCAGAAACGGTAAGGGAACGCGGGTCAGTCCGTGATTTCGATTTACGTCGTTCACTGTTCGCGTTCAGCAAAGAAGTACGTCGGCGCGACGCATAAGACCGTCGCTTTTCGCTTTGGACAGCTCTTGTCCGAATCGCGCGGCGCGTTCTCTAGTCGCCCTATTGCCCGCGCTATTCGAAGGTATGGAGTCAGAGCCTTTTCGGTGGAATTGCTCGCAATCGCCGCCGATCTGGCGGAGGCGGATTTGCTGGAGAGAAAGTACATCCTAGATTTTCGAACTTGGGAACCACTCGGCTGGAATGCGCAATCGGGAGGCAAAAGTGATTTCAAAATATCGAAGGTGGCGAGGCTGAGAATGGCTCACGCAATCAGAGCCGCTACTGCTCGCCGCGGTCCGGATTATTGGGAGCGAATTTCGCGGATCAAGGCGCCTCGGATCAGACCTTGGATGCGCGTAGCCCATTCGGCACAGTAAGCGCGCGCTATCCCCCAAATAATCGGGGCCGCGTAACTCTCTGTTGGCGCCTTCTTCCGGCGGGCGTATAAAAACCGGACAATTCGCGCGCGGGTGCGGGTGTGGTTTCGGCCACTGCCGCGGCGTGGTGGCCTACACCATCACGCAGCCCGCTTCTCGACCCGACTTGTAGGAGTCGTCGCAATGCCTTCGTACATTTCGCTGCCAAGCCTGCGGACCTTCACTTTCCGCTCCCGCATCGCGCGCAGTCAGCGCCGCTGGCAGGTGTACGAGCTCGCCAAGCGCAATTGGGACGAGCACCATCCGGAGGCGTCGCCGGCCGAGCGGGACCTCGCCAGCGTTGAAATAGCCCAGCGGCTGGGCATCTCATGACCTACACCGAGAAGCTGCGCGATCCTCGCTGGCAGCGGCGGCGACTCGAGGTGATGCAGAACGCCGGTTTCGCCTGCGAGCGCTGCAATGCCGATGACGTTATCTTGAACGTTCACCACATCGTCTATCGCCGCGGTGCCGAACCGTGGGACTACGACGACGATGACCTGGCGTGTCTATGTGAAGACTGCCACGACCGCGAGCATCGAGCGATCGATATGCTGCGACGGCTGATCCGTAAAGGGCACCCGGAAAATATCGTTCGATTGGTCGCCAGGCACATAGACGAGGAATCCGGCGCCGCTTTCCAGCCACCGCTTTATCGCATCGCGCAACGCCTGATTGAGAGCGTCAGCGACAGCGATGAGGCCCTCATTAAGCGAGAGCTGCGTTCGTTGGCGCATGTGCCGCTTTCCGATGATGTGCGCCAGCGCATTCGCACGCTTCAGCGGCAACTCTCAGAAGTTCTGGATGCGAGAGCCGCGTTGTGAGCTTCGCTTTTCTGCCCCTCTTTACGGGCGATTATCTTAAGAAAACGAGGCATTTGACACCGCAGAAGCACGGTGTGTATTTGCTTCTGATGATGCACTGCTGGGACACGAAAGGGCCGCTTCCACTGGACGAGCAGGAGTGCGCCGGCATTGCCAATTGTCGCAGTGCGGATGAAATCGACTCCTTGCGGTACGTGCTTTCTAAGTTCTTCATTTGTATGGAAGATGGCTGGTACAACGAACGATGTCAGGCCGAAATCGAGCGCTCCGAGGCCATTTCGAACAAGCGAGCGAATGCCGGGAGACTAGGAGGGGCAACGCGCGCTAAACACCTGAAGGAGAAGAAAAAGGAAGCAAATGATAGCCAAATGCAAGCAAATGCTAAGCATGTGAGTCTAACCCCCACCCTCACACTCACCCCCACCCTCACACTTAATTCTCTTGCTAACACCGTAATACCAAGTACCAAGGTCAGAGGTTCGCGCTTCGCGCTCACTGCGCCCCCGGATGACTGGCGCAGCTGGACCGCAGAACACTTCCCGGGCGCCTCGACAGACCGGACTTTCGCCAGTTTCCGTGATTACTGGATCGCCCAGCCCGGCCAGCGGGGCGTGCGCCTCGACTGGTTTGCGACCTGGCGAAACTGGCTCAGGCGCGACAATCCGAACCGCGGTGTAGATGCCGATGCGGCCCTGATCGCTTCGATGGAAAATGATCCGCGTTTTAAAGGAAAACCGTGAACCCTTCCGATCTGCCAACGCTGCGCGCGCGTCTGTCCGAACTCGCCGATGCGGTCGGCTCCAAAGCAGTCGGTGAGGCGGGCCTGAAGGCTTGGCTGGCAGCGCTCAGCGATTTCGCAATGCCGGACGTCGTTGACGCGCTCGATACCTGGCTGCGCACGAAGCCGAAAATGCCGACGCCGGCCGAGATTCGCGGCGTGCTTGCCAGCCGCCTGTCGGATCGTATCGAGCACCATGCGGCGGCCGAGCGAGACGCCTATGCCACTGGCGCCAAGCGCATCGTATCCGAGGCCAGCAGCCGCATTGCCCGCGCCAACCTCGACAAGATCGCGCGGATTCTGCGCGGCGCAGGCCCGGAAGATCCGGACGACTGGTGGCACAAGATCATTGGCCGTTGGCGGCTCGGCGAATCGCTTGAGTACGCGCAGATCGTGAACGCCAAGCTGGCATGGGAGCGGGCCGGCAAGCCGCCAGAGTGGATGCCGCCGGACATGGAAGCCCAGTTCGAGCGAGCCGCGATCCAAGCCGAAGGATCCGCATGATGATTTCCTTCACCATCCGCGGCCAGCCGTGCAGCAAGGCGAACCGCCGGCGCATCGTCCTGCTGAATCGCGGCGAGGAAGACGCGCGTATCGCCGTGGTGAAATCGAAAGAAGCGCTCGCCTACGAACGCGATGCCCTACGCCAAATTCCGGCCGCCGCGCGCCAACGCCTCGAGGGTCCGGTCGCCGTGACGATCCGGATCTGGTACGCGAGCGAGCGGCCGGATCTGGACGAGTCGATCATCCTCGACTGCCTGCAGGATCGCTTCCACCGGCTCAACGCCAAGGGCCCGCGCGTGCTGCTGCAGGCCGGCGTGATACGCAACGATCGTCAGGTGCGCGAGAAGCACATTTTCCATGCGATCGATCACGGCAATCCGCGCGCGGAAATCACCGTCGTAGCTCTCACTCCGCAGCAGTCCGGCCTGCCGCTGCCGGATCCCGAGGACCTGGCCGCCGAGATATTCGGCTAACCGCGAAAGGAGCTCGCAATGCAAGCAGATCGTGGACAAGTCAATGAATCCGCTGAGATTTCAGCCGCCCTGGGCGCCGACGAAACAATCGAGAAAGCCGCTCGCAAGCTGCGTGGTCGCAAGGCGAAAACGAGCGATCACCAGGAGGCGATCATCAAGCTCGACGAGTTGCATCCGCTCGCGATCGAAACGATGATCGCCGATTTCAAGCACGCGCAGGACGCTGCAACGGTGCTCGGCGAATCGATCAAGGCATGAGCGGAAAAGGCCGGACTTCAGTCGTCCGTGCTGCGCAAGTTCATCGCGGCTCGGGCTGGCGAGAACTTTCCGGACAAGAAGCGCGATGCGATGCAGCTGTCGCTCCTCTTCGACGAAATCGGCGAGTGACCGACGGCCATCACCGCAGCACGCGCGCCGAGAATTCGCATCGGCCCGACGGCAAGCACTTCGATGACAGCGCCAAGCTGATCGCCGCGCTCATCCTCGTCGCTGTCGCTCTCATCGTCGGCTCCCTCATCGCCGCAGCGATCATGCGGTGAACGCCCATCGCCCGCGCTGGCGCGGAAATGGCCGATGCGCCGGCTGCGGAGAAAAGTTTCTGGACCTCGACGCCTTCACCAAGCACGCCACCGGAACGCTCGAGCCGTCGCCCGGCTCACGGCGCCGATGCCGCGATCAGGCCGAAATGAGGGCCATGGGAATGCGCCAGACATCCGGTGGGGCCTGGGTGGCGAAGTATTCCCACGGCTAGCGCTGCGGTGTACGCTTCGCCGCGCCGACCCCGGATCCGCAAGCCAGCCGACGTCTCCCTCCCAATCTCACGGATGGCTTCCGGGGCGGCTTTTT
>Ga0137415_10003008_pt1 | contig 16696 bp, 16 predicted proteins | sample CZODoug3_1_1_16f_FD_183082 | JGI IMG/M metagenome (GOLD analysis project Ga0137415, IMG submission 183082) | Vadose zone soil fungal communities from Angelo Coast Range Reserve, California, USA - CZODoug3_1_1_16fungal (Hybrid Assembly) | ecosystem: Environmental > Terrestrial > Soil > Vadose...
TTCAACGCGCTGACCACCCATTTCGGCTTCGATGGTCTCAAACGGCGGATTTTCGGCGCACAAAAGACACAAAACTACTTCGTCCCACAATTTGACAATTATCAATCGCGTCACTGATGTTGGACAATTTTCGGGAAGATATAGGGGCAGTTCTTTTAACTCGTTCAAGCTCAACTCTGACAATGAATTTATGAGATTCGCAATGAGAAATGCGTCTTTGGAGTTGCTTAAACGCGTCCACCAACTCTTGGTCGCCGCAACCAACTTTTTCTTTATAAATGCACAGCAAAACGAACTAGAAGCCGCCTGCGCCACTGATGGTGAACCACGACGAGTCCACGGTGACGACGCCGTCGTGGCCGCCGACGATGTAGACGATCGCGGCGATCGCGAATCCGAGGATGAGTGCGTATTCGAAGATGGCCCACAACCATTGGAAGCGGGCGGAGAGCTGCGCGCCGAGGGCGGCGATCACGAGGACGATCAGGTTGAACACGGTGCCGACCGTCGCGACCGCGTAGGAGTTGTTGGCGGCATCGTCGGAGAAGAAGCTGAGCAGGTAGCTGCCGAGCGGGATGGTCAGGCTGGTCGTGCCAACGGTGTAGTAGAGCAGCATGATCCAGCCGGCGAAGAAGCCGGCGTGAGGGTTGAGAACCCGTCCCACCCACGAATATGTCGCGCCGGCGCTCGGCTGCCACGCGTGGAGGCGCTGATATCCCAACGCGATTCCGAGCATCGGTACGAAACAGATCAGGATCGGCAGGAAGCCGGCGTAGGCAACGGTGGCCATGATCGCAGCCAACGAGACCGCGACGCTCTGGGTCGGACCGGAGCTGGCCAATGCCATGACGACCACGTCGCCGGCCCGCAGTGCGCCGGACTTCAATCCCGTTGGGGCGTGCTGCTCAGGCGACGGTGATGTGGCCATTGTCGGTCTCCCATGGTCGGTTGTCCTGGTCAGACACTACAGTGCATACTCTGTATGAGGAATGGGTTTCAGGCGAGTAACCATTGGCCGCCGACCCGGCCGTCACCGTCGTCAGAGCAGTCGGGCGGCGGCCCGGTCGACGACGATCCGCGTACTGCCGGTCAGTCGCACGGCCCGTGCTTCTGGGCGGCACGCAGCGCGTCGTCGTGACGCTGGACCAGGCCGGCCCACATCGCGGCCATGGACGGATTCGGGTCGACGGTGCGGATGTCATCCCGAACCGGTGGTCGCAGACCCGTGCAGGCGACGGCGGCGTACGCGGCCGCACCGATCGCCGAGTGGTCGACCTCCCCGCTGTTGTCCGACAGCACCGGCCGGCCCGTGGCATCGGCGAGGTCGCGCCGCATCAGGGCGCCCGACGCACTTGGACCGCTCACCCTGATCGGACCGCCGGCTCCGGTTGCTTCCTCCAGGATCGTCACGCAGCGAGACAGTTCCACCACGATTCCCGTGATCAGACCCCGGGCCACCTGCTCGCGGCGGACTCCCAGATGCAAGCCGCTCAGGACACCGGTCAAGCTCGGATCCCACAGTGCGCCTTGCTCGCCCGGCGCCAAGTACGGCAAGAACAGTGGCGCCTCGGACGCGCCGACAGCAGCTGCGGCAGTGGTCAATGCGGCGGAGTCGGCGAATCCGAGCAGATCGGCAAGCCAACTGATCGCCGATCCGGTGGCCAGCATGTCCATCTCCAGCCCGTAACGCGAGTCGACAAGAGGCGTCACCAGATAACGCTGCCGTGGATCGACCACGGAGGTGCTCGACACCGCGATCACGACGGTGCTGGTACCGCCGATCACGGCCACCTCGCCAGGGGAGCCAACACCGAGGCCGTAGGCGCCAAGAACAGAATCCGCTGCGCCAAGCACCACCGGCGTCCCGGATCGACAGCCCAGTGCGCTACACACCGCGGGCAGCAGGGGGAGCGCAGTATCCGACGGGGCGACCGCCGGCAACGCGGGCACTCCGGCGGCCGCTACCAGGTCGGGATCCCACCCAGCGGCGTTCAGATCGTAGACACCGAAGCCGGTCGCGGTGCTCGGGTCGGTCAGCAGCTCACCGGTGAGTTGGCCGAACAGCCAGTCCTTGGCGCCCACTACGGTGGCGGTCTCCGATCCGGCGGCGGCCCGACGCCGGTGCATCGGCGCGAGGTAGCGTCCGTCCACGTGCTGTCCGGTGATCCGGTAGAGGCGGTCGGCGCCGACCCTCTCGCGTAGCTTCGCCCCCTCGAATTCCGCGCGGGCGTCCTCCCAGGTGACGGCGCTGCCGATCGCAGCACCGTGCCGGTCGAGCTCGACCAGCGTCGGCAGCATCGCCGACAGCCCGATGCCCTGCCACGTCTCTGCGGGCACGACGCTGGCGAGTTCGCTCAGGGCGGCCATCGTCGCGGCCCACCAATCGGCGGGGTTCTGTTCCGCCGCACCTGGCTGCGGCCGCGATGTCGGATACGTGTGACGTGTGCGTCCCCGCACCGAGCCGTCGGACCTCAGCGCCACCGCTTTCGCGGCGGACGTGCCCAGATCGAGCCCGATGAACACTCCGCTCACGGGCCGGCCGGTCCACGTGTCCTGCGCTCCTTGGCCACCACGGTCAGGGCATCGGCAGCCGCGTTGAGCGTCTCGTCGATGTCGTGATCGTCGTGGACGAGCGACACGAACAGATTCTCGAACTGCAACGGGTGAAAGAGCACGCCACGCACGACCATCTCCTGATACCAGCGCGTAAAGAGGGCTTCATCGGCGTGCGCCACCGCATCGCGCCAGTTTCGAATCGGTGCATCGGCGAACCAGAGTTGGAACACGGTACCGAGTCCTTCGACGTACGCATCGAGGCCGCGCTCGGTGGCCAACGTAGCCAGGCCGTCTGCGAGGCGAAATCCCAATGCCCGCTGGCGCTCGAACAAGCCGGGTTCGGCGAGCACGTCCATGGTTGCCGACACGGCCGCGCATTGCACGACGTTCGCGTTATAGGTGCCCGAATGGGAATACGTACCGTCCGCAACGAGGTGCATGGCGGCAATGGACCCGCCCACTGCGGCCACGGGGAAACCGCCACCCAACCCCTTGGCGAACGTCGTCAGATCCGGGGTCACCCCGAACCATTCCTGGGCGCCGCCGCGTGCGAAGCGGAAGCCGGTGATGACCTCGTCGAAGATCAGCAGCGCTCCGTACTTCAGTGTCTCCGCGCGCAGCAGTTCGAGGTAGCCGGGCTCGGGAAGGATGCATCCGGTGTTGAACACCGCCGCCTCCGTCAGGACCGCGGCGACCTCGTGACCGCGTTCGATCATGAAGCGGCTGAACAGCTCCGGGTCGTTCCACGTGAGAACCGCGAGCGTGGACTCCAACTCGGCCGGTACGCCGGGCCCCATCGCGACGGGGCGCGGGTGGTTCGCCGGTCCGGCAAGCACCGGATCGACGTGATTGGACCAGTACACCGTGTCCTGCCAACCGTGGTAGTGCCCCTCGAAACGGACGACGAGGCGACGGCCCGTGGTGGCTCGCGCAAGCCGGACAGCGGTCCCGACCGCCTCCGATCCGGAGTTCGTGAACCGCACCTGTTCGACGCCGGGCACCGCCGCAACGACCTTCTCGGCGGCGTCGATCTCGAGTTCGTAGGGCAGACCGAAACACGTGCCGTAGGTTTCGATCGCATCGATGACGGCGCGGGTCACCACGGGGTGGCGGTGGCCAAGAATCATCGGCCCCAGACCCAGCAGGTAGTCGATGTATTCGTTGCCGTCCACGTCGGTCAGTCGTGCTCCCTTGCCGTTGGCGATGAAGAGCGGATACGGGTTCCAGCCATTTCGCGGCAGCCGGGCGGTGCTGCCCGCCCCACCCGGCACGCTACGTTTCGCGCGCTCGAAGGACTTGCCGGACAACCTCGTCCGTGCCTCGAAGGATTCGGCGAAGTTCACGGGTGCCCTCTCTGCGCGAAACTATGCACACCAGTATGTGTGCATACAGAGTATGACATGTGGCGGAGTGCGAGGTCTGCGTCGCAAAATGAGGCAGAAGACGCCCCTGTAAGCGTCCTTCGATGGCCTGCATATTCAGTATGGTGAGCACTGGCCCTGGCCGGGCACGAGATCAACACCACGACGATCAACACCCACGACGATCAACACGGAGAACGTGATGCCGAAGCCCGACAGCAGCGACGCTCCTCGCGTACCGGTGGAGGGGCGCAAGCTGCGCTATCAGCACGTCTACGACCTCGTGCTCGGCATCATGGCGGATCAAGGATTGCAGGCAGGCGACCGGTTGCCCAGCGCCACCGAGCTCGCCGAGCTCGCCGAGGTCAGCGCCATCTCCGTTCGCCGAGCGCTCGACGAGTTGGAGCACGCCGGCAAGATCGTCCGCCATCAGGGACTCGGCACGTTCGTGGCGAAACCGCGAATTGCCAGCGATCCCACGCGACCTGGCGAGCTCTACCGGACCCTGATCGACGAGGGCGGCTTGCAAACCCTTGCCACGTCGCTGATTTCGGTATCGATCGGGCTGCCGAGCGAGAACATCGCAAAGGCACTGGGAGTGGCGCAGGGCGAACCCGTCTGGGAGATCTGGCGCAAGAGGAGCCTCGATGGTGCCGATAAGATCCTCGAACGGGCGGTGCTTCCGCTGAGCCGCGTGCCCGCCGTGGACCAGGAGCGCCTCGGGCGCGGTGAGTCCCTCTACAGGTTTCTCGAGGAGCGCTACGGCTTTACAGACGACTACACCGAGCAGGCCCTCGAAGTGGACACGCCGAGCACCTGGGAGAGTGAGCAGCTCGGACTCGGCAAGCGCGACAAGGTCATCCGCGTGCGTGGCGTGAGCTTCGCCTCGAACGGTGTCGCATTCGACTGCTTCGAGCAGAGCTACCGCGCCACCGAATTCACCTTCTACACCGCCGGACAGACGCGCACCCGAATGCTCGGTCCGTCCGAGCTCAGCAATTGGTCGGTGTCACCGCTGACTCATCCGAGTTCGTAGGCCGTTCCTAGCTAGACCGACACCCGTCCGGTCACCGGCGGCAGGTCCTTCAGCGTGACGATGCCCGGTGCGGCGGCGACCACCGCGGGCACTGCGTTGGTCACGGGCATGGCCGTGTAGATCATGCCCAGTCCCATGAAGCCGGGTTCGGTCCAGCCCCGCGGTGGCAGGCAGTGCAGCACGGTGCGCATGTTGGGCGTGCCGAACACCTGGATGACGTGTCCGTGCTCGAGCGGTTTGGGCGGGGTGACGTGGCTGCCCATGGTCCAGTTGAACCCGACGCTGACGACGTTCTTCTCGCCCACCCAGCCGCGGTGGAAGCCGTAGACACCGCCGATGGTGCCGTTGGGGATCTGCATGAAGCCGAGGTCGCTGTCGCCGGTGGCGGTGGTGAACTCGACGTCGAAGGTCAGCCGGTCGAGCGTGGCGCCGATCGCGTCGGCCATCATCGCCGCCGACTCGGCGAACACCTCGCTCTCGCGCCGGACGCTCTCGGCGAGGCCAGGCGTGCCGGGATCCTGCCCGAAGCCCATCGCGGCCTGCGTGTCCGCGGATTCGTACGTCGAGCAGTCGACCGACTCGGTGATGCGGATCTCGTCGACGTTCTCGCAGGCACCCGAGAGCACCATCCCGACCATGTTCGTCATGCCGGGGTGTGCGCCACTGCCGAAGATCGTGGAATTGCCTGTCTGGCAAGCCTTCCGGATCCGATCCAGGTCCTCCGGCGACTGCTTTCCGCCGGTGATCCACGCCGCGCTTGAGCACACGTTGACCCCGGCCTCGAGCAGCCGGACCAGCTCGTCGACGTTCGGCCACAGCGGGTTGTAACAACACGCATCGGGCTTCAGCGCGATCAACGCGTCGACGTCGTTGGTGGCGGCGATGCCGGTGGGCTCCGGCCAGCCTGCGAGCTCGGCGGCATCCACCCCGACCTTGTCGGCGCCGTGGGCGTACACCCCGACGAGTTCCATGTCGTTGCGCCCGATGATGGAATGCAGTGAACGCGTGCCGATGTTTCCGGTGGTCCACTGGATCACCCGCAGCGGTCGGTCGGTGGTCGTCGTCATGTGCGCCTCCTCGTTGCGGCGATTAGTAGACACCTTCTGGAATATGTATACGCGAGCCTTGGCTCGACGCGCCGGGAGACCGTCGCGCTGGCATGATCGCCGGATGCAGCACGACCTCCCGGCCACCCCGTCCACGGTGCACTGGGGGTACTTCGACCCGCGACTGGAGCCCGCACTGGTCGTCGCATCGGGAGATCTGGTCGCCATCGAGACGCTGACCCACCACGCCGGTGACGCCCCCGACCTGCTCATGGACCCGCGAATCGCCGACGTCTTCGCATCGGTGACCGACCGCGGGCCAGGCCCGCATCTGCTCACCGGACCAATCGCCGTCGAGGGTGCCCAGCCCGGGGACGTGCTGCAGGTCGACATCCTGTCCGCCACGCCGCGGCTACCCTACGGGTCGAATCTGGCCGGACACTGGGGCCACCTGTACGACGAGCTGCCCACCGAGCGGGTGACGGTCTACGAACTCGACGCCGACGCGCTCCTGGGCCGGGCACTGTTCGGCTACGACTGGACCGCAACGCCGTTGGCCGATCAACCGGGCACCATCGTCGTACCGAACGCCGCGGCGCGCGAACCTGCGTTGCCCGGTGTCGTCGTCCCGCTGCGCCCGCACTTCGGGACGATGGGCGTCGCGCCTGCCGCTCCCGAGCGGGTGTCGTCGGTGCCACCCGGGGACCACGGCGGCAACGTGGACAACTGGCGCATCGGAGCGGGCGGGCGCATGTTCTACCCTGTGCAGGTGCCCGGCGCGCTGCTGTCGGTGGGCGACCCGCACGTCTCGCAGGGCGACGGCGAGATCAGCGGGACCGCGCTGGAGTCGTCACTGAACGGATTGCTGCGCTTGACCATTCGACGTGATCTGCCGTTCACCGTGCCCGTGCTGGAGACCTCGACCGAGCTGTTGGTGCACGGCTTCGGCGACACCCTGGACGAGGCGATGAAGGCCGCGGCGTTGCGCACGCTCGACGTGCTCGTGCTCGTCTTCGGCCTGACCCGCAGGGACGCCTACTCGTTCATGTCGGTGGCCGTCGACTTCACCGTCACCCAGGTCGTCGACCAACGCCAGGGCGTGCACGGCCGCATCGCCAAGCGGTGCTTCCCGCGCTGGCCGGGCGTCGCGGCATGACCAGCGTCCGCGCCTTCGGCTTCACGCCGGCGGACGGCGTGCCGCCGCGTGTGGCGCCGTTCTCCCACGCCACCGCCGCCGGGCAGACCCTGCACGTCACCGGCCAGATGCCGACCGACACGACCGGGACCGTGGTCGGTGCCGACGTCGCGACCCAGACCGATCAGGTGCTTCGCAACCTGCTGCGCGTGACCGAACTCTGCGGCGGGGGACTGGCCGACGTCGTCTCGGTGCGCGCCTACCTCATCGACTGGGACGACTACGCCGCCTTCAACGCCGCCTACGCGGCCTGGTTTCCCGAACGGTTGCCGTCGCGCACCTGCGTTGGGGTCACCGGGCTGGCGGTCGGCGCACTGGTCGAGATCGACTGGGTGTGTTGGCGAGACGATGGCTGGAACGGCTCGCCAGTGCCACAATCGAGGTAGGCCCGCGGGCCCTCCAGACGGCTGCCGCGGGGTAGTCCTTCGAGGAGGAACACCGTGAGCATTCTCTACACACTCGCACTGGCAGGCGCCGCAAGCCTTGGCGTGATTTGGCTCGGGCTGGCCAACATCCGCGTGGTCAAGCAGTTCGAACGGGGCGTCGTCTTCCGATTCGGACGAGTCCAATCCGGCGTCCGTGGTCCGGGACTGACGATGCTGATCCCGTTCGCCGATCGCCTGCAGAAGGTGAACCTGCAGATCATCACGCTGCCGGTGCCCGCACAGGACGGCATCACCCGCGACAACGTGACCGTCCGGGTGGACGCCGTCATCTACTTCAACGTCTCGGATCCGGTGCGGGCGGCCGTCGACGTACAGGACTACATGTCCGCCATCGGCCAGGTCGCGCAGACGTCGCTGCGGTCGATCATCGGCAAGAGCAACCTGGACGACTTGCTGTCCAACCGCGAGCACCTCAACCAGGGCCTGGAACTGATGATCGACAGCCCCGCGCTGGGCTGGGGTGTGCAGATCGACCGCGTCGAGATCAAGGACGTGGTGCTGCCCGATTCGATGAAGCGGTCGATTGCGCGCCAGGCCGAGGCAGAGCGTGAACGACGGGCCAGGGTCATCACGGCAGAGGGCGAACTGCAGGCATCCGAAAAGTTGGCTCAGGCGGCCGAGATCATGGCAGAACATCCAGCGGCTCTGCAACTGCGGCTGCTGGAAACCGTCGTCGAGGTCGCGGCGGAGAAGAACTCCACCTTGGTGCTTCCCTTCCCCGTTGAACTGCTCCGGTTCCTGGAGCGAGCAACGCCTTCCAGCGACGCGCCATCAACGCCGGACGGCAAGACCCTGCAACTGAACCCACCACGGGTTCCCGACGACGCTCGCGGCCTGCAGCTCTGACCCGCCATCCACAGATCGTCGTTCATCCACAGCCGAGCATCTAGGGCCGTCCGACCCGACGACGCCGTCCGTCGCCGCGCCTACCGTCGCGGCCATGCGAACCGAACTGCCCGCCGACCGGGCGCAACGCCGCCTGGCATCGGAATCCACCGAAGCCGAACGGTCCGAGGAGGAGGAACCCGATACGTCGCTGTCGCGGTGGCTGCCCGACGCGCCGACGACGGGCGGCCCGAGCTGGGTGGCGGCGATCCGGGCGGACCCCGGCCGCGCAGGCGTCATCGCGCTGGTCGCGGTCGGCGCGATCGCGGTGCTGGTCACGGTGTTCACGTTGGTGCGCGACGACCCACCGCCGGTGGTCTCGGCGAAACTCCCTCCGGTGCAGATGGTTTCGTCGGCCAGCCCGACGGCGGGCAGCCCCGCAGCTGAGCCCGGCGGGCCGGTCGTCGTCAGCGTGGTCGGTCTCGTCCATCGGCCAGGACTGGTCACGCTGGACTCGGGTGCACGCATCGCCGATGCACTGACCGCGGCCGGAGGGACACTCGACGGCGCGGACCTGATCGGGCTGAACATGGCCCGCCGAGTGTCCGACGGTGAGCAGATCGTCGTCGGCATCACCTCACCGCCCGGTGCACCCACGGCGATGGGCAGTTCGATCACGGCGCCACCGGGACAGGCGGCAGGACCCGCAGGCCCAGCAGGTCCCGAGCCGCCGGATGTGGTGAACCTCAACACCGCAACGCTGGAAGATCTCGACGCGCTGCCGGGCGTCGGGCCGGTCACCGCGGCGGCGATCGTCGGGTGGCGCGACGCCAACGGCCGGTTCACCAGCGTCGAGCAACTCGGCGAGGTCGACGGCATCGGTCCCGCGCGGCTGGAGAAGCTGCGTGACCTGGTCCATGTGTGAGCACACCCGATGCCCGCGCGGTCGGCCACGACCTGCGCCTGGTTCCCGCCGTGTTGACGAGTTGGGGCGCAACGGCGTCGGGGATCCTCTGGGGTGGTGCCGCTGCACTGTGGGCCATGGCGGCGGCGGTGGCCGTCACGTTTCTGGTGACGCGATGGTGGCGTGGCAGGCAACCGGATTCGGCGGTCTGGCCCGGGGTTCTCGCGGTGGCAGTCGTCGGGATCGCATTCTCGATCTCGGTGACGTTGCGCGTGCAGGACGCGGCGCGGCATCCGGTAGCGGGACAGGTCGGCGCGACGGTCTCGGTGGTGGTCGTCGCGACCGAGTCGCCCCGCACCGTGGTTGGGGGCCGGGTGATGTTCCGCGGCAACCTGACCGCCGTCGACGACCGGCCACTGTCCGGTCGGGTCGTGGTGTTCGCGTCGGGCATCGGATACGGCGAGCTGACCGCGGGCCGCCCTGCCGCCTTCCGCGCCCGCGTCGGGCCGCCCACCCGGCGAGACCTCACCGTCGCGGTGCTGACGGCGACGGGGGACCCGAGACTCGGCCGGGCGAATCTCGTCCAGCGGATCGCCGCCCGGGTGCGCACCGCCTTCGCCGACGCGGCGCGGTCGGCGCTGCCCGCCGACCAGGCCGCGATGCTGCCCGCGCTGGTGTTGGGCGACACGTCGACCCTGACCGGGCCGACGGTCGACGAGTTCAAGGCCGCTGGTCTAACTCATCTCACCGCCGTGTCTGGCGCCAACGTCACCATCGTCTGCGGCGCAGTCCTGTTGACGGCGGCCGTGGTCGGCCCGCGTGTCGCCGTAGGCATGGCCGCGATGGCGCTCGCCGCGTTCGTCGTGGTGGTGCAGCCGTCGGCGAGCGTGCTCCGGGCGGCAGTGATGGGCGCCATCACCCTGCTGGCGATCGTCGCCCACCGTCGACGACAGGCGATTCCTGCGCTGTCGACCACCGTGCTGATCCTGATGATCGGCGCGCCCCAACTGGCCGTCGACATCGGCTTCGCGCTGTCGGCGTCGGCCACCGCAGCGCTCGTCGTGATCGCACCCGTGTGGTCGCGACGGCTCGTCGACCGGGGCTGGCCCAAACCCCTTGCCGACGCGGTCAGCGTCGCCGTCGCCGCCCAACTCGTCACGGCGCCGCTCGTCGCGGGGATGTCGGGAACCGTCAGCCTGGTATCGATCGCGGCGAACCTCGTGGTGGCGGTCGTCATCGCGCCCATCACCGTGATCGGTACTGGCGCGGCAGCGGTGTCGACCGTGTGGCCGGCGGCTGCTCAATTCTTGGTCCGCTTCACGGGGCCCGAATTGTGGTGGCTGCTTCGGGTGGCGAGGTGGGCGTCGGCAGTGCCTGGCGCCGTCGTGCCCGTCCCTTCCGGCCCTGCGGGTGCGTTCTGCGTGGCCACAGTGGGACTCGGCTCCGTCGTCATGTGGCGGTGGCGGTGGGGGCGTGTCGGCGTGGCGTCGGCAGCGGTGTGCCTGATCGCGTGGGCGGTGGCCGGCGCCGGTGTCAGCCCGGGAACGGGCGCTGTCGGCGCGACGTGACACGATCTCAGCGTGAGCCAACTGCACCTCGTACTGGGTGACGAAGAACTGCTCGTAGAACGGTCCGTTGGCGACGTGCTGCGATCCGCGCGCGAGGCGGCGGGCACCGTGGACGTCCCCGTCGATCGACTGCGGGCCGGCGAGGTGAGCACCAGCGAGCTGGCCGAGTTGCTGAGCCCGTCACTGTTCGCCGACGAGCGCGTCGTGGTGTTGGAGTCGGCGGCCGAGGCAGGCAAGGACGCGGTGGCACTCATCGCCGCCGCTGCGGCGGATCTGCCGCCGGGCACCATGCTCGTCGTCGTGCACTCCGGCGGCGGGCGCGCCAAGGCGCTGGCCGATCAGCTCAAGAAGCTCGGCGCCGAGGTGCATCCGTGCGCCAAGATCACCAAGCCAACGGAGCGTGCTGAGTTCGTCCGCAGGGAGTTCCGCGAGCTGAGGGTCAAGGTCAGTGACGACGTGGTCACCGCGGTGCTGGACGCCGTGGGCTCCGACCTGCGCGAGCTTGCCGCGGCGTGCTCGCAGCTGGTTGCCGACACCGGCGGTCACGTCGATCCCGTCGCGGTGCGCCGTTATCACAGCGGGAAGGCCGAGGTGAAGGGCTACGAGATCGCCGAGAAGGCGGTCACGGGTGACGTGGCAGGCGCGGCCGAAGCCCTGCGCTGGGCGATGATGAGCGGCGAACCGCAGGTGGTGCTGGCCGACGCGCTCGCCGAGGCCGTGCACGCGATCGCCAGAATCGGGCCGCTGTCGGGTGATCCGTACAAGCTGGCAGGTGAACTCGGCATGCCGCCGTGGCGCGTGCAGAAGGCGCAGAAGCAGTCCCGCCGCTGGTCACGCGATTCGGTGGCAGAAGCGATGCGGTTGGTCGCGGCGCTCAACGGCGACGTCAAGGGTGTAGCGGCGAACGCCGACTACGCACTCGAGACGGCGGTGCGCCGGGTGGCGGAACTGGCAGCCAAGGGCTGAGGCGGGGCCTGATAAACGGCGCCCCGATCAAGCAAGCTGCTCGATCAGAGCTTGTTGGCGGCCAGCGTCAGAGCGGACTTCTTGTTGGCCGCCTGGTTCTTGTGAATGACACCCTTGCTGGCGGCCTGGTCGAGCTTGCGGTTGGTGACAACCAGCAACTCGGCGGCCTTGTCCTTCTCGCCGGCGTCGATGGCTTCACGGAGGCCGCGGACAGCCGTGCGAAGTTCGGACTTCACCGACTGGTTGCGCAGACGAGCGCGCTCGTTGGTGCGGATGCGCTTTTCCTGCGACTTGATGTTGGCCACGCGTTGATTCCTTCTAAATGTCAGCTTGGGTTGGCATGAGTGTTCATGCGGGCGCCCGGTGCCGGGCAGCGAGGGTTCAGGTTACCAGCGCGTGCCCCAATTACCCAAAGCGATCGCCAGTGGCCTGCCGAAACGGCGCTGGTGAGGCAGCATGTCACAGGTGAGCCTTCGAACCGTTCCCACAGCCAGTGCGCGGTCGTCGCGCAAATCCCCGTCCTCGACGAAGCGCTACGACGGGATCTTCGACGGTTACAACAGCGTCGGCGGTTATTCGCAGGCCTTTGACGAGATGTTCGACGCCGATGGCAATGTGCGCGGGCCGTACAAGGGCATCTTCGCCGAGCTTGCCCCGTCCGACGCCTCCGAGCTCGCGGCGCGGTCCGACGCGCTCGGCCGCGCCTTCATCGACCAGGGGATCACCTTCTCTCTGTCGGGTCAGGAGCGCCCGTTCCCGCTGGACCTGGTGCCAAGGGTGATCTCGGCGGCCGAGTGGTCGCGGCTCGAGCGCGGCATCACCCAGAGGGTCAAGGCGCTGGAGATGTACCTCGACGACATCTATGGCGAGCAGGAGATCCTGCGCGACGGCGTGATCCCACGCCGGCTGGTGACGTCCTGCGAGCACTTCCACCGCGAGGCCGCCGGCATCGTGCCGCCCAACGGCGTGCGGATTCACGTCGCGGGTATCGACCTGGTGCGCGACGCGCAGGGAACCTTCCGCGTCCTCGAGGACAACCTGCGCTCCCCGTCCGGGGTGTCCTACGTGATGGAGAACCGGCGCTCCATGGCGCGCGTCTTTCCGAACCTGTTCGCCACGCACCGGGTGCGTGCGGTCGGTGACTACGCATCGCATCTGCTGCAGGCACTGCGCAAGGCGGCTGCCTCCAACGAGGCCGACCCGACCGTCGTCGTGCTCACCCCAGGCGTCTACAACTCGGCCTACTTCGAGCACTCCCTGCTGGCCCGGCAGATGGGCGTCGAACTCGTCGAGGGCCGCGACCTGTTCTGCAGGGATAACACCGTCTACATGCGGACCACCAACGGCGAACGCCAGGTCGACGTCATCTACCGGCGCATCGATGACGAATATCTCGATCCCATGCACTTCAAACCGGACTCGGTCCTCGGGGTGGCGGGGGTGCTGAACGCCGCCCGCGCTGGCAACGTCGTGATCTCCAGCGCGGTCGGAAACGGAGTCGGCGACGACAAGCTGGTCTACACCTACGTGCCGACGATCATCGAGTACTACCTCGGCGAGAAACCTCTGCTGGCCAACGTCGACACCTACCGCTGCTGGCTCGACGCGGAGCGCGAGGAGGTGCTCGACCGCGTCGACGAGCTCGTCATCAAACCGGTCGAAGGCTCAGGCGGCTACGGCATCGTGTTCGGCCCGGATGCCTCGGAGAAGGAGCTGGCCACGATCAGCAAGAAGATCCGCAGCGACCCGCGCGGCTGGATCGCCCAACCCGTCGTGCAGCTCTCGACGGTGCCAACGCAGATCGACGACGAGCTGGCCCCTCGGCACGTCGACCTCCGGCCGTTCTGTGTCAACGACGGCGACGGCGTATGGGTGCTGCCGGGTGGGTTGACCCGCGTCGCGCTGCCCGAAGGCTCGCTGGTGGTCAACTCCAGCCAGGGCGGCGGCTCGAAGGACACCTGGGTGCTCGCCTCGCGGGCGTCGGTAGCCGATCGCGAGCTAGCTGCCGCTGAGGTGGTCAGGGCATTGCCGAAGTCCACCAACGGAACCAAGTCCGAGAAGGGCCCCGATGCGTCGCAGCAACAGCAGCAGACGCAATCGGGTCAGCAGCAGCAGTCGCAATCGGGGCAGCAACAGCAGCAACAACAACAGCAGGCGGTGATCGACTGATGCTGGCACGCAACGCGGAATCGCTGTACTGGATTGGGCGCTACGTCGAGCGGGCCGACGACACGGCCCGCATCCTCGACGTCACCGTGCACCAACTGCTGGAGGACTCCAGCGTCGACCCCGACCAGGCGTCAAGAACGCTGCTGAAGGTGCTCGGCATCGAGCCGCCAAAGTTGGCGCTCGACCTGTGGTCGCTGACCGACCTCGTCGCGTTCAGCCACGACACCCAGGGTGGCTGCTCGATCGTCGAATCCATCGCCGGTGCCCGTGAAAACGCCCGCGGCGCACGCGAAGTCACGTCGACCGAGATCTGGGAGTGCCTCAACACCACCTACAACGCGCTCGCCGAGCGGGAACGTGCCGCGAAGCGACTTGGCCCACACGAGTTCCTGTCGTACGTCGAGGGTCGCGCCGCGATGTTCGCCGGGCTGGCCGACTCCACGTTGTCCCGCGACGACGGGTACCGCTTCATGGTGCTCGGCCGGGCGATCGAACGCGTCGACATGACCGTGCGGCTCCTGCTCTCGCGCGTCGGCGACAGCGCCTCGTCGCCGGCGTGGGTGACGGTGTTGCGCTCGGCGGGTGCGCACGACACCTACCTGCGCACGTACCGCGGCGTGCTCGACGCCGTACGTGTCGTCGAGTTCATGCTGCTCGACCGGCTGTTCCCGCGCTCGGTGATGTACTCGCTGCGGCTGGCCGAGCACAGTCTCGAGGAATTGCACAACGGCGCGCACAATCGGATCGGAGCCACCGACGAGGCGCAACGCCTGCTGGGTCGCGCCCGCAGTGAGTTGGAGTTCCTGCGGCCAGGGGTGCTGTTGGAGTCTCTGGAGGAGCGCCTCGGCGGGCTGCAGACGACCTGCGCCGAAGTCGGAGAAGCGTTGGCGTTGGAGTACTTTCACTCCGCACCGTGGGTGGCGTGGACGGATGCCGGTCGCAATGGGTCGCTGGTCATCGAAGAGGGCGAGGTCTGATATGTGGCGGTTACGTGTCGTGCACTCGACCGGCTATGCGTACAAGTCACCGGTGACGGCGTCCTACAACGAGGCGCGGCTGACCCCACGCTCGGACTCCCGGCAGAACGTGATCCTCAACCGCGTCGAAACCGTGCCAGCCACCCGGTCCTACCGGTACGTCGACTACTGGGGCACCGCGGTGACGGCGTTCGACTTGCATGCCCCGCACACCGAATTGGAGGTCACCGCGTCGTCGGTGGTGGAGACCGACAAGGGGGAGCTGCCTGCCGACAGGGTGTCCTGGGAGGACCTGAAGTCAGAGGTCGTGCTCGACCGCTTCGACGAGTACCTGACGGCGACGAAGTACACCCCGGACAGCCGGCGCATCGCCAGGGTCGGGCAACGCATCGCCAAGTATCACGATCCGCAAGAGGCGGTGGTGGAGGCGGCGAACTGGGTGCACACCGAGCTCGACTACGTGCCTGGCACCACCGGCGTGCACTCGTCGGGATTGGACGCTCACCGGGAGGGCAAGGGCGTCTGCCAGGACTTCGCCCATCTGACGTTGATTCTGTTGCGCAGCATGGGGATTCCGTCCCGATACGTGTCCGGTTACCTGCATCCCACGCGCAAGGCATCGGTCGGCGACACGATCGATGGCCAGAGCCACGCCTGGGTACAGGCGTGGACGGGTGGGTGGTGGCACTTCGACCCCACCAACGACAAGGAGATCAACGAGCAGTACATCAGCGTGGGCGTCGGCCGCGACTACTCCGACGTCACGCCGCTGAAGGGAATCTATTCGGGCGCGGGTTCCACCGACCTCGACGTGGTCGTGGAGATCACCCGGCTGGCTTAGATCGCCCGTTGGCGCGGCCGAGGGTTCGGTAACCCGGGTGGACGTGCGGGGTCAGGCCCCGTTGCTGCGCCAGAGTCGCGAGGAGCTCGCGCAGCGTTCCACGTTGCTGTTCGTCGAGCCCCGCGGTCATGCGGCCCTCGTGTTGGCGGGCAAGCGTTGAGATCTTCTGCATCAGCCGTTTTCCGGATGCCGTGAGGTACAGCGCATGGAGCCGTCGGTCATCGGGGTTACGTCGCCGTTCGACGTAGCCGCGGGCCTCCAGCTCGTCGACGTGTGCCACCACCCGGCTCGGCAACACGCCGAGTCGACCGCTCAGCGCCTGCTGGCTGCGCCCGGGTTCGGACGCGATGCTGCGAAGTAACCCGGCGTGCGGCGCGGATAGGTCGATCGTCGCCATCTGCTCGGCGAACTGGGTCGCGGCGTCGTGTCCCAGCTGAGTGAGCAGGAACGCGATCCCGTCGCCGTGGTCGTCGTTGGTAGCTGACACCCGACGATCATACATCCGGCGAATCGTTCGAGTGCGAAATCATCTTCACCCTTGCGCTGGCGGCCGTAGCGTCATATCGTTCGTCAGATGAACGATTCACTCGCAGATCGAAATGAGGTCTCCGGCCGGCCACGACAGGGTGGACCGCCGCTGGCCGTGCTGGCCGGGATTTCTCTGGGGCTCTTGGTGGTCGGACTTGGCGTCAGCGCCGCCATGGGCGGCGTGATGCCGCTGCCGTACGGCTCCGACACGGCGATACAGGGCTACTTCCATGGCAATTCAGCTGCCGTGCAAGTCGGTGCCATCGGGGTGTTCGCGT
>Ga0137415_10003009_pt1 | contig 16680 bp, 12 predicted proteins | sample CZODoug3_1_1_16f_FD_183082 | JGI IMG/M metagenome (GOLD analysis project Ga0137415, IMG submission 183082) | Vadose zone soil fungal communities from Angelo Coast Range Reserve, California, USA - CZODoug3_1_1_16fungal (Hybrid Assembly) | ecosystem: Environmental > Terrestrial > Soil > Vadose...
TCCGCCGGCACCGCAGCGGCTAAGCAGGAAGCCCTCGAGGCCGCCGGGGTCAAGGTCGGCAAGACCCCCAGCGCCACCGCCGCCCTGATGCGGGTGCTGCTCGGCGAGCTGGCCAGCACGGCCGCCTGACCCCTTCCCACCTCCTCACACCGCCACCTCGAGGGAGCTACCGGATGCCCGGTGATGCGCTGCGCTACGACGTCAACCTGTCCATCCTGTTCACCGAGCTCCCGCTGCTGGAACGGCCGGCGGCGGCCGCGGCGGCCGGGTTCACCTCGGTGGAGCTGTGGTGGCCGTTCGCCGAGCCCGACCCGCCCGAGCACGAGCTGGACGCGCTGCGCCGGGCGATCGTGGACGCGGGCACCGAGCTGGTCGGGCTGAACTTCGACGCCGGCAACATGGCGGCCGGTGACCGGGGCCTGCTGTCCCGCCCGGCGGAGAGCACCCGGTTCCGGATCAACATCGACGCGGCGGTGGACTTCGCCGAGTCGTTGGGCTGCACGACGCTCAACGCGCTGTACGGCAACACCGAGCCGGGGGTGAGCCGCGCGGTGCAGCGGGAGCTGGCCACCGAGAACCTGGTGCTCGCCGCCCGGGCGGCCGCGAAGATCGGCGCCACCGTCGTGATCGAGGCGCTGAACAACCACGAGAACCCCCGCTACCCGATCACCTCGTCGCGCCAGGCCCTGGAGCTGGTCGACTACCTGCGGGTGGTGCACCAGGTCCCCAACATCGCGTTCCTTGCCGACCTCTACCACCTGGCCCGGATGGGCGAGTCGGTACAGCAGCTGGTCGAGCAGCACGCCAGCCGGTTCGGCCACGTCCAGATCGCCGACGTACCCGGGCGCGGCCAGCCCGGCACCGGCGAGCTGGACTGGGAGGCCGTACTCGGCGCCCTGGTCCGGCACGGCTACGAGGGCTACGTCGGGCTGGAGTACAAGCCGGTCGGCCCGAGCGCGGACAGCTTCGGCTGGCTGCCGAGGGCGAACCGGGCCGCCGGCCCGCGCGCCGTGCCCACCACCAACAACAACGCCGTGCCGATCGAGGAGAACGTCTGATGAACGTGGGTTTCATCGGCCTGGGCATCATGGGCGCCCCGATGGCCGCCAACCTGGTGAAGGCCGGGCACGCGGTGACCGGCTACGACCTCGACGCCGCCCGCCGCGACCAGCTGGTCGCCGCCGGCGGCCGGGCCGCCGGCTCACTGGCCGAGGCCACCGACGCCGATGTCGTGATCACCATGCTGCCCGACTCGCCGCAGGTCGAGGAGGTGGTACTCGGCCCGGACGGGGTGCTCGAGCACGCCAAGCCCGGCCTGCTCCTGATCGACATGAGCACGATCAGGCCAGATACCTCGAAGGCAGTTGCCGCCGAGGCCGCCGACCGGGGCGTCCGGGCGGTGGAGGCCCCGGTCAGTGGCGGCGAGAAGGGTGCGATCGACGCCGTGCTGTCCATCATGGTGGGTGGCGCCGAGGCGGACTTCCAGGCCGCGCTGCCGGTACTGCGGGCGCTGGGCAAGACGATCGTGCACGTCGGCGGGCCGGGTGCCGGGCAGACCGTCAAGGCGGCCAACCAGCTGGTCGTCGGCGGCACCTACGCACTGGTCGCCGAGGCGATCGTGCTGCTCGAGGCGTCCGGGGTGGACGCGCACAGCGGGCTGGACGTGCTCGCCGGCGGCCTGGCCGGCAGCCGCATCCTGGAGCTCAAGCGCAAGTCGATGGTGGACCGGCAGTTCGCCCCGGGTTTCCGGATCGACCTGCACCACAAGGACATGGGGATCGCGGTCGCGGCGGCACGCCAGGCCGAGATCTCGCTGCCGGTGACCGCACTGGTCGCCCAGCTCATCGCCGCCGCCCGGGCTCAGGGCTACGGCTCACTCGACCACTCGGCGCTGCTCAAGGTGCTCGAGAACGCCTCCGGAAGGACAGCGGCATGAGCAAGATCCCCTGCATGGAAGCCGTCGCCCAGGTGCTGGAGTCGGAGGGCGTTGACACGGTCTTCGGCATTCCCGGCGCCGCGATCCTGCCGCTCTACGCGGCACTGCGAAAGAGCGGCATCAAGCACCTGACGGTGCGCCACGAAGAGGGCGGCACACACGCCGCCGACGGCTGGGCCCGAGCCACCGGCAAGGTCGGAGTGACACTAGGCACCTCCGGCCCTGCCGGTACCAACATGATCACCGGTCTGTACACGGCGCTCGCCGACTCGATCCCGATCATCTGCATCACCGGCCAGGCCCCGCGCGCCAAGCTGCACCAGGAGGCGTTCCAGGCGGTCGACATCGTCGAGATCGCCAAGCCGGTGACCAAGTGGGCGGTGCAGCTCAAGGAACCGGGCCAGGCGCCGTGGGTGTTCCGGGAGGCGTTCCGGATCGCCCGGTCCGGCCGACCGGGCCCGGTGCTCATCGACCTGCCGCTGGACGTGCAGCGCGGGATGTGTTTCTACGACCCGACGATCGACGCGGCGCTGCCGATCGCACTGGCGGAGCCCCGCTCGGAGCCGGTGCGGGCGGCGATCGACATGCTGCTCGAGGCGCAGCGCCCGCTAATCCTGGCCGGCGGCGGCGTGATCGGCGGCGAGGCCTGGGAGGAGCTGCGCGACCTGGCCGAGTACCTGCAGGTGCCGGTGCAGACCACGCTGATGGGCAAGGGCGCGTTCCCGGAGGACCACCCGCTGTTCGCCGGCATGGCGGGCATCCAGACGCAGACCCGCTGGGGCAACGCGGCGTTCCTGGAGAGCGACCTGGTGCTGGCGGTCGGCGCTCGCTTCGGCGACCGGCACACCGGTGACCTGGAGACCTACCGGCGCGGCCGCAAATTCATCCACGTGGACATCGAGCCGACCCAGCTCGGCAGGGTGTTCGAGCCGGACCTGGGCATCGTCGGGCACGCCAAGCCCACCCTGGCCGCGCTGGACGCGCACGCCCGGCATCGGGCCCCCCGGCGCAACCCGGGTACCTGGGTGGACCGCGTCAGCGAGCTGCGTAGCACCCTGCTGCGCCGCGACGACTTCGACGACGTGCCGATCAAGCCGCCGAGGGTGTACCGGGAGATCAACGAGGTCTTCGGCCCGGACACCACGTTCGTCACCGCGATCGGGCTCTACCAGATCTGGTCGGGCCAGTTCCAGCAGACCTTCCGGCCCCGGCACTACCTGGTCTGCGGGCAGGCCGGCCCGCTGGGCTGGGAGATCCCGGCGGCGATCGGGGTGAAGTGCGCCTACCCGGACAAGCCGGTGGTGGCGGTGGTCGGCGACTACTCCTTCCAGTTCCTGATGGAGGAGATCGCGGTCGCCGCGCAGTACCAGATCCCGTTCGTGATCGTCATGGTGAACAACGAGTACCTGGGGCTGATCCGCCAGGCCGAGCTCGGCTACGACATGAACTACGCGGTCGACCTGCACTACGGCGAGGGCGGCATCGACCACGTCAAGCTAATGGAGGCGTTCGGCTGTCCGGCCCGGCGGGTGGAGCAGCCCGGCGAGATCGCCGACGCGCTGCGCTGGGCCACCCTGGAGTCCGAGGCCGCCCAGCTACCGGTGCTGGTGGAGATCATGGTCGAGCGGGAGGCCAACGCGGCGATGGGCCCGTCGCTGGACAACATCACCGAGTACGAGCCGGCGCCCGACCTGGTGCCGGCGGAGGCTCCCTGACCGAGGCCGGGTCAGGCCGGGGAACGGCGCGTGTGTCACCACAGGTGCTGGTCCTCGGCCACCTCTCGGATCACCGTCAGCAGGCCGCCCAGCGCGGGGTTGTCGTTGCCCCGCCGCCAGGCCAGGTCGAGCTTCACCGGGCGCGGGTCGATGCCGCGCACCGGGCGCAGCAGCACGCCCTCGTAGCGCAGCGCGGTGGCCGCCGCGGGCACCAGCGCGAGCCCGATGCCGGCCTTCACCAGCGCCAACATGCTGTGCACCTGGCCGAGGTACTGGACGTAGTCCGGCGTCGACTCGGCGCCCCGGAAGATGCTCACCAGTACCTCGTAGAAGTACCGCGCCTCAGCGGGCGAGTACATCACGAACGGCTCGCCGTCGAAGTCGTGCAGGCTCGGGTCGGCCGCCCGCACCGCCAGCGGGTGCCGCTCGGGCAGTGCGGCCAGCAGCGGCTCGCGGATCAGCGGCATGGTCACCAGGTCCGCCCCGGTGGCCGGCGGCCGGATCATGCCGAGGTCCATGCTGCCGGCCAGCAGCGCCTCCAGCTGCGTCGAGCTGACCATCTCGCGCAGCACCAGCTCCACCCTGGGCAGCCGCGCGTTGGCGGCGGCCAGCACGTGTTCCAGGAACGAGTACGCGGTGGTCGCGGTGAAGCCGAGCGTGACGACGCCCGACTCGCCCCGGGGCACCCGGCGGGCGGACAGCGCCGCCTCGTGGGCCAGGTGCAGCAGCTGGCGCGCGTCGGCCAGAAACACCCGCCCGGCCGGGGTCAGCTTCACCGAGCGGTGGGTCCGGTCGAACAGCCGCACCTCGAGCTCGTCCTCCAGCAGCTTGATCCGGCGGCTGAGCGGCGGCTGCGTCATGGACAGCCGGTCCGCCGCCCGCCCGAAGTGCAGCTCCTCGGCCACCGCGACGAAGGTTTCGAGCTGGTCGAAGGTGAACACCGATACAGTTTAGGTATCAATCTATCCAAAACGAGTGTTGGACTTATATCGGTTGGTCTCCCTACGGTTGAGCTGAAGCCTTCACCGAGCCTTTGGAGATCAGAGCAGCGTGTCTGGGTACTCCCCCGCCGAACTCGCCACGAAGGTCGCCTCCGGGCTGCTCTCCTTCCCGGTGACGCATTTCCGTGCCGATCTGACCTTCGACGAAAGCGCTTACCGGGACAACATCGCCTGGTTGAGCAAGTACGAGGTCGCCGGCCTGTTCGCGGCCGGCGGCACCGGCGAGTTCTTCTCGCTCGCGCCGGAGGAGACCGAGGCGGTGGTCGCCGCCGCCGCGCAAAGCGCCCCCCAGGGCACCCCGGTGCTCGCGCCGGCCGGGCACGGCACCACGACCGCGGTCCGGCTCGCCCGCTCGGCCGAGCAGGCGGGCGCGGACGGCATCCTGCTGTTCCCGCCGTACCTGACGGAGGCCGAGCAGGACGGCCTGTACGCCTACGTCCGCTCGGTCTGCCGGAGCACCGACCTCGGCGTGATCATCTACAACCGGTCGAACGCGATCTACGCCGCCGACACCGTCGCCCGACTGGCCGACGACTGCCCGAACCTGATCGGCTTCAAGGACGGCGCCGGCGACCTGGAGCAGATGACCCGGGTCTACACCCGGCTGCGGGACCGGCTGATCTACGTCGGCGGGCTGCCCACCGCCGAGATGTTCGCGCTGCCCTACCTGCAGTTGGGTGTGAGCACCTACTCCTCGGCCATCTTCAACTTCATGCCGGAGTTCGCGCTGCGCTTCTACGCCGCGGTGCGCTCCGGTGACCGCGACAGCGTGCTGACCATGCTGGACGAGTTCGTGCTGCCCTACACCGAGCTGCGCAACCGAGGCCGTGGCTACGCGGTGAGCATCGTCAAGGCCGGTATGCGCGCCATCGGCCGCCCGGCCGGCCCGGTGCGCCCGCCCCTGGTAGACCTGGACGACCACGAACTTGCCGCGCTCACGACCCTGATCAACAAGGTGTCCCGCTGAGCCGGCGGAGGTAACCCATGACGCAGTCCAACCCCACTGAGCTGTCCGGGCAGATGATCATCGGCGGGACCCTGGTGACCGGCACCGGCGAGCCGGTGTACGGCGTCGACCCGCGCACCGGCGACCGCCTGGAGCCCGGCTACCGCGGCGCCGGCGCCGACGACCTGGACCGCGCCTGCCAGCTCGCTGAGCAGGCGTTCGAGGGCTACCGGAGCGCGCCGATCGCGGCCAGGGCCGACTTCCTGGACGCCATCGCCACCGGCATCGAGGCGCTCGGCGCGACGCTCGTCGCGCGCGCCGGCCTGGAGAGCGGCCTGCCCGAGGCCCGGCTCACCGGCGAGCTCGCCCGCACCACCGGCCAGCTGCGGCTGTTCGGCCAGGTGCTGCGCGAGGGCAGCTGGCAGGGCGCCCGGATCGACCCGGGCAGCTCGGCCCGCCCGGACATCCGGCAGCGCCAGATCCCGGTGGGCCCGGTCGCGGTGTTCGGTGCGAGCAACTTCCCGCTGGCGTTCTCGGTGGCCGGCGGCGACACCGCTTCCGCCCTCGCCGCCGGCTGCCCGGTCGTGGTGAAGGCGCACGAGGCGCATCCGGGTACCAGTGAGCTCGTCGGCCGGGCCATCGCCGAGGCGGTGCGCGCCGCCGGCCTGCCCGAGGGCGTGTTCTCCATGGTCTACGGCGACGGCCCCGGCGTGGGCGCCAAGCTGGTCACCGACCCCAGGATCGCGGCGGTCGGCTTCACCGGCTCGCGCGGCGCCGGCCTGGCGATCGTCGCGGCGGCCGCCGCCCGGCCCCGGCCCATCCCGGTGTACGCCGAGATGAGCAGCGTCAACCCGGTCTTCGTGCTGCCCGGGGCGCTGGCCGCCCGGGGCGCCGAGCTGGGCGCCGCCTACGCCGGCTCGCTGACCATGGGCGCCGGCCAGTTCTGCACCAACCCCGGGCTGGTCTTCGCCGCCGGGGGCCCGGAGCTGGACGGCTTCCTGGACGCCGCCGCCAAGGGCGTGGAGGCCAACGCGGGCGCGCCCATGCTCACCACCCGGATCGCCGAGGCCTACCGGGACGGCGCGGCCCGGCTGACCGGCAACCCCGCGGTCGCCGTGCTGGCGCGGGGCCACCGGGGCGACGCGGCGGCCGGCGGCCAGGCCGTGCTGGCCACCGTCGACGCGGACCACTTCACCGGCGACGAGTCGCTCGAGCAGGAGGTCTTCGGCGCCGCCTCGCTGGTGGTGCGGGCCGCGAGCGCCGACGACCTCGTCGAGCTGGCCCGCTCGTTGGAAGGCCAGCTGACCGCGACCGTGCACGCCGAGCCCAGCGACTACCCGCTGGCCGCCCGGCTGCTGCCGGTGCTGGAACGGCTCGCCGGGCGGGTGCTGTTCGACGGCTGGCCCACCGGCGTGACGGTCGGCCACGCGATGGTGCACGGGGGGCCGTTCCCGGCCACCTCGGACCCGCGCACTACCTCAGTGGGCACCAGGGCGATCGAGCGGTTCCTGCGCCCGGTGTCCTACCAGGACGTGCCCGCCGGGCTGCTGCCCGAGGTGTTGCGGGACGACACGACCGGCATCCCGAGGCGCATCGACGGGACGCTGGTCACCGACTGACGGACAGCACTGACGGACAGGGCACGCGACCCGGCTCGGCCAGAGGAGACACGTGGTACAGGACACAACGACGTTCCGCATCGCGCAGGTCAGGGTCACCCCGATCCTGATCTCCGACCCGCCGCTGCTGAACGTGCAGGGCGTGCACCAGCCCTACACCCCGCGCACGATCGTCGAGGTGGTCACCGAGAACGGGGCGGTGGGGCTCGGTGAGACGTACGGGGACACCGACTACCTGAACCTCGCCACCGCCTTCGGCCCCGAGCTGGTCGGCTCGCCGCTGGTGGTCAACGGGTTGCTGGGCAGGGTGCTGGCCGCCGCCGAGCGGGTCGAGGTGAGCGACCTGGACAACCGCGTCTACGCGGAGGGCCTGCGCGGCGCCCGCACCCTGCCCAAGGTCTGCAACAGCGTGGTGTCGGCGTTCGAGGTGGCCATCCTGGACGCGCTGGGCCACGAGCTGGGCACGCCGGTGCACGCGCTGCTCGGCGGCAAGGTGCGCGACAGCGTGGACTACAGCGCGTACCTGTTCTACCGCTGGGCGGAGCACCCGGGCCCTGGCGAGCCGACCGACGACTGGGGCGCCGCGCTGGACCCGGCCGGCGTGGTGGCCCAGGCCCAGCGCTTCGCCAGGGACTACGGCTTCACCTCGTTCAAGCTCAAGGGCGGCGTGTTCGAGCCCGCCGAGGAGGTGGCCGCGATCCAGGCGCTGGCCGAGGCGTTCCCGGACCACCCGCTGCGGCTGGACCCGAACGGCGCCTGGTCGGTACCCACCAGCCTGGAGGTGGCCGCCGCCCTGGAGGGCATCGCCGAGTACCTGGAGGACCCCACCAGCGGGACGGCGAACATGGCCGAGGTGGCCAAGAAGACCTCCCTGCCGCTGGCCACGAACATGTGCGTGACCGCGTTCGACGAGATCCCGCCGGCCTTCGCCAGCGACGCGGTGCAGGTGGTGCTGTCCGACCACCACTACTGGGGCGGGCTGCGCGCCACCCAGGACCTGGCGGCGGTGTGCCGGACCTACGGCGTGGCGCTGTCCATGCACTCCAACACCCACCTCGGGATCAGCCTGGCCGCGATGACGCAGGTGGCGGCGACCATCCCCGACCTGCGCTACGCCTGCGACAGCCACCGGCCGTGGCAGACCGAGGACGTGATCACCGAGCCGCACCGGTTCGTCGGCGGCGCGGTCGCCGTGTCCGACTCCCCCGGCCTCGGCATCGAGCTGGACCGGGCGAGCCTGGCCGCGCTGCACCAGCGCTGGCTGGACTCCGACGTGCGCGGCCGGGACGACGCCGCCGCGATGCGCCGGGTGCACCCGGACTGGGTCACCCCACAGCTGCCCCGCTGGTAGCCGAGCCCCGGTAGTCGAGCCCGGTAGTCGAGCCCGGTAGTCGAGCCCGGTAGTCGAGCCCGGTAGTCGAGCCCGCACCCGATCGGAGTCAACGATGCCGCTGTCGATCGACCATCCCGCGTGCCGTAGCGCGGTGCGCAAGTTCTTCCGGCGGATGCTGCCGCTGCTGGTGTTCATGCTGGTGATCAACCAGATGGACCGGACCAACGTGGGCTTCGTGCAGACCCACCTGAAGGCGGACCTGGGCATCGGCGCGGCCGCGTTCGGGCTGGGCGCCGGGCTGTTCTTCGTCGGCTACGCGCTGTTCGAGGTGCCCAGCAACATGCTGTTGGAGCGGTTCGGCGCCCGGGTGTGGCTGACCCGGATCATGGTCACCTGGGGCGTGGTGGTCGCGGCCACCGCGCTGACCCGCAACACCGAGACGTTCTACCTGCTGCGCTTCCTGCTCGGGGTCACCGAGGCCGGCTTCTTCCCCGGCGTCATGTACTACTTCACCAAGTGGCTGCCCAACGCCGACCGTGGCCGGGCCACCGCGATCTTCCTGGGCGGCTCCGCCTCGGCCTACATCGTCACCGGGCCGATCAGCGGCGCACTGCTGGAGCTGCACGGCGCCGGCGGCCTCGCCGGTTGGAAGTGGATGTTCCTGCTCGAGGGCGGGCTGTCCATCGTGGTGGGCATCGTCGCGGGCTTCCTGCTGGTCTCCCGGGTCGGCGACGCGAAGTGGCTGACCGCCGAGGAGAAGACGGCGCTCAACGCGGCCATCGCCGAGGACGAGCGGGCGCGCCAGGACGCCGAGGCGGAGCGGGTGCCGCGCTGGCGGCTGCTGGCCGACCCGCAGGTGTTGCTGCTGTGCTGGGTCTTCTTCGCCATGTCGCTGACCGGGTACGCGATCACCTTCTGGCTGCCCAGCACGGTGGCCAAGATCGGCGGCCTTTCCGACTTCCAGGTCGGGCTGCTCTCCGCCATACCCTGGGTCATCGCCATCGTCGCGATGTACACGCTGGCCTGGCACACCGACCGCACCGGGCGCCGCCGACCCTGGGTGGCCGTCGGCCTGGGGGTGGGCGCGCTGGGCACCTTCCTGGCCACCCTGGGCTCGCCGTGGTTCGCGCTGGCCGCGATGTGCGTGGCGGCCACCGGCTTCAAGTGCGCCGCCGCGGCGTTCTGGCCGATGACCCAGCACAACCTGGATCTCAAGATCGCCGCCGCCGGCATCGCCCTGATCAACTCGCTCGGCAACCTGGGCGGCTTCTTCGGGCCGGCCACGCTGGGCTACTTCGAGGAGGCCACCGGGAGCACCAGCGGCGGGCTGTACGGGCTCTCGGCGGCCTCACTGGTCGCGGCGGTCACCGTCGTGCTGGTGCGGGCCCGGAGCACCCGGGGGTCCGCCGAGACGGAAGAGGCCGCCGCGCTCGCCCCGTGACCCCCGGGATGACCGGGACACGGTGCGGGGCGCGGCGGCCCCCGTCCGGCCGCCGCCGATCGGGCGGCGGCCGGGGGTCACGCGGCGGCCGCCACCTGCCGGTTGAGCAGGTCGGCCAGCGCGGCGACGGCGCGCAGGGTGGGTACCTGGGCGCCGACCATGTCGGCCAGCTCCACGACCGCGGTCACCAGTACGTCGAGCTCCATCGGCCGGCCCCGCTCGAGGTCCTGCAGGGTCGAGGTCTTGTGCTCGCCGGTGCGCTCGGCGCCGGCCAGGCGACGCTCCACCGAGACGGTCGGCCGCGCGCCGACCAGCTGGGCCACCTCGAGGGTCTCCTCCATCATGTCGGCGACCAGCGCGCGGGTGCCGGCGTGCCGACAGATGCCGACCATGGTCGCCCTGGTCAGCGCGCTGATCGGGTTGAACGCGATGTTGCCCATCAACTTGATCCAGATGTCGTTGCGCAGGTCCGGCTCGACCGGGCACTTGAGCCCGCCGGCGATCATCGCGTCGCTGAACTCGATGCACCGGCTGGAGATGGAGCCGTCCGGCTCGCCGATGGAGAACCGGGTGCCCTCCAGGTGGCGCACCACGCCGGGCGACTCGATCACGGTCGCGGGGTACACCACGCACCCCACCGCCCGGTGCAGCGGCAGCACCCGGGACACCGCGCCGCCCGGGTCGACACTCTCCACCCGGCGACCCTCGTACGGCCCCTTCAGCCCGTGGAAGTACCACCACGGGATGCCGTTCTGGGCCGCGATCACGGTGGTCTGCTCGCCGAGCAGCGGCTCGACCATGGGGCCGGCCGCCGCGTACGCGTTCGCCTTGAGTCCGAGGAATATGTGGTCCACCGGGCCGATCTCCCCGGGCTTGTCCGTGGCGTGTGGGTGGGCCTGGAAGTCCCCGCGTGGGCTGAGGACCTGGACCCCGTTTTCACGCAGCGCCGCGAGGTGCGGGCCACGGGCCACCAGATGCACCTCGACACCGGCACGGCAGAGGCTCGCCCCGACATAGGCGCCGATCGCGCCTGCCCCGAGCACAGCAACTCTCATGGTGAGCTCCCGTCGTAAGTTGTATCTAGTATGCAGTATGCGACAAACGGGTCAAGGATTCCTTTCAGACGAGCACGAGGTCTGGACAACCGGTGCGACGAGGAGTACCAATCTTGGGCATACGGTATGCAGTATGGACGTCGCTGCGCCATGAACTACACGATGTACAAGTGACCGACTTACTCGGCCAGGGAGAGCAGTATGAGCAAGGCTTTAGAAGGTGTCCGCGTCCTCGACATGACTCACGTCCAGTCCGGTCCCTCGGCCACCCAGATCCTGGCCTGGCTGGGTGCCGACGTGATCAAGGTCGAGGCCCTGACCGGCGATATCACCCGTAAGCAGCTGCGCGACATACCCGATGTCGACAGCCTGTACTTCACGATGTTGAACTGTAACAAGCGCAGCGTCACGCTCAACATGAAGAGTGCCGAGGGCAAGAAGATCTTCACCGAGCTGGTCCGCAAGTCGGACGTCATGGTGGAGAACTTCGGCCCCGGCGCGGTCGACCGGATGGGCTTCACCTGGGACCTGCTCCAGGAGCTGAACCCCGGGCTGATCTACGCCTCGATCAAGGGCTTCGGGGACGGGCCGTACACGCACTACAAGGCCTACGAGGTGGTCGCCCAGGCGATGGGCGGCTCGATGAGCACCACCGGCTTCGAGGACGGCCCGCCAGTGGCCACCGGGGCGCAGATCGGCGACTCCGGCACCGGTATCCACGCCGTCGCCGGCATCCTGGCCGCCCTGGTCCAGCGCGGCCAGACCGGCAAGGGCCAGCGGGTCACCGTCGCCATGCAGCACGCCGTGCTCAACCTGTGCCGGGTGAAGCTGCGCGACCAGCAGCGGCTGGCCCACGGCCCGCTGGCCGAGTACCCGAACAAGGAGTTCAGCAACGAGGTGCCCCGCTCTGGCAACGCCTCGGGTGGCGGCCAGCCGGGCTGGGCGGTCAAGTGCAAGCCGGGCGGGCCGAACGACTACATCTACGTGATCGTGCAGCCGCCGGGCTGGGCGCCGATCAGTGCGCTGATCGGGCGCCCGGAGCTCACCGACGACCCGGAGTGGGCCACCCCGGAGGCGCGGCTGAACAAGCTGGACAAGATGTTCCAGCTGATCGAGGAGTGGTCGATCAACTACGACAAGTGGGACGTGCTGGCCAAGCTCAACGCCCACAACATCCCGTGCGGGCCGATCCTGTCCACCGAGGAGCTGATCGAGGACTCCTCGCTGGTGGAGAACGACATGATCGTCACGGTGGATCACCCCGAGCGCGGCGCCTTCACCACCGTGGGCTGCCCGATCAAGCTCTCGGACTCGCCGGTTGCGGTCGAGACCTCGCCGCTGCTCGGCGAGCACAACGAGGACGTCTACGTCCGCGAGCTGGGCATCGCCCCAGACCGCTTCGCCGAACTGCAGAAGAACGGGGTTATCTAGGCATGAGCGGATACGACAGGGACGCGGTCCGCGAGCTGCTGGACAAGGCACTCGCCGAGAACCGTGACTCGCTGACCGCGCCGGAGGGCCGGCAGATCTGTCAGGCCTACGGCATCCCGACCCCCGGCGAGGGCCTGGCCTCTACCGTGGAGCAGGCCGTCGAGCTGGCGCGCGAGCTCGGCGACCCGGTGGTCATGAAGATCGTCTCGCCGGACATCCTGCACAAGACCGAGGCCGGCGGCGTGCGGGTCGGCGTTTCCGGTGAGGCGGCGGTCCGGGCGGCCTACGAGGGCATCCTCGCCTCCGCCAAGCGCTACGACGCGGACGCCGCGATCGAGGGCGTACAGGTCCAGCAGATGCTCACCGGCGGCATCGAAGTGATCATCGGCGCCACCACCGACCCGACCTTCGGCAAGGTGGTCGTGTTCGGGCTGGGTGGCGTGCTCGTGGAGGTGCTGCGCGACGTCACCTTCCGGCTGGCCCCGATGGACAACGACACGGCCCGCTCCATGCTCGACGACATCGCCGCCGCCGAGGTGCTGCGCGGTGCCCGGGGCGCCGACCCGGTGGACGCCGAGGCGCTGGCCGACATCATCCGGCGGCTCTCGGACCTGGTCACCGACTTCCCGCAGATCCGGGAGTTCGACCTGAACCCGGTGTTCGCCCGGCCGGACGGCGCTTCGGCCGCCGACGTGCGGATCCTGCTGGAGACCGAGGAGATCGTCGAGCCGGTCCGGTACAGCAAGGACGAGATCCTGGCGACCATGAACCGGTTGATGCACCCGAGGGCCGTCGCCGTGATCGGGGCGTCCAACGAGGACGGCAAGATCGGCAACTCGGTGATGAAGAACCTCATCAACGGGGGCTACCAGGGCGAGATCTACCCGATCAACCCCAAGGCGGACCAGATCCTGGGCCGCACCGCATACCGCTCGATCGGCGATGTGCCCGGCGAGGTCGATGTCGCGGTGTTCGCCGTGCCGGCGAAGTTCGTCCCGCAGGCGTTGCGCGAGGTGGGTGCGAAGAAGGTACCCGCCGCGGTGCTGATCCCGTCCGGCTTCGCCGAGACCGGGAACGTCGAGGGCCAGCAGGAGATCGTGGCGATCGCCCGCGAGCACGGGGTGCGGCTGCTCGGGCCGAACATCTACGGCTACTACTACACGCACGAGAGCCTGTGTGCGACGTTCTGCACGCCGTACGACGTGAAGGGCGGGGTCGCGCTGACCTCGCAGAGCGGCGGCATCGGCATGGCCATCCTCGGCTTCAGCCGGACCAGCAAGATGGGTGTCTCGGCCATCGTCGGGCTCGGCAACAAGTCGGACCTGGACGAGGACGACATGCTGACGTTCTTCGAGTCCGACCCCAACACCACGTGCGTGGCCATGCACCTGGAGGACCTGAAGGACGGCCGGTCGTTTGTCTCGGCGGCCCAGCGCATCACCAAGAAGAAGCCGGTGGTGGTGCTCAAGGCCGGCCGCACCGCGATGGGCGCCAGGGCAGCCAGCTCGCACACCGGCGCACTGGCCGGTGACGACAAGGTCTACGACGACATCCTGCGCCAGGCCGGCGTCATCCGGGCGCCCGGGCTGAGCGACATGCTCGAGTACGCCAGGGGGCTGCCGGTGCTGCCGACGCCCAAGGGCGAGAACGTCGTGATCATCACTGGCGCGGGCGGGTCCGGGGTGCTGTTGTCGGACGCGTGTGTGGCCAACGGCCTGACCCTGATGGACATCCCACCGGATCTCGACGAAGCCTTCCGGGCGTTCATCCCGCCGTTCGGCGCGGCCGGCAACCCGATCGACATCACCGGGGGCGAGCCGCCGTCGACCTACGAGGCGACCATCCGGCTCGGCCTGGAGGACCCCCGGATCCATGCCCTGATCCTGGGGTACTGGCACACCATCGTCACCCCGCCCATGGTCTTCGCCAAGCTGACCGCCAAGGTGGCTGCCGAGGCGCGGGCCAAGGGCATCGACAAGCCGATCGTTGCCTCGCTCGCCGGCGACGTTGAGGTCGAAGAAGCTAGCGACTACCTCTACCAGCACGGTGTGGTGGCCTATCCGTACACCACGGAGACGCCGGTCGCGGTCCTGGGCGCCAAGTACAAGTGGGCGCGCGGGGCAGGTCTGCTCTAGCGGTTCCAACATCTCCCGATGGCACTCGAACAGTAAGAACTGAAGGTTTCGCATAGAACGATCAATCCGGTGCGCCGGGCCCGAATCTCCACCCACCAGAGACGGCAAGTTCTCGGGCACGGCGCACCGCCCCACCCCTCACCAAGGGCCTCGTCAAAGGGGACGATATGACCGCAACGGCTATGACCTACCAAGAGGTACGTGACCACAATGGTCGCGTATATCGCATCGGAGAATCTGCCGAACAGATCATGGGTAGATCCCGTGCTTGGATGATGTGGATGCCGTGGCTCGCCATGGTCGGCGTCAGTGTTTTCGAATACGGCTACGGTGCGGCCTCGAAGACACTCCAAGAGGTGCACCACTGGAGTCTTTCCCAGACGTTCTGGCTGGTGGCCATCTGGACCGTATTCCAGGCAGGTATCGCTTTCCCCGCCGGGCGGCTACGCGAGAAGGGTGTCGTTTCGGCCAAGACAGCAATGCTGTCCGGTGCCGTCCTGGTCTTCATCGCGTTCGTCTCCCTGGGTGAGTTCGACAGCTTCCTCATCAATCTCCTGACGTACGGGATTCTCGGCGGCATCGGCGCCGGGCTCGTGTACGCCACCTGCATCAACATGGTGGGCAAGTGGTTCCCGGAGAAGCGGGGTGGGAAGACCGGATTCGTCAACGGTGGCTTCGCCTACGGTGCGCTCCCGTTCATCTTCATCTTCAGCTACGCATTCAACAAGACCAACTTCTCGTGGATCATGGCCCTCGTCGGCCTCTGGATGCTGGTGATCGTGGGCTCCTGCGGTTTCCTCTTCAAGGACCCGCCGAAGAACTGGTGGCCCAAGGAGATCGACCCGCTGCAGTGGGCCTCCCAGGCCAAGACCAACGCCGCTCGCAGCCTGCGGAAGAACCCGCCGGCGGTGCGGCAGTACGGACCGCTCGAGGCGGTCAAGACCGGCCAGCTCCCGCTGATGTGGCTGACCCTGGCGATCATCGGCGGGGTGTCCCTGTTCGGCATCGGCTACCAGGTGCCGTTCGCCAAGTCACTCGGCTTCGGCCCGTTCGTGGCCGCGGCCTCGGCCGGGGTGCTCTCGCTGGTCAACGGCATCGGCCGGGGCGTGGTGGGCTGGCTGTCCGACCAGATGGGCCGCAAGCAGGCGCTGATCATGGTGCTGCTCGTGGAGGCTGTCGCGCAGTTCGGCCTGCTCTGGAGCGGCAACCTGCACAACGAGGTGCTGTTCATCGCGTTCGCGTTCCTGGCCGGGTTCGGTGGCGGCGCGTTCTTCCCCATGTTCGCCGCGCTGACCCCGGACTACTTCGGGGAGAACAACAACGCGTCGAACTACGGCCTGGTGTACAGCGCCAAACTGGTCAGCGGAATCGTCGGCTTCGGCGCCGCGGCCAGCGTGGTCGTCGCGGTCGGCTTCACCGGCGCCTACATCATCGCCGGCGCGATCGCGGTGGTGTCCGCGCTGCTCGCTCTGGGCCTGCGCCAACCCGGCCATGGCGGACAGAAGCCGGCATTCACGACAGGCGGCGCGGTGACCAGCAGCGACACCTGACCGGCCCGGCCGCGCGCCCGCGCGATCGGACCGTCACCCTCCGCCGGTAGTCGGACAAGGTCCTCGAGGACTCCAGGACCCACCGCGAGGCGGAATCCCTCGGCCACCGTGGACCTACAGCCACGGTGGCCGAGGTCTGTCCGGGGTGTTCCCCAGGTCCGCTGCGCAACGCAAGATGCCCCGGGTGCCAGTGGCGCCCGGGGCATCTGCCTTTCGACGTGTTAGGACTTCGAGGTGCTGTAGGAGTGCGCTCCGACGCCGGCTAGCTTGCCGCCGTCGACGATGAGGTACTCGTCGCGGATGGGTGTTCCGGTGAAGTAGCTCTCCAGGATCTCCCGGGTGCCGGCGGCGTAGCGGGTCTGCGCGGAGAGGGAGGAGCCGGAGATGTGTGGGGTCATGCCGTGGTGCGGCATGCTCCGCCAGGGGTGGTCGGCCGGGGCAGGCTGGGGGTACCAGACGTCTCCGGCGTAGCCGGCCAGCTGGCCGCTGTGCAGGGCGCGCACGATGGCGTCGCGGTC
>Ga0137415_10003010_pt1 | contig 16680 bp, 15 predicted proteins | sample CZODoug3_1_1_16f_FD_183082 | JGI IMG/M metagenome (GOLD analysis project Ga0137415, IMG submission 183082) | Vadose zone soil fungal communities from Angelo Coast Range Reserve, California, USA - CZODoug3_1_1_16fungal (Hybrid Assembly) | ecosystem: Environmental > Terrestrial > Soil > Vadose...
GAACAGGTGCTGGTCGCCGAGCAGGTGGGGCTCGCGCGGGCCGCGGAAGCGGTCGCCGCCGAGCCGCGCGTCGCGCTGGATACCGAGTCGAACGGTTTCCACGCCTACAACGAGCAGGTCTGCCTGGTGCAGATCGCCACCCCTGGGGCGGATTTCGCGATCGACGTGCTCGCCGTCGGGCTCGGGGCGCTGCTCCCGCTCCTCGCCGATCCGGCGCGCGAGGTGGTGCTCCACGCCGCCGAGTACGACGTGATGTGCCTCAAGCGCGAATGGAGCGTCACGCTCGGGCGCATCTTCGACACGCACGCCGCGGCGAAGGTGCTGGGTGTCGAGCGGGTGGGGCTGGGGAACCTGCTCCAGGACGAGCTGGGAGTGCTGCTCACCGAGGACGAGCAGCGCAGCGACTGGGGGCGGCGCCCGCTCAGTCCCGAGCAGCTCGCGTATGCCTTCGCCGACGTGCAGCACCTGCTCGCCTTGCGCGAGCGGCTGGGCGCGAGGCTATCGGAGCGCGGCCTGCTGGTAGAGGCGGAGGCGGAGTTCGCGCGGCTGACGGCCAAGGAGCCGCGGCCGCGCCAGTTCGATCCGGACGGGTGGCAGAAGATGAAGGCAGCGCGCACGCTCGACGGCCGGGGGCGGGGCGTCTTGCGCGAGATGTACCTGCTCCGCGACCGGCGCGCGCGCGAGGTGAACCGGCCGCCGTTCAAGGTGCTCTCGGACCTGCTGCTGGCCGAGGTGGCGCGCAGGCAGCCCCGGACGGAGGAAGAGGTGCTGCGCATCCCGGGTGCGCAGGCAGCGGTGCTGCGCCGTCTGGCGCCACAGATCCTCGAGGCGGTGCGCGCCGGGCAGTCCGGGGCGCCGCCGCCGCGCCCGCGGCCCGAGCGCGGCCCTCCCTGGCGTCGCGGCGGGCCCGACCCGGAAGTCGAGGAGCGCTACGAGAAGCTGCGGAAGTGGCGCAAGGACCGCGCCGAGGCGCGCAAGGTGGAGGTGCAGGTGATCGCGCCCAACGCGGTCCTCATGGCCGTGGCGCGCAGCGCGCCCCGCACCCTGGAGGAGCTCGGGCGCGTGGAGGGAATGGATCCGTTCCGCCTCCAGCAATACGGCGACGAGATGCTCACCGCCCTCCACTCCTCCACCCAACAGCAACTCCTTTGACCAAAAGACCAAAAGATCACCGCGGAGACGCGGAGAGCGCGGAGGATCGGGTTCAGAAAAATCCTCCGCGAGCTCCGCGGTGATCCTTTTGTCTTGAACCGGCTGGTTAGAAGGCGGCGCCCGGTTTGGGGGTGGGGACGGCGTCGGAGAGGGCGGGGGCGGAGCCGCCGGCGAGGATGCGGTACGCGCTCCAGGCGCCCAGCACCACCTTCACGTAGGTGCGCGTCTCGCGGTAGGGGATCTCTTCCACCCACCGATCCAGCGGCTGGCCCGCTCCGCGGGTGGCCCAGGGAGCGGCGACGCGCGGGCCCGCGTTGTACGCCGCCGCGGCGATCGCCGGATCGCCGAACCGTCCGAGCAGCTCGGACAGGTACCAGGCGCCGAGGTCGATCGCCGTCCGCGGCTCGGCCATGTCCGCGTCGCTCGGCGCCGGCCGGCCGAGCACGATCGCCGCGCGCCGGGCCGTGGCGGGAAGGAGCTGCATGAGCCCCACCGCGCCGGCCGCGCTGCGCGTGTCCGGCTTGAACAGGCTCTCCCGCCGCGCAACCGCCAGGAGGAGGTAGGGATCCACGCGTGCGCGGGCCGCGCTGGATCCGACCTGCGGAGCATACGCGGCGGGGTATGCCCCTTCGAGGAGCGCAGGATCGGCGTCGGGCCGCGGCGCCTTCCACCCGAGCAAGGACTGCGCGAGCGCGAGCGACCGATCGTATCGCTGCGCGCGCTCGTAGACCGGCAGGGCCAGCGCGGCCTGGGCGGGGCGCTGCCGCACGAACCGGTCCGCCTCGGCGCCCGCCTCGGCCAGAAGCCCCAGCCGGAACAGATCCGCCGCCAGCGCCAGCCGCGCCGGCAGCGGATCGCCCTGCGGCGGCGGGGCCGCGGGCGGGAAGGGCGGCGGCTCCGCATCGACCTGACCGAGCCGCTGCCGCGCGAGCAGGCCGTAGTAGCCTAGCGGGTCGATCTCCACCACGCGCCGGAGGAACACGCCAGCCGCCCGCGGCTCCGCGACGCGCGATTGCCAGTACAACCCCTGCGCGCGCTGGGCGTCGGAATCGGCGCTGGCCGTGAACTCGGCGAAGCGTTCCGCGGCGTCGGGGAGCTCGCGCCGGTACGAGAGCCAGGCCACCGTCCAGCGCGCATCCGAGGCGTGCGCGCCGGCGCGCCGGCGCGCGATGCGGGCGAGACGGCGCCGCGCGTCCGCCTCTTTGCCTTGATCGAGTTGCAGGCGCGCGGCCACGTAGGCTGCCTCCTCGGCCTCGCCGGATTGCGGGTAGCGCCGCACGAGCTGATCCAGGATGCGGACCGCCTCGGGGTCGTTGCCTCGGCGGGCCCGATCGCGCGCGAGGAGCAACCCGGCGGGAGCGGCGACGCGCGGACCTCCGTCCTTCCACGCCGAGGCGAGCGCGGGCCCCGCCTCGCTGCGCCGGCCGTCCGCCGCGAGCGCGCGGGCCAGGATGAGCTGCGCCTCGGCCGCGTCGCCGCCGCGCAGCGTCTTCACCGCCGCCTCGGCCTGCGCGACGGCGGCGCCGGGCTTTCCGGCCGAGAGCAGCCGCTGCGCGCGCAGGAGCAGCTCGCGCCCGGCCGGCGCGGGCAGCGGGCGTCCGGAGATCGCCGAGAGCCGCGCTTCTTCGGCGCGTGCTCCCGCGGCGGCGGGATGCTCCGGATGGTCGAGCCAGAACTGGCGCCAGAGCCGGGCGGCGTCGCGCGCGACTTCCTCTTCCCCGCCGTCGACTCGTCCCGAGAACGCTTCCGCGCGGATCAGATCGAGCCCGGCGCGCACGTCCGAAGGCTGCGCGGGGAGCTCCGCCGCCTTTTGTGCCTGCTCCGCCGCCTTGGCGTACTCGCCATTCCCGAGCAGGGCGTCGGCCAGCAGCGAGGAGGCGCGCAAGCCCGCCGGCCCGTCCGGGTCCGCCTGTTCGGCGGCCCGCAGCGGTTCCAGCGCGTCGGCGGGCTGGCCGGCGATCACCAGCGCCTCTCCTTGCAGCTTTGCGGCGTGGGCGGCCAACGTCCCCGATCGCGCCGCTTGGAGGTCCTGCGCTGCTTCCACGAGGCGCCCCGACGCGAACAAGGCGCGTCCCCGGACCAGCGCGCACGCCGGATCAGGCAGGCACTCGGCAGCCCGGGCAATGGCCTCGTCCACCCGCCCAGCGGCGAGGAGAGCCCCTGCCTGCTCGGATGTTGGCTGGCCAACGGCCGTGGCGGCCAGCATCAGCGCCTGCAACAGGGCGCCCGACGGGAGAATAGTCATTCGCTCACAATGCCTTGCATCCCGGCCGGTCGATGCCTATCCAGCGTCGGTCACGGTGCGACTGGCGCGGTCTGACGCGTTCTGTTATACGCCCCGCCGCTATCGCTGGACCAGGAGGATTTTCCGCATGCGCGTCATGGCCAAACCGATGCCCACCGAGTTGACGACGCCGATCAATCTCGAGGGGAATCGGAAGATGTCCGTCGAGGCGCACCGGAACCTCTTCTGCACCGCCTACGACGATTGCCTCAACGAGGCCGTGAAGCGCGGCTGGAACAGCTTCACCTGCGTGCGCTGCCCGAACTACACGATCGTGGAGTCTCCGGAACATTCGATCGAGGCCTTCGCGACGCAGCGCAAGTCCGCCTGAGCTAGCGCGCGTACACCAGCAGCACCCAGAGGCGGCCGGCTCCGTAGGTTTCCGAGGTGGCGTAGACCGCGCCGATGCCGACGCGAGTCCACGCAGGAGAGACCGCGTTGGGGGATGACCCCGTCGCCGAGGCCCCGCTTCCGACGTACGCTTCGGCGATCGCGCCGCGAAGGCGCGGCAGCGAGCGCAGCGCTTCTTCGATCACGGAGCGTTGCAGGTCGCGCGAGAGCTCGCCTTCCGAGGCGAGCGCGCGGACTTCGCGCGACGCGATCGCGTCCAGCCGGGCATCGCGCGACAGCGGCCTGAGCCCCGCGGAGCGCCGCTTCTGCTGCAGCAATCGGGCAACTTCCCCGTCCGGGTCGAGCGACTGCTCGATGGGCGCGGCCAGCACCTCCGTCAGGTAGACCCCCTCGGAACCGTCCGGCGAGGTGCCCCTGGCGATTCCCAGGCCGATGCGCCGGTGTTGCGGGTCGAGGAGGTTCTTGAGGTGCGCCGGCGACGAGGCGATCGCCTCGTGCGCGCTGAGCGGGTCGATCGACAGTCCGATGTTCTCGCCCGCCGATCGATAGGCATAGCCGGCCCTCCGCAGCCGATCGCTCATGCTGCCGTCCGACGGTAGGATGTGCGCGAACGTCCGGGTGCGCGCCATCTCGCGGCTGTGTCCTTCGGCCACGCGGTCGAGCGCGGGATCGCGCTGCAACGCGGGAAGCCGGTGCGCCGCGCGGAGCCTGCCTATCGCGTGCTCAGCGGCAGAAACCCCGCTGTCCCGCGGCGTGTCGGCGGGTGGGGACGCGGGAGGCGCGACGCCGACGAAGACGCGCCGGTTGGCGACGACTTCCGGCCCGCCCGACCCGGTCGCGAGGAGCTCCAGCGTGTACTCGCCTCGGGCGGCGAGGACGACGCGCGCGCGGAGCCTCCGGCCCTCGACGGAGACGTTCGGCTCGTCGGTGCTCGCATCCGGCGCCTGGACGAACAGCCGGGGCGCCGACAGGCCGGGTCCCAAGGTTGCGTCCACCTCCACCGCGGCGCCCGGCTCCACTCTGCCGGGAATCGGCGAGAGGTCGGTCGAGTGCGCCGCGGTGACCAGCGCGACCACCGCCTCCTCTCCCAACACCGCCGCGGCGACCCCGGCGCGGTTGAACCTGCACTCGCGCCCGAACAGGTCTCCCACGGCGCGGTCGGCGCGCGAGGGGGGCGAGATGGTGGCGATGCCGGACACCGGCGACGGCTCGTAGCTCTCCAGCGCTGCGTAGAACCCCAGGGCGGCACCGGCGATGGGCGCGCGGCCAGCCTGCGCGGCGGCGACGAAAGCCCGCGCAGCCCGCGTCAGATCGGGATCGACGGCAAAGCTGAGGGAGGGGCAAGATGCCGCGACCGCTTGCCGCAGGGCAGTCTCCAGCGCCCGCTGGTCTGGGCCCGCCCCGCGAGACGGAACGGCGAGGGCGGCAGCCAAGGCGAACGACAGCAAGCGCACTCTTCGAGATTACTCGAATCCCGCCGGTGCGCCGCTTTTGCGGCCACCGGCCGGCCGCTGGCAGGGCTGCGCTCGTTTTCCGGGTCCTGGACGTTTCGAGGATGCGCCGAGGCAGGCCCTTGGTATAGACAATGTTACCGGAGGCTTCGATGAGGCTCGGTTTCGGCGAAATCCTGGTGGTCCTCGCGCTCGCGTTGCTCTTCTTCGGTCCGTCCAAGCTGCCGCAGCTGGGTGCCAGCCTCGGCGAGGCGATCCGCGGGTTCAAGAAGGGCGTCTCGGGGCTCGGGGAAGAGAAGGAGGCCGAGAAGCTGCCTCCGCCTCCCGGCGCGTGACCGTCGGGCGGTAGGCGCGCTTCCGGTGTACGGTTGGAGCCCCGGTGTCCCTGAGGCTCCAGCTCGTCGCCCTGTTCGCCGCGGTACTCGCCGCGACGCTGCTCGTCGCCGCGGGATTCGGGCTCCGCATCGCGCAAAGATCGGTGGAGACCGAGGTGCGGGATCGCACCGTCGGCCTGGCGCGCGCGGCCACCGCTGCGCTGCGGCGCGCCGGAGCCGACGACGAGCAGATCTCCGAGGAGCTGGCCGCCACCATCCGCATGCACCGCGGTCTGTTGCGCGCCGAGCTGGCCCGGCCGGCCGCGCTGGGTCTCGACTCGGACTTCGTCTCCGCCCGGGTCACGCCGGAGGGGATTTCCTTGACCCGCTGGCGGGGGCCGCTGCCCGGCCTGCCGCGCGCCTCCGCGATCGTCGAGGAGCCCGAGCAGGGGCGCGCGCTCCGCTGGGCCGAGCCGTTCACCGACGGCCGGGGCGCGCGGGCGAGGCTGGTCCTCATCGCCTCGCTCGCCGAGGCCGAGCGGCTGGTCTCGGCGGAGCGCCGCGTCCTGCTCGCCACCGCGGTGGCGGCCAGCCTCTTCCTGATCGGGGCGTTCTGGATCCTGCTCGGCCGCATCCTGGTCCGCCGGGTGGACCTGCTCTCCGCCACCATGCGCGCGGTGGAGAACGGCCTCTACGACGTCAGCGCTCCGGGGCCGGCCGAGGGCGGCGACGAGCTGTCCTACCTCGCCCGCGGGTTCAACCGCATGCTGGCGCAGATCCGCGGGTTCAACGCGGAGCTGCAGGCGAAGATCGAGGACGCGACGGCCGAGCTGACCCGCAAGAACCGCGCGCTGGAGGAGCTGAACGAGCTCCTGGTGGCGGCCCGCCGCGATCTGACCGCGCAGGAGCGGCTGGCCGCGCTCGGTCAGCTTGCGGGCACCATCGCGCACGAGCTGGGCAATCCGCTCAACGCGGTGAGCGGACACGTGCAGCTCCTCGCGCTGCGCGGCGATCTGCCGGAACCCGCGCGGGCGCAGGCGCAGATCGCGAGCGCCGAAGTGCTTCGCATGGCGGAGATCATCCGGCGCTTCCTCGATCAGACCCGCGGCTTCAAGCCGGCGGCGGAGACGGTGCAGATGGAGCCGCTGGTGGACGAGGCGCTGGACCTGACGCTGGGCACCGAGGCCCGCGCGAAGATCCAGGTGCAGCGGGAGGTGCTGGACGGCGCCTCGGTGGTGCGCACCGATCCGGGACTGGTCCGGCACCTGCTCACGAACCTCGTCGCCAACGCGGTCGACGCGATGCCCAACGGGGGCAAGCTCGAAGTCCAGGCGCGCCGCGACGGATCGGAGGTGGTGCTGCGCGTCGCCGACACCGGTACGGGGATGGGCCCGGAAGTGAAGCGGCGCATCTTCGAGCCGTTCTTCACGACCAAGGCCGCGGGGATGGGAACCGGCCTCGGGCTGGCGATCTGCAAGGAGATCGCCCGCGCGCTCAAAGGCCGCATCGACGTCGAGTCGGAGCCGGGCCGGGGCTCCACCTTCACCGTGCGCTTCCCCGCGGAAGCTACGTCCTGATCGGCCCGTCAACGCATCGGCCGGCGGGGGTCGTTCTCGCTCCGTACGAACCGGCAGGCTATCTTGTACGCACCATGCGCAAGAAGCTCGTCAGCACCGGCAACAGCTTCGCGCTCGTCCTCAAGAAGGCGTCGCCGAGGCGGTCGGCCAAGCTGCGCGAGATCGTCGAGCAAGCGCATCGCCAGTACGCCGGAGTATTCAAGCGGCTCGCGAAGTGAATCCGGCTTTCCTCTCGCTCGACGGCCAGTGGCTCCAGGGGCAAGTCGCGGTCTTCCTCAAGGGCAACACGCGTTAAGCTGGAGGGGCATGGGCGAGCTGGCGCGCATCCTGGTGGTGGACGACGACATGGCCTCGCGAGGCCTGATGGCGCAGATCCTCGCGGAGGATGGCCACCAGGTCACGGTCGCCACCGACGGGGCCGAGGCGCTCAAGCTGCTGCGCGACGAGCACCAGCGCGGCGGAGACGGATTCGACGCGGTGGTGAGCGACATCCGCATGGTCGAGGCGGACGGCCTGGAAGTGCTCGACTGGGTGGTGAAGACGGCCGTCGAGACTCCGGTGCTGCTGGTCACTGCGTTCGGCAACGTGGACGGCGCGGTCGACGCCATCCGCCGCGGAGCCTACGACTACATCTCCAAGCCGTACGACGTGAACGCCATCAAGCTGGTGGTCGACCGCGCGCTCCGGCACCGGCGGCTCAGCGCGGAGAACCGGCGCCTCAAGCGGGAGATCCGCGAGAAGTACTCGCTGCAGAACGTGGTGGGGCGCAGCGAGGCGATGCTGCAGGTCTACAAGACGGCCGCGCGAGTGGCCGCCACCGACGCGACGGTGCTGGTGGTCGGCGAATCCGGCACAGGGAAGGAGCTGGTCGCGCGCGCCATCCACGGAGCCTCGCGCCGCGCGCAGGGCCCCTTCCTTGCGGTGGACTGCGGGGCCATCGCCGAAGGCGTGCTGGAGAGCGAGCTGTTCGGCCACGCGCGCGGCAGCTTCACCGGCGCGACGGGCGCGCGGCGCGGGCTCTTCGAGGAAGCGAGCGGCGGGACCCTGTTCCTCGACGAGCTCGGGGACATCGGGCAGCGCATCCAGGGGCAGCTGCTGCGGGTCGTGCAGGAGGGGGAGATCCGCCGGGTCGGCGAGTCCTCCGCCGTGAAGGTGGACACGCGGGTGGTGGCCGCGACAAACAAGGACCTCGCCGCGGAGGTGAAGGCCGGGCGCTTTCGCGAGGACCTCTTCTACCGGCTGAACGTCGTCACCATCCGGCTGCCGCCGCTGCGCGAGCGTCCCGAGGACGTCCCGCTGTTGGCCGAGCATTTCGCCGCGCGCCACGCGGGCGTCCGCGGCGCCAACATCACCAACGAAGCGCGCGAGGCGATGCTGGCCTATCCCTGGCCGGGCAACGTGCGCGAGTTGGAGAATGCGGTCGCCCGCGCCCTGGCGCTGAACCCGGGCGGGACCATCCTGCCGGAGGATCTGCCCGAGGCGGTGCGCGACCAGTGGCGCAAAGCGAGCGGGCTGCCCGACCATGTGCCCCCGCCGCCCCAGGTCACGGTGCTTCCGCCCCCGCCCGCCCCCGATCCGCTGCTGGCCGACCGGCCGACGCTCGACGAGCTGAACCGGCGGTACGCCGAGCGGGTCCTGCGCGACCTGGGCGGTAACAAGACCCGTGCCGCCGAAGCGCTCGGCATCGATCGGAAGACCTTGTCGCGCCTGGTTGGACCCGAGGAGTGACAGTTCGTCACCCCGGTGGGAAAAAATGACGGTCGGAGCTGGTCAGATCTTCGACTCCCGGCTGGATCTTCGTACACGTGCCTGGTCGTCTTGCATGCGTCGAAATCAATCATTCCATACACTTAGAGCTACCCTGAAGAATTGGCCGGCCGCGTGCATCCAAGTGGTACCCAGCGTGGGCAGCAGCGCTCGCGTCGGAGGGACGGAAGATGCGCAGCCAGGCGAAGCAGGTGGGCCAGGACAAGGCTAGCCGGATCGAGCTGATCGCTCGCGTGCAGATGGCCTACGAGCACCTCAAGGACACCATGCAGCGATATCACGACGACTCGCCACGCGCCCGCGCCGCCATCGCCGCGGCCAAGCGCCGGCTATCGCTGCTCAACCGGGCGCTCGCGATGTTGGCTCTGGAAGTCGCGCAGCAGCCGGCGTAAGTCGGGCCTTCCGGCTCAAGGGAGCTCACCGACGGCCACGCCGGCCGCGATCTCCTGTGCGACGCCGTCCGAAGTCCTGGCGCATGCGACGGCGGCGCTAAGCAAGGCCGGACCGATCCTCAGCTCGAGTCCGGCGCCCGCGCGCGCAAACAGCTGCGGCAGGGGAGACTGCGACATGCCCGCCACGGCCGTGACGGCTATCCGACCCACGCGGCGGCGCGCCGAAAGCTCTGCTTGCCATCGCTCGGGCCAATCGAGCGTCCGCTGCCCGAAGGCGTTCCACGGGTCGCGGGAGCGGGACGACGCCAGATCGACGCGCCAGGCGACCACGCGCAGCTCGGACTCCACGCCGAGGATCTCCGCCGACAGCGCAACGCCCGCTCCCAGCGCGTCCAGCCGTTGCGCGCCGAGCGAGGTGCGCCGGGCGAGTACGCCCGCGCCGGCCCAGCCGATGCGCAGCCATGCTTCGCCGGCCGCGCGCGACATCTGCTCCTGGGCAGGGATTGCGTGCACCTCCATCTGGATCGCCGCGTCGTCGCCCAGCTCCACCTCACCGCCGAGGAGCAGGCCGTGCCGCTGCGGCGCGCTCGGTCCCGAGAACGATTCCGCTCCCGCCGTGATGCGGACCCCGCTTCGCCTCACGTGTGCAATGAGCTGCAGCTCGTGCCCACCTCGGGCGGACGCACTGAGCTGGACCGAGGCGCCGAGCGCGGTCGCCCGCGGTTCCTCGACGCGCTCGGAGACCGCTTCCGCGCCGATACCGTCGCCGTCGTCCTGGCCCGCGGCTGCGCCCGCCGCCAGCGTGGCCGCGCAGAGCAGCCGGCGCCATCCCACCATGCGGATCCCTCCCGGCCGCTCTGGTCGCGGCCGGGAGCCACAGTGCAGGAGCTATGCCTGGAGGACGGCAACCGCCGACGCGACGCCGTCCAAGGTGGTGAACGGAGTGTGCGCGACGCGGTTCTCGACGCACCAGCGGTGCAGGTAGCTGCCGTCGCGCGCCCAGATCGAGTCGGCCGACCGCGCCAGGCACCGGTCGGCGAATCCGTCGCCGGCTCCGATCACGTGGCGCGCGCCGGCCCGGCGCGCCTCGGCGACGGCCACGCGCTTGCACGACCCGCACGCCATGCAGCCCAGCTCGCGCGCCGCGCCCTCGGTGGGGAAGCTGACTTGGAGACCGCCGCGGCCGAAGACACCCTCGTTGGCGACGATGCGGATCGATGCGCGCAGCTCGGGCGCGAGGTTCGCGGCGAGGACCGCCTCGATGTATTGGCGCAGTCCGCCCGAGGCGAGGAAGAACGGAGCGCCGCGCTCCCGGCACGCGGCCACCAGCTCCGAGAACCCGGGCCGCAACCTGGCCGTCGTCGCGGCGAAGGCGCGCACTTCGTCCTCGGACGCGAGCACCTTGGTATAGATGGCCTGGATGATCCCGCGGGTGTCCAGCTCGCCCCGGCGGAACCGCGCGCTCTCCGCCTCCCAATGCTCGATTCCGCCGAAGTGCTTGCTGATCTCGTCCCCGATGTCGCGCAAGGTGGCGGTGCCGTCGAAGTCGCAGACGACGGCCACCGGCTGGTCGGTCGGCACGCGGGGTCCATAACCGGCCGGAGCCGGCTGTCGCAAGAACGAAGAAACTTGACGGGCTGTACAGGCGTTCACTAGGGTGCTCGGATGCCCCAGGAGAGCGCTTCCGCCCAGCAGCTGGTTCCGCAGGAGCCCACCGCCGTGCGGAAGTACGCGCTGAAGAGCGCGCAGCCGCGGCGGGGCCTGGTCGATTTCGATTCCGAGCTCAACGACGAGCAGCGCGCGGTGGCCCTCTGTCCGCAGGGCCCCACGCTGGTGATCGCCGGCGCCGGATCGGGCAAGACGCGGGCGCTCACCTACCGGGTGGCCCACCTGATCGAGGAGGGCGTCGCGCCCGATCGCATCTTGCTGCTCACCTTCACCAACAAGGCCGGCCGGGAGATGATGGCACGCGTCGCCGCCCTGTGCCGCATCGACGGCCGCAAGCTGATCGGGGGCACATTCCACCACGTCGCGCACGGGCTACTGCGCGACCACGGCGCGCGGCTCGGCTACGGCGAGCGCTTCGGCTTGCTCGACCGCGAGGACGCCAAGGAGCTGATGGCCAGCGCCACCGCCGACCTGGGACTGGGCGTGGGCCAGCGGCGCTTTCCCCGCGCCGACGTGCTCGTCGATCTCTACTCGACCGCGGTCAACACGCAGCGGCCCATCGCCGAGGTGCTGGCGCGGGAGCGGCCGCAGTTCGGGGCGCTAGAGGAGGAGATCCTGCGCGTGGCGCGCCGCTTCGCGGAGCGCAAGGCGCAGATGAATGCAATGGACTTCGACGATCTCTTGATGAACTGGAAGCGGCTGCTCGTCGAAGTGCCGCAAGCCTGCGAGGCGCTGCAGCGGCAGTTCGACGCCATCCTGGTCGACGAGTACCAGGATACGAATCTGCTCCAGGGCGAGATCGTCGACCGGATGGCGGCGCCGCACCGCAACGCCCTGGTGGTGGGCGACGACGCGCAGAGCATCTACTCGTTCCGCGGCGCGCACTTCGACAACATCCTCGCCTTTCCCGAGCGCTACCCGGACTGCCGGCAGTTCAAGCTGACCGTGAACTACCGGAGCACGCCGCAGATCGTGGCGCTCGCCAACCATTCGATCGCATGCAACGCGCGCCAGTTCCCCAAGCAGTTGTCGGCGTGCCGCGAGGACGGACCGCTGCCCGCACTGGTCCCGCTCCGCGACGTCCACCAGCAGGCGGAGTTCGTCGCACAGCGGATCCTGGAGCTGCGGGAGGAGGGCATCCCGCTGCGCGAGACGGCCGTGCTCTACCGCGCGCACCACCACGCGATGGAGCTGCAGATGGAGCTGGCGCGGCGCGGGATCCCCTTCTACGTGCGCGCCGGAGTACGCTTCTTCGAGCAGGCGCACATCAAGGACGTGCTGGCGCACCTGCGATTCGTGCAGAACCCGCTCGACGAGCTTTCGTTCAAACGGGCGGTGAAGCTCGCGCCGGGCATCGGGGCGGCGAGCGCCGACGCGCTCTGGTCCCAGCTCCAGATCTGGGCCGGGCAGGGGAGGGACCCGCGGGTCGAGCTGTCGCGCTCGGAGCTGGACCAGCTCGCTCCACCCAAGGCGCGGCCGGGGCTCAAGAAGCTGCGCGGCGCGCTGGCGCAGCTGTGCGCTCCGTCCATGCGCTCGCAGCCTTCCGAGATGGTGCGGTTCGTGCTCGACGAGGCCGGCTACCGCGAGGCCCTCAAGATCCGCTACTCGAGCTTCCAGGCCCGCGAGGACGACGTGCGGCAGCTCGCCGACTACGCGCTGCAGGCCGACTCGCTCGAGCAGCTCCTGGGCGATCTCTCCTTGCTCGATTCGCTGGCAGGAGAGGACGTGATCGAGGGATCGGATCCGGACGAGCGGCTGGTGCTCTCCAGCGTGCACCAGGCGAAGGGGCTCGAGTGGCGGGCGGTGTTCCTGGTGTGGCTCGCGGACGGGCGCTTCCCCAGCGCGCCGGCCCTCAAGGACGACGGCGGCGAGGAGGAGGAGCGGCGGCTGTTCTACGTGGCGGTGACGCGCGCCCGCGACGAGCTGTACCTGTGCTACCCGTTGATGCACGAGGAGCAGGATCGCGCGCGGGTGCTGATGAAGCCGAGCCGTTTCCTCGACGAGCTGCCCACCCGGCCGCACCCGCCCTACGAGAAATGGGCGATCGAGGTCGAGAGCGCACCTCCTCGCCTCACCGACTAGCGCGCCGCACTTCTGGTCAGCGCGCCGTGCCGAAAGGTGCGAGCGTTCGCTACCAGGTGCGGTGGTAGTCGCCCGCTGCCACGGGCTTTTCTTGCGCCTGCCCCGCCGCGCACCTTAGGATCGAAGAACCTCCTCGAGCGTCCGGAAATGGCGGAAAAACCCATCCTCCTCGGAATCGACCTCGGCACGACCAACACGTGCGTCGCGTACGTGCGCAACAAGATCGCGAAGGTGGTGCCGAGCGACAAGGGCGCGCTCATCCTGCCCAGCGTCGTGGCCGTCTCTGAGAAGGGCGAGCTTCTGGTCGGCAACGTCGCCAAGGACCAGATGGTGGTGAACCCGCGCAACACCATCTACGGAGCCAAGCGCCTGATCGGGCGCAAGTACAACTCCAAGGTGGTGCAGGACATCAAGCACTACTTCACCTACGAGATCGTCGAGGGGCCCGAGGGCGAGGCGGCGGTGGTGCTGGACCGCAAGGTCTACAGCATGCCGCAGGTCAGCGCCTTCGTCCTGCAGCACTGCAAGCGCGTCGCGGAGACCACCCTCGGCCAGGAGATCAAGGAAGCCGTCATCTCGGTTCCGGCCTACTACAACGACAACCAGCGCCAGGCGGTGAAGGAGGCGGGGCGGCTGGCGGGCTTCGAGGTGAAGCGCATCGTCAACGAGCCCACCGCGGCGGCGCTCGCCTACGGCTTGAACCGCGGGTTCGACCACAAGGTGCTGGTCTACGACCTGGGCGGCGGCACCTTCGACGTGAGCGTGCTGCAGCTGCACGGGAACGTGATGGAGGTGCTGGCGACCGGAGGCGACACCTTCCTGGGCGGCGTCGACTTCGACAACCGCATCATCGATTTCGTCCTCGAGGAGTTCCGCGAGGAGACCAAGATCGACCTGACCGACAGCCCCATCGCCATGCAGCGGATCAAGAACGCCTCCGAGGCGGCGAAGATCGATCTCACCTTGCTCTCCAACGTGGTGATCGAGCTGCCCTACGTGGCCGAGCGGCGGGGCAAGCCGGTGGACCTCAAGATCCCGCTCTCGCGCGAGCGGCTCAACACGCTGGTCATGGACCTGGTGGAGCGGACTTTCGAGATCGTCGACCGCGTGCTGGGCGAGAAGAACATCCCGGTCTCCGACATCGCCGAGGTGTTGCTGGTGGGCGGACAGACGCGCATGCCGCTCGTGCAGGGCAAGACGCACCAGCACTTCGGCCGGCCGCCGCGCAAAGGCGTGCACCCGGACGAATCGGTGGCGCTGGGCGCGGCGCTGCTCGCCGAGTCGATGTCGGAGATCGACTCGGTCACGCTGGTCGACGCGCTCTCGATCCCGATCGGGTTCGCGATGCCGGGCGGGCGGTTCCGGAAGGTGATCGAGAAGAACACGCAGATCCCGGTGCAGCGCAGCTTCCGCCTGCCGCCCACCAAGGGCGCGGTGATGGAGCTGGACATCTTCCAGGGCGACAGCGAGCGCATCATCGACAACGAGTACCTGGGCACGCTGCGCTTCCCGCCGGAGGCGGCCGGCCAGCGGGTGAACTTCAACCTGGACGAGGAGTGCCTGCTGCACGTCACCGTCGAGGGCCTGCGCGGAGAGACGCAGCCCAGGGAAGTGCTGCTCGCCACGCGCGACACGCCCGAGACGCTGAAGGCGGCGTGGGCCGAGGAGAACGAGCGGCGCCGGATCCAGGCGGAGCAGCAGCTTGCCGACGCGCCGCCCAAGGGCCTCTTCGCTTCCATCCGGAAGGTCTTCGGGGGGCAGTAGCTTTGGGCAAGAACTTGCGCGAGCGCGCCACCGAGGTCGGGATGAAGGTGGCGGCGAAGGTCTTCGAGGACCCCAAGCGAGCGGAAGCCATCGCCGGCGCCATCGGCCGCCTGCAGAGCGCGAAGGCCGCCTTCGATCAGGCGCAGGAGAGGGCGATGCGCGCGGCCGGACTGGTCACGCGCGAGGACTTCAAGTCGGCGGGGAAGCGACTCTCGCAGCTCAAGCGGCGCTGCGCCGAGCTGTCCGACGAGCTCGATCAGCTCCTCGCCGCGCGGCAGTCGCCGCCGATAGGGCGGCGCTGAGCGTTTCGAACCACGGCCGGTCGGGCAAATATGCCCACGTCACGCCGCGGCGCGGACGACCTGCTCGAAGACGAGATTGCCGTCCTCGACGTGCACGTTGGCGACCGCGATGTGGCGGCAAGCGCGGCAGATGCTGACCGCGCGTGAACGGGTGAACTTCACGGCGACGGGGCCGCCGCAGACGGTGCAGCCGCCATCGACTTCCATCTCGCGCTGGTTTTCCTTGCTGCCGGCGGGATTCATGTCCTTCTAGTAACGCAGGAAAGATGCGTGGCAAGGGCCTGTTGAATCAAGGCGCAGCGACGAGCCTGGATACCTGCCCGCCGGCCAGGTCGACGACGTACAGCTCACCTCTCGCGTCCTCTCCGAAGGAGGAGATGGCGTTCCCCTGGCCGATCTGCACCGGAGTGTAAGGACCTCCGGCGGGGATCGCCCAGATGTGCCCCGAGCCGAAGTCGCCGTAGACGTACTGCCCCACGAGCTGCGGTACGGCGGTCCCGCGGTAGACGTACCCGCCGGTGATCGACGCGCCCTCGGCATGCGAGTACTCCACCACGGGATCGCGGAAGAGTCCGGCGCACGGCGAGGTCCCGGGCGGATAGCAGTGCGTTCCCTCGCGTCGCTTCCACCCGTAGTTCACGCCCGCCTCGATCACGTCGACCTCCTCCCAGTCGTCTTGCCCGACGTCGGCGAGCCACAGGGCGCCGGTCGCGCGGTCGAAGCTGAACCGCCAGGGATTGCGCAGACCGAACGCATAGACCTCGCCGCGCCCGCCGCCCGAGGCGAAGGGATTCGACGGCGGGATGGCGTAGGGCGTTCCCGAGTCGACGTCGATGCGCAAGAGCTTTCCCAGGATGCGGGAAGGGTCCTGGGCGTTGCCGAATGGGTCCCCTGCCGATCCTCCGTCGCCCAGCCCCAGGTAGAGCAAGCCGTCGGGACCGAACGCCATGCCGCCGCCGTTGTGGTTCTCGAACGGCTGCTCGGCCGTGAGCAGCACTTGCTCGCTTGCCGGATCGAGCGTGGCGCCCGCGTCGGCGCTGGTGAAGCGCGAGATGGTGGTGCGCAGGTTGGCGGGGCTCGACGCGCTGGGGGCGGTGTAGTTCACGAAGACCTGCCGCTTCTGCGTCCAGCGAGGGTGGAAGGCCAGGCCCAGGAGGCCTGCTTCCGCGGGAACGGAATTCACGCGCGTACGGATGTCGAGGAACGTCGCGGCCGCGGTACCGGAGACGGCCTGCACGGTGCCGCGCTTCTCGACCACGAAGAAGCGCTCCTCTCCGGGTGCCTGCAGCACCTGCAAGGGCGCCTGGAACCGGCGTCCGGCGAACGCGTCCTGCAAGGCAACGGACCGCGGCGTCCCGATGGGCGGGCTCTCGCGCGAGCAGGCGATGGCCGAGAGGAGGACGCCGGACGCGAACGCCGCGGGCCGCATCCTCGCGAGGCTAACGGGCCTTGACTGCGCCCGCCCGCCATGCGAATGGACCCCGCTTCACGGGCGCTTGGCTCAGCGGTAGAGCACTGCCTTCACACGGCAGGGGTCGCAGGTTCGAATCCTGCAGCGCCCACCAGATTCCGCCTC
>Ga0137415_10003012_pt1 | contig 16676 bp, 9 predicted proteins | sample CZODoug3_1_1_16f_FD_183082 | JGI IMG/M metagenome (GOLD analysis project Ga0137415, IMG submission 183082) | Vadose zone soil fungal communities from Angelo Coast Range Reserve, California, USA - CZODoug3_1_1_16fungal (Hybrid Assembly) | ecosystem: Environmental > Terrestrial > Soil > Vadose...
GACACCGACGCGATCGTGATGATCGGCGAGATCGGCGGCGACGCCGAGGAACGCGCCGCCGACTTCATCAAGGCCAACGTCACCAAGCCGGTCGTCGGCTACGTCGCCGGCTTCACCGCCCCCGAGGGCAAGACCATGGGCCACGCCGGCGCCATCGTCTCCGGCTCCGCCGGCACCGCGGCGGCCAAGAAAGAAGCCCTCGAGGCCGCCGGGGTCAGGGTCGGCAAAACCCCCAGCGAAACCGCCGCCCTGATGAAGGAGCTCATGAAGTAACGCCTTGGGTGATCGTGCGCGTGTGTCTCACACGCGGTGCACTGGTTCGGACACTAGGGTCGTGGCGGGGAGTCGTGGGCTCCCCGCCACGACTATGTGGTGGCCGGTGTGTCCAGCTGCCACCGCCCACCGACCCGGCTGGGTGTCCGGTCGGGTGACCTCGGTCGGGCCTCCGGTCGGGTCACCCGGATGGGGGCCTACGGTCGGGTCTGGCCGCGTCGAGCAGGAGGTCGCGATGAGCAACCCCACCGGTGAGCCCGGCGGATCGCCCAAACCAGAGCAGGTACCGGCGGTCGGCCCAGCACGGGGGCTGGCGCTCGGCGTGGCGGCGCTGGCCGTGCTCGTTTACCTGCTCGGGTTCACCGACGGGGTCGCCACCCTGGTCAGCGCCCTCCCCGGGGCACTGTTGCTGGGCGGCGGGCTGCTCATCGCGGTGTCCGTGCTGCCGCGCACGCGCTCGCTGCTCGCGCCGGCAGCGGTGGCCGCCTCGGTCGGCGCGTTGCAGGTCGTACAGAAGACCGCGACCACATCCTCCTCACTGAGCGCCACCGCGATCGTCACCGTGCTGCTGTGCGTGCTGCTGCTGCTCGCCGCGGTCGCCGCGCTGCTGGTGGACCAGGAGCTGCTGGGCACCGGATCGGGGCGTCCCACCGGGCTCCGGTTCGGGCGGTCGGGGTCGAGCAGGCGGGCCGACACCGGGCAACCGGGCGCCGGCCAGCCAGGGCAGGTCGGACCGGGACCGGGCGGACCGGGACCGGGGCAGCCGGGCGCCCAGTACGTCGGTGGTCCTTACCCGGCCCACCCGGGGGAGGCCTACCCGGGCGGCTCGTACGCCGGTCAGTACGCCGGCGGCCAGTTCGCGGGCGGCCAGTACCCCGGTGGGCAGTACCCGGGCGGGCAGTACCCGGGCGGGCAGTACCCCGGTGGTCAGTACCCCGGTAGTCAGTACCCGGGTGGGCAGTACCCCGGTGGGCAGTACGCGGGCGGCTCGCCATCGACCGGGCAGCCTGGGGTTGGGCAGAGCGGAGCCGGCGGCGGTTACGTGCCGTCTCCGGGAGGCTATGGCGGGTACCCACAGCCCGCCGGCCAGCCGCAGGGCGGGTACGGCCAGGGTGGGTACCCCGCGGCGGCGTACGGCCAACCGCCAGCGGGGGGTGGGGCGGGCGGTTACTCCGGTTACGCCCCGCCGCCGGGCGGCCAGTACGGCCCGCCGGCGCAGTTCGCGCAGCCTGGCCAGCCCTACCCGAGTCCGGCCGCGCCACCCGCCCCCGATGCGCCACCCGCGCCCGGTGTGACGGCCGCCCCCGATGCGCCACCCGCGCCCGGTGTGACGGCCGCGCCCGGTGCTCCGCCCGCGCCCGGTGCGCCCGCCGGCTCCGATGCGCCGCCCGGCCTTGGTGTGCCGCACGGGCCCGGTGTGCTGCCCGGCCTCGGTACGCCGGTCGGGCCGGGCTCGACGGGTTCCGCCGAGGAGCCGGCAGACGGTTCCGCGCCCCCCGTCGCCGACACCAACCGGCCCCGGTCGGGGACCGAGCAGTCGGGGACCGAGCCGTCCTGGAGCGAGCCATCCGGGAGCGAGGTGTCCGGGAGCGAGATGTCCGGGAGCGAGGCGTCCGACGTCCCGCACTCCGACTCGGCGGCCAACCGACCGACCACCGAGCTGCCCGCCCACCCCCGGCCCTACCCGCAACCGGGTCCGGGCACCGACGGTTCGTCCGGCTGATCGCGCGCCGGCATGATTCCCTCCTCCAGCTCCCCCGCACGGGTACGCGCCCGGACCGGTCCGACCGACGACGCCGCCACGCCGGCCGGCTCCGCCGCCGCACCGACCGGGTCCGAGGCGACCCGGAGCGGGTCTGGCGCCGCCCCGATGCACCGCTCGGGTGACCGGTTGCGCCTGCTTACGGTGGCCGCCGTGGCCAGCGTGGCGCTGAGTTACCTGCTGATGGTGCTGGTCGCGGCGGTGGCCGGGCTGACCGCCGGCGCGGCCCCCTCGGTCAAGCCGCTGCTGGTCGCCGCGATCCCGCTGTGGTTGGCCGCTCACCAGGTGCCGCTGGTGGTGGCCGGCGCGCCGCTCGGGGCGCTTCCGCTGTTGCCCACGATCGGGGTGCTGGCGCTGACCGCCCGACTGGCCAGCCGGGCGACCCGGCGGCTGGGCGGGCGGCTTCGCGAGGATGCCTCGGCGGCGGTGGCCACGCTGGCCGGCGCGCACGCCTCGGTGGCGGTGCTGGCCACCGCGCTGCCGCAGAGCCCGGTGCAGGCCACGTCGTGGGCGGCACTACTCGGCGGCGGGTTGGTGGCGGCCATCGGGGCAGGACTCGGTGCGCTTCGCGGTACCGGTCTGCCGGCCTGGTGGACAACCTCGCCCGGCTGGCTGCGCGAGGGTGTGGCCGCGGCACGGGTCGGTGCGCTGTCGCTGACCACCGGGGGCGCGCTGATGTTGCTGGCCGCGTTGTTGGCCGCCGTGGGCGAGCTCAACGCGCGGCTGCAGACCGCGTCGCCCACGGTCGGTGCCGGCGTCGGGGTCACCCTGCTCTCGCTGTGCTACCTGCCGAACGCCCTGGTCGCCGCGGTCAGCTGGCTGGCCGGCCCCGGGCTGTCCATCGGCGCGGCCGCCGCGTCGCCGCTGTTCACCGCGCCCGGACTGCTGCCGCCGATCCCGCTGATGGCGGCGATGCCGGCGCAGAGCCCGCCGGGCTGGACCGTCGTGGTGTTCGTGCTGCCGGTGCTGGCCGGCGCGCTGGTGGGCCTGCGGTGCCGGCGGGTGGACCGCGACCCGGTACGCCGACTCTTCGCGGTCGGGGTGGCCGCCGCGGCGGTGGCGGCGGGCTTTGGGCTGCTGGCCGCGTTGGTCAGCGGTCGGCTGGCCGCCGGGCCGTTCGACCCGGTGGACCTGCCGGCGCTGGCGCTCGCCGGTGCGTTGCTGTGCTGGGTGGGCGTACCCGCCATCGCTGTGGTCCTGTTGCCGGAGCGGGTGGGCCGCCCCCGCCGATCGGTCCGCCGCCGCGGCGTCGCCAGGCGCGCGGTCGCGACCGATGTGGCTGGCGGAGTCGCTGGTGCCGCGGTTGCCGGTGGCCAGCGTGACGACGAGGCTGACGGGTGCACCGGGGAGGATCACGCCGAGGACGCGGACGCCGAGTACGCCGACACGGACGCCGAGTACGCCGAAGCGGGATCCGAGTCCGACGACGAGTACGAGGACGAGGACGAATTCGGCGAGGCGGACAACGAGTCCGGCGCGGCGTACGAGGGCGGCGATGAGTACGAGTCCGGTGCGGCGTACGAGGGCGGCGAGGCGGACAACGAGTCCGGCGCGGCGTACGCGGGCGGCGATGAGTACGAGTCCGGCGCGGCGTACGAGGACGGCGACGAGGACGAGTCCGACGCGGCGTACAAGGACGGTGCGCAGTCCGAGGACGGCAGTGAGTTTGCCAGCACGGGGCACAACGGCGTCGCCGACGAGCACGACGAGTTCGCGGAGTACGAGTACAACGAGGACGGCGAGCTCGAGCACATCGAGGACGCTCTGGATTCCGGTGCCGAGCCTGGGCGAAGCGCCGGGGCCAACCTCGGGTCCGAGCCCGAACCGGTGACCGAGCCGGACGTCGAACAGGAGCCGACCGCCGCCGAACCGACCGGGAAGCGGTTCCGGTTCTGGCGGCGCAACCGGGGGTAGCGGGGCCTGACCGGTCCGGGTGAGCGTGCCGGTGGCCAACTTGCCGACCTGCACAGTTACCCTGGACAGGCCGCCGAACAGGGGAAGTCGAGGAGAATCCGAGCTGAGCACGTCGAGCGCCCCCTACCGGCTGGAGCTGCCGGTCCCCGCCCGGACTGTGGTCCTGGTGTCCGGTTCGGGCACCCTGCTGCAGGCCCTGTTGGACGCCGGCGCCGAGGCCGACTACCCGGTCCGGGTGGTCGCGGTCGGCGCGGATCGAGCCGGCATCGCCGGGTTGTCCCGCGCCGGGGCCGCCGGGCTGCCGACGTTCTCCGTGGCGCTGCGTGACCACCTGGACCGGGATGCCTGGAACGACGCGCTGACCAAGTCGGTCGCCGAGCACCGCCCCGACCTGGTGGTGAGCGCCGGGTTCATGAAGGTGTTGTCCCCGGCGTTCCTGGCCGGAGTGGGCGCACCGGTGCTGAACACACACCCCGCGCTGCTGCCGGCCTTCCCCGGTGTGCACGCGGTGCGCGACGCACTGACCCACGGCGTGAAGATCACCGGTTGCACCCTGCACCTGGTCGACGCCGAGGTGGACACCGGACCGGTGCTCGCCCAGCGGGCCGTGCCGGTGCTCCCGGGGGACACCGAGGAGACCCTGCACGAGCGGATCAAGATCGAGGAGCGGCGGTTGCTGGTCGTGACGGTGGCCGCGCTGGCCACGCACGGTGCCACGGTGACCGGACGAGAGGTGAGCATTCCGTGAGTCCCAACCCGCAGAGTCACCGTCGGCCGGTGCGGCGCGCCCTGATCAGCGTGTACGACAAGGCCGGCCTGCTGGACCTGGCGACCGGCCTGCACGCGGCCGGCGTGGAGATCGTGTCCACCGGGTCGACCGCGCAGCGGATCGCCGACGCCGGTGTGCCGGTCACCCGGGTGGAGGAGGTCACCTCGTTCCCGGAGTGCCTGGACGGGCGGGTCAAGACGCTGCACCCCCGGATTCATGCCGGACTGCTCGCCGACACCCGCAAGCCGGAGCACCTCGCTCAGCTCGCACAGCTCGAGGTGGTTCCGTTCGACCTGCTGGTGAGCAACCTCTACCCGTTCACCGAGACGGTGGCGTCCGGCGCCGGGCCGGAGGACTGCGTCGAGCAGATCGACATCGGTGGCCCGGCCATGGTGCGCGCGGCGGCCAAGAACCACGCCAGCGTCGCCGTGCTGGTCGAGCCGTCCCGCTATCGGTGGGCGCTGGAGCAGATCACCTCCGGCGGGTTCGTGCTGGCCGACCGGCAGCGGCTGGCCGTCGAGGCCTACCGACACACCGCCGCCTACGACGTGGCGGTGGCGTCCTGGATGGGCAGTGTGCTCGCGCCGGAGACCGAGGAGGAAGCCGGCGGGCGGTTCCCGTCCTGGATCGGCGGTACCTGGGACCGGCGGGCCGGGTTGCGGTACGGCGAGAACCCGCACCAGGCGGCCGCGCTCTACGTGACCGTCTCGCATCGGGCGGGGGAGGGTTTGGCCAACGCCGAGCAGCTGCACGGCAAGGAGATGTCGTACAACAACTACATCGATGCCGACGCCGCCTGGCGGGCCGCGCACGACCACGAGGACCCGTGCGTGGCGATCATCAAGCACGCCAACCCGTGCGGCATCGCGGTGGCCTCCCCGGCCGGCTCGTCCGAGGTGTCCGAGCCGGGCGCGGCGATCGCCGAGGCACATCGCAAGGCGCACGCCTGTGACCCGGTCAGTGCCTACGGTGGCGTGATCGCGTCGAACCGTGAGGTCAGCGTCGCCATGGCGGAGCAGGTCGCCGAGGTGTTCACCGAGGTCGTGGCCGCCCCGTCGTACGCCGACGGCGCGCTGGAGGTGTTGGCCCGCAAGAAGAACGTCCGGGTGCTGCGGGTGACCGGGGCCCCCCGCCCGGGCGTCGAGCTGCGCGCGGTGAGCGGCGGCCTGCTGTTGCAGAGCCGGGACCTGGTTGACACGCCCGGCGACGACCCGGCGAAGTGGACGCTGGCCGCCGGGGAACCCGTGGACGACGCCACGCTAGCCGACCTCGCGTTCGCCTGGCGCGCGTGCCGTGCGGTCAAGTCCAACGCGATCCTGCTCGCCCATGACCTGGCCACGGTCGGCGTCGGGATGGGCCAGGTGAACCGGGTGGACGCCGCCGGGTTGGCCGTCCAGCGGGCCGGTGACCGGGCATCCGGCGCAGTGGCCGCGTCCGACGCGTACTTTCCGTTCCCGGACGGGTTGGAGCTGCTGATCCGCGCTGGCGTGCGGGCGGTCGTCCAGCCCGGCGGTTCGATCCGCGACCCTGAGGTGGCCGCCGCCGCGGTGGCCGCCGGGGTGCCGCTCTACCTGACCGGTACCCGCCACTTCGCGCACTAGGGTCCCGGACCACCGCGGGTTGCGGGCTCACCGGGGTTGCGCTCCGCCGCGGTGCTGCGTGCTCACCGGGGTTGCGGCTCCGCCGCGGTGCTGCTCGGTCAGCCGCCGTTCGCTGGGTCGCCGCCGAATGGCGTGCCACCCGAGGATGCCTCGCCCTCGGTGCCGTCGGGGGTGCCGGCCGGGGTGTCGTTGGTCGTGCCGGCGCCGGGGGTTTCGGTCGGCGGGCTTGCCGGGTCGGTGGGGTTCGAGCCGTCGATCGGGCTCGGCGGCGGCAGCTCGGGCGGTTGCGTCGGGAGCACCGGCGGCGGCGCGGGCACCGCTGACGGGGTGGCGGGCCGGACGGGCGCCGGCCGGGTCGCGCAGTCGCCGTGCACGATCACCTGCGTCGGGCTGACCGCGGTGTTGTTGCGCGCGTCGGTTGCCACGATCCGCCAGAGGATGTTCTCCCCGGATCCGGACCCTAGCCGCCCGGAGTAGGTGTCCCCACGAGCCTGCATGATCTGGGACTGCTGACCGGGGCCGACCAGTACCACGTGAACCGGCCCGGACTCATCGCGCACGGTCGCGGTGATCTCTGTGCTGGTCGGGCAATCGAAGCCGCCGATCCGGGGGTCGCCCGCCCTCGGGCCGAGGATTGTCGGCGGGTGTTCCTCCCGCAGAGCCACCGCCACGACACCGCGTCCCTGGTCACCGAGGGACGTGACCTCGAGCTGGCCGCGGCCGTCGCCCTCCGGCAGCGCGTTCCGGTCGACCGTGACGATGAGCTGTTGGGAACCATCGCCAGCCAGGGAGCCGGTTGACGGCTGTACCCGCAGCCACGGGTCGCCCGGCACGGCCCGCCAGGTCAACTCGTGCTGACCGGTGTTTGCCAAGGTCACCGTCGCGGTGGAGGCGACCGCGCCCATGTCGATCACGGTTGTGGACAGCGTCAAGTCGGAAGCCGGCCCGAACCGCACGGCGACCACCGGCCTGCGCTCGAGGCTTCGGTGGACGAGCAGCGCCGCCCCGGTGAGCACTATCAGCACGAGTGCAGCCGTGCTGATCCAGGCGGCCCGCGTCCGCGGCCGGGGCAGGCCGTGGTGCGCGGTGATCAGCGCTGTCTCCCCGAGCACCTGGTGACGCAGCGCGCGGGGTGGGGCAACCAATGACTCCGTCAGGGGTGCCGTCGGCGGGACCAGCCGGGTGAGCCCCACGAGACGCTTCCGAACCCGGGTGGCGGAGATCCCGACGACTGAGGCCAGCTCGGTGTCGTCCAGCCCATGTCGCAGGCGCAGCGTGAGCAGCGTCCGGTCCAGCCGATTGAGCTCGGCGGGGGCCGCCCACAGCAAGGCCCCCGGATCGTCGAGCGGCTGTTCCCCACCGGTGAGGAGGGGCCGGCGGCCGGAGGGCTCGCGCCGCCTCGTCGCGGGCAACCGGTACGCGTGTGTGTAGAGCCAGAGGCGCAGCTGGCCCGGGTCGCCGAGGTGGTTGAGATCCGCGACCGCACGTTGGAAGGTCTGGTGGGTGGCCTCCCTAGCCGGCCTCGGATCGCGGAGTACCGCGAGGTGGAAATCGTGGATCCGGGTGGCGAAGCGGTCATAGAGCGCGGCGAAACTGGCCTGGTCACCGGCAAGAGTGCCGAGTACCAACCCGCCGTCGCTGTCCACCGTGACCAGCGTGCTGCTGCCGGTGGCCACCGCGGTCCCCTCTCGAATTTCTTGACTGAGCGCGTCGCCATGCGATTATTGTGTTCGAACAGATGTTCGATGTCAAGGATGTACGGCCGCCGCGGTGAGTGGCCGAATCCTGTCGTCGGGTTGGCGTAGCGGTGGGAGGTGGGCGTGGAGGCGGTGGCGGCGGATGCGCGGGCCGAGCGGTTGCGCGAGGCCAGGAATGTGCTCGGCCGGGCGGCCAGGGTGTGGGGCGGAGAACAGGACCTGTCCCCGTCGGTGGGTGGGGAGCGGATGTTGCCGGTCGCGGCGCCGTTGCGGTCGGTGCTGCCGGGTGGCGGGCTGCGGCGCGGGGGCACGGTCGCGGTGCGGTCGTCGACAGCGCTGCTGCTCGCATTGCTGTCCGAGGCGTCCGCCGAGGGTGCCTGGTGCGCGTTGGTGGGGCTGCCCGAGGTGGGGTTGGTGGCGGCGGCTGAGGCCGGCCTTGCGCTACCCCGGGTGGCGCTGGTGCCGCGCCCCGGGGCTGACCTGGTGGCGGTCGCGGCCGCGCTGCTGGACGGGCTGGATCTGGTGGCGGTGGCCGGGGTGGAGCGGCTGCGCCCCGGCGATCGGCAGCGGCTGGCGGCCAGGGCGCGGCAGCGTGGCGCGGTGTTGCTGCCGGTCGGGCGCTGGCCGGGGGCTGACCTGGAGGTGGTGGCGGTATCCGGGCGGTGGCAGGGGTTGGTCGGGGGCGGGGCGGGGCGGTTGTGCTATCGGCGGGTCAGGGTGCGGGTCAGCGGCCGGGGTGCGGCGCATCGGGAACGGGTCGCCTCAGCGCTGCTGCCCGGGCCCGGGGGCACGGTCGCCGGGGTGGGTCTGCCGGCTGTCTCGGGGTGGCACGGTCTGGAGCGGGCCGCTGGCGTGCTCGCTCCGGTGGCGGAACGGGAGGCGGGATGAACGCGTGTCGTCGGCCGCGGCCGGCGGGGTGAACGGGTGCGTGTCGTCGGCCGGGGCGCGGGGGCGGGCGATGGGTGAGGCGAGTGAGCCGGCTCCCCGGATCCTTGCTCTGTGGTGTCCGGACTGGCCGGTGGTGGCGGCCGCCGCGGCGGAAGGGGTGCCCCGGTACCGGCCGGCGGCGGTGGTGGCGGCGAATCGGGTGCTGGCCTGCTCGGCGGTGGCCAGGGCGCAGGGTGTGCGGCGGGGCCTGCGCCGTCGGGAGGCGCAGGCCCGTTGCCCGGAGCTGGCTGTACTTGCCGTTGACCCGGAGCGTGACGCCCGGATGTTCGAACAGGTCGCGCAAGCTGTGGAAGAGCTGGCGCCCGGGGTGGAGGTAGTTCGTCCCGGTCTGATCGCGCTGCTCGCCCAAGGGCCGGTGGGTTATTTCGGCAGTGCCCGCGCCGTTGCCGAGCGGCTCATCGACCACGTGGCCGGGAGCACCGGCGCCGAGTGCCAGATCGGCATCGCCGACGGACTGTTTGCCGCGACACTGGCCGCGCACCGGGGGGTAGTGGTGGAGCCGGGGCGGACCGCGGAGTTCCTCGCGCCGCTCTCCGTCGCCGAACTCGATCGCGAGCCCGGGGTGGATCGCGCCGAACTGATCAGCCTGCTGAACCGGCTGGGGCTGCGCAGCCTGGGGGCCTTCGGCACGTTGCCGACCGCGGACGTGGCCTCCCGGTTCGGTTCCGACGCGGTGCTCGCACACCGGCTTGCCCGTGGATTTGATCCGCGTCCACCCGCGCGCCGCTGCCCGGCGGAGGAGTTGGTGGTGGACGCCGAGCTGGATCCACCGGTCACCCGGGTGGATGCGGCGGCTTTCGCGTCCCGGGCGCTGGCCGAACGGCTGCACGCGCTGCTCGCCGGCCACGGGTTGGCCTGTACCCGGCTCGGTATCCAGGCACGCACGCTGGATGGTGTTGAGCTGACCAGGGTCTGGCGCTGCGCCGAACCGCTGACCCCGGCCGGGACGGTGGACCGGGTCCGCTGGCAGCTGGAGGCATGGCTCACCCGGGAGCTGATCCGCCGGAGCGGACAGATCGGCGAGTTGGCGGCGGAGTCCGGTGGGATCGGGCTGTTGCGGCTGTCCGGTGAGGAGGTGGTCGCGGCCGGTGCGCTGCAGCTGGGGCTGTGGGGTGATGTTGGGGTGGCCGATGAACGGGCCGGGCGGGCGTTGGTGCGGGTGCAGGCGCTGTTGGGGCCGGAAGGGGTGTACACCGCAGTGCTCGAGGGCGGGCGGGATCCGGCGGAGCGGGTCCGGCTGGTGCCCTGGGGTGATGAACGCCGCGCACCGGTCACAGACGGCGGCCACGGGCTGGATGGCACCGCTCCGGCGGGCGCCGGCCAGGCTGTTCCCGGTCCGGCTGCTCCCCGCTCGACCGGTGCCGGCCCTCCGCCGGAGCCCCGGCCGAGGACGCGGTCCGGAGCTCGATCGGTGGCGCGGCTGGCCAGGCAGGCGGTGCCGCCGTGGCCGGGGCGGCTGCCGGCTCCTTCGCCGACCACGATTCCGGTCAGGCCGGTGCCGGTGCGAGTGCTGGACGCGGCGGGGCACCCGGTTCGGGTCACCGAGCGGTCCGTGCTGAGCTCAGCGCCGGCGATGGTCGCGGTGAACGGTGGCCGGCCTGTTCGAGTGCGTGGGTGGGCCGGGCCGTGGCCGGTGGATCAGCGCTGGTGGGACCCGGTTGCCGGGTGGCGGGGCAGTCGACTGCAGGTGGTGCTCGGTGAGGTCGACGGCTTCGACGGCTTCGACGGCTTCGACGGCGATGGCGATGGCGATGGCGGTGGCGGCTGGGCGGCGGGCGACGGCCGGACGGGTGCCGCCGAACCGGGGGAGCTGGCGCTGCTGCTGCTCTGCCGGGACGGCGAGTGGTCGGTCGCCGGGGCATACGACTAGCCGGGGCATACGACTAGCCGGGGCATACGACTAGCCGGGGGAACGGCGTGAACAGTGCTGGCGGGGGCGCTCGTCGAGGTCTATACTCGAACATATGTTCGAACTTGCTGAGCAGGGTGCTGGCGCTTCGTCCGCCCAGTGCCGGGTGTACTCGCTGTTTGCCCGCCGCCGGGGGTGGACCGTCTCCGAGCATCCCAGCGGCATGGTCATCTGGCGCAGCCCGAGCGGACGACACTACCTGCGCAACCCCTCGCCGATGTCGAGGCGCGTCGGCACCGGTTATCGGGATGCTCCGGCGCCGGCCTGAGAGCGGGGAAGGGGATGGGTTTCAACAACCCCGACGTCAGCTGGTCCGAACTGGAAAGGGTGCTATCCGGCAAACCGAGGGACGGCGCCAGTCTGTCCGGGGCCACGCCGCCCGGTCTGCCCGGCGACGGCGGGGACAGTCCGGCCTGGTCCCGCAAGCGCGAGCGGTACCAGCCGCCGGGCGAGGCCCTCGGCGAGCTACCGGACGGCTTGCCGGAGGCGGTCGGCTCGGCGTCCCGGGTGCCGTACGCCGAGTTGCACTGCCACTCCAACTTCAGCTTCCTGGACGGGGCGAGTCACCCAGAGGAGTTGGTGGAGCAGGCCGCTCGGCTGGGGTTGGAGGCGATCGCGCTCACCGACCACGACGGCATGTACGGGGTGGTGCGGTTTGCCGAGGCGGCCGCCGAGCTGGGAGTGCGCACGGTGTTCGGCGCCGAGCTGAGCTTGGGGCTCTCCGCGCCGCAGAACGGTGTCCCCGACCCGGAGGGAACCCACCTGTTGCTGCTGGCCAGGGGGCCGAAAGGGTACCGCGCACTGTGCCGCGCGATCAGCACCGCCCAGTTGCGGGGAGAGGAGAAGGGCCGCCCGATCTACCGGATGGACGAGGTGGTCGAGGACGTGGCCGGGGAGGTCGTGGTACTCACCGGTTGCCGCAAGGGTGCCGTCCGGCGGGCGCTGGAGCGGCACGGGCCGGAGGCGGCGGCCGCCGAGCTGCGTCGGCTGGTCGAGCTGTTCGGTGCCGAGCACGTCATCGTGGAGCTCACCGACCACGGTTTGCCAACCGACACCGAGCGCAATGACGCGCTCGCCGCGCTCGCCACCTGGGCCGGGGTCCGCACGGTGGCTGCCAACGCGGTGCACTACGCCGCCCCGGCGGGCTACCCGCTGGCCACCGCGCTGGCCGCGGTCCGGGCCAGGCGGGGGCTCGATGAGGCGGACGGCTGGTTGCCCGCCGCCCCGGCGGCCTACCTGCGCAGCGGCGCCGAGATGGCCGCCCGGTTCGACGCGCGCTACCCGGGAGCGGTTGCGCACGCCGCCGAGCTGGGCCGGGAGCTGTCCTTCGAGCTGCGACTGCTCGCGCCGGACCTGCCACCGTTCCCGGTGCCCACCGGGGAGTCGGAGGCCGAGTGGCTGCGCCGGCTGACCTACCAGGGGGTGGCCGAGCGGTACGGCAGCCATGCCGAGAACCCGCGCGCGATCGAGACGGTCGAGCACGAGCTGACGGTGATCGAGAAGAAGAACTTCCCCGGCTACTTCCTGATCGTGCACGACATCGTGTCGTTCTGTAAGCGGAGCAACATCCTTTGCCAGGGGCGGGGATCGGCGGCCAATTCGGCGGTCTGTTACGCGCTGGGCATCACCGCGGTGGACGCGGTCGAGCACGGGCTGCTGTTCGAGCGGTTCCTCTCCCCGGCCAGGGACGGTTACCCGGACATCGACCTGGACATCGAGTCCGGCCGGCGCGAGGAGGCCATCCAGTACGTCTACGAGAAGTATCAGCGCACGCACACCGCCCAGGTGGCGAACGTGATCTCCTACCGGCCCAGGTCGGCGGTGCGGGACATGGCCAAGGCGCTCGGTTTCTCCCCCGGCCAGCAGGACGCCTGGAGCAAGCGGATCGAGCGCTGGGGGCCGACCGTGGGGGCGAGCACGGAAGGCTCGGCGGCTGATCCGGACGGCATCCCGGAGAACGTCCATGTGCTGGCCGACCAACTGCTCGGGTTCCCTCGGCACCTGGGTATCCACTCCGGCGGAATGGTGATCTGTGACCGCCCGGTGTCCGAGGTGGTGCCGGTGGAGTGGGCTCGGATGGAGAACCGCACGGTGGTGCAGTGGGACAAGGACGACTGCGCCGCGGCCGGGTTGGTCAAGTTCGACCTGCTCGGGCTGGGCATGCTCACCGCGCTGCACAAGATGATCGACCTGGTGGCCGAGAACCACGGGCGGCGGATCGAGTTGCACGAGCTGCAGCCCACCGATCCCGCCGTCTACGACATGCTCTGCAAGGCGGACTCGGTCGGGGTGTTCCAAGTGGAGTCCCGGGCGCAGATTGCCACGCTGCCCCGGCTCAAGCCGCGCAAGTTCTACGACCTGGTGGTGGAGGTCGCGCTGATCCGGCCCGGGCCGATCCAGGGCGGCTCGGTGCACCCGTACATCAGGCGCCGCAACGGGCAGGAGTCGCCGGTCTACGACCACCCGATGCTGGAGAACGCACTGCGCAAGACGCTGGGCGTACCACTGTTCCAGGAGCAGCTGATGCAGATCGCGGTGGACGTGGCCGGTTTCTCCGCGGCGGACGCCGACGAGTTGCGGCGGGCGATGGGATCCAAGCGATCCGAAGCGAAGATGGAGCGGCTGCGCGCGCGGTTCTATGCCGGGATGGCCCAGAACGGGATCACCGGTGACGTCGCCACCACGATCTTCGAAAAGATGCTCGCGTTCGCCAACTTCGGCTTCCCGGAGAGCCACTCGATCAGTTTCGCCTCGCTGGTCTACTACAGCTCCTGGTTCAAGTACTACTACCCGGCGGCGTTCTGCGCGGCACTGCTGAACTCCCAGCCGATGGGGTTCTACTCGCCCCAGTCGCTGGTCGCCGACGCGCGGCGGCACGGTGTACTCGTCCGGGGTCCGGACGTGAACCACTCCGGCGCCGACGCCGTGCTGGAACCGACCGGAGACGGCGCGACCAGCACAGGCGGCGTGGCCGTGCGGCTGGGGCTGTCCAGCGTGCGGACGGTGGGGGACGAGCTGGCGAAGGAGATAGCGGCGGAGCGAGGGGCGAACGGCCCCTACGCCGATCTGGAAGAACTGGCCCGTCGGGTGCGGCTGACCGTGCCCAGGGCGGAGGCACTGGCGACCGCGGGCGCCTTCGGCTGCTTCGGGGTGGGCCGGCGGGCCGCGCTGTGGGCGGCGGGGGTGCTTGCCGGGCAGCGGCCGACTCAGCTGCCCGGCACCTCGGTCGGGGTGGAGGCCCCGCCGCTGCCCGGGATGACCGAGGCGGAGCTGACCGTCGCGGACGTCTGGGCTACCGGGGTCAGTCCGGACAGCCACCCCATCGAGCACCTGCGGGATCGGCTGGCCGCCGAGTCGGTGGTCCCGATCGCGGAGTTGCCGGCGGTCGGGGACGGCACTCGGGTGAAGGTCGGTGGGCTGGTCACCCACCGGCAGCGCCCGGCCACCGCCGGCGGAGTCACCTTCCTCAACCTGGAGGACGAGACCGGGATGCTCAACGTGGTCTGCTCGCCGGGGCTCTGGGCGCGGTACCGGGCGGTGGCGATGGGCGGGTCCGCACTGCTGGTCCGGGGACGGTTGGAACGCACCTCGGACACCCCGAGCGTGCTGAACCTGCTGGCCGACCGGCTGGATCGGCTGGTGCTCAAGGTGGCCGTCCGTTCCAGGGACTTCCGGTGAAGGGTCGGGCCGGGCGTCGGGCTGCGTCAGGCTCGCCGCTCGGCATCGACCGAGCCGACGCCGGTCGTGTCGGGCCGTTCCACCGCGGCCGCACCGGGCCGTTCCGCCGCGGCAGTATCGGTCGACTTCTCCGAGGCGACAGCATTTCGGGTACGGATGGAGTTGCCCGCCTGTGGATTCGCCCGGAACGCCTCCATCGCCGCGACCAGCGCAACCAGCCCGAGCAGGGCGAACGCCACGGTGTAGTCCCGCGCCGGGCGGTCTGGCCCTGGCCACAGCTGGCCGAGCCGCAGCGCGACGGTGGCCGCCGCGACGGCGAGCCCGGCGGAGAGTTGCTGGGTGGTTGCGGCCAGCGTGTTCGCGTCGCGCATCTGCCCGGCCGGCATGTCGGCGAACCCGACGGTGGTGAACGCGGTGAGCCCCACGGAGCGGGCGACCCCGCTCACCAGGGCCAACCCGGCGATGACCGCCAGTGGGGTGGATCCGGTGGTGAACCCGAGGCCGATCATGGTGGCCGCCAGCCCGACGGTCGCCCCGAGCAGCACCCGCCGGAAGCCGAACCGGTTGAGCAGCGGGGTCGTCGCCGGCTTGATCCCGATGTTGCCGACGAAGATGAACAGCACCACCGCGCCGGACTTCACCGCGGTCCAGCCGAACACCACCTGGAACAGCAGCGGCAACAGGAACGGCGCCGATCCGACCACGATCCAGAACAGGAACCCGCCCCGCTGCGACAGCCGGAACGTCGGTACCCGCAGGGCGCGCAACGCGACCAGCGGGTGCTCGGTGCGCAGCAGGTGCCAGGTGGCGAGCGCGAGCAGCACGACCGATCCGACGGCCCAGGCGGTGATCGGCGGCCACGAGCCGCCGGTCTCCGAGATCAGGTGCGCGGTGTAGGTGACGCCGCCGAGCCCGCCGCAGGTCAGCAGCAGCCCGAGCCAGTCCAGTGGTGGAGGAGCGGTGCTCTTCGCGCCGGAGATGAGGCGCCATGCCGCGAGGAACGCGATCACCCCCAGCGGGATGTTGATCAGGAAGAGCCAGCGCCAGGAGGCGTAGGTGGTGATCAGCGCGCCGGCGAGCGGCGCGATCACCGGGGACAGCAGCCCAGGCCAGACGATGTACGACATCACCCGCAGCAGGTCCTGCTTCTCGGTCCGGGAGATCACCACCGTCCTGCCGACGGGCACCATCATCGCGCCGCCGACGCCCTGCAGCACTCGCATCAGCACCAGCATCGTGAGGTTGTCGCTGAGCGCGCAGCACAGCGAGGCGACGGTGAAGATCGCAATGGCGGACAGGAACACCGGACGGGTACCCAGCCGACGGGTCAGCCAGCCGCTGAGCGGGATGAGCACAGCGATCGTGAGCAGGTACGAGGTGATCACCAGGCCGACCGCGGTCGGCGCGACGTGCAGCGACTCGCCGATCCGGGGCGCTGCCGTGATGACGATCGTGCCGTCCAGGTTCTCCATGAAGAAGCACCCGGCGACCAGCAGCGCGGTGTTGCGGTGATGTTTGTCGATCATGAAGCTCGAGGGCCTCCGACGGATAACCGGTTCAGGTGACTGGCTCCGTCCCAAGCTAGACGCAACGTTGCGTTAAATCTAGGGTGGGTAGGGTCACGCCGTGGAGGAGGCAGACATGCGCCGGGCCGACATCGACCCCAACCTCGAGCGAGCGCTTCCGCACCACGGGAACCGGCACGGCCGCAGCGAGCGGGCACGGCAGGCGGTGTTGCGTGCCGCCGACGACCTGCTCGTCGAGCGCGGTTTCGCCGGCGTGACGATCGAAGCCATCGCGGCCAAAGCCGGTGTTGCCAAGCAGACGATCTATCGCTGGTGGGCGTCGAAGACCGACGTCCTGATGGACGCCTATCTCGAGGACGCGGCCGAGGATCTCACCCCGCCCGATCGGGGTGAGCTCGGCTGCGACCTCCGTGCCTACCTGCGCGGGCTTGCCATGTTCCTCGTCAGGTCGGACCCCGGGGAGGTGTTCAAGGCGCTGATCGGGCAGGCTCAGCACGACCCCGACGTCGCCGCGGCGTTTCGGGGCAGGTGCATCGGCGAGCAGCGCGACCGGGACCGGCTGCCCCTCGAGCGGGCTGTCACCCGGGGGGAGCTGGCGC
>Ga0137415_10003014_pt1 | contig 16674 bp, 14 predicted proteins | sample CZODoug3_1_1_16f_FD_183082 | JGI IMG/M metagenome (GOLD analysis project Ga0137415, IMG submission 183082) | Vadose zone soil fungal communities from Angelo Coast Range Reserve, California, USA - CZODoug3_1_1_16fungal (Hybrid Assembly) | ecosystem: Environmental > Terrestrial > Soil > Vadose...
TGCGAGTCATCAACGTGCTCGAGAACATCCGGCAAAGCATCATGCTGCTGGAGGCGAGCCTCGCGGTGTCGTCCTCCGCGGAGAGAGCACGCCTTCTCACTCGCGCCGTTCGCGAGACGGACGACAGCACTCGTGTGCTCACGGGCGGCGGCCTTCACGCCGAAGCGGTCGCTCACCTCCACGAAGCACGACGCCTGGCGGACCGGGCTCTCCGAAGCCACTTCTTCGGTCGGAAGCACACGGAGGAGGCTATCCGAGAGCAGAAGAAAGCGAGAGCGTTCCTCGTCGAGTGAGGGACGCGAAGGGAGAGATATATGACCGTCCGGAAGTTCGTCGTCGTGCTGGTCGGGATGAGCGCGCTCCTGTGGGGCAGCGCGTCAGCGCCGTCCGCGCAAAAGATGACCGAGCAGTTCATTCCGATCGGGCAGTCGCCGGGGCTGTCGGGGAAGTACACCGTCATCGGTAAGCTTCAATCGGTCAACGCGCAGGAGAAGACCTGCACGGTCGCCGACACCACGGGCGCCACGTCGGGCGCCTTGAACGTCAGGATCACTGAGCGGACGAAGATCTGGCTGGACAGGAGCAAGCTTCAGCAGCCAAATCTGGAGGGAACGATTGCCGACCTGCGGCCGGGCGCCACGGTCGAGGTGAAGCCCGAAGGCCACCAGCGCGGGGTCACCAGTGGTCCCGCGGACTGGATCAAGGTGCAGGTTCCGGCGTCCCCTTGACGCCGGGCGCGCAACCGAGCGTCTGCTGTTGCCCGTAGTCAGGCGCTAATATGAGCCTGTGAGCCGCGTCGCGCTCGTCACCGGCGGCGGCCGCGGCATCGGCCGCGCCATCGCGCTGCGCCTGGCCGCCGACGGCCTCGCGGTGGCCGTCGCCGCCCGCACCCGCACCGAGGTCGACGACACCGCGCGCGCCGCCGGCCGCCACGCCGTCGCGCTGGTGCTGGACGTCACCGACGCCGGTTCCGTGGCCGCGGCCGTCGAGCGCACCACGCGCGAGCTGGGTCCCGTGGACGTGCTGGTCAACGACGCGGGCATCGCCGAGTCGGCGCCGTTCGCGAAGACGGAGCCGGATTTCTGGGATCGTCACTTCGCCGTCAACGTGCGCGGGCCCTATCTGCTGACGCGCACGGTGCTGCCGGGTATGCTCGAGCGGCGCTGGGGCCGCGTGATCAACGTCGCCTCGCTGGCGGGGCTCGTCGGCTCGCCCTACGTCACCGCCTACACCGCCTCCAAGCACGCGCTGGTCGGCTTCACGCGCGCGCTGGCGACCGAGGTCTCCGGCAAGGGCGTCACCGTGAACGCGCTCTGCCCGGGCTTCGTGGCCACCGACATCGTCTGGAGCGGCGCGCGCAACATCGTGGCGAAGACGGGCAAGTCGTTCGAGGATGCGGTGAAGGCGCTCGCCGAGATGAACCCGGGCCGCCGGCTGATCGAGCCGGAGGAAGTGGCGGAGGCGGCGGCGCGGCTGGTGGCCGATGACACGACGAACGGCGAGACGGTGGTGCTGGACGGCACCGCCCCGGCGCCGAAAGGAGCGACGCGATGAAGGACCACATCTCCGCGGTGCGGCCGCACACGCTGCCGAAGCCCGCCGGCTTTTCCTACGCGATGGAGGTCAAGTCCGGCCGCGTCGTCTTCGTCTCCGGCCAGGTGGCGGCGAACGCCGACGGCAAGATCGTCGGCCGCGGCGACCTCGTCGCCCAGTTCCGTCAGACGTGCGCCAATCTCCAGGCCGTCGTCAGCGCCGCGGGCGGCGACATGACCGACTTCGTCAAGCTCACGATCTACGTCCTCGACGTCGCCGACTACAAGAAGAGCCTCAAGGGCATCGGCGAGGTCTACCGCGAGTACTTCGGCAAGCACTTCCCGGCGATGACACTGGTCGGCGTGCGCGATCTCTTCGATGCCGCCGACGGCGCGCTGATCGAGATCGAGGGATTCGCCGCCCTGGCGTGAGCGCCGTGGCCGAGCGCTTCAAGATCCGCCACCGCCTGCCGGCGGCGCGCTGGCCCACGCGCGAGGAGGCGGCGCGCGCGCGGCTCTTCCAGGCCGCGCGCATCGGCCCGGTGCTGGCCGAGCAGCGGACGTGGGTGCCGGCGATGGTCCCGTGGCGCGCGACGGACGACGGCTTCGTCACCGACGAGGTGCTGGCGTGGTACGCGCGCTTCGCCGAGGGGCGGCCGGGCGTGCTCGTGGTCGAGGCCACCGGCATCCGCGACGTCGCCAGCGGCCCCCTGCTGCGCATCGGCGACGACCGGTTCGTGCCCGGGCTGCGCCGGCTCGTCGAGACGGTACGCGAGCGGAGCGCCGGCCACACGCGGCTGTTCATCCAGGCGATCGACTTCGTCGCCGTGCGCCGGCGGCCCGAGCCCGAGAAGTTCCTGCGCCGCTTCCTGGACGTGGACGCGGCGCTGCGCGGGCGGCTGGCCGAGGCCACGCGCGACGCCACGTGGCGGCAGGCGCCCGAGACCGCCGTGCGCGAGCGGCTGGTGGGCGCCGATCGCGCGCTGCTGGAGGCGACGCTGGACGACCGCCAGCGGGAGGCGCTGGACTACGGCTACCGCGAGCGCATCTGGGACACCCACCTGCCCCACATCCGCGAGCTGCCGCGCGTGCTACCCGGCCTCTTCGCGGAAGCCGGGCGCCGCGCCCGCGAGGCGGGCTTCGACGGCATCGAGCTGCACTACGCGCACGCCTACACGATGGCGTCGTTCCTGTCGCGGCTGAACACGCGCGACGACGGCTACGGCGGCCCGCGCGAGCAGCGCGTGCGGCTGCCGCTGGAGGTGCTGGGCGCCGTGCGCGCGCGCGTCGGCGGCGACTACGTCGTCGGCATCCGCTACCTGGGTGACGACGTGGTCGCGGGCGGCAGCGACGTCGAGGACGCCGCGTGGTTCGGTGCGCGCTTCGCCGAGGCCGGCGTCGACTACCTGTCGGTCTCCAAGGGCGGGCGCTTCGAGGACGCCAAGCAGCCGCGCGTGGGCGAGGCCGTCTATCCCTACACGGGCCGCTCGGGCTACGAGTGCATGCCCACCGTGCTGTCCGACGAGCGCGGGCCGTTCGCCCGCAATGTCCCGCTGGCCGCGCGCATCCGCGGGGCCGTCCGCGAGGCCGGCTTCGACACGCCCGTCGTCACCAGCGGCGGCATCGGCACCTTCGAGCAGGCCGAGGGCATCCTCGAGCGCGGCGAGGCCGACTTCGTCGGCGCCGCGCGCCAGTCGCTGGCCGATCCCGACTGGTTCCGGAAGATCCGCCTCGGCTACGGCTCCCTCGTGCGGCGCTGCGAGTTCACCAACTACTGCGAGGGCCTGGACCAGCAGCACAAGCAGGTGACGTGCAAGCTCTGGGACCGCGTGGAGGTCGATGCGCCCGACGCGCGCCTGGCGCGCGACGGCAAGCGCCGCCTCTCGCCGCCGTCGTGGACACCGCCGGAGGGCGACGCGCGGTAGGCAATGCGGTAGACAATGACGAGTGCCCCGATGACCGTCCGTGATGCGACGCGCGCCGACTTGACGACCATCGTCGCGATCTACAACGCCGCGATCCCGGGACGCATGGCCACGGCCGACACCGCCCCGGTGCCACCGCAATCCCGGCAGGTCTGGTTCGAGGAGCACGATCCCGCTCGGCGCCCGCTCTGGGTCGCGTGCGTCGAGCGCTCGGTCGTCGGCTGGCTCAGCTTCCAGTCGTTCTACGGCAGGCCGGCCTATCAGGCGACGGCGGAGATCAGCGTGTACGTCGCGCCCGGCCAGCGGCGCGGCGGGATCGGCCGTGCGCTGCTCGGCCGCGCCGTGGAGACGGCGCCGGGGCTCGGTCTGAAGACGCTCGTCGGCTTCGTCTTCGGCCACAACGAGCCGAGCCTGCGCCTCTTCACGGGATTCGGCTTTCAACGCTGGGCGCTGCTGCCCGGCGTGGCGGAGCTCGATGGCATCGAGCGTGATCTTGTTATCCTGGGTCTACGCGTCGATCGGTCACGCGTCGGGAGGGAGGTCGTTCCATCATGAAGCTGGCGATGACGGTCGTTGTCACGACCCTCCTCGTGGGACTCGTCGCCCGTGGCGTGGCGCCGCAGACCCCTCCCGCCAAGCCCAATGGCTGGAGCCAGGAGGCCGCCGCGAAGTATCTGGACGACCGGATGGACGTCTGGTTCGCCCAGGCCAAGAAGCTCCACACCGGGCAGGGTGAGACGGCGTGCATCTCCTGTCACACGGCGGTGCCCTACGCGCTGTCACGGCCCGCCTTGAGGCGGGCGATGCACGTGGCGACCGCCACGCCCCAGGAGGTGCGGCTGCTCGAGGGCGTCATCCGACGCGTGGAGACCTACGACGCTCACCAGCCGTTCTACGACTTCAACGAAGCCAAGAAGACGGAGTCTCGTGGCACCGAAGCCGTCATCAACGCCCTGGTCCTTGCGAGCGCAGACGCCGAGCAAAATCGGCGAGAGCCCACCGAACCGACCCGAAGAGCGCTCCGACGATTGTGGGAGACACAACGGGCCGACGGGGCGTGGGACTGGCTCGATTTCGGGCTCGAGCCGTTCGAGAGCGCCGACGCCGCGTACTACGGCGCCACGCTCGCGGCGCTGGCCGTCGGCACCGCTCCCGCCTACGCCACAAGCCACGCCACCGACGCGACCGTCGGCCTCGACAGGCTGCGCAGCTATTTGAAGGAGCGGCGCGCGGCGCAAAGCCTGCTCAACCAGGTGGCGCTCTTGCTGGCGTCGACCCGGCTGAAGGACCTGCTGACGAGCGGACAGCAGGAAGCGCTGATCGCGGAGATCCAGCGGCGACAGCAGAACGACGGGGGCTGGTCCCTGCAAACGCTGGGTCCATGGCGGTGGGGCGACCGGCGGCGGCCGCCCGGGACGCCGGACGCCTCGCTGCTCGCGCAGTCGGATGGCTACGCGACCGGGCTGATCGTGTACACGCTCCGGAAGGCCGGCGTGCCGGGCGATCATGCGGCGGTGAAAAAAGGCCTGCAGTGGCTGAAGGCCAATCAGCAGGACATCCAGATCGGTCAACGCACATATCGCGCCTGGCGCGCGTACTCGCTCAACATCGACCGCGAACACGGTGGCAAGGAAGGCGAACCCTGGCGCAGGATGTTCATGTCCGACGCGGCGACGACCTTTGCCGTGCTCGCGTTGGTCGCGTCGGACTGAGGAACACCCGCCAGACCGACAGGCGTGTCATGCGGCGCGGCTTCGCTTCAGCCGCGCCGCGCCGGCAATGGCTCACTGAAGGCACATCACTTCTCGAACCAGTACTCCCCCTCGGTCTTCACGCCGCTCAGCCCGCTCTTGAAGTCGGTCGTGCCCGCGCCGCGCAAGGTGCCGCGGATCGTACTGAATTTCCCGGTTCCCCCGGTCAGCGTGGTCACCGTCGTGTAGCTGGACTTTCGCGAGCCGTCGCTCTCCACGACGGTCTGAACGAGCGTCTCGAACCGGCTGAAGATCCTGTCCCCGCTCTCGAGGGTGGTGATCCCGTAGCCGGACGAGCGCCCGCTTCCGTTGGTGAGGTCGGACATCGCTCGGGTCCAGCCCTCGACGGCCTTCACGCCGGCGTAGCGCGGCGCCTCGTTTGCGAATTTGGCGCGGATCTCGAAGATACGAACCTTGTGGCCGGGGACGTCTCCCACCTCGATCTCGTGCTGCTGGGTGTAGGTCGAGACGCCCGGCGGGGAAACGAACGAGTACTTGTGCTTCTCCTGGGCCGACGTCTGGCTGACGGCAAGGCCAATCGTGATGAGGCCGGCGACCATCGCAACCATGGTCCGGACCGTTCGCTCCATGGATTCCTCCCCTCGACAGGTCGATCATTGCCAAGCACCGCCCGTGTCAGCGGATACGCGGACGTCTCACCTCCCTTCGCGGGATGGTGGCCGGGCTTTGCCCCGGCAGTCGTGAATCGAGCAGCACAGAAGTGATGATCACGGCAGGCGGCGGTATGTCAGTCGTGCAAGGAAGGCGGGTACCGATCGTGACAGGACAGGCGGCGCCCGCGGGATCGTGCCCGTGGCCAACCGCGCCGACGCATCGGCACAACCGAACCTGTCCCGAGCAAGACTGACTGCAAGGAAGACACTGGACCCTGGCGAGGCCCACGTCGCGCCGTCGCACGGCGTGAACGACCTCGTGTCGTCGACGTCGCCGTCGGTGTCGGGATCGCTCCACGAGAGCGTCACTTCACCGAACCCGGGATCGCCGCTCGCGACCTCCGACCCGGCGATGACGACGATCGCAACGAGCAGAGCCGTCGCGAGCTCGGCGCCTGCTCTCGATCGTCCGTACCTCCGCGTCATCGACTGCCCCCTCACCGGAACAAGGCTCGGGCCGAAGCGCGATCGCTTATACCGGAACCATCGCCGGTCGTCAACGCTCCGCCCCGGCCCCGGCTCGTCGGACGACCTCGACGCGGCCCTGGCCTACTACCGCGAGCGGCTCGGCTTCGCGGTGGACTTCGCCTACGAGTCGTTCTATGCCGCCGTCAGCCGCGACGGCGTGGCGATCCACCTCAAGTGTGCGCTACCGCGGCGCGTACCGCGAGTGGTCCCGCGGACGGCGAGCGACGAAGACAGTGACACGGCGCGGCCATGACGCGCCTCGATGGCACGTCACGACGGTCGCGGATGGCGCAGCGATGCACGATAACCCGTCGATTCTTCTCGCCCCGGACTTCTGGCCCCGCGTTTGCGAAGACCCGACGCCGCGACGGGATCGCCGCGAACGGCGGCGGGAAGGGCCAGGACGCTCATGGGGCGCGCGGTCGTCGGGCTCGCACACGCTTGCGGGTTGCTCCTCGTGCTGGCCGTCTCGGCCGCCGAGCCCGCCTGCACCGGCAGCGAATTGACGGTGAAGGCGCGTGGCGGCATCGGCGCCCTCTCGGTGACCTGGCGCCTGACCCCGCCGTGCGATGTCGCCGAAACAGGGATCCTGCTCGGACGGGACCTGAGCACGCTGACGCGCGTGGGAGCAGCGATCCGTCGCGTCGAGTCGAGCTATTCCTCGACGATCCCGGTCGAGCAGACGGGCGTGTACTGGGTTGCGGCCTGGGTGGTCGACACCGCCGGCAACCTGGTCACCTCCGAGCCCGACTTCGCCCCGGTGCTGGTCTTCGATGACGACTCGCTCGAGGCGCACAGCGGTGCGCCTTCGTGCAGCGTCGACCCCGCCTGAACCGACCCCTCGCTGCGATCAGCACGACTCACCAGCGCCAAGGCGATGACCTGGCCAGGCTGGACCGAGGCGACACAATATCCGTGTGGGCATCGAACGCATCAGCGACCTGGAGGCGGGACAGGTGGCGGCGCTGGTCGCCGAGAGCGAGGCGCAGGGCTTAAGGTTCGTGAGGCGCCTGGCGGAGGAGTGGGCCAGCGGCGCCAATCGCTTCGACCGGCCCGGCGAGGCGCTGTTCGTGGCGCGCGACGATGGCCGCGTCGTCGGGGTCGGCGGCTTGAACCTCGATCCGTATGCCGCCGAGCCGACGGTCGGCCGGGTGCGCCACCTCTACGTCCTGACGGCGTCCCGGCGGCTCGGCATCGGCCGCCGGATCGTGGAGGAGATCATCGAGGCGGCGCGCGGCCGGTTCGAGCGGCTGCGCCTGAGCACCTCGAACCCCGAGGCGGCGCGGCTCTACGAGCGCCTGGGCTTCCACCCGCGCGCGGACGTCGCGCACTGCACGCACGCCATGGAGATGAGCGCTCAGCCGGAAAGGACCGCGACATGACGACGACCAACGTTCAGGGCACGGCCCATCTGCAGGCCATCGCGCCGCAGTTTCTCGTGGACGATCTCGAAACGTCGACCGCCTATTACCGCGACCGGCTCGGCTTCGCCGTGGATTTCACCTACGAGTCGTTCTATGCCAGCGTGAGCCGCGGCGGCGCCCTGATCCACCTGAAGTGCGCGCCCAAGACCGTCAGCGACCGGGCGCACCGCAGGGAGCACGAGCACCTCGACGCGTACGTGGCCGTTGCAGGCGTCCAGGCCCTGTACCAGGAGCTGCAGTCGCGCGGTGCACGGATCACCAAGCCGCTGGGGCAGCGGCCGTGGGGCCACACGGACTTCTACGTCGAAGACCCCGACGGCTACATCCTCTGCTTCAGCGAGGAGACGGTTGCGTAGAAGCGCCTTCACGCGCCCTCGACCCCGCCTGATCGTCTTCCTCGCGGCGATCTCGATCCTGCAAGGCCTTGCTGCCGACGACGCCGACGCCGGTAATCCCGTCGCTCTCGCTCAGCTCGCGGTCGCCTGTCCCGACGGCGGGCGCGAGCGCGGCGACGCTCCGCCTCGCGGTTACGCCCGCTGGTGCGAGAAATCCGGCCCGTTCGGCGTCCCGCACCACGGGCCCTACGCGACGTGGCATCCGTCAGGCGCCACGAAGGAAGAGGGCGAATATCTCGACGGCTGGCAGCAGGGTCGATGGACCGTGTGGACCGCCCAGGGCAGCAAGGAGAGCGAGGGCGAGTATCGCAACGGCCTCAAACATGGCCGCTGGACGACATGGGAGCGGGGTGAGCGCACCGAAGGTGAGTACCAGTACGGCCTCCGCCAGGGCGTGTGGACGACGTGGTCCAACAGCGGCGTCACGCTCGAGGAGGGGCCCTACGTCTACGGCCGCAGACAGGGCCTCTGGACGCAGTGGTACCCGGACGGCTCGAAGCAGGAGGAAGCCGAATTCGTGGCCGACCAGCGGCACGGACGTTTCATAAGATATGCCGCCGGCATCAAGACGTTCGAAACCACATATCGCCGCAACTTTCCCAACGGCCACGTCACCATGTGGCATCGCAACGGACAAAAGCCTGGCGAGGCCGACCTCCGCGACTCACGCCCCACCGGCGCCTTCACGGCGTGGCACCTCACCGGTCAGAAGATGGGCGAAGGCCGCTACACCGATCAAGGGCCCGATGGGGACTTCACGTTCTGGGATCCGCAGGGCCGTCGGCGCCTGGTGTACAGGTTCATGAATGGCGCGCTGGTCGCCTTGCTGGCCTGGGACGAGCACGGGCGCGCGATCGCCAATGCCGTCGAGGTGCATCAGCATCGGGACGCCTACTTCGACGGTCACCCGAACGACTTTCTCATGTTCCTGGCGATCCTGGGAGGGCTGGGTCGCTGATGCTCAGGCGATCAGACCGGCGTACAGCCACCACTCGAGCTCGCGAGCCGATGTAGCGCACCTGCCCCGAACTCAGGGCAGCCTGCACGAGATTCGGTGAAGCTCCGCTCGCGCGGCTGAATTCTTGATCTGAGAATTCGGCACTTGGCCGACACACCGCTGGCCCGGACCTTGCCTCGCTCCGAACACTCTTGTGACCGCATCGGATCGATACCGTCCCATCGCCACACCGAATGCGATCGCGGTCGTAGTTCTCTGCGCCTTGCTCGTGCCGGGCAGGCTGCACGCGCAGGCGCCGAGTGTCTACTACGTCTATGACGCGCTGAATCGCCTCATCGCCGTGGTGGATCAGCAGGGCGACGCGGCGACGTACACCTACGACGCGGTCGGCAACATCCTGCGAATCGACCGGTTCGACGCGGCGGGCCTTCCCGGCGGCGCGTCCATCTCGCTGTTCACGCCGTCGGCCGGCGCGGTCGGCGCGACGGTCCAGGTGTTCGGCAGGGGCTTCGGCGCAACGATCGCGCAGAACTCGCTGTTCTTCAACGGCCGTCCGACCACGATTACTGCCGCGGCACCGAACCGGCTGGTGGCGATCGTGCCGGCGGGCGCCACGACCGGGCCGATAACGGTGACGGCACCAATGGGCTCGGCGACATCCAGCCGCGTCTTCCGCGTGCTCGGCGACGTCGCCATAGCGCCGGAGACGGCGACGGTGCGCGTAACCGGTCACGCCAGCTTCGTGGCCACGGAAGCGGGCGCGCGCATCACCCGCGTGCGGTGGGCGGTCAACGGCTTGCCCGGCGGCGATCCCGCTCTCGGCACGATCAGCGCCGACGGCGTCTACATGGCGCCGCCGGTGATTCCGACGCCTCCCGTTGTGACCGTCACGGCAACGCACCAGGATGACGCCTCGCTCAGCGCGTCAGCCACCGTCACGGTGCTTCCGGCATTGAACTTGTTCATCTCGGCGCGCCCGGCGAGCATTGCCGCCGTAACACCGCCGTTGACCCTGCATCGCAGCATCGGCGCGGCGGTGAGCGTTGCAGAGGCGTCGCCCGACGCGGTGATGCTCGGCGTGAGCGCGCCGGTCTCGGTCGAGATCGAGCCCATCGTACTCGGCGTGTCACCCTCCAGCGCCCTTCCGGGCGCGACGACACTGACGCTGACTCTCACCGGCCGTGGGCTGAGTGGCGCGACATCCCTCGTCTTCCTCAGAGACAGCTCCATCGATTCGACCGTCACCGCCGTCAGCCTCACGGTCGATGCGGACGGGACGCACGCAACCGCGGACATCGCCATCGCCGGTGCGGCCCCACCGGGCGCGCGTGTCGTTCAGATCATGACGCCCCTACGCGCGTCGAGCTCGGCCGGTACCGGTGGCAACGTCTTCACGCTGCAGTGAGCGGAGCCGCCAAGGAGGCACCCATGCGTCACCTCACTACGGTCGCGATCGCTCTGTGCGGCGCCTTGGCCGCCACGACCGGCCCCGTGCGCGCGCAGACGTTCAACAGCGGCAGCACCGGCGCCGACGGCGCGTTCAGCCCGACGACGAACACGACACTGGCCCTGCCGGCGACTGGTCTCTTCAATTTCACGACCGTGACCATCCCGTCGGGCGTTACCGTGCGGTTCACGCGCAACGCCGCCAACACCGCGGTGACGTTTCTGGCGACCGGGAACGTCAGCATCGCGGGGACCATCGACATCTCGGCGACGAGCGGCGGCAACGTCGTCGGCGGCACGTTCCTGGGCAGCAACGCCGGCACCGGCGGCCCCGGCGGCTTCGATGGCGGCAACGGCGCAAACGGCGTGGCCTCCAACACCGGAGGCACCGGCCTCGGACCCGGCGGCGGCGGTGCGGGCACGGGCGCGGGCTTCGCGACGACGGGCGGCGTGGTCTCGGCCACCGGAACACCCGGAGCGCCGTACGGCAACGCCGAGTTGCTTCCCTTGATCGGTGGCTCGGGTGGCGGAGGCGGCAGCGCGGGGCTGGGCTCCACGAGCGCGGGCGGCGGTGGCGGCGGCGGCGCGATCCTCATCGCCTCGTCGGGGACCATCACCCTCACGGGCACGATCAACGCGCGCGGCGGCAATGGCGGCGGTGGCAACAACCCCGGCGGCGGCGGCAGCGGTGGCGCGATCCGGCTCGTCGCGACCTCCATCACGGGCGCCAACGGCACGCTCGACGTCCGCGGCGGATCGGGAAGTAGCGGCATCGGTGTCGGCAGCGGCGGCGGTTCGGTCGGGCGCCTCCGCTTCGAGGCCTACAGCAACACCGCGGCGGTCAACGTCAACAACATCCCGCCCTCGCTTGCACCGCCGTCCGCCGTCGCGCTGGCGAACGGCCCGACACTGACGATCACGTCCATCGGCGGCGTGGCGACGCCGACGGCGCCGGGCGCGTCGTTCACTGCGCCGGACGTCACGCTTCCGGCGTCGACCACCAACCCGGTCACCGTCGCGCTGGCGGGCGTCAATATCCCCCCCGGCACGGCGGTCCTCATCGCCGTCAACGGACAGACCGGCGGCAACACCATGACGTCGACGACGCTGAGCGGCACGCTCACGTCCACCACCGCCACGGCTTCCGTCACCATTCCGACAAATCGGCCGAGCGTGGTGAGCGCCTCCGCGACGTTCACCCTGGTGGCCACCGACAGTGCCCCGCGATATGTGGACGGCCAGCTCGTCGTGAGCCGTCCGCGCTGACATGCGACGCTGGCTGGCTCGACGCGGGCTGACCCGTCTCGTCTTCGAGGCACTGCTGCTCGTCCAGGTCGGCCATCTGGCCGAGCACCTCGTGCAGATCTCGCAGATCCATCTGCTCGGCTGGCCGCCGCCGCAGGCGCGCGGCCTCATCGCCGCCTTCGACGTCGAGACGATGCACTTCGTGTGGAACGTCGCCGTCCTCGCCACCGTCGGCTGGCTGCTGCGCCATGGCGTGCGCTCGACCACGCTCGTCATGACGTTCGTCTGGGCCGCGGCGCACACCGTCGAGCACGGCTACCTGGTCACGCACGCGATGCTCATCGGCCGGGAAGGCGGCCCCGGCCTTCTCGGCAGCGGCGGTCTGCTCGCGAGCCTCGACCTCGCAATACCGGGTCTGACGACGTGGACGCGGCCGACCGTGCACCTCGTCTGGAACGTCGGCGAAGTACTGCTGCTCGTGCTCGCCTACGTCGGCTTCGCATGGCCGTGGCTGCCGCGAGCGAGCCGTCGCGCGCTGACCCTGACCCCCGGCGCGGTGGCCGCAGCGCTGGCGGCGCTCGTCCTCGCGTTCTCGGCAACGCGTGCCGACCAGCCCGTGACGGCCCTGGCGCCCTTCGACGTGATCGTGGACGGCCGCAACGAACTCGTGGGCGTCGCCGTCGCTGCCGATGACGCGCTCTACCTTTCCGATCGCGGCGCCGGCGCGGTCTATCGCCTGACCTCCGCCGCCACGCTCACGACCGTCGCCGTTAATCTCGATCGGCCCGCGGGCCTCGCGGTCGCCTTCGACGGTCGGTTGCTGATCGTCGAAGAGCATGCGGGCCGAATCCTTCGGCTCGAGCGCAACGGCTCACTCACCGTCGTGGCGACCGGTCTGAAGACACCCCGCTTGATCGTGGTCGACGACGACGACACCGCATACGTCAGCGCCCACCGCCTGACATCGCCCGATGGCGTGGACCGGAGCGAAGCCCGCGTCGTCGTCCGAGTCGACATGGCGGCCGGCACGATGGCCGAAGTTGCGACGGGCATTCGCTCGGCGCAGGGCCTGGCGCGAGTGAATGGCAGCCTCATCGTGGCTTCCACAGGCGTCGTCGGCGGCCGCGAATCCGCCGGCGTACTCCTCCGGTATCCCGTGCTCGCCGACGGCGCTGTCGGCGGCCCAGAGACGTGGGCCGGGACCGGGCTCAAGCAGCCGGTCGGTGTGGCTGTCGATGCGCTGGCGTCGGCGTACGTCGCCTCCAAGGAATTGACGATCGAGACCGACACGTCGAAGCGCGCGATCGGCAAGGTGCATCCCGGCGCGCGTCTCACCGACTTCGCCGCGAACCTGGCCGATCCGCAGGGCGTCGCCCTGGGCCACGATGGCGCCCTGTACGTCGCCGACGGCAAGTCAGGTCGCCTGTACCGCTTCCGGCCTCCGCCGGCGCCGACGCTCGGCACGTTGCCGGAGGCCACCAGACAGCCGTCGCTCGCCGTTGTCGGAACGACGGAAGCGCGCTCGAAGGTCGACGTCTTCGTCGATGACGCGACCCATGCGACCTCGAGCCTTGCCGACACCACCGGCCACTTCGCTCTCGACGTCGCGCTGAGTCCGAACCGGCTCCACAGGCTGCACGTCTACGCCACCACGCACGGCGGCGACGGCCTCACCTCGGCCGCGGCGACGGCCCAGATCATTCACGACGATCAGCCGCCGAGCGTGGCCTTCAGTGCTCCACCCGCGGGCATGCACGTGCGCGGCGCGGTGAACGTGTCGAGCGTCGCACACGACGACGGCAGCGGCGTGGCGAGCGTGACGCTCAGGGCCGCCGGTCAGGCGCTGGCCCCCGCGCTCGATCCTGTCGCGCCGGCGGCGACCGTCGCCGCCTCGGCCGTCTGGGACACGAGGACGACGAGCGACGGCGCGCAGACGCTGTCCGTGAGGGCCACCGACCTCGTGGGAAACGAATCCACCGGCGTGACGCGTTCCGTCATCGTCGACAATACCGCGCCAGAGACGGCCATCATCACTGGGCCCGAGGGCGACAGCGCCGTCACCCTCGCGACGTTCACGTTCAGCGGGAGCGACGCGATCACGGCGCCGGCCGATCTGACCTTCTCCTGGCGGCTCGACGGCGGCGCCTGGAGCGCGTTCGCGCCGGTAACGAGCGTGACGCTGATCGATCTCGCGGAAGGCCAGCACGTCTTCGAAGTGAAGGCGCGCGACCGCGCCGGCAACGAGGATCTCACGCCGGCGCGTCGCGCCTTCCGGATCGTGTTGGGCCCCGTGATCACGGCCATCGTTCCGCCGAGCGGCGTGGCGGGGACGTTCGTGACGCTGTCGGGTCACGGCTTCTCGGCCGGTCCCGTCGCCGTCGCCTTCAACGGCGTGCCCGCGCTCGTGCGCACCGCGACGCTCGCCGGCGTCACGACGACGGTGCCGATCAGCGCCACGAGCGGGCCGATCGTCGTCACCACGCCTCGTGGTGCGGCCAGCGGCCTGTTCACGGTCAGCACGACGGGCGACTTCGGCTTCACCGCATTGCCACCGGCCGCCACGTCGTTACCCGGCGCGCAGGTCAGCTATGCGCTGAGCGTCGTGGGCAGCGGCGCCTTCACCGGGCTCGTGTCGGTCGGCGTGTCGGGACTGCCGCCGGGCGTGACCGCTGAATTTGTGCCCGGGGCGTTCCTCGCACCGGGCCAGACCGGCGAGCTTCGGCTGCGCCTCGCGGCCGACGTCGCGGCTGGCACGACACAGCTGATGGTCGCCGCGCGCGGCGTCGTGGACGGCCTCATGCGGTCACAGGTCGCATCACTCATGCTGACGATAGGCGCACCCGGCCAGACGGCCGTCGCCGGCCGCTTCGTCCTGACCACCGGCGAGCCCCTGGAGGGCGTCGGTCTGGCGATTGGCGCCGCACAGACCGCCACCGACGCCGCGGGTAATTTCATCCTGCTGGCGCCGCCGACGGGCAGGCAAATACTCGGTATCGACGCCAACAGGGCGCGCGCCGGGCTGCCGATCTACGCCACCGACGTCACCGTGACGCTGGGAGAGGTCACCGTCCTGCCAACGGCTTGGCTGACGGCGCCGCCGCCGCCGGAGCGGTTCGTTCCCATCGCCAACGCGACATCCGATCAGGTGATCGCCGATGCGCGTTTCCCGGGCGTCGCCTTCACGCTGCCCGCGGGCGTCACGATTACCGGCTGGGACGGAATCCTCAAGACCAGGATCGCGATCGAGCGCATTCTGCAAGATAAACTGCCCGTACCGCCGCCGCCGGGTCGTACGCGCTCGCTGTTCCAGCTGTTCTTCGGCACACCGATGGGCGGCGTTCCGTCGTCGCCGCTGCCCGTGACGTTGCCGAACGATCTCGGCCTGGAGCCGGGCGGCAAGGCACAGCTCTGGTATTACGACGCCGCCCCACTGCCGGGCGCGGCCGCGGCCTGGCGCTTGGCCGGCCTCGGCACGGTCAGCACCGACGGCCAGACGATCGCGTCGGACCCCGGCGTTGGCATCGCGCGATTCTGTGGTGTCTGCGGGTTGAGCTGCTTCATCGAGAACGAGGACTCGCAGCCATCGGCCGATGAAGGGACGCCGGAGGACGGCGAGCCCGTGAACCTCGCCATCGGCCAGCACCTCGTGGACGCCGTCGACCTGCTGCAGCCGGGCCGCATCCCCGCCGTCGTGTACCGACGCTACAACCCGTTCGATGCCTTCGGCCGCATCGCCGGCTTCGAGCTCTTCCTCGGCCAGGGCTGGGCACTGTCCCTGGACATCGCGCTGCTCGACGTCAACCAATCGCTCCGGCGGCTCGTGATGCCGGGTAACGCGCGCTACGAGTTCGCCCGGCAATCCGATGGCCGCTTCGTCAACCGGACCAACCCGCGCTTTCGTGGCGCGACGATCAGCGAAGAGGCGGACGGAGTACAGGCCTTGCGCTTTTCGAACGGCAACGTGTGGCGCTTCCGCGGCGGCTGGATCGGCCGCGGCCGCACGCGGCCGATCGTGGGCTTGAATTTACTGATCGAGCAGCGTGACCGGCACGACAACGTTCTGACGATCTCCCGTGATGGCAGCGGAGGTGTCGCCAGCCTGACCCAGCCCGACGGCCGCACGATCGGCTTCACGACATCGCTGCTCGTGCCGGGCGACCAGACGTCTGCCCGGTTGACGCAGGTCCGCGATGCCCTCGGACGCACGGTGCAGTACGCCTACGATCCGGCCTCACGGCGCTTGCAGTCGGTGACCGACGCCGCCGGGGGCGAAACCCGCTACGCCTACGATGTCGATGGCCGGCTCCTGAGCATTCGCGACCAGAAGGGCGTTACGTACGTGAAGAATCAGTACGACGCGCAGGGCCGCGTGAGCGCTCAGGAGATGGCCGACGGCGGCCTCTGGCGCTATGCGTACGACGGCCCGGTCGGCGCTCACAGCGTCGTTCAAGTGACCAACCCGCGCGGCCACACGACCACCCATCGCATGGGCGCCGGCGGCCGCGGGGACGAGGTCGTCGACGCGCTCGGCCAGTCGACGCACGCGCAGCGCGACGGCACCGGACTGGCGAGCGCCGTGACCGACGCCCTCGGTCGCACCACACGGATCGAATACGACGCCGCACGGCGCCCCAGCGCGTCGGTCGACCGTGAGGGGAACCGCTGGTCGTTCACCTACGAGTCCGTCTCGGGCAACGTCGAGAAGATTACCGATCCGCTCGGCCACATGACGCGGTTCGAGTACGACGCGACAGGTAACCTTACGGCACGCGTGAATCCGGAGGGCGACCGTCTCGAGTTCGGCTATGACGGCGGCGGTGCCCCCACAACCGTCACCGACGCCCTCGGACGCACGA
>Ga0137415_10003015_pt1 | contig 16672 bp, 13 predicted proteins | sample CZODoug3_1_1_16f_FD_183082 | JGI IMG/M metagenome (GOLD analysis project Ga0137415, IMG submission 183082) | Vadose zone soil fungal communities from Angelo Coast Range Reserve, California, USA - CZODoug3_1_1_16fungal (Hybrid Assembly) | ecosystem: Environmental > Terrestrial > Soil > Vadose...
TTCTCGCTTCGCGTCTTGTAGATGAGGTCGTGCTTGTCCACCCGGCGCACCGGCCGGTTGGTCGGGATCACCACGACCTCGAGCCCGTAGATCTGGAAGAACTCGGTCTCCTCGGTCTCTGCCGTGCCCGTCATGCCGGCGAGCTTGTCGTACATCCGGAAGTAGTTCTGGATCGTGATGGTGGCCAGGGTCTGGCTCTCCTCCTGGACGGCCACGCCCTCCTTCGCTTCCACCGCCTGGTGCAGGCCCTCCGACCAGCGCCGCCCGTGCATCAGGCGTCCCGTGAACTCATCCACGATCAAGACCTTGCCCTCCTGCACGACGTAATCCACCTCCCGCTCGTACAGCGCGTGCGCCTGGAGCAGCTTGTGGATGATGTGCAGCGTCTCGCTCTTCATGGCGTAATCCGCCTCCACCTGGCGGCGACGCTCGATCTTCTCCTTGGGAGCGAGGGTCTCGTCGCGCTCGATCTCGTGCACGGCGTGCGAGATATCGGGGACCACGAACAGATTCGGGTCCTGGGGCGACATCGTCTCGACGCCCTTGTCGGTGAGGTGCACCGAGTGGCCCCGCTCGTCGAGCACGAAGTAGAGGTCCTCCTCGACATGGCGCATCTTCTGCTCGCGCGCCGGAAGCTTGCGGTCGGCCAGCACGTCGAGCTCCACCCGCTGCACCTGGGCCTTCACCCCGGGCTCCTGGAGCAGCTTGAGGAGCTTCTTGTTCTTGGGCATCCCCAGCTGCGCCTGGTACAGAAGGACCGCGCCCTGGTACGCCGTTTTCGCGTCCCCGAGCAGCGGCTCCGCCTTGGCGATGAGGTCGTTCACGATCGCGGTCTGCTTCCGCACCAACTGCACGACCTGGGCGTTGAACTGCGCGTATTTCTCGTCCGCCTCGCTCCCTACGGCGCCCGAGATGATGAGGGGCGTGCGGGCCTCGTCGATCAGAATCGAGTCGACCTCGTCGATGATCGCATAGGCGTGGCTCCGCTGGACGCGCTGCTCCAGCGTGAACACCATGTTGTCGCGCAGGTAGTCGAAGCCGAACTCGTTGTTCGTGCCGTACGTGATGTCGCACTGATAGGCCGCCCGTCGCTCGGGCGTCGACGGCTCCGTGTCATCGATGCAGCCCACCGTGAGGCCGAGCCACGTGAAGAGGTGGCCCATCCACTGCGAGTCACGACGGGCGAGGTAGTTGTTGACGGTGACGAGGTGGGCGCCCCGGCCGGCAAGCGCGTTCAGGTACAGCGGCAGGGTCGCGACCAGCGTCTTCCCCTCGCCCGTCGCCATCTCCGCGATCTTCCCCTGATGCAGCACGATCCCGCCGATGAGCTGCACGTCGTACGGCACCATGTCCCACTTAAGCGCGTGACCGGTGACCACCACTTCGCTGCCCAGCAGCCGGCGGCACACCTCCCGCACCGTGGCAAAGGCCTCCGGGAGGACGTCGTTCAGGGCCACCTGGAGCGCCTTGACATAGGCTGCCTCGGCCACCGCGAGCTTCTGGCTGAGCTCGGCGCGCTGCTCGGCGTCCGGACAGTCGTGCTTCTCCCGCTTGAGGCGCTCCACGTCGGCGGCCAGCACGCTGGTGCGCTCGGCGATCACGCCGCGCAGCTTGGACGTCTGGCCTTGCAGCTCGCCGTCCGACAGCGCCTTCAGCCGCTCCTCGTGGCGATGAATCGCGTCCACGACCGGGCGGATGCGTTTCAGCTCTCGCTGGAACTGGGTTCCGAAGATCTTGGTGAACCAACCCTTGGCCATCAGTCCTCTATTCGCGATACAGCCCGCGCGCCGCGATGTAGTCGCGCACGGCATCGGGCACCAGATAGCGGATGGAGCGGGCCTGCCGCACGCGCTCCCGGATCAGCGTGGCGGAGACGTCCACCGCCGGGATCTCGACCACCCGGCGGATGGCCGGATGGCGCGGGAGCGAGGCCCCGGGGCGCGCGAAGACCACCACGTCCGCCAGCCCGGGAAGCGCGTCCACCTGGTACCAGGCGGCGAGCTCGGCGGCGGCATCCGCCCCAAGCAACAACGCGAAACGGTTCCCGGGCTCCCGCTCGGCCAGCGCCTGGAGGGTCCGGACGGTGTACGACGGCGTGGGGAGCGCGAGCTCGATGCGCTCCACGGCGAGGCGCGGGTTGCCGGCGACGGCGAGATCCAGCATCTCCGCCCGCTGCTCCGGCGTGGCGCCTTGGGCCGCCCGCTTGAACGGCTGGGCCCGCGCCGGGACGAACCGCACCCTGGCGTCGAGCGCCTCCCCCGCCGCCTCCGCAGCGATCAGATGCCCGATGTGCACGGGATCGAATGAGCCGCCGAACAGGGCCTCCACGCGGCGTCAGGACGGCGTGGCGGTGCTCGAGTCGGCCGGGCAGGACTTGTCGAGCCCCTCGGTCTGCGCGAAGTAGCTCCGCAGGTGCGCGCAGGTCTCCTTCAGCTCGTCGGTGTACCCGATGATGCGGTAGCTGTCCACCAACCGCATCAACGCGTCAGGGACGCGTGATGTCCCAGGATACGTCGCAATCACGTCCTTGAAGTAGATGATCGCGGAATCGTAGGCGCGCCGCCGGAAGTAGAACATCCCGTTCTTGTAGTCCTTCTGCGAGAACCACTCGCGCAGCTGCTGCACGTGCATTTGCGCCCGCGCGGCCGCATCGGTACCGGGAAAGCGCCCCGCCAGCTCCTGGTAGATGGCCAGCGCCGTCTCGCCGTACGAGGGATCTAGCTCGGGCTTCCGCCACAGCCGAAGATTCGCATCGCCCGCCCGCAGCAGGGCGACGGGCGCGTACTCGCTCGTTGCATATTGGTCCGCTACCTCGCGGAACTCGTGGGCCGCCTGCACGCGGTCCCCCGTCTGGAAGTAACACTCGGCGAGATGGTATCGCACTTCGGCCATCTCGGGCTGGCCCGGGCCCAGCTCGTACGTGAGCCGGCGGAACGCAATGAGCGCCTTCCCGAAGTCCCCGCTCCGAAACAGGGTGCGGGCCTTCGCCAGCTCGGCGACCGGATCCGGGGCGGGCACGACCCGGGGCCCGTGGTGGCAGGCTGCCAGCAAAACGATACTGACGATGAACAGCGAGCGAGGCATAGACCTCATTATTGATCGTTCGGCGGGGCCGGCGACGGCGCGTCCGCCTTGCCGAGTGCGTTGATTTTCTCGTGCGCCCGCTGCGTGATGGTATCTCCTGGTGCGCCACCCACCAGCGCCTGCTGGTAGCTCTCCAGGGCCGCTGCCACGTCGCCCTGCGCGAGCCTCACGTCTCCCAGCCCGAGAAATGCGCCGCGCACCACGTCCGAAGGCGCCCCGGGCGCAGTGGCCCGCCGGAACCAGTCCTCCGCTTCGGCGGGCTTCCCGCTCTCGAGCAGCCGCTGGCCCTGGACCAGCGCGCACAATCCCAGCCCCTCGCGCGCGCGATCCGCAACCGCGGGCTCGCGTTGCCGCCGGATCACCCCCTCGAACGCCGGCACCGCCGTGGCGCAATCGCGCGCCCGGACGGCAGCCATGCCGTACACGAACAGCAGCGAATCGGCCATGCGCGCGTCGCCGGCCGCCGCGACCGCGGCCGGCAGCAACGCCATAGCGCCGGCCGTGTCCCCGCGATCCGCCGCATCGAGCGCCGCCAGCCGGGTGTAGCGGCCCAGCGGTCTGGTGGGAGCGACGGCCCGGAGCCCCGCCAACCCCTTCGCCGCATCGCCGCGGTCGTTGGCGGCCAGCGCCGCCCGGGCGACCCGCTCGAGTCCGTCCGCCGCCTCCCCTGCCCGCGATCCGTCCCGCTCCCCGAGCGTCACGTAGGCATCCACCGCGGTGGCGTAGTCGCCGACGTGCAGCGCCGCTGCCGCCGCCTTGGCATTCAGGTCGGCGCTACCGGGATGGGCCTTCAGGCCCAGCTGGTACTCGGCGAGCGCGTCGCGGTACGCCCCGGCCGCGTAGGCGCGGTCGCCCAGCTCTTCATGGTCGGCGGCGCTCGGCTGGCAGGCAAACCCCAGCGCGATGGCGAGCAGGGCCCAGCGTCTCAAGATTTTTTCTTCCGCCCGGAGCGAGCCGACGTGTGCGCCGACGGCGGATCGCCGTCCCCGCCGGAGGCGGGCACGGAGACCGGGACGGCGGCGTCGTTGCGGACCAGCATGGCGAGGTAGGCTTCCACGCGCGGGTCTTCGGGCCGGCGCTCGCGACATTCCTCCCACACCGCCTTCGCCGCGAGGCCGTCCCCGGCGAGGTAGCAGGCGAGCCCGAGCATCGCGGCCGCGTCGAGGTAACCGGGACGCGCCCGCACGATGATCTCGAAGTGTTCGCGCGCGTCGAGCGCGCGGCCGGCCTCGAGCAGCATGCGCCCCAGCTTGTAGCGCAGGTCGTGGAACGCCGGCCCCAGGCTGAGCGCCTCCTGGTACTCCCCGATCGCCTGCGTCAAGCCTCCGGCCCCGAAGTACGCGTCGCCCAGCGCCGCGTGCTGATTGGCCAGCTTCGCGGCCACGTGGGCCGGGAAGCCCTGCCGCGGCTCACCCCCGACCTGTGCGGCGCGCCGGAACGCGGCGTCCGCCTCGGCTTCCCGGCCCAGCTCGTTTAGGACGATGGCGCGGTGCACCAACGCCTCGACGTAGTGGGGGTTCAAGCCCAGGGCACGGTCCAGCTGCGCAAGGGCCTGCTCCTGCTGGCCCACCAGCGAGTAGGACAGGCCGAGCATGTGGTGCGCATCGGCGAACGCGCGGCCCGCCGCCACCACTTCCTCGAGGAGGTGGATGGCGCCGTAGTAGTCCTGCAGCTGGAACCGATCCCGGGCCTGCTCCACCAGATGTTCAGCGCTGACGTCCATGGATCGCCTCATACCAGCGAACGAATTTCCCAATGCCTTCCTCGATGCCGACCGCGGGCCGGTACCCGAGCTCCCGCTCGGCGCGCCGCAGGTCCGCCGCGGTGAGCCGCACGTCGCCCGGCTGCTCGCCGTGGCGCTCGATCCGCGCCTCGCGCCCCAACGTCCGTCCGATCAGCTCGATCAAGCGGTCGAGCCGGACGCGCGCTCCGCCGCCGATATTGATCGGCTCGGCGGGCCCCGCCGGCCGCGGCCGGGCGGTCCATTCCACGGCGGCTAGGACACCATCCACGCAATCCGTAATATAGGTATAGTCGCGCTCGCTCGACCCGTCCCCGTGCATCCGGATCGGCTGGCCGGAGGCGATGAGATGGGTGAACCGATGGATCGCGAGGTCGGGCCGCTGGCGCGGCCCGTACACCGTGAAAAACCGGAGGCAGGCGATCTGCATGCCGTACAGGTGCGCGAACGCATACGCCATCAGCTCCCCGGCGCGCTTGCTGGCGGCGTACGGGGAGATGGGCCACACGGCCGCCGCGTCCTCAGCGAAGGGGGCGGGCGTGGCGTCGCCGTACACCGATGACGACGAGCCGAACACCATCTGCCGCACACCCGCGCGCCGCGCCGCCTCGAGCACCCGCACCGTGCCGGTCACGTTGGTCTCGCCGTAGGACGCGGGGTCTTCGAGCGAGGGCCGCACCCCGGGACGAGCCGCGAGGTGCAGCACGACCGACACGCCGTCGAGCGGCAGCGCATCACGCAGGATGTCCGCCTCGACGAACCGGAAGCCTTTGGTCCGGCGCAGCCCGTCGAGATTCCGCTCCTTCACGGCACGGGGGTAGAACGGGTCGAAGTTGTCGACGCCCACCACCTCGTCACCGCGGACCAGGAGCGCCTCGCACACGTGCGAGCCGATGAACCCAGCCGCGCCCGTGACGAGCAGGCGGCCGCTCACGCCGCCGTGAGCCCCCTGAAATACTCGATGGTGCGGCGCAGCCCTTGTTCGAGCGCGACCGTCGGCTCCCAGCCGAGTGTTTCGCGGGCGCGCCGGATGTCGGGTTGGCGGACCTTCGGATCGTCGGTGGGGAGGGGCTGCGTGACGAGGCGACTCCGGCTCCCGGTGAGTCGCAGCACCAGCTCGGCCAGCTGGCGCACGGTGAATTCGTTGGGGTTGCCGATGTTCGTCGGCTCCGGTCCTCCGCGCTCGAACAGCCTCACGATACCCTCCACGAGGTCGTCCACGTAGCAGAAGGAGCGGGTCTGCGAGCCGTCCCCGTACAGCGTGAGCGGCTCGCCTTTGAGCGCCTGCACGATGAAGTTGGACACCACGCGGCCGTCGTGGGGCCGCATGCGGGGACCGTACGTATTGAAGATACGCACGATCCGGGTGTCGAGCTGGTGAAAGCGATGATAGGCCATCGTGATGGCTTCCGCGAACCGCTTCGCCTCGTCATATACGCCGCGAGGCCCCACCGGGTTCACATTCCCCCAATAGCTCTCCGGCTGGGGATGCACCAGTGGATCGCCGTACACTTCCGACGTCGAGGCGAGCAGGAATCGCGCCCGTTTCGCCTTCGCGAGACCGAGGGCCTTGTGGGTGCCGAGCGATCCCACCTTGAGCGTCTGGATGGGAAGTTCCAGATAGTCGACCGGGCTCGCCGGACTCGCAAAGTGGAGTACGCCCTCGAGGGGCCCCTCCACCTCGATGAAGTTGGCGACGTCGTGCAGGACCAGCTGAAAGCTCGGGTGACTCTTGAGGTGCTCGAGGTTGGACCGGCTGCCGGTGATGAAGTTGTCCATCCCGACCACCCGGTGGCCCAGCGCGAGCAAGCGGTCGCAGAGGTGCGAGCCGAGAAATCCCGCCGCGCCGGTTACGAGGATACGCATGCCACGGGGCGGCCGATGCTCTCATAGATGAACCCGAGCCTGGCCATGCGCTGCGGGTCGTAGAGGTTGCGTCCGTCGACGATCAGGGGCCGCGTCAGGGCACGCTTGATCCGCTCGAAATCGGGATTGCGATACTCCAGCCACTCCGTGACGATCGCGAGCGCGCTCGCGCCATCCACCGCGTCGTACACGCTCTTGGCATAGGTCACCCGGTCGCCCAGGTGTTGGCGCGCGGACGCCATGGCCGCCGGGTCGTGTACACGCACGCCCGCCCCCGCCGCCAGCAGCTGCTCCACCAACACGAGCGCCGGGCTTTCGCGCACGTCGTCGGTTTCGGCCTTGAACGCGAGCCCCCACACGGCGACCGTAGCGTCGCGCAGGCCGTCCCCGAGGCGGCGCGCCAGCTTTTCGAACAGCACGCGCTTCTGCCGCTCGTTCGCGGCTGCGACCGCTTGCAGGATGTCGAGCGGCATACCGCGATCCTGGCCCGTACGGATCAACGCCTTCACGTCCTTAGGGAAGCACGAGCCCCCGTAGCCCGGTCCGGGGAACAGGAACGCCGGCCCGATCCGCCGGTCGGTCCCGATCCCCTTGCGCACGAGCGTGACATCGGCGCCAACCATATCGCACAGCTGAGCGATCTGATTCATGAAGGAAATGCGGGTGGCCAGCATGGCGTTGGCGGCGTACTTGGTCACCTCTGCCGAGGGGAGATCCATAAAGATGATGGGATTGCCGGTGCGCACGAACGGCGCGTACAGCTGCCCGACAATCTCCGCGGCGTCCTCGGAGTCCACGCCCACGACCACCCGATCCGGCTTCATGAAGTCCTCGACTGCGGCCCCCTCCTTGAGGAACTCGGGATTGGCGCAGATGTGAAACGCAGTCGTGGTATGCTTGGCGATCTCAGCGCGGACCCGCTCAGCCGTACCGACGGGAACGGTGCTCTTGGTGACGATCACCTTGGACCGGTTCATGTGCTGGCCGATCGCGCGTGCGACCTCCAACACGTGCTGCAGGTCGGCCGAGCCGTCCTCGTCGGAGGGGGTGCCGACCGCGATGAAGATCACGTCGGACCGCTCGATCGCGGCGCCGACGTCGGTGGTGAACTCCAGGCGGCCGTCGCGCTGGTTGCGCGCAACGAGCGGCTCGAGCCCGGGCTCGTGAATCGGCAGTCGATTCTGCCGAAGGCCGTCGATCTTCCCGGAGTCTACATCGGCGCAGATGACGTCATTACCCGTCTCGGCCAGGCACGCCCCAATGACGAGGCCGACGTACCCGGTGCCGATGACGGTGACCTTCACCGCTCCTGCTTCCGCCGAACCTTCGCGAGCGCGTTCCGCGTGTCGACGACCAAACGCGCACACCGCTCCACGAGCGCGTAGTCGACATCCGAATGGTCGGTCACGATGACCACGCAGTCGGCGGCCGTGACCGTCTCGGGCGTGAGCGGGACCGACGCGAGATCGATGGCCTCGTCCTTGAGCTTCTGGACGTGCGGATCGTGATAGGAGACCGCCGCCCCACGCCGCAGCAACAACCGGATCACGTCGAGGGCCGGGCTTTCGCGCACATCATCGATGTCCTTCTTGTAGGCGACGCCCAGCACGAGCACCTTGCTGCCCCGCGCGGCGCGTCCCTGCTCGTTGAGGCGATCGACCACGCGCGCCACCCAGTATTCGGGCATCTCGGCGTTGATCTCGCCCGCCAGCTCGATGAATCGCGTGCGGTAATTGAGGGTCCGCATCTTCCAGGCGAGATAATGCGGGTCGAGCGGGATGCAGTGCCCACCGACTCCGGGGCCCGGCATGAATTTCATGAAGCCGAACGGCTTCGTGGCCGCGGCCTCGATCACCTCCCACACGTCGACGCCGAGCTTGTCGCACACGATCGCCATCTCGTTGACGAGCCCGATGTTGACGCTGCGGAACGTGTTCTCGAGGATCTTCACCAGCTCCGCGGCCTCCGTGGAGGACACGGCCACGAGGCGCTCGATCGCCGGCTCGTAGACGGCCATCGCGGCGCGGCGACATGCCGCGGTGATACCGCCCACCACCTTTGGCGTGTTGTGCGTATTCCACTTGGGGTTGCCCGGGTCCACCCGCTCGGGGGAAAACGCCAGAAAGAAGTCCTCCCCCACTGTGAGCCCCGTTTGCTCCAGCGCGGGCAGCATCAGCTCGCGAGTGGTGCCCGGGTAGGTCGTGGACTCGAGGACGATGAGCTGGCCGCGCCGCAACGCCTGTTTCACCGCGTCCGTCGCCGCGAGCACGTAGCTCACGTCGGGGTCTTTCGTCTTCGAGAGCGGCGTGGGAACGCAAATCGACACGACGTCGGGTTCGCGCAGCCGCGCCAGGTCCGTGGTCGCGGTGAACTTGCCTTCCTTGCTGAACCGCGCCACCTCGGCACTCGGCACGTCCTGGACGTGGGAGCGTCCCTGGGTCAGGGCTTCCACGACCGCCTTGCTGACGTCAAACCCCAGGACGCGGAAGCCGGCGCGCGCGAACTCCATCGCGAGCGGCAGGCCTACATAGCCGAGTCCGACGATCCCGATCAGGGCGGAACGGTCCTGCGCCTTCGCGACCAGCACGTCGGCAGGTGTCTCCATAACCGCGCTCATAGTGAGACCGGCGCCCCGCCGGTCGCCAACGAGCGCGTCGCCGCCTCGAGCACGGTGACCACGCGGACTCCGTCCTCCGCGCTGGCGCGGGGAGGCTCCGCACCCCGTGCCACCCGGACAAAGTGGCCCAGCTCCGCCGCGAGCGGCTCGACGTTGGGAATCTTGGGGATGAAGATGTCGCCCTCCCGGACCGACAGGGCCTCGCCGTACGACCGGTACTCGGGCGGCCGTTCCACGCCCTTGTCATAGATACGGAGCTTCTCGCGCGCCTCCATATCGTCGAACACGACCATTTTTGTCGCCCCTACGACGGTGAGTTTCCGTTCCTTGTGTGGGTCCAGCCATGAGAGCTGCACGTGCGCGAGCACGCCGCTCCCGAACTCCATGGTCAGGAAGACGACGTCCTCGACTTTCGGCTGCAGGTAGCTCTTGCCGTGCGCCGCGACCCGCACCGGGACCTCCCCGAGCAAGTACAGTGCCACCGAGACATCGTGCGGTCCAAAGCTCCACAGGGCGTTCTCATCGGCGCGGATCTGCCCCAGGTTGACACGCAGGCCATACAGGTAGTAGACGCGCCCGAGCTCCCCGCCCTGCACCAGCGCCCGCAGCCGCTCCACGGCCGGATGGAACAGGAGCAGGTGGCCCGCCAGGACGGGGACCCGCCGGTCGGCGGCCGCTCGCGCTACGCGTTCCGCGTCGCGCCGGCTCAAGGCGAACGGCTTTTCCACGAGGCACGGCTTCCCGGCCTCGATACACTGCAGCGCGATCCGCGCGTGCGTCGCCGCCGGCGACGCGATCACCACCGCGTCCGTCCGGCTCAGCAGGTCGGCAACATCGGCCGTCACGTGGGCGGTCGGGTACTGCCGCGCCAGGCGCTCGCGTACCTTGGCGTCGGCGTCGCAGACCGCCGCCAGCTCCGCCTCCGCCAAGCCAGCGACCGTACGGACGTGGTTTCGGCCCCAGGCACCGGCGCCGATCACGCCCACTCGGAGTCGGGTCACCGATAGAACCCACGGATCGTATCCACGACGTATCCGATCTGCTCGGGCGTCAGCTCGGGATAGATAGGGAGGGAAATCACTTCCGTCGCCGCCCGCTCCGCCTCCGGGAGCCGGCCCCGCGTGTAGCCGAGATGGCGGAAACAGTTCTGCAGGTGTAGGGGCACCGGGTAGTAGACGGCGTTGCCGATGCCATGTTTCTTCAGGTGCGCCTGCAGCTCGTCGCGCCGCTCGACCCGTAGCGTGTACTGATGGAAGATCGGCTCGTTGGCGCGGTCGATCACCGGCGTCCGGACTCCCACCACATCCTTCAGTGCCTTCGTGTAGGACGCTGCGTGCGCGCGCCGCGTGTTGGACCAGCCGGCGAGGTGCGGCAGCTTCGCGAGCAGCACCGCCGCCTGCACCGAGTCGAGCCGTGAGTTGGTGCCCACCTCGTCGTGATGGTACTGCTTCGCGCCGCCATGCAGGCGCAGCTTCCGGAGCCGCTCGGCGAGCGCGTCATCGGATGTGACCATCATCCCGCCGTCACCCCACGCACCGAGGTTTTTGCTTGGAAAGAAGGAATAGCCAGTCGCCCACCCGAGCTCGCCCGCCATGCGCCATTCCCCGTCGATGGAGCGGCGCGCTCCGATCGCCTGGGCCGCGTCTTCGACGATCTTGACGCCTCGCCCTCGGGCGATCGCCAGCAGACGCTCCATGGCGGCCATCTGACCGTACAAGTGTACCGGCACCATGGCGCGCGTGCGGGGGGTGATCGCGGCCTCCACCGCCGCGGGATCGATGTTGAAGGTCCCCGGCTCGATGTCGACGAAGACGGGTGTGCCGCCGGCGTTGTGGATCGCCCCGGCCGTGGCGAAGAAGGTAAACGGCGTCGTGATGACTTCGTCGCCGGGCGCGAGGTCGAGCGCCTTGAGGGGCAAGAGGAGGGCGTCGGTGCCGCTCGCGCATGCAATGCCGTGCTTCGCATGAGCGAGCTGGGCCACGGCGCTCTCGAGCTGCGGCACCGGGGGGCCCATCACGAACTGCTGGGACTCGATGACCGCCTGCAGGGCGGGCAGCACCTCGTCCTTGATTGCGCGGTACTGCGCCACGAGGTCCAGTAACGGCACGTTCACAGTGGAGGAATCCGAAAGGGCGGGAAGGACATCACCGGACCCCGCCGGGTTGGGCGATGGAGCGGAGGGCGCCGTTCGACTCTTCATATGCCGTGCCGCAAGCGGCGCACGCGGCGGCCCCGTGCACGACCACGAGACGCTCACCGCACTGGCACATCCAGCCGACGCGGCGGGCCGGCACGCCCACCATGAGCGCATACGCAGGCACGTCCGAGGTCACGACCGCACCCGCGCCGATGAAGGCGTACTCGCCGAGCGTCACGCCGCAGACGATCGTCGCATTCGCGCCGATCGACACACCGCGTTTCACGAGCGTGGCGCGATACTCATGCTTGCGCGACACGTGGCTCCGCGGGTTCATCACGTTGGTAAAGACACACGACGGCCCGCAGAATACATCGTCCTCCAGCGTCACGCCCTCGTAGATCGAGACGTTGTTCTGGATCTTGACGTTGTTGCCGACGCGCGTGCCGGGCATCACCACCACATTCTGACCCAGATTGCAGCGCTCGCCGATGACCGCCCCGGACATGACGTGGCAGAAATGCCAGATCTTGGTGCCCCGGCCCACCTGTGCCCCGTCATCGACGTAGCTCGATTCGTGGACGAAGAACTCCGCCATCTAGACGCCGATTACCTTGACTTCGAGTTCCAGCTCCACGCCCGTTTTTTTGGCGACCGTCTTCCGCACGTGCTCGATGACCTTGAGCACGTCGCTCGCCGTCGCGGTGCCGGTATTGACGATGTAGTTCGCGTGCAGCGTTGACACCTGAGCGCTGCCGATGGTGAAACCCTTCAACCCACATTCATCGATCAGGGCCCCCGCGGTGCGCGGGCCACCCGGATTCTTGAAGACCGAGCCGGCGCACGGTTGGTCGAACGGCGTCCCGGCTTTTCGCCACCGCAGCAGGCGCGCCTGCAATTCCTTGAGCTTGGCGGGCGGCTCCTCGATGAGCGCCAGCTTCGCCTCGAGCACGATCACATTGCCGAGGTTGGACGAGCGGTACTTGAACGAGATCTGCTTGCGCGGCACCTGACGGATCTTTCCCTTGGCGTCCATCACGGTGGCCTCGGTCAGCACCTCGGCGAACTCGGCTCCGTGGGCACCCGCGTTCATGTGCACGCCCCCCCCCACCGTGCCGGGGATCCCGATGAACCGTTCCACACCGGCGAACCCGGCTTCCGCCGTGCGCCGGGCCAGCAGAGGCGTGGGCAGCCCTGCCCCCACGATCGCCGTCGCGCCTTTCATCTCGAAGCGGTCGAGACCCTTCCCAATGCGGATCACCACGCCCGGGAAGCCGCCGTCCTTCACCAGCACGTTCGAGCCCAGGCCGAGCGCCACCCACGGGAGCCCGCGGTCCTGAGCCATGTCGAGCGCCTTGGCCACGTCATCGGCGTCGGCGGGCATGACCAGGTAGCGCGCCGGTCCGCCGATCCGGTACGTAGTGTGGCGGGCCAGGGGCTCGTTCTCGAGCACCCGTCCCCGGAACTTGACTTTGGGAGCGGGCGGCGCGGCCGCGGCCGACGGCTTGGGGCCGGCTTTGCCCGCCTTCCCCGCCGGCTTGGCCGGAGCCTTCGCTATGCCCGGACGGCTTCCTTTGCGGGTCCCAGCGGCCGGTTTTCGACGGTCGTTCTTTCGTGCCATTCTTGGAGACTCCTCACGCTGCCGGTTCGGCTGCGCAGAGCAATGATCGCGTCGCAGGCGGCGCTCGCGGCCGACATCGTGGTGGTGTACGGCACGCGGTGCATCAGCGCCGCGCGCCGGATCGCGTAGTCGTCCGCCTGCGTGAACTTCCCGAGGGGCGTATTGATCAGGAGCTGCACTTCGCCCGACACGATCAGATCGATCGCGTTGGGCCGCCCTTCGTGGACCTTGGCCACCCGCTCGGCCGGCACGCCGCGGGCCCGCAGATACCGCGCCGTGCCCTCCGTGGCCGTGAGACGAAATCCCAGCTCGTGGAACCGCCGTGCGATGGGCAGTACGGTCGGCTTGTCCGAGTCGTTCACCGTCACGAAGATCCCTCCGGCGAGCGGCAGGCTGCCGTCGGCGGCAATCTGCGCCTTGGCGAAGGCCATCCCAAAGCTGTCCGCCAGCCCCATCACCTCGCCGGTGGAGCGCATCTCCGGGCCCAGGATGGTATCGACGCCGGGCAGCTTCGTGAAGGGGAAGACCGCCTCCTTCACCGCCACCCCGGGGAGCGGAAGGTCATCGGGAACCCCCAATTCGTCCAGGGTGCGCCCGGCCATCACCGCCGCCGCGAGCTTGGCCAGGGACACTCCTGTCGCCTTGCTCACGAACGGGACCGTCCGGGATGCCCGCGGGTTGACCTCCAGCACGTAGACGACGCCGTCCTTGATCGCGTATTGCACGTTGATCAAGCCCACCACGCCGAGCGCCTGGGCGAAGGCCTTGGTGTAGCGGCGCATTTCGTCCACCTGCCGATCCCCGATCAGGTAGGGCGGTAGCACGCAGGCGGAGTCCCCCGAATGGACCCCGGCGTCCTCGATGTGCTGCATCACGCCACCGATGACGCAGCGCGTGCCGTCCGCCAGGGCGTCCACATCGCCCTCGAACGCGTCCTCGAGGAACCGGTCGATCAGCACGGGATGCTCGGGCGCGACGCGGGCCGCTTTCTCGAAGTAATCCCGCAACGAGCCCTGGTCGTACACGATCTCCATCGCCCGCCCGCCCAGGACATACGAGGGCCGCACCAGCACGGGGAACCCGATCCGCTCGGCCACCTTCACGGCTTCCGCGACGGAGCGCGCGGTGCCGTTCGCCGGCTGCGTCACTCCGAGACGATCCGCGAGCGCCTCGAAGCGCCCGCGGTCCTCCGCGATATCGATCGAGTCGGGCGCGGTGCCCAGGATCGGGACGCCAGCCGCCTCGAGCGGCTTGGTCAGGCGCAGCGGCGTCTGACCGCCTAACTGTACCACGACGCCCTTGGGTCGCTCCCAGCGCGTGATTTCGAGCACGTCCTCCAGGGTGAGCGGCTCGAAGTACAGCTTGTCCGAGATGTCGAAGTCCGTCGACACCGTTTCGGGGTTCGAGTTGATCATTACGGTCTTGAACCCCAGCTCGCGGAACGCGAGCCCGGCGCGCACGCAGCAATAGTCGAACTCCACGCCCTGCCCGATCCGGTTCGGCCCGCTTCCCAGGATCACAATGCCTTGCGCGCCGAGTGGCTCCGATTCGTTCTCGGCGTCGTACGAGCTGTAGAGGTACGGCGTCGCGGACGGAAATTCGCCGGCGCAGGTGTCCACGGTCTTGTAGGCGGGGTGCACGCCCAACCGCCAGCGCGTCTTGCGAACCGCCTCCTCAGAAGTCCCGCGCAACGTCCCAAGCTGCCCGTCGGAGAAGCCCATGCGCTTCATGCGTCGCAGCTCGGCGGCGCTTGGCTCCCCTGGGGGGAGCGCGGCGAACCAGCGCTCCGCCTCGAGTAGCTCTTCCATTTGAAAGAGGAACCAGGGATCGATACCCGATGCCTGCGCGACGTGATCTACGGAGACGCCCGCGAGCAAGGCCCGTTTGATCTGGAAGACGCGCTCGGGCGTGGGGGTGCGCAAGGCCACACGCAGGTCCTCCGGCGTATCGCTGGTGAGCCGATCGTCCGCCAGGGAGCCACCGACGACCCACCCCGGCCGGCCGATCTCCAGCGCCCGGAGCCCCTTTTGAAACGCTTCCTTGAACGTGCGTCCGATGGCCATCGCCTCTCCCACCGACTTCATCTGCGTCGTGAGGCGGAAGTCGGCCGTGGGAAACTTTTCGAACGCGAACCGCGGCACTTTGACCACGACGTAATCGAGCACGGGCTCGAACGACGCCGGAGTGGTTTTGGTGATGTCGTTCGGCAGCTCGTCCAGCGTGTAGCCGACGGCCAGCTTGGTGCCGATGCGGGCGATCGGGAATCCCGTCGCCTTGGACGCGAGCGCGGACGAGCGCGACACGCGCGGGTTCATCTCGATCACCAGCATCTCGCCGTCGGCGGGGTTGACGGCGAACTGGATGTTGCAGCCGCCCGCCTCGACGCCGATCTCCCGGATGACGGCGATGGCCGCGTCGCGCATGCGCTGGTACTCGCGGTCGCTCAGGGTCATGGCCGGCGCCACCGTGATGGAGTCGCCGGTATGCACGCCCATGGGATCGAGGTTCTCGATCGAGCATACGATGACCACGTTGTCCCGCCGGTCGCGCATGACTTCGAGCTCGAACTCCTTCCAGCCGAGCACGCTGCGCTCGATCAGGGTCGTATGCAGTGGCGACAGCTGCAGCGCCCGCTCCACCATCTCCTCGAACTCGGCGCGATTGTAGGCGATGCCGCCGCCCGTGCCGCCCAGGGTGTACGATGGTCGAATGATCGCGGGGAACCCGGTCTCGCCCACGGCGGCGATCGCTTCCGCCACGGACGCCACGGTGCGGCCCACAGGCGTGGCGAGCCCGATGCGCCGCATCGCGGCGCCGAACTCCGCCCGGTCTTCCGCCATCTGAATGGCCCGGGCGTTCGCGCCGATCAGCTCGACGCCGAAGCGCTCCAGCGTGCCGTCCTTGACCAGCGCCATCGCCACGTTGAGCGCGGTCTGCCCGCCCATCGTCGGCAGCAAGGCGTCGGGGCGCTCCCGCTCGATCACCTTGCGCACCCACTCCGGCGTGACCGGCTCGATGTAGGTGCGGTCGGCCAGCTCCGGGTCCGTCATGATCGTCGCGGGGTTCGAGTTCACCAGCACGACGAAATAGCCCTCTTCCCGGAGGGCCTTGGCGGCCTGGGTGCCCGAGTAGTCGAACTCCGCGGCCTGGCCGATCACAATCGGCCCGGACCCGATCAGCAGGATCCGCTCCAGGTCAGTCCGCTTGGGCATCGATCACATCCCGTAACGTGTCGTCCAGCGTGTAGCGGGGCACCCAGCCCGTGGCGGCGCGCAGCTTGGCCGCGTCGCCCACGAGATGGAGGATGTCCCCGCCGCGCACCAACTCCGGGTCGGCTTCGGGAATCGGCCGGGCGCCGATCAGGTCGGCCATCCGGAAGAATACCTGCTCGAGCGAGACGGCCTGCCCCGAGGCGACGTTGTAGGTCTCGCCCGGTTGCCCTTTGATCAGGAGCCGCGCGTACGCGTCCACCACGTCCCGCACGTGCAGAAACTCGCGCACCGGCTCCAAGTTGCCCACCTTCACCACCGGGGCCTGCACCCGCTTCGCGAACCGCAGCCGCTCCGCGAAGGCCGGCACCACGAAGCGCGTGTCCTGGCCCGGCCC
>Ga0137415_10003017_pt1 | contig 16665 bp, 15 predicted proteins | sample CZODoug3_1_1_16f_FD_183082 | JGI IMG/M metagenome (GOLD analysis project Ga0137415, IMG submission 183082) | Vadose zone soil fungal communities from Angelo Coast Range Reserve, California, USA - CZODoug3_1_1_16fungal (Hybrid Assembly) | ecosystem: Environmental > Terrestrial > Soil > Vadose...
TCGCGAACGACGGCAACCTGCTGCCGAATCAGGTGGTGCTGACCGAGCTGGACGAGCAGGGCATCGCGGAGCGGTACGACGTCGTCATCGACTTCTCCCGCTACGCGGTGGGATCGAAGGTCTCGTGGGTGAACCTGACGCAGCAGACGAACGGGAAGAGGCCCGACAAGGACCTGTCGCTGAGGGATGCGCTGGCAGGCAGCTCCAGCGATCCGGTCGTGGGCAAGTTCCTCGAGTTCCGGATCGTCCGCACGCCGGCCAGCCCCGACGTGAGCCAGGTCCCCGCCGTGCTGATCCCCAACCCGGACTTGAGCGCCATCCCGGTGGCCCGGACGCGCACCTTCGAGTGGGGTAGCGGCGGTTCGCAGACCACCACGGGCAGCACCGCCTTCGTCGGCCCCTGGGGCGTCAAGACCGATAACCAGGGCCCGATGCTCGACGCGGATTATGGCCGCATCACGGCCGCGCCGAGCTTCGGCAGCCGCGAGACCTGGGTCCTGAAGAACGGCGGCGGCGGATGGGACCACCCGATCCACATCCACTTCGAGGAGGGGCAGGTCCTCGATCGCAATGGAGATCCGAACGCGGTCCCTGCCTGGGAGAAGGGCCGCAAGGACGTCTACCGGCTCCGTCCGGGCGGAAGCATCACCATCACCATGCAGTTCCGCGACTGGGGCGGGATGTTCATGGAGCACTGCCACAACACCGTCCACGAGGACAACGCCATGCTGATGCGGTGGGAGATCGACAACGGCGGGGCCCCGTTCCTGCGGCCGCTGCCCACGCCGATCTCGACTCCCCAGGGCGTGACCTTCGTTCCTCCCGACGACATCCTGCCGACGGCCTTTTGAGAAGGCGCGGAGCAAAACCATGACGACCACGACTTTCTCGAGAATCGAACCAATCTGCTTGAACACGGAGCGAAACATGAAGACGCGTCGGCTTTTGTCCACTGCCGTCCTGTGGCTCGTGGGCTGGGCGATGGGTGGCCTGCTGCTCACTGCAACGGCTGCCCATGCCCAGGCGACGGCCTCATCCAGCTACACGGTCTCGGTGTCGGGCACCTTGGGTACCAAGACCACCACGGCCAGTAGCGGCACCGTGTCGACGAGTCCGGAGGCAGTGAGCTGTACGGGCCCGTTGAAGATCAGCGCCGTGACGGTGCGGGATCCCGTCATGCCGCCGGGCGTGGTCTTCTCGTTCGACTCGCGCGGGCTCTCCTGCGTCGGGCTGACCTCGAAGATCGCCTACATCAACTCCGGTCAGGCGAACCTGACCAGGCCGCTCGTCCCCACTGACGTGGTCGAGACCACCTTCGCCTTCTACCAGAACGTTCCTGGAGGGTACTTGAAGGCGCGGACGGCGGTCGCAACCCTCAACGTGTCCTACAACACCACGACCGGAGCGCTCACCGGCGCTACCGGGAGCATCAGCGCGTTCTGATCGTCGAGTGGAACCTCGGGGGGATGGGGGGGGGGCGAGCCGGCCACAACGACCGGCTCGCCCACTTCCTTTACCAAGAAAGGGAGCAAAAACCGTGCGACCAGAACTGACCGCGAAGATCATGGTACTTGCGCTGCTGTCGGGCGCCGCAGCGTTGCTGACACCAGCAGCCGCCGTCGCGGGCCCCTGGGGAGCCGACTACTTCCCCAACGTTCCCCTCACCACGCAGGACGGGAAGGTGGTCCGCTTCTACGACGACCTGCTCAAAGGCAAGTCGGTCGCGATCAACCTCATCTATACCCGCTGCAGCGCGAGCTGCCCGCTGGAGACGGCGAAGCTCGCCCAGCTGCAGAAGATCATGGGCGACCGCGTCGGCAAGGACATCTTCTTCTACTCGATCAGCATCGATCCGAAGAACGACACGCCCGCAGCGCTGAAGGCCTACATGGCGAAGTACCACGTCGGACCAGGCTGGCTGTTCCTCACGGGGAAGGCAGAGGACATCAAGCTGATCAGCAACAAGCTCGGGCTCGCTTCGCTGACCGACGCGGCGAGCCGCGACGGGCACATGCCCAGCCTGATGATCGGCAACGAGCCGAGCGGCCAATGGATGCGCAACTCCGCGGTCGACAATCCCCGCTTCCTCGCCAAACAGATCGGTAATTTCCTCCGGTGGCGGGATCAGGAGCCGGGTCAGAGCTATGCGGTCCTCCGTGAGCCGCCCAAGGTGGACGGCGGGGAGTACCTCTTCCGGAGCCGCTGCGCGACCTGCCACACCATCGGCAAGGGGGACGGCATCGGTCCCGACCTGGCCAACGTGACCAGGCGCCGCGACCGTTCCTGGGTGGGCCGCTACATCGTCGAACCGGACAAGATGCTCGAAGAGCACGACCCGGTCGCGGTGGAGCTGTTCGCGAAATACAAGAACGTGCGCATGCCCAACCTCAGCCTGGGAGCCGGTGACGTGGCCGTGCTGCTCTCCCACATCGAGAAGGCGAGCGCGGCTGCCGCCGAATCGGCGCGGAAAGCCCCGTTATCGGTTCGGTAAGCGCACGATCTCATCCTTCCGGATCGCGAGGCGGCAGAGGCTCGCGGCCCGGAAGGTCGGATGGCTTGACGTCCGCAGACCCGATCTTCCTGTACAGCGTCCCTTTCGAGATGCCCAAAGCCCGGGCGGCGGAGCTCACGTTCCCGTCGTGCCTGGTGACCGCCTCCAGGCAGGCCTTGCGCACGATCTCGGAAAGGAGCGGGAACCTCTCGACTTCCGCCCGGCCGGATGCCAGGCCCCACGGTCCGCTGCCCGGCCGCCGGAGCGCCTCGGGCACGGCGGACAGAACGTTCTCTCCGGGGGGCAGCAGTGCCAGCTCGCCTTCCATGACGTTCAGCAGCTCGCGCACGTTGCCCGGCCAGTCGTACGCTTCCATCGTGCCCAGGACGGCCGGCTCGATGGTAACGCGGCGGTGCCACCGCTGGGCGTCGAGCGCGAGGTGGCGCTCGATCAGGAGACGGACGTCACCCCTGCGCTCGCGCAACGCGGGCAGGTGCAGGTGCACCACGCGGAGCCGATGGAACAGGTCCAGGCGGAACCGGCCGGATTTCACCGCCTGATGGAGATCGCAGTTGGTGGTCGCGATCACGCGGGCGAGCACCGGCTCCTCCCGACTCCCGCCAATCCGCTGGACCACGCGCTCTTGGAGGACGCGCAGCAGCTTGCCCTGCATCTCCAGCGGCATGTCGCCGATCTCGTCCAGGAGGAGCGTGCCGCGGCCCGCCTCGCCAAAGCTGCCGATCCGCCCCGACCTCCGCGCCCCGGTGAAGGCCCCGCCTTCGTACCCGAACAGCTCGCTCTCCAGGAGCTCTCGCGGGATGGCGATGACGTTGATCGCGACGAACGGGGCGGAGCCGCGCGGAGATGCGCTGTGGATCGCCTGCGCGAGCAGCTCCTTTCCGGTGCCGCTCTCGCCCGAGATGAGGATCGGCACGTCCAGCCGCGCGGCCCGCCTGGCGTCCTCCAGGACCCGCAAGAGCGCAGGGTGCTTGCCGGCGAAGTCATCGAAGGTGTACCTCGCGACGTTTCCCGCGCGACGGCCGCCCGCCGGCTCCAAGGCTAGATTGCGGACCGTGGCCACGACACCGCACTCGTGGACCTGCGACCGCACCGCGACCTGCCCGCGCGGGAGGGTGATCGGCTCCCGGACCAGGTCGGCGGCGCCGGCGAGCGCGACGGCAAGCCGCCCCAGGCCGGGCACCTCGTGCAGCACGCGCCCGACGATCTCGTCTCTCCTGACTCCCAACGCCGACGCCGCGCACTGGTTCAGTGCGCGGACCCTGCCGGATCGATCCAGGGCGATGACGCCGTCCCGAACCGCCCGCAGGGTGGCGGCCTCGCGCGCGGCCGTCTCGCGCAAGGCCGCGACAGCGCGACCCCGGGAAAGCGCTGCTCCGGCGAGGAGCCCATAGACGGCCAGGTGATCCACCTCGCTCTCGCTCAGGTACTCGCCCGGAGGCCTCCGCTCGACGGCGAGCACCAGCTCACGCGTGCCGCGGGCCAGGGGGAGCACCGCCAGACGGCGCGCTCCGTTGGTACAGAACGGGTCGCCGATCCGGGACTCCGATGGCGAATCGGCAACGGCTCGGGCGAGCGCCGCGAGTCGATCTGGTTGCGCCTGGAACGCCCCTGCGCTGCAGACCACCTCGACGGTTCCACCGCCGGCCACGCGCAGGAGCGCAGCTGCCGTCGCCGGACAGAGCGCCCGCGCCAGATCCGGGATTGCCACGGTGATCTCATCCGGTTCTTCGATCGAGGCGATTTCGTGCGCGGCGACGGCCAGGCGTCCGATCGGCGCGCGGTCGAGCTCGGAATCATCCGGGACCGCGACGAGGTGCCCATCGCTTCGCATGCGGGCACGCTACTCGTGACGACAGGCAAATCGTCCACTTATCCGACGAAAGGCCAGCCCCGTCCGACGAGCGGCGTTCTGTAAGGGAACCCTCGGAGAACCCGGCTCCCTGCCCCCGGGAGCGGCCGGGAGGCGTACAATCCGCGCGGTGGAAGGAGCGTTCGAGACGACCGCTCCAAAGCGGGGGCACGGTGGAAGGACCGTTGCACACGACCGATCCAAAGCGGGGGCGCCGGTTGGGGGTCTTCGTGGTGGCCGGTATCGCGCTGCTCCAGCTTGCGACCGAGTACCTCGGGACCCGGGATGCCAGCCGCTTGCTCTCCAAGGCCACTGCCCTCCTGGTCGGGTTGCCCCTGCTGATCGTCTGGGCGTTCGCCATCTTCCGCTGGGCGTCGCCAAAGCGCGTCGGCGTGCTCGCCCCGCTATTCGTGGGCGCGGTCACGGCCGGGCTCTTCTTCGCCGGACTGCTCTGGGCGGCGCGGGCCGCGACTTTCTCGCTGACGCCGCTGCGGCCTCACCACGAACCGTTCGGCGAAGGCGACGTGCTCCGCGTCGGATTCGGGATGGGGTTGACGTACTTCGCCCTCTGGGCGCTGGCGTTCGTCTTACCCATGGTCGCGGAGGACGCGCGTGTGCGCGCGCTCGAGGCCGACAAGCTGCGCACGCAGGTAGAGCTCGCCCTGCTCCGCTCGCATCTGGAGCCGCACTTCCTCCTCAACACGCTCAATGCCATCGCGGGACTGGTGGCCGAGGATCCGCGCGAGGCGCGCCGCCTGATCGGTGCCCTGGGCGACTTGCTGCGCGACTCGGTGGCCACGAACGGGGAGATGCAGACGCTCGACGAGCAGATCGAGTGGCTCCGCCGCTACGCCCACATCCTCGAAGTCCGTCATGCGGGCGATCTCGCCTTCCACTGGGAAGTAGGCGGTGACACGCGGCAGGCGCTGTTGCCGCGCCTCTTGCTGCAGCCCCTGGTGGAGAACGCGGTGAAGCACGGCGCGCTGATGCGCGCGGGCGGCGGCCAGATCACCGTGCGCATCGAGCTGGGCGAAGGCCCGAAGCTCATCTGCACCATCGAGGACAACGGCCCGGGCGTGCCGGCGCGCGCCACCCGGCCGGGAGCATTCGGCCTCGTTTCCGTGCGCCGCAGGTTGGCCCTCCGGTATTCCGACGCAGCCACGCTGCGGATCGAGTCCAGTCCTGCGGGGACCCGATCGGTGGTCGAGCTGCCGCTCGAGCAAGGGAGCCTGTCATGAGCGAGACGAGTCTGCTCAGAGCCCTGGTGCTGGAAGACGAATGGCCGACGCGAAACTACCTGGTCAAGCTGATCGAGGGCACCGGTCTCGCGGAGGTGATCGGCGCCGTCGCCACTCTCGACGAGGCGCGAGAGGCGCTGGCGGGTTCGCCGGTCGACGTCATCTTCGTCGACGTCCAGCTGGCCGCGACAGGGGACTCGCGCACCGGCCTCGATCTGATCCGCTCGATGGCCGGGGAGCCCCTGGCGCCGATGTTCGTCCTCGCCACCGCCTCGCCGGAATACAGCCTGGAAGCCTTCGACCTGGGCGTCGTCGACTACATCCTCAAACCGTTCACCGAAGAGCGCGTCGACCAATGCCTCCGGCGCCTTCTCGAGCGGCGCGGTCCCCGACCGCACGCCGTCCGCCGCGTGGTGGCGCGGCGGAAGAAGAGCCTCGTCTTCCTCGATCCGGAGAAGATCTGGGCATTCGAGGCGGCGGACCGCCTCACCTTCGTGCACTCGCCGGAGGGCAGGTTCGACATCGACTTGTCCCTGGCCGCCATCGAAGCGTCGTTCGGCCGGGCCCTCTTCCGCGTGCACCGCAACTGGCTGGTGAACCTCGCCTACGTCAAGGAGCTGGAGCGGGACATCGGCGGGGCGACGGTGACCGTGGGCAGCGATCTGGGGCCCGAAGGACGGAGCGTCCACGCGCCCGTCTCGCAGGATCGCGCAAAGGCGCTCCGGGAGGTCCTGCTGGAAAATGCGACAGGCCTGCGCCGATCCTGACTAGCGCCAGTGGTCGTCGGTCTCCGGCCCGTTCGCATCCGAAGGTCCTTCTTCGATGGCCTCGTTGGGAACGGGTCCGGACCATGGTGAAATCGCTGGACTGTCGTTCTGCATGGCGGCCACGTCATCGCGGGTGAGCGCGTGGTCGTGCGCGCACGCCGCGAAGCCCAGGGACAAAGCCAGCAGGATGGTTGCGAAGCGCATCAGTTCGTCTGTCCGGCGGTCGCTGGACCGTCCGTCCGCCAGTCATCCACGAACGGCGCTTCGACCTCGGTAGTGCCGAGCTCGCGGGACCGGTTCAGGAACCTGGAGATTGGATTGGGCTTCGGCACTGGAACTCCCTCGGCGTCGACGCTGTCCGGCTCCCTGAAGTTCCTCCCGTACGCGGCGGAGTCCGATCTCGCAGTCTGCCCCTGGCACGCGGTCGCTGCACCGCCCGCGGTATCCTCCTGGGCCCTCGCCGCGGTCCCGGCCAGCGATCCCGCCGCAAGCATCAACGCGAACACCGTGTTCCGTTTCATTGTGCTTCCTCCTGTGTGCCGGTCGAACGACCGTTCATGCACCCGGAGGTCTAGGTGCAAGGTTGGAGCCAGGCACCGGCGATCCGACGAGCGCCGCCCCGGCGCGGACGAACGCCGAGGACTATGCTGAGGCAGCCCGGAGGTCACCATGCGGCCTGGCCTTCTCCTGATCGGCGCGGCGTACGTTCTCGCGCCCGTAGCCGGCAGCGCGGACGAGTTCCAGAATCCGCAGGTCATCGCGGTCCGCGCGCCCGGAGGTGACTTGACCATCCGTGCACGCCGGGGCACGGCGTTCATTCCAGGGCTGGGCGAGGTGGAGCAGATCTACGCCTACGAGGTGCGCCAGGGTACGGCCTTCCCGCGCAAGGGCTCCGGGCCGACGGCGGTCGCGCTGATGCCCCCTGTCATCTCGGTCGAGCGCGGGAGCACGCTGCGGATCCTGTACCGCAACGACTTCAGGACGACCGACGTCGCGGGGAAGAGCCAGCCGACCGAATCGAACCTGCACACCCACGGCGTGCTCGTCTCGCCGAAGGGGACGGGGTTCCCTGGCCGCGATCGCCTCTACGGTGACTGCATCTTCGTGATGGCCTCCACTTCGGGCAGCGAGAAGGCGAACCACGCGCACGGCTCGCCGGCGGGAGGCCTCGCCGATCGGCCGGGAGATCCCTGCTCGCTTGGTCCCGGCGCGGCGTACGTCAGCCTCGAGAAAGGCGACATCCCCTACGGGTACGTGATCCCCCCCGACCATCCGAGCGGCATGTACTGGTTCCACCCGCATCCGCACGGCTTGTCGGAAGTGCAAGTGTCGAATGGCCTCTCGGGGCTATTGTGGATCGGCAACTTCTGGGACACCTCCTACGTCAACTGTCGCCTCACGGCCTCTCCGGACGTGACGGGCCTGGACGCTTGCCGGGATCAGGAGGCGCAACGCGCGGAGCTGGAAGAGCGCCGCGAAGGCGCCGTCGGTGGTTCGCTCGAGGTCAGATACCTCGGTCTCAAGGACATCCAGGTTTCCAGGCTGAAGGATCGTCCGGGCAAACCGAGGTTCCGGCTCATCGAGTTTCCTCTACGGCCCGATCCGCGCGATCGGTCGGCGCAGGAGGCGTTCGACGATCGGACCCATGCGCGCCACAACCGCTGCGGCAAGCTGGCGGTGAGCGGTTCCGGCGACCGCGAGATGACGTACGTCGATGGAACGGCCGCTCCTGGCCAGTGCTGGAGCAAGCAGCGCCCCGACGACCGCTGGATCTTCACCGTGTCCGGCCAGGTCAATCCCCGCATCACGGTCAAGGCCGGGAAGGCGGAGGTGTGGCACCTCGCCAACATCGGCGCCGACGTGACCTATCGCCTGCACCTGGAGACCCTCGAGCGAAACCCGAGGCGTCTCGCGTTCGAGGTGCGGGCGCTCGACGGAGCGGCCTTCCCGCCCGACTGGACCAAGCGCAGGCACACCGAGATCGTCCTGATGCCCAGCGCGCGCGTGGAGGTGCTCGTGCAGCGCTGCAGCCAGACCGGCGGGTCGACCACGGACGCCGTTCGGGACTGCGTCGATCCTTCCGAGAGGGTAGAGGCTCGGCTGCGAACTGCGGGAGTCACGACCGGCATCGATGCGGACAGCGGCGACAAGTGGCCCTCGGTCGATCTGGCTTCGGTCGTCTTCGAACCGGCGCCGCAAGGTACGCGTGCCACCGTCCCATCGGTCCCCGCGCCGGCGCCGCCGGTGCCGGCATCCGGAGCCGCCAGAGCCGGGACGCCACCATCTTCTCCGCCGCCCCCGGGCCCTGTTTCCACGCCGCCGAGCCGGGGGCCCACGGAGTGCGACTACCGGCGGTACCAGGCGGGTCCCGCGGACTTCAGGGTCGACTCCAACCTGGTCCGCCTCATCCGATTCAACAATCGGGACTTCGGAGAGCAGGGGGGCGAGCTGTTCGGAATCCACGTCGAGAACTTCCGGATGCTGGACCAGGCGGAGAGGCCAATCCCCGTAGCCGATCTGCTGGCCGAGGGACGCGTCGAACGGCCGGAGAAAGCCTCGTCCGCCATCGCGTCGATCTCGCTCGAAGATCCATGCTGGAGAGCGGCCGCCGGCAAGCAGGGAAGCGCCGCGGAGTTCGCGAAGTTCTACCCGGCGTTCAAGATGGACGGCGATCCGAACCTGACCTCTGCCTATGGCGCGCAGGAGTATTGGCTGCTCGTCAACGACAGCGACGAGTGCCACAACTTCCACATCCACCAGACCAAGTTCGTCGTCCTCGATGCGGATTTCTCGGCCGGCGGGCGGCCGTCCGCCGCCCAATGTCTCGGCGACCGAGGGCTGGCCCCGCCGATCAACCGGAACGTGCTGCACGACAACTATCCGTTGCCGCCTGGGGCCCGCGTGCTGGTGATGATCAAGCTCGACGGACCGAAGCTCGGCCGTTTCGTGTTCCACTGCCACATCCTCGAGCACGAGGACAAAGGCATGATGTCCACCATCGGGGTCGTGGACGGCCCGCTGCGCTGACCGCGGCCCCCGGCGCGGTCGCACCGACGCGTGACCATCGTCACGAAGAAAGTTGTCCCGCCGGCCTGCTCGCCGTTGTCTCACCCGCGTGGGGGAAACCCTGGAGGCACGGATGAGGAAGCGGATGCTCGGGTATGTAGTCGCAGCGGGGGCGTGTGGTGCGTTGTCGTTCTTCTCGACGCCGCGGGCGGCATTTGCCGCTTCGTCGGCCGGATGCGATGGCGGTGGGTTCTCGGTGCTGGGTATTTCCGGCAGCCAGAAGACCACCGTTCCGGCCGGGACGGTCGGGAGCAGGTTCCTGGTGAAAGGCAAGTACGTCGTATTCACGGTCGACTCGGCCACCTTCGGCGTGCGGGATTGGACGCTGACGGGGGCTCCGAATCCTCTCGATCTCACCGGCGAGCTACCGACGATCGTTTTCGCCAGCAAGATTCCCGACCATCGAGGGCTGGCATTGACGAGCGACGTCTCTGTGGAGAGCGACCGCGAGTCGCTCGTCCTCTCGCGTACCGGCCCGGGACTTTCGATGAAGATCCAGGTCAAGGACTGCGCCAACGGCGGCATCTTCCAGATGGAACCGGCGCGCGACGATGGGGCGGCGACGGTGATCACGCACGTTCTCGGGGACGACGTCTTCTACTTCGACAATCCGAACGTCCGCGATCGTCTCGGGGAGAACATTCCCTGCTCCGGCGTCCTGCCTGACGGGACGCTGGTGGCCTGCAAGGGCGCCAACCCGGATGGCACGGTGACGGTTACCGCGCGCGTCAACTTTGCCAACGATCTCTCCGCCAAGTTCGTCGGCCGCGACAGCCCGCAAGCCGCGACCCGGATCGTCACCGACTGCTCCAACAGCATTCCGAACCCCTTCCACCCGGGGTCCGTCAGCCACTGCGGCGGCGTCTCGCAGTGGAGCGTGGCGAGCGGCGGGCGGATGGGCCAGGTGATGGGAGAGGACGCGACCGAGATCGCTCCCGCGGCGAAATTGTGCACCGCCGACTGCACGGCGCAGAACCAGGTGACGGGCCGAGCGGTGGTGGTCGGGTTCCCGTTCCCGGTGCCCGATGCCGTGCGGCTGAAGCCGCGGTTCTTTCCTGGATTCGTACTGCCTTAGCGGCGGCGCGGCGCCGCCCTTCCGTCCGCAATAGCCGGCACCGGTCGGCGGTCCGAGCCCGCTCGTCGTGAGGATCGGACCGCCCGACCGTTTCCAGCGCATCGGGACTTCGCGGCGGTCATCCATCCCTACATGAGAAGCGTGCTTGCCGGAACGGTGGCCGCGCTGACGTCGGTGGTGGTCGCGCTGGCGACCGCGTCGCGAGATCAGGACCAGAGCGGGCACTCGAGTGCCGGGCCGGCGACGGCTTCGTCGAGCAGCAGCCCGGGGCCGGCGCCGAGCGTATCGCCGGCCACGCCCGAGGAACGGCGTTCGCCGCAACGCGCAGCGCCATTGCCAAGGTCCGAGCCGGCGAGCTCCTCCGACGCGGGCAATGCACCAGCGGCGGTCTCGACCGCGGGCAATACGGCGCCATCCGGCAATACGCCGCCATCTGGCGATACGCCGCCTTCCGGCAATTCGGCTCCTTCCGGCAACACGCAGCGTTCCGACGAACAGCTGGCCGCTCTCCAGCAGCTGGTCGCGCAGTCCCGCCTGCAAAACGAGCAGCTCTGGTACATCGATGAACAGGTGGCCTCGGTGCGGCGGCAAGCCGCCGACGCAGAGTTCCGGCGCGTGGCCGAGAAGGAGCAAGAGGCCGCCCAGCATGCCGCGACCCTGCAGGCGCTGGACGTCCTGCGGCGGGCGGAGGCGTTGCTGGCCTTTGGCGACTACGAGGGCGTGGACGCCGAGCTGGACCGTGCCGAGGCAGCGCTCCCGGGCCGTACGCGCGTCGACGTGGACGCCGCCCGCGAGGCGCTCGGGCGATCGGATCTCTATGCAGCCCGAGTCTATCTCGCCGCCGCTCTGGCGGAGAGGCGACCCCTGCGCTGAGGCAAACCGCCGCTGGCACCAGGTGGGCGCATTCCTGGTGCGCCCGCGCGCGAATGCTCCCGGCTGCTTTCTCCTCGATGAGCGCCGCGGCTCCTATACCAAGGTGTACTTGATCTGCGGCGATAGAGGCTGATGATTGGACCAAAGCGAAAGGTTCCCCGGTTGGCCAATTGTCCTCTCATCTCCGTCGTCGACGACGACGAAGGAGTGCGTGAATCCCTCAGAGGCTTGTTCAGGGCGGTCAGGTTCGGAGTGGAGGTGTTTGCTTCGGCCGAAGAGTTCCTGGGCTGGCACCGCATGACCGCGACAGACTGCCTGGTCCTCGATGTGCGCATGCCGGGGATGAGCGGCCTCGACCTGCAACGACTCCTGATGGCAAGCCATCCGGGGATGCGGATCGTCTTCATCACTTCGCATGGAGACGAGGAGCTGCGGTCGCGAGCCCTGCGCCTCGGGGCAGTGGATTATCTGCTCAAGCCCTTCAGCGAGGACGCGTTGCTGCACGCGGTGCAGAGAGCCCTGGGCCCGGAATGATCCCAAGCCCAGAGCCGCAAGCTCCTGTCTACCCCCGGTCGTTGCCGTCGTTCACGAGGTCCGCGGCGCCGAGGGGAACTTCTCCAGGATCGCCGTGACCGTCTTCCAGAGGTCCTGCTCGTATTTCGCCTCGTCGTTCGAGACCGTGGCAACCCCGCTACCGCGCCAGAGCAGCTCCTTGGTTTGAGGATTGATCACGTCGACGATGACGGTCCCCTCGGTGTACTGGGTGACCGTAGAATCGTAGGGACCCCAGCCGGGACCTCCACCCCACCACCCAGGGTAGAACGGGTATCCGTAATCCCAGTACGTCACGTCCAGCTTTTGCTGGGTGCTCGCGTAGTACGCGACCGCGAAGTCCGGATTGTCGGCGAGTGCGTAACCGCGGTTCTCGAACCCCTTGACCAGGTCGGTCCGCAAAGCGCGGTTCGAGATCGAGTTCACCAGCATCGGATCGTTCGTCGACGGCGCGAAGCGGGGTGGCGGCTCCGGGTTGGGCATGACGTTGAATGTACGCAGGGCGGACAGGTTCGCGTCGGGGCTCGTCGCCGTGCGCACGTCGACGGAAGCGCAGGCGGTGAGCGCAAGCATGGCCGCCGCTGCGGCCAGGGAAACGCCGGCTTTCATGAAGTCCTCCAATCGTGGATTTGCGCCCGAAATGGGCACCGACGCCTGGTTGTGCAGGCGGTGTGCCACCGATCGATCCGCTGCGGTGGCGCGGCACTAGCGGACATCGCCTGATCGATTCACGACGGCGTGGCGACACCAACTGGCGGTCCCCGGACAGCGCATCCTCCTCGCCAGCCGCTCCGCCCGAGCGAACTGGTCCGGACGGTCCGTTGGCGCGCCACCTGCAACGCCTGGGTCCGCGTCCCCTGGGGGCGATTGGAGATCGGTGATGAGATCCTGGATCTGGGCTCTACCCGTCGCGTCCTTCCTCGCTTGCTCCCATAACCCGCCAGCTCCCGAGCCGGCCGCGGTGGGAGGAGAGGCGGTGGTGCAGCAGTCGCCCCAGCAGCTCGAGCAGCTCGTGGCGCCGATCGCTCTGTACCCGGACGCCTTGGTTGCGCAGGTCCTCGCTGCGTCCACGTACCCCACCGAGATCGTCGATGCAGACCGCTGGATGCAGCAGAACACGAATCTGAAGGGGGACGCGCTGGCCCAGGCGGTCGACAAGATGCCCTGGGATCCGAGCGTGAAGGCGCTCACGCAGTTTCCCTCGGTCCTGGCAAGCATGGACAAGAACCTCTCCTGGACCTCGGCGCTGGGTGACGCGTACGTAAACCAGCAGCAAGCCGTGCTCGACACGGTCCAGACGATGCGCAAGCGCGCAATGCAGGCGGGGAACCTCAAAACGACGCCGCAGGAAACGGTCGCGACGCAAGGCCAGACCATCGTGATCCAGCCGGCCAACCCCCAGGTGGTCTACGTGCCGACCTACGACCCTTGGGTCGTGTACGGTCCGCCCCTCGGCGTCTATCCGGGTTGGGTCGGATACCCCGGGCTCTATGCCTTCGGTCCGGGAATCACGTTCGGAGTCGGCTTCGGGATCGGGTTTTTCGGGGGGTTCGGCTGGGGGTTCCACCACTGGGATGCCGACTGGCGCCACCGGGAGATCGACTTCGACCACCACCACTTCGTCTCGCACAGCCGCACGTTCATCGATCGCAACCACTTCTTCCGCGGCGGCCCGGGGTTCCACGGTGGCCCAGGGTTCCGCGGCGGCCAGGCATTCCACGGGGGACCCGCGGGCCGGGCCCAGCCCGGCGCGCGCACCGGCGCGTTCAGCGGGTTCAATCACGGCGGCGTGACGAGGGGCTTTTCGGCCCGCGGTCAATCGAGCGCCGCGCACGCGTTCCACGGCGGGGGCGGGTTCCACGGCGGGGGCGGGTTCCATGGCGGCGGAGGCCACGGCGGCGGAGGTCACGGCGGCGGAGGTCATCGATGATCCGGTTCAACGGAGCATTGGTGCTGGCCGCGGTCGCGGTGTACGCGCCGCCGGGCGGAGCGCAGCAGCCGCACCAGAAGACGTTCTCCTCTACTGACGAGGCGGCAAATGCTCTCTTCGTCGCCGTCCAGGGCGGCGACAAGGAGGGGCTGTCCGATCTGTTCGGAGGAGAGGACGACCTCTTCGCAGCGGACGACGAGGGCGAGGCCGACTTGGATCGCCAGCGGTTCGTGGAGAAGTTCCGGGAGATGCACCGCCTTGCGTTCGAGCCCGAGGGTACCGTCCTCTACGTCGGCGCGGAGAACTGGCCGTTTCCCGTCCCGCTCACCTGGAATGGCGGCGCCTGGTCTTTCGATACGGAGGCCGGCAAGGACGAGATCCTCTTCCGCCGCATCGGCGCGAACGAGTCGTCGGCGATCGACACCTGCGACGCGCTCGCCCGGTCGGACGAGCACACCGCGGCATTCCTGGACAAACCGATCCCCATCCGCGGCTACTACTTCCGCGCCCTCTCGGGCCGGGGCAAGCCGGCCGCCTTCCTGGCGTACCCGGCGGAGTACGGCTCGTCGGGCGTGATGACCTTCGTGGTCGACCGCGAGGTGATCTACCAGCGCGATCTGGGCCCTCGCACCGCCGAAGCCGCAAGGTCGATGACCAGAACCAGGTTGGATTCGAGCTGGTCAGCAGTGCAGTGAACGAAGCGAAGCGCTCGAGCAAGGGGGCCGAACATGAAGCGTTGCGCGCAGTTGATCCTGGGCGTCGCGATCTCGCTGGCGCCCGCCTCGTCGTATGCGATCAGCGTACCTCTGCCTACGAACGAGGCAACCCTCAACATAAACTTCACCCTCCAGCCCCAGTTCCTCGTCAACCAGGCCGGTACCCCGGACGGCCAGGACCCGAGCTACGACCTGTTCATCCGGCGGGTCCGTTTCGCCATCAACGGCACAGTCGGCAAGAACTTCAACTACTACTTCCAGGTCGACGATCCGAACCTCGGGAAGTTCGGCAACTTCACGGGCCGCGTCCTGGTGCAGGACGCGTGGTTCGGCTGGGCGCCGACCGGGAACGAGGGCGGCACGGTGGTGAACATCGAGGCCGGCCTCCTCTATCTCCCGATCTCACGTCACGTCCTGACCTCCATCACCAACTTCATCACCGCGGACTTGCAGGGCGACGCCATCCGCATTCCCAACAACCCGTTCCCAAGCTTTCGTGACATCGGCGTGCATGCGAGGGGCTGGGCGCTGGACAAGCGGATCGGCTTCCGGGGCGGCGTCTACGAGGGTTTCACGCCCTTCGATCAGGCGGCCGGCACCTGCCAGACGGGCGGCGCGGGTTGCATCACGCCGAGACGCAAGCCGGCGGTCGGCGGCTTCGTCAACCTGGACCTCATCGGCAGCGAAGAAGGGCAGTGGCTCTACGGTGATTACAAATGGGGAACGTCCCCCGTCCTCAGCGTGAGCGGAGCGGTGAACTACCAGTCGCAGGCAGTCAAGGATGCGTTCGGCAACAACGCCGACCACAAGCTCTTCGCCGCCGGCATCTATCTGGACCTCCCGATGACGGAGGAGGCCGAGTTCGTGCTCGACAGCACCCTGTACGTGAACCGCAACGGAACGGGAAGCCCGAATACCGGCACCGGCTTCGCCGCGAGCGCGGGCTACCGATACGGATTCATCGCACCCTACGTAGGGTACGATTACTTCCAGTCCTCCGGCTGCGACGCGAGCAACCTGACGGCGGGCAATCTTGCCATCTGCAACGCCAGCATCCACACCGCCGACAGCCGGAACCTCAAGGCGGGACTCAACTTCTTCATCAACAAGAATGTCAACCACGTGAACGTCGAGTTCGGGATCAACCACGGGCTGTCGATCTACGGACCCTCGGCGATCACGCCCGCAACGGCGGGCTACACGCCGGCCTCGCTCGATCCCGCGACGCCCGGAGGTCCGCGGCGGGCTTTCACCAACTCGCTCGCGAACCCGAACTTCAAGTCGCTGGTCGTGATGTGGACCGCGTACCTCTAGGTTGAGCTCAACATCATAGGTATCCTGCTGGAAGCGTCGTTGTGTTGAGCTCGCGTCGAAAGACTCGAGAAGGTCGAGTAGCTCCGGCTGGCGCGGTGGGCATCATTCCGCGGTCGGACCTCAGGCTGTAACGACTTCTCGACGTCCTGATCGCGCAGGGATGCGCAGCCGTGTCGTTCCGCCGATCGGGGCGAGCGCGGCGTCTCGCTTCTGCAGCGGTCGTACGGCTGATTGACAGAGGGGACGCCAGATCGTAGAGCTGCCGGCGAGGCGGCCAATTGGCTGCCTCACACACGACATACGGAGGATTTCCATGCACGGACTGTGGTCGTTCAACGGCCGGCGGCGGAGCCATGCGCTGCGCGTGACGACATCCCTGGCGGCCGCTGTCCTTCTCATCGGCCAGGCGAGGCCGGACGCAGCGGGCGACGCCGCGTTGCGCGCGCCGACGATCGCCTACAGCCTCGATCTGCCGGGCGGCCAGACCGCCAAGGTCTTCAGCAATGGGGTGGCCGCGATCTTCAGCAAGGATCGGAGGAAGGTCGAGTTCCGGGCCTACCCGGTCACCCCGCAATATGACGAGGCGGCCGGGCGAACCGGGCTGCCCGACAAGGCCGAGCTGATCGCCGACCTCGCCGCCGGCGCCAAGGAGGTCTATGCGAACGGCCGTGTTCTGGTCGTATTCGCCAGCGGCGTCACCGGTACCCGCGACGTGGTGTCAGGTCGCGGAGCCGCCTTCACCAACGACTCGGCGACGAACAACAGCCTTGCCG
>Ga0137415_10003018_pt1 | contig 16665 bp, 13 predicted proteins | sample CZODoug3_1_1_16f_FD_183082 | JGI IMG/M metagenome (GOLD analysis project Ga0137415, IMG submission 183082) | Vadose zone soil fungal communities from Angelo Coast Range Reserve, California, USA - CZODoug3_1_1_16fungal (Hybrid Assembly) | ecosystem: Environmental > Terrestrial > Soil > Vadose...
GGGCCGGAGGACCAATACCTGCGACACCTCGGGTTCTACGTCGCGCTGGCCGAACTGCCCAATCCCACCGAAACCGGCAGCGCCAACCCGATGTACAACTTCCCCGGTCACCTGGCCAGCATCGCCGCCTATCGCGGTAAAGCGTTGGCGGTGCTCATGTTTCGGTCCCCATGGATCGACTACGACTATCACGATCTCGACGCGCAGAAGCAGATCCTCGCCGACGCCTTCGCAGGCCACGACGAATGGAAGATCCCCGAGCTGATCGACGCCGCGCGCTGCGATCCAGAGCTCTACTTCGATTCGGTCAGCCAGATCGAGATGCCGTCATGGCACTCCGGCCGGGTCGTGCTGGTCGGCGACGCCGCAGCCTGCGCATCCCCGTTGTCCGGCCGGGGAACCAGCCTCGCGATCACCGGAACCTGGCTACTTGCACAGGCATTAAGCGATCATCCCGACGACCTGGACACCGCTCTCACGCAATACGAGCACGATCAGCGCCCGCACGTCACCTATGCGCAGGGCACCGCGGTACCTGGTGGCGATCAGCTGATCCCGGCGACGCAAGACGACATCGATGCACGCAATCGGCGGTTGACCGCAACACTCACGCCAGCGCCTGGCGAATGACGGGTGAGAGCACGTCGACCCATGCCGCATCACCAATGCCGTTGAGGTGCAGCTTGTCTGACGTGTAATCAGTCCGAAGTCCACCGCGGCCGTCACCGAGCGCCGGCCACAGGTCGACGTAGGTCGCGCCGAAGTCCCTGGCAATCGCCTTGTACAGCCCGTTGAGCTCGGCGATCCGCGAGGCGTACTTGCGCTGTCGTGGCATCACGCTCTGCAGGACGATCGTGGACCCGGGCATCCGCCGGCGAAGCTCTCCGATCAGTGACCGGACGTTCGCCTCGATGCTTTCTATCCGAATTCCGTAGCCGAGATCATTCGTGCCGATCAAGACGCACACGACCTTTCCCCGCCCGAGTGAATCGAGCCGGCCAAGAACGTGTTCGGTGCGATCGCCTGGAATTCCACGGTTGGCGGTGGACATTCCGGGCAGCCACTCACACCACTCCGCGCCCGCCGTGATGCTGTCCCCCACGAGAAGCACGTCGACGTCAGGGCGTGGCAGCGCATCGAACTGACTGGTGTACATGCGGCGGCCCCGAGCCATCACCGGGTCGAGCAACCTAACGAGCAGTGACACCCTGACTCCGTTCCGATGTCAGCTGGCTGGCGAGCCGGGTGGCGGCCCGCCACGCTAACGCGACGCTGGTGAGCGTCGGGTTGGCCGCGGTCGCCGTGGGGATCACGCCGTTGCCGCCGACGAAGAGGTTCTCGACGCCCCACACTCGAAGGTAGGGATCGCAGACGGAGGTGCCATCGTCGGCGACGCCCATCCGCACGGTGCCCTGGTAGTGCAGCGACGAGCCGCCCGCCGCGAGCTGAGGCGGCTCGATGGAAGTACCGACCCGCTCGGCGCTGCGCAACGAGTTCTTCCGCATCTGCTCGATCGTCGCCAGATCCGTTTCGGTCCTCGAGTAGTGAATCGTCATCCTTGGCATTCCGTAGAAGTCCGTCTCGGTATCGCTGAACTCGACCGCGTCCCGGTACTGGATGTCCTTGGCGGCATACCAGGCGAGCACGCCGAGCCGCGCGACGGCCGCATCGTCCACGCCGGGAATCTTGTACGGCGACCCGGCGAGCGAGGTGATTCCTCCTTGCATGGGGCGGGCATCGGAGAACGGAACGAGCACCGAGCCAACCGAATTCGCGTCGACCGCGTACTTCGCCGGGTCGAACTCGTCGCTCAGGTTCATCAGGGTCGCCATTTGGTAGTGCTCGTTCAGGTAGTGGCCGAGCGCGGGCGGACGGATGTCGGAGGCGAACAACAGCTGCGGGGTGCGCAGCCCGTCGGCGCACACTACGACGTTCGATGCGCGCACCGTGTACCGCTCCCCGGTGCGGCGATCCTCGAGCTCGGCGCCAACGGCCACACCGTCCTCGACGATCACTCGCCTGGCCAGCGTCTGTGAGCGCAGCTCGAACCCAGGGACCGTCCGCTCGAGATCGCCGAGAATTGCACCGGTACCGGAGAATCGCACCTTCTGGCCGTCGAAATGCGTTGCCGTCGGCATGAATTGGGTTGGGGTGAGCCCTGGCCCGTCGAACTCCTCGGCGATCGACCGGCGCAGGGCAGCCAGCAGCCCGGTCCCATCGCCGTGCGGGGTGGTGACGTTCAGCACCTGCTCGGCGTGGGTGAGCGCGGCGTCCATCTCACCGCTGGGGATGAAGGGGATTCGCTCGGACTGGTGCGGGCGGGGGCAGGATGTGCCCCAGTGGATGCCCATGCCGCCCACACCGCTGGCCATGCTCGCGGCGGGCAGCCCCACGTCGCCTTCTTCGAGCTTCGGCCGGGGGTCGACGAAGAACAGGCCGGGAAGGATCGTCTGCCGGAACTCCAGGCTCGGGTCGAGGCCGGGCGCGATGTCGGACAGCGCGGTCGCCCGCTCGATGCCGGTGTCCGGCCCTTGGGTGAGCAGCTGCGCAGCCACCCGGTCGGCTTCCGACAGGTTCTGGGTGTGGCTCCCGCGGGCCCCAGGCATCGCCGGGCCGACCTCGACCATCAAGATCGTCGCGTCGGGGACGGCATCGCCGATGGTGCGCGCGTACATCGAGCCTGCGGGACCCGATCCGACGACGAGGACGTCGACGTTGGGAGCGCTCATCGGACCGCTCCCCGTGCTGCAGCGGCAGCAACCTCGAGGACGCGGGCGGTCTTGGCCCACGGGTCGCCACCGGTTCCCTCGTACTCGACGGAGAGTGCACCGCGGTAGCCGTGGGCGGTGAGAATGCCGATCGCGCGGACCAGATCCACGGCGCCGACGGTGCCGTCGTCACCGACCTGGTGCGCCTTGACGTGTACGTGCTCGGCACGCGGGGCCAGCGCCTCGATGTCGGCGTAGAGCGAGGACGTGTCGATGCCACCGAAGGCACGTGCAGGGTCGCCGCCGCCGAAGAGGACGGCCATCATCGGACCGAGGATGGCGTCGAAGTTGCCGAGATCCAGCAGCAGCCCACATCGGTCCTTGCCGACGGCGTCGAGGAGCTTGTTCATCCAGTCCGGATTACTGCTCGGGCCGCCATGGTTCTCAACCAGCAGCCGAATGCCCTTCGCCGCTGCGTAGTCTCCGAGTTCGCGCAGCGCCTCCACCAGGTAGCGGGGCGGCTGCTGGCCGGCGTGCGGACTCAGGGGCGAGCCCGGGTTGACGCGGACGAACTTGGAGCCGATCTCGGCGCATCGGTCGATCCACTGTTTGATCTCCGCGATGTCGGCGCTGCGCTTCGCCGGGTCGGCGTTCAGGAGATCGCCGACGTCGACGGCGACGTTGAGCAGCTGGACGTCAGTGGCGACGAGGTGGTCGGCGAACCTGTCCCACTCGGGATCGTCCAGACCATCGAACTGGAAGGCGACGGTCTCGATGGCGCCCACCCCGAAGGTGGCCTTCGCGCGAGCCGGGAACTCCGACAGGCCGAGTTCGCCGGTGGTCGGAGACGAGATGTGAACGTCCTTGCCGGACGGGTCGGTGATCGAGAAGTCCATCGGTCGTCCCAGCTGCTCGCGCAGGCTGTAGGTCGATACGGACATGGTGTTCATGGGTGCGATCCTCGCATTTGTCGGAGACACTCCGATTTAGGAGTCACTTTGAATGTAGAAACACTCTCACGAACTGTCAAGCTTGGATACGCTGGTGCCGTGGGACTACGCGAGGTGAAGGCAGCGCGGACGCGCGATCACATCGTCGACGTAGCAATCGAGCTGTTCATTGCTCAGGGCTACGACCAGACGACGATGGAGCAGATCGCGGAGAAGGCCGAGGTGGCCCCGTCGACGCTCTACCGGTACTTCGCAAGCAAGGATCTGCTCGTCCTCGATCGGCTGCTCGTACTCACCGACCTGGACGACGCGCTCGAGTCGCGTCCCGCGGATGAGCCCGTCGGGGACTCGCTGACCATGGTTTTGCGGGATTGCCTCGAGTCCTTCGTCGACGACCCACGAAACACCGCCGTTCGGCAGATCATCGACGAGGCGCCCGCTCTGCGCACCCGCCTGTTCGACATCAGCACCGAATCGTTCAAAGCCTTCGAGAGGGCCCTTGCCAAGCGGATGGCGGTGCCGCCGGACGACGTGCGCGCGATGATGACCGCGCGGATGGCGCTTCAAGTGTTCGAGATCGTCGCCGACCGCTGGTGGCGCGGCGACCACTCCGAATCCCGGACCGACATCCTCAACGACGTCTTGACAGCACTCGCCGACCAAGGTGTCGTCCTCCCCACCCCGCTCGATCGCGTGACTTCGGCGCCTCGCCCGTAGCGTGAGCGGGTGGCACCTGAAGAGAGCACCCCCATGGACGGACCAGACGGACAGGAAGCCGAAGCGCCGCAGGAGCCGGCCGACACCCCGGCCGACACTGCTCCCGCACCAGCGCTGATCACTGCCACCGGACTGGGAGTGGACGGTGAGCACGGTCCCCTGTTCTCGGGCATCGATCTCGCACTCACATCGGGATTTCACGCCATTCAGATGCCCGGCGGACCGGGACAGACCGCACTGCTGTTGACGCTCGCGGGCCGCTTCAAGCCGAGCCACGGCACGTTGACGGTGCTCGACGACACCGGGCCGCGTGCCATCCGCAGGCACTGCGCGATCGCGGCGTTCGACGACATCGACGAGCTGGACGAGTCGGTGACCGTGAAGACCGTGCTCGCCGAGCAACGGCGGTGGCTGGCGCCGTGGTACTCACGGGTGCCGATCGACGCAGGCCGCGTTGAACTGGACTTGGTGTTCGGCGAGATTCCCCCGCCCTCTGCCGACACCTTCATCGTCGAGTTGTCCGACCTGGAGCTGTTCTTGCTGCGGATCACGTTGGCACTGCTATCGGGCCGCCCAATCCTGGTAGTGGGCGACCTCGAACAGGTTCGCGACGTCGCACGGCGGGCGGTCGCGGTCGAGCGACTCGGCGCGATCGCGACGCAACGCACCGTGATCGTCGGGGTGACCAACCCACTGGGCACGCAAGCCCCCGAGCACGATCTGCACGATCACCGCGTGCTGACTGGAAGGGACTGACGATGCTGGCTGGACTCGCATTCGGTTCGGAGATCAAGCGTTTCGGCCGCAACCGGATGACGCGCATAGCGATCGTGGTGCTGATGCTGCTGCCGCTGGTGTACGGGGCGCTGTATCTATGGGCGTTCTGGAACCCCTTCGGCAACGTGGACAAGATGCCCGTGGCCCTTGTCAACGCCGACCGCGGAACCGTCGTCTCCGGCCAGCAGATCAACGCGGGCGCCGAGATCGCCAAGAGCCTGACGGCTGACAAGAGCCTGGACTGGCACGTCGTGGACGCCGAGCAGGCACGCAGCGGTGTGGAGCACGGCAAGTACTACTTCATGCTCGAGTTGCCCGCGGACTTCAGCGAAGCGGTCGCTTCGCCGATGACCGGGCAGCCGAAGCGGGCCGACATGCGCGTGGTGTACAACGACGCCAACAACTACATCTCGTCGAGCATCGGTCGCAGCGCGATGAGCCAAGTACTCAACGCGGTGTCATCCCGGATCTCCGGGCAGGCCGTCAATCAGGTGCTCTCACAAATCGTTTCGTCCGGTGCGGGGATCAAGCAGGCCGCCGACGGCGCCCAGCAACTCGCCGACGGCGCGGCAAAGCTCGACACCGGCATTGGGCAGGCCGACGACGGCGCCGGGAAGTTGGTGTCCGGTCTGGACACCGCACGCTCGGGCTCGGCGCGGCTGGTCACCGGCGCCCAGCAACTCTCCACGGGAATCGATCAGGCCACCGACCCGCTGCTCAAGCTGACCAAGGCGCTGTCACTCATCGGCGGCAACACCGACCAGCTGCAGAACGGCGCCAATGCGATCGGGCAGGCCGCCGACCAGATCGGCGCGATCGCAGCGTCGCAGGACGCCGCCGCCTCCGTGGTCGCGTCGGTGATCCAACAGCTGTCCACTAGCCCGGATCCGGTGGCAGGCGGCGCCGCCCAGACCCTGCGCGGACTGCAAGACCAGCTCCAGGCGCATCAGTTCACCCCCCAGATCCACCAGCAGCTGACCGACGCACAGAACGCCGCGATATCGCTGACGTCGACGCTGCGCACACCGGGCAGTCCTCTGCAAACGGCCCTCGATCAGGTGGGCAGCACCGGCCAGCAGCTGACCAGCAAGCTGAACCAACTACGCGACGGCGCCCAGCAACTCGCCTCCGGCAATGCCCAATTGTCCCGCGGCATCGTGCAACTCGACGACGGCGCCCGGCAGCTCAAGTCGGGCACCGCACAGCTCAAATCTGGGTCGGCCCAACTCAAGACCGGGTCGACAGAGCTCGCGACCAAGCTCGGAGACGGCGCCAAACAGGTGCCCACCTGGACACCCCAGCAGAAGAATGCGATCGCCGACACCATCGGCGGGCCCGTGCAACTCAACGTCACCGACGACAACCCGGCTCCCAACTTCGCCACCGGCATGGCCCCGTTCTTCCTCACGCTGGCCCTGTTCTTCGGCGCGCTGGTGCTGTGGATGGTGCTGCGGCCGTTGCAGAGTCGTGCGATCGCCGCGGAGGTGCTCGCGATCCGGGTGGTGCTCGCCAGCTATCTGCCCGCCGCGGCCATCGGGGTCTTCCAGGCGATCATCCTGTACTGCGTGGTGCGGTTCGCCCTTGGCATGCAGGTGGTACATCCGGTCGCGATGTTGGGATTCATGATCCTGGTGTCGTTCGCGTTCGTGGCCGCGACGCAGGCGATCAACGCACTCGTCGGCCCAGCGGTTGGCCGCGTGCTGATCATGGCGTTGCTCATGCTGCAACTGGTCAGCGCCGGCGGCATGTACCCCGTCGAAACCACGTCACAGCCCTTCCAGACGCTGCACGGCTTCGACCCGATGACCTTCGGCGTCAACGGATTGCGACAACTCATCCTCGGCGGCATCGACGGCAGGCTGTGGCAGGCGATCATCGTGTTGCTCGGCATATGGGCCGTCGCACTGGCGATCTCTTGCATGTCCGCCCGACGTGACCGACTCTGGAGCCTCGAGAGATTGATTCCGGCCATCAAGATGTGACGGACGTGCCCCGCCAACCGAAGTGAGAAGAGTCGAATGCCCCAACTCGTTGCGCCGGTCATCGCGGCCGGGTCGCTTGGCGAAGTCGAACAACCTGAAATCTCCGAGGCGGGTTTGCTTCTGCGGCCTTGGGTGCCCGCAGACGCGCTATGGATCGTCGATGCGTTTCGCGACCCGGCCATTCAACGTTGGCATACCCGTACGGTCGATTCGATTGGAGAAGCGGAAGAGCTGATCGAAGCGTATTCGCAGCGATGGCTCGCCGAGTCCAGTGCGAATTGGGCAGTTGTGGCGCCTGACGGCGAAGTGCTCGGCAGGGTGGCGCTCTGCGCCATGTCCCTCGAATCCGGCGAGGCTGAAGTGGGGTACTGGGTTCGCGCCGCGGCTCGAGGCCGAGGCACTGTCAGCTCCGCGGTGCGGATCCTCAGCTCCTGGTCGTTCGGCGCCGGATTCCATCGGCTGTTCCTGCACCATTCCACCGGCAACGCGGCGTCGTGTGGAGTCGCCCGCAAGGCCGGCTTCACCTTCGAAGGCACCAAGCGCAGCGCGGGGCTACACACCGACGGGTGGCACGACCTGCATCTGCACGCCTTGGTCAGCCCAACCTCGAGCGGCTGACCGCAGCGATCAAGATGTAACGGGTCGGCGCTACTGGCTACCCGCCCCGCTTCCACTCAGGCGACTTGCGGCATAGTCGGCCGCCTGACCGGCCAGCCCGTTCACCGCGTACTGGGTGTGCGCGGCCTGGTCGTTGCCGCCCGGCGCGCAGACCGGATCGTCGGGAATGCAGATGTCGGTGGTCTTCCCCGTGTAGAGGTCACCCACTGAGATCGGCGGCGCTCCGGTGTAGATCTGCTGCAAGAACCCGCTGGATGGCTTTCCGAAGAGAGCGACCGCCGCGACGTGGCTGGCCACCTCGGGCGCCATCGGGCCGGTGATGCCCGGCGGCAGGGTGAAGCCGGCGGGTATCGAGTCCTCGGTGGTGTAGGCCATCACGGCCGCCCCTTGGGAGTATCCGCCGAGCACCATCTTGGTCTTCGGACAGGTTGCCGCCACGTCGCGGACCTTGTTGCTGGCATCGATCACACCCGCAGCCGCAGTGGAGAAGTCCAGCGACGCCGGATAGTTCACCGGATACACGTCGACCGACTTGCCGCCGAGTTTCGCGCGCAGCGCATCGACGAAGGCCTGCCCGGTGTCGCCGACGCCTGGAGGTTCGAACGTGCCGCGGGCAAACAACACCTCGACATCGGAACACGGGGCAGCAGACGCGGACGGCATGCCGATCGCTGGGCTCACTAGCCCCGCGAAGGCGACCACCACAGCACCGAACAGACGACTCTTCACGCTCATTTCGCCTCCACCGCCTCATACTGATTCCCGACCCGGCGCCAGGCCCCGATGCCCGCTCCGCGGCGTGGCCATTTCTTACCCGCTACCGCACCAGGTCAAACCCGGCGACACCGCCTCGTGACGGACACCACAACCGTCGTCGCCGACCAGCACCGGCGGCCGATGGATTCGTGCAAGATGATGCCCTGACAACCACGACGACGGGCGGCCCGGGGTGGATCTGAGAAGCTACCGCGTGGCCATCGGGCGCGGCGACGGTCTGGTGGCACGGACCGGCGATGCGGTGATGTACATCGCGGATGAGACCGCTGGTGCCGCTCCCCTGCTGGCCGCCCTCGACGCCACCGCGGGTGTCGAGTCTCCCGGTCGCGCTCTGGCCAAGGCGCTCGCCACCATCGCACTGGGTCCCGACTCGGCCCTGATCCCCCCATTCGGTCTCGTCGCTCCCACCGCTGACGGTCTGCTGTTGATCCTGCGCGGGCCGGTGACCGCCGACGTCGAATCCGATGGCCAGGTCCGGAGGCTGACTGGAGAACGAGCGCTGACCTGGGTCGACGAAACGCTCCCCCAAACCATCGACAAAGTCACGATCGGCGGCCCTGGCGGCCTGGCGGTCGGCGTGGGTCATCACACAGGTCTGCGCGCGGGCGTGGTTCCCGCCGGAGGCTTTGCCGTCCTCAAGTCAGATTCGTCGAAACCGGTTGCACCCCAACCACACACGCCCGAGAGGCGCGACCCGCCGCCGCGCCAAGCCCCTCTGGCCCGACCTCCTGCACGGGCACCCGCCGCCGAGACGGCCAACCCGCGCCCGGTCGCCGGTGCCCTGACCACTGGTGACGATGCGGTCTACCCGCTGGACCGGCCCTATGTGATCGGACGCAACCCACTGGCCGACCCGATGGTGCGCGACTCGGCGGCCTCTCCCATCGTGCTGGCCGATGACCCGCAAATATCCCGCGTGCACGCTTACGTCACCGTGAGCGCCGAGACCGTGTTCGTGCGGGATGCCGGCACGCCGGCAGGCACGTTCGTCGCAGCACCGGGCGCCTCGGAATGGACCAGGGTCGGCGTACAACCCGTGGTGCTGCAGCCCGGATGGTGTCTTCGGATCGGCGCGAAGATGCTGACGTATCAAGCAACCGGTCCTGCTCAGTAGGCCAACCGATCGCGGTCGCCGAGCACACTCCAATTGCCTGAGCGCAGCACCCCCATCGACATCGGGCCCACCGCCGCGTTGTCCCGGACCACCTTCTGCGCCGCGGCCAGGTCGGCGGGGTGGTGGCCCAGAACGGTAGCCCCCACCGCACGGCCCCGCGAAACCACCAGGCGCCGGTACGAGGGGATGGCGGGCAGATCCGACGTGACCACCTCATCGCCGGGTTCAGGTTCCACCTTCCCGATCGAAAAGAGTTCCAGATCAACGCCTTTGAGAATCGTCGCAGGGTTTTCCATGGGCACGACCTGGTGGCCGCCCAACGCGTTGACGGCCGCGGCCTCCGCCTGCTCGGTGGCTACCGGCCACAATCCCAGTACCTTGTCGCCGTGCTCGGCGACGTCACCCGCGGCGAACACGCCGGGAACCCGAGTCTGCATGCGGTCGTCGACCAGCACACCCTTTCCCACCGGTACCCCCGCGTCTCGGGCCAGCGCGACATTGGGACTGTTACCCGTCGCCGCCAGGAACACCTCACACGGCAGGGTGCGCCCATCTTTGAGCGCCACACCGGTGACTGCCGGTGACCCGACGACATGGTCGGTTTCGGCTTTGCGTGCCACCGTGATTCCCACCCTGGCGAAATGATCGGCCACGATCTCGGAACATCGCGGGTCGACCGAACGGCTCAGCAGCCGCGAACCACGCTCGAGCACCGTCACGTCGAGCCCCAGTTGGTGAAGTCCGTAGGCCGCCTCCAGCCCAAGCAGCCCGCCGCCGGCCACTACCGCACGATGGGCGCGGTGCTGCTGGGCGTAGGCGCGGATGCGCATCGCGTCGCCGGCCTCACGGAGCACGAAACTGCCTGGCCTTCTGATCCCGTCGATCGACGGGACCGCCGCGCTGGCCCCCATGGCCAGGATCAGTCGGTCATAGGGCAGCGTGTCCCCGGTGCCCAGCCGTACCATTCGCGAGCGCAGGTGAATACCGGTCGCCACCGTGTTGAGCCACGCGGTCACGGCGTGCTCGTCGTACCACTGTTCGGGTAGTAGGTACAGACCTTGCATCGCCGAACGGCCGTACACCAGGCGGGAAATGCCCATCCTGTTGTAGAGGGCATGGGGTTCGGCCCCGATGAGGTGGATCTCGCAGTCGGGGTGACCGCGCCGGATGAAGTCGGCGGCGGTCACCCCCGCGATGCCGTTGCCGATCACCACGACGCTGACGATGGACTTGTCGTAGCTCACCGGTGCGCTCCCCGTCGTGGTGGCCCGTTCGGGGGTCAGCGAGACGGTGACCTCGCCAGTCTTGATGCGCGCACAGCAGGCCATCCGGCTCGATGCGCCAAGGCCCAGCCGTTTGAGCGTCTTCAGCTCGTCGGCCTCCGGTGCCGACAGCTGATCCATCCCGTCGAGCACCGCGACCGGGTCCGCCCCGCACACCCCCATCCGGCAGCCCGCCTCGATCGGCTGGCCGCCCTTCTCGGCGATGTCGAGCAGGCTCATCCCGACGTCGGCGCCCACCGGCGGCCCGTCGACTCCGAAACGCACTCGCGCCGCGGCGCTTTCGGCGGACGGCGCGGCGCGCACCTTGGGGGTTTCCAGAAGCACGGGCTCCTTGCGTGTGCCGGTGGTCCAGGCGAACTGCAGTTCGCTCACCCTGGTTCTGGCGATCCACAGCAGGGTCAAGACGGCGATCGTGATGCTGATCGGCCAGCGCAGCCATGCGGCCTGGATTCCGGTGACCTGCGCGAGCGAATCGGTGATGATCGGACCGGTGAACCAGTAGTACGCATTGAGTGCGACGGCAGCAAATCCGACCGTCAACATTGCGGCGCTCAACGGGGTCATTGCATTGACCGCGTAGAAGAGGCCGATGCTAACGAGTACGAAAAGTACCAGCAAGCCGTACTTTTCGGTGGTGGCGACGTCGGCCTGCGCGCGCAGCGTGAAGAACCCGAGAATGAAACCGGGCAGCGCGGCGACGAACAGCATCCGCGGCGCACTCCACTTCGGGTCGGGTTCGGCCATGTCCGCCTGCCAAGCCGCCCTCGGCTTGAAGTCATAGCAGTTCTTCGTGCAGCCGACGCAGGGACGGCAATGACTATTGGGTGAGGTGACGTAGGGCGTCTGCCCGTAGGCGCGCTGAAGCGGAAGCAGCGGGCACACACTGCTGCACCAGCCGCTCTTACCCTTCAGGAACACCCCACCGGTGAAGGCGGAGGCGATGATCACCGCGAGAACGACGGCCATCGCGGGACCGTTGCGGTCCAAACCGGCGATGCGTGCACCGGCAATGCCAAGGAACAAGCTGGTGGCTATCAGGAACCCGTTGCGCGAGAACCAATTCGGCGCGGTGCCAGCGCGGCTGAACCCGGCGACGCGCGGAAGCTGATTCGACGCCGCGAGCGGGCAGATGTTGCGCCACACTCCTGGCGCGATGAAGAACAGCGCAGGCCACAGCGGCACGATGACGTGGAAGAACACGAACAGTCCGCCTGCCGGCCGCACGAACAGCGCCACGATCACCGCCAAATAGGCCAGTAAGCTGCAGGCACGCACGACCTGCCAGACCGGCAGCGGCACCTTCTTCGGCAGATCGGTGTAGGCGGGAAACAGCTCACGTGTGCCCGTCGGGTCGACCCCAAGGATGCGTTCGGCGAGTTGCAACGCCCCCGAACGGGTGGGGTCCGCCGCTGCAGGCGGCGGCGGGTAGTGAGCGACCGCGCCAAGGTCGATGAGGCTCGTCGGATCGTGGTCGCGCCTCGCGGCCGGTTGTTCGACTGCCGCGGGGGCGCTGAGCACGATGAGCTCGGTGCGGCCCAGCCGTACGACGTCGCCCACCGACAACGTGCCGCGGCCCATCAGCGCAACGCCGTTGACCGTGGTGCCGTTGCGGCTGTCCAGGTCCACCACCGAAAGTGCCGTGGGACTCGGCACCAACCGCAGGTGCTGTCGCGAGACTTCGTCGTCGGCGACGTTCTCCCCTGCGCATTCCCGGCCCATCAGCAGTGGCCGACTCAACGTCAGGCGTCGGGGCGGTCGACCCCATTCCCGGATCTCTATCACGGGCGGGACGGCCATTGTTAGTTCCCCCGAACCACTTCTGAGCGAGTGCGCGGATCTCCACGAGGCTGGTCGGGCCCGCGCCGTCAGCATAAGTTGCCCGCGGCGCGGCCACAGCCTTTGTCGGCCTTCCGGCGATGAACAGCTCGCGGATCGGTCATCCGTCCCCGCTGAGGCACCATGGTGCAATGCGTACGTCACGCGCCGTCCTCGTCGCGGTCCTGGTGTGTGCCCTGGTGAGCGTCACCCCTGGTGTTGCGTTCGGGGCACCGAACCTGGCAGGGATGTCGGTCTTCCTGGACCCGGGGCATAGCGGCGTCAACGACTCCAGCCTCGCCCGGCAGGTGCCCACCGGGCGAGGGGGCACCAAGGACTGTCAGACCAGCGGCACGGCCACCGCCTCCGGCTACCCCGAGCACGCCTTCAATTGGGACATCGTGCAGCGAATCGCCCTGGCGCTCAATCAGATTGGTGTCAGAACGGAGTTGTCCCGGCCGGATGACGATTCCGCGGGTCCTTGCGTCGACCAGAGAGCGGCGAATGCCAACGCGATGCATCCCGACGCGATCGTGAGTATTCACGCCGACGGTGGCCCGTCTTCTGGGCACGGGTTCCACGTCAACTACTCGGCTCCGCCGCTCAACGGTGCTCAGGCCGGTCCCGCGATGCAGTTGGCGACGGTGATGCGCGATTCCCTGGTGGCGTCGGGTCTGCAGGAGTCCACGTACATCGGTTCGGACGGTCTGTACGGTCGCGCCGACCTTGCAGGCCTGAATCTGGCGGAGTACCCCGCTGTCCTGGTCGAACTCGGCAACATGCGCAATGCCGACGAGGCAGTCCAGATGCAGTCGGCCGACGGCCGGGCACGGTATGCGGCGGCCGTGACGCAGGGCATCATCGCCTATCTCACGGCCAAGGCCCCTCCCTCCTAACGGCCCGCAGCCCGGCGACACGTCGGAAATGGTGACGGAGGCGTCGGCGCCGACCAGCGACACTAGACGTATGCCGAAACGAAGGAACTCAGCCCGCTGGATCGTCGCGGGCACGGCCTTTGTCTTGGTGACGGTCGCGATATCCGCTGGTGGCGTGATTCTCGGCCGCCATCTCTCGCCGAGTACGGCGTCGTCCCCGCAATCGAGCCCTTCAGCCCCGCTGGCACCGGCGGCGCCCCCGATGGTCGGAACCGCGCCATCGAATCTGGAAGCCGACTTCGCCGAACTGCAGGCACGACTGCACGCCCCGGTCGGCATCGCGGTCACCGCGGTCGGCTCCAACCAACCGCCGATGAAACTTGGCGATCAGCAGAGCGGTCCGGCCTGGTCGACGATCAAGGTGCCCCTGGCGATTGCCGCACTGCGACAGGAGAATCCGCCGACTACCGTCACATCCGCGATGAGCGCGGCCATCACCGAATCCGACAACACGGCAGCCGAATCGATCTGGGCGGGGCTTGGCGATCCGGTCACCGCAGCGCACGAGGTCGAAGCGGTGCTGCAGGAGACCGGTGACCCGACCACCGTCGAATACCGGAAAGTGCGACCCGAGTTCACCGCGTTCGGCCAGACGGACTGGTCGCTCGCAGATCAAGTGAAGTTCCTCTCGAGTGCCGTCTGCGACCCTCGCAACGACCCGATCTTCGCGTTGATGGGCGAGGTGGTGCCCGATCAGCGTTGGGGCATCGGCACCATTCCCGATTCGCGTTTCAAGGGCGGCTGGGGCCCGTCGCCCACCGGGAACTACCTCGTCCGGCAGATCGGCACCCTGAACGCTCCAACCGGCACCGTTGCGGTGGCGATCGCCGTGGCGCCCGCTTCGGGGTCCTTCGATGAGGGCACCTCGGACCTCACCGAGGTCGCGAACTGGCTGCACGACCATCTGGCGGCCCTTCCTGCAGGCCACTGCTCCTCGCCGGGGTGAGTTCGGCCCGCTTTCAGTACAAGTACACGCGGGCGTTGTTTCCTCCGGTGCAGGTGATCCAGTTGTCCGTGCCGACCGCCGCGCATTGCATCAGGAAGTTCGGCCCGGCGCACTGGGCGCCGGCGATGGTGCTGCAGTTCACTGCGCCAGGAGCCGCCACGGTGCGCGGCAGGCGACTGGCATTGCCGTACTGATTCCAGTACGAGGTGAGCACGCTGCTGGCGAAGTAGCAGGACGTCTCGGGAGTCCCTCGCCCGGCATGGCTGCCGAATCCGGAGGCGGTCGGCAGCGAAAATCCCTGGTCACACGACTGATGGCTGAGGCTGTTGTCGGGACCTTGAATGATCGGCGGCAGCCCGCCCGCCTGGACGGGCGAGGTCGGTGTCTGAGGCTGGCTGACGGCGGTCTGGCTCGATTGCCCGCCGATCGGCGTCGGCGTCGGGCCGGCGGTCTGTCCCGAGTTGCCCCTGCCTGCCAGAAGTCCGATGACGACCCCGATGGCGCCAAGCAGTACCGCTGCGACCACGATCCCCGCTGGGAGCAGCCACCGCGGGCGGCGGTCGGCCGGCCTCGGCTCTGAACCGGCTACCGTCGGGCTTGCAGGCATCGGCCCGGATGGGGGCCCGCCGTTGTAGGCCGCCCAGGTTTGTGGCGAGGCTGGCACTGGCGGGGGGCCACCGTAAGGGGCCGCCTGCGTTACCGCCCCCGCGGGCCCGGCGTGCGTCGGGTCGCCGTAGGGCGCCCAGGTCGGCGCCGACGACGGTCCCACCGCCGTTGCGATGTTTCCTGGCGGCTGCCCGGTCTGCGACGCGAGGGCGCGCTGAGCAGCACGCCCCAACGCCGCGGCCGTGCCGTAGCGGTCATCGGGATCCTTCGCCATGCCGCGGGCGACGACCGCATCGAAGGATGCTGGTACGCGTCGATTGACTTCACTGGGCCGGGGAGGCGGCTGGGCGATGTGCGCAGCGATGACGTGTTCCACGTTGTCGTTCGGAAATGGCCGGTCCCCGGTAAGGCTCTCGTAGAGCACGCACGTCAACGCGTAGATGTCGACTGCCGATGTGGCCGGCTGGTTGTTGAAGCGTTCCGGGGACATGTAGGCCATGGACCCTATTTGGGTGCCCGCCATGGTGAGTCGTGTGTCGGTTCGGGTCTGGGCGATTCCGAAGTCGACGAGGTACGCGAAGTCTGCAGGGGTCACGATGATGTTCGCCGGTTTGACGTCGCGGTGAATCAGCCCATTGGCGTGCGCTGCGTCAAGGGCGGCGCCGATCTGAGCGATGATGGCTACCGCCCGCTCCGGAGCGAGCGCACTGTCGGCGAGCAGATCGTCCAGCGTCTGGCCGGTGACGAGGCGCATGTCGATGAACAGGTTGCCGTCGACTTCACCCCAGTCATGAATCGGGATCACGTGCGGTTCCTGGAGAACCGCCGCGGAGTGAGACTCACGAAGAAACCTCGCGCGGAAGGTCTCGTCCTGCGAGAACTCATCGCGAAGGATCTTCAGCGCTACCGTTCGGTTCTTGCTCGTGTCGTAGAAGAAAGCGCCGCAGCCGGAGTTGAAACATTCCTTTACGCGGGAAAGATCGCCGCTATAGAGCAGAGTGGCAGCGGATTCACCGATCGGAACGAGCATTTAACCGGGCTCGCTGAGGTCAGGCTCAAATCGTCTCTCGAAGCCTCGCGCGGTCTTGAGGAGTCTCGTCGTGCCTGACTGCGTCCCAATCACTTGGTTAACGGCTAGCACGGCCGCCCGCGGAACCGATCGCATCCGCCCAATAGGTGACTGGGGCGATCATGATCTTGCTATAGGATGTGAAGCTGCAGCTTGTGTTCGTGTACGCCAGCATAGCCTCCTGATCGGATCCCAGTACGGCGGGTTGGAGTAGGGCATGGACGGCTCCAAGGTGTCCGCGGCCGATCAACAAGCGCTTGCTTGGCTTGCCAGTTGCAGTCGGCGCCGCGGCAATTTGGGCGAAGGCTACCGTTGCATTTCGACAGCGTCCCCGTCTTTCGACGTCGCACGACGGCAGCTTATGCGGT
>Ga0137415_10003019_pt1 | contig 16655 bp, 17 predicted proteins | sample CZODoug3_1_1_16f_FD_183082 | JGI IMG/M metagenome (GOLD analysis project Ga0137415, IMG submission 183082) | Vadose zone soil fungal communities from Angelo Coast Range Reserve, California, USA - CZODoug3_1_1_16fungal (Hybrid Assembly) | ecosystem: Environmental > Terrestrial > Soil > Vadose...
CCAATTGGGTGGCGGAGGCCGAGCACGGCGGCTTCTACCAGGCGCTGGCCGACGGCACCTACCGGGAATACGGACTCGACGTGACCATCGTGCCGGGCGGGCCGCTGATCAACAACCGGATTCTGCTGCCCGTCGGCCGGCTCGACTTCTTCATGAGCGCCAACACGCTGCAATCGTTCGACGCGGTCGAGCAGAATGTACCGACCGTGGCCGTCGCCGCGATATTCCAGAAGGACCCGCAGGTTCTTGTCGCCCATCCGGACATCGGCATCGACAAATTCGAGGATCTCAGAGGTCTCACCTTGTTCGTGTCCAAGGAGGGCATCGCGACCTATTTCCAGTGGCTCAAGACCGACTACAAATTCAACGAATCCCGGGTCAAGCCCTACACCTTCAATGCGCAGCCCTTCCTCGCCGACAAGCAGAGCGCCATGCAGGGCTATGTGACGTCGGAGCCCTACGCGATCGAGAAGCAGGGCCGCTTCAAGCCAAAAATATTCCTGCTGGCCGATTACGGCTTCAACACCTATTCGACCCTGATCGAGACCCGGCGCGACCTCGCCGAGAACAAGCCCGAGCTGGTGCAGCGTTTCGTCGACGCCTCGATCATCGGCTGGTACCACTATCTCTACGGCGACAATTCGCCCGGGAACACGCTCATCAAGAAGCACAACCCGGAAATGACCGACGAGCTGCTCGCCTATTCGGTCGCCACGATGAAGGAATACGGCATCGTCGACTCGGGCGACGCCACGACGCTCGGCATCGGCGCAATGACCGACGCCCGCATGGCGAGCTTTTTCGACAAGATGGTGCGCGCCGGCGTCGTCAAGCCGAGCGTCGATTTCCGCAAATCCTATTCGTTGCAATTCGTGAACAAGATGGTCGGGCTGGAGCTGCGGCCGAAGAATTGAGTTGGAGGATTTGCTCTCTTTTATAAGTGAAACGGGGATTCCGTCATGGCCGGGCATAGCCGTTCGAAGAACGGCGTCGCTTCGCTCGCCTATGTCCCGGCCATCCACGTCTTTGACGTGACTCGTGACTTAAGACGTGGATGCCCGGCACAAGAGTTTACACTCGGGCCGGCCGAAGGCCGGACCCGGGTGCCGGGCATGACGAGTCAGCGTTTATGAGTACCGGCTTCAATGCGTGGTCGGCGGCTCCTCGGGCGGAGCGATGAGGGCCTCCGAAAAAGGAAACTCCAACACCACCTCGCCCTGCTGGTCCGTCACCTCGAGCACGGCTTTCATCAGGTTCATCTGGTCGCCCTGGTCGCGCAGAATCTCGCGGATCATCGCCCTGGCCATCTCCCAGGCATGATCGGGATCGCGCAATTCGACGCCCTCCGGGTCGGGCACCCGGTCGTCGCCGATGAGGGTGTTGAAGAAGTAACGGGGCATGAACGTTCCTGTACGTCCAGGCTGCTAAGTGGCTGGACGAAAGTAAGGCTCGACCTTTCCCTTCAGCCGGATCGTCATCGGATTGCCGTTGCGATCCTTGGCGTTGCCGGCGGGCACGCGAATCCATCCTTCGCTGACGCAGTATTCCTCGACGTTATTTTTTTCGACGCCATTGAAACGTATGCCGACGCCGCGCGCGAGCAATGCGGCGTCATGGAAGGGGCTTTTCGGGTCGGAGGAAAGCCGGTCGGGCGGATCTTCGTTCATCGGGTGACCATCAGACAATCGACGCCTTCCCTGGTTTCGACGGCGTGAGGACAGGTATATTCCGCTTTGCCTGTCGCGGCGAATCGAAAGATCACATGCTGCCACCGTCTTCTTCGTCGCCCTCCCGATCCGCCGCAATGCCGCCGATCGTGGCGCTGCGTGGCGTGACGAAGACCTATTCCAACGGCACGCTGGCGCTCGCCGGCCTCGACCTCGAGGTCCGGCCGGGCGAGTTCCTGTCGCTGCTCGGGCCGTCCGGTTGCGGCAAATCGACCGCGCTGCGGCTGATCGCGGGGCTGGCCGAGCCCTCCGGCGGTACAATCGCATGGAGCGGCGCCGCCGCCGGGCCGCCGGCCCGGCACGACATCGGCTTCGTGTTCCAGGAGCCTACCCTGATGCCGTGGGCGACGGTCGCCGGCAATGTCGCGTTGCCGCTGCGCTTGCGCGGCACGGCTGCGTCCGAGGCGGCGCCGCGCATCGCCGCGGCGCTCGAGCGCGTCGGACTGGCGCCGTTCCGCAACGCCTATCCGCGCGAGCTTTCCGGCGGCATGAAGATGCGCGTCTCGATCGCGCGCGCCCTGGTCACCGACGCAAGGCTTCTGCTCATGGACGAGCCCTTCGCGGCGCTCGACGAGATCACCCGCTTCAAGCTCAACGACGATCTCATCGCGCTCTCCGGCGCGCTCGCCAAGACCGTGGTCTTCGTCACCCATTCGGTGTTCGAATCGGTTTATCTGTCGCGCCGCATCGTGGTGATGACGCCGCGGCCGGGCCGCGTGTTTACCGAGCTCGCGATCGACGCCCCCTATCCGCGCGGCGAAAGCTTTCGCACCTCCGCCGAATATGCCGGCTATTGCCGGATCGCCTCGCAGGCGCTCACCCGCGCCATGGCGGCGGCCGCATGAGCATCCCCGACAGCGCATCGACGCGCGAGCGCTGGCTGCAGGCCGGGCTGCCGATCGTGACGCTCGCGCTCGGCATCTGGCTCTGGCACGAGGTGGTGCTGCTCTACGCGATCCCGCCCTATGTGCTGCCCGGCCCCGGCGTGGTCGCCAGCACGCTCGTATCGGATTGGGGCCTCCTGTCCGACTCGCTGCTCGCCACCCTGGTCACGACACTCGAGGGGCTCCTCCTCGCGGTCGCCGGCGGCATCGGGCTCGCGGTGCTGTTCAACGTCTCGCGGCTGATCGAATATTCGTTCTATCCCTATGCGGTGATCCTGCAGGTGACGCCGGTGGTCGCGATCGCGCCGCTGCTGCTCATCTGGCTGCCGCAACAGGCCGCGGTGCTCGCCTGCGCCTGGATCGTCGCCTTCTTCCCGGTGCTCGCCAACACCACGCTCGGTCTCAACTCGGTCGACCACAACCTCGCCGATCTGTATCGGCTCTACGGCGCCTCGCGCAGCCAGATGCTGTTTCGTCTCAAGCTGCCGGCGGCCCTCCCCTACATCCTGGGCGGGGTTCGGATCGCCGGCGGGCTCTCGCTGATCGGCGCGGTGGTGGCCGAGATCGCGGCCGGCTCCGCCGGCGCCGGGTCCGGCCTTGCCTACCGCATCGCCGAGTCGGGCTACCGGCTCAACATCCCGCGCATGTTCGCGGCGTTGATCCTGCTCTCCATCACCGGCATCGTGATCTTCTTCGCGCTGTCCGGCCTGTCGCATCTGCTGCTGCGGCGCTGGCACGAGAGCGCGGTGCGGCGCGAGAGCTGAGCAACAACGCCGCCGCCACGCCGGCCCTTCGATCGCATGGACCGCAGCGCCGAAATTGGATACTTTCCGCCCAGGGTCGAAAACGCGTCCGAGACCATCAAGAAATTCCAGGGAGACGGCCATGCGCCTACGACAGATTTCGCTCGTCGCAAGCGTGTTCGGTGGAGCACTCCTGCAAGCCGGCCTCCCGGGCGCTTCCGCTCACGCCCAGAGCGCCGCCTTGTCCGGGCAGGTGACGTCGAGCGACGAAGGCCCGATGGAGGGCGTGCTGGTGAGCGCCCGCCGGGACGGATCGAGCATCACCACCACGGTGGTCAGCGACGACAAGGGACGTTACGCCTTCCCGGCCGCCAGGATGGAGCCCGGCCGTTACACCATCGCGATCCGGGCGATCGGCTACAAGCTGGACGGACCGAAAAGCGTCGACCTGCAGGCTGGCGCCACGGCCGACCTCAAGCTCAGCAAGACCAAGAACTTGGCCGCCCAGCTCTCCAACGGCGAGTGGCTCGGCAGCCTGCCGGGCGCCGACAAGCAGAAGGCATTCCTCACCCAGTGCGTGGGCTGCCACACGCTGCAGCGCGTCGTGAGCTCGACCCATGATGCGGCGGAGTTCGAGCAGCTTTTTCCGCGCATGGCGCGCTATTCGCCCGGCTCGACGCCGCAGCATCCGCAGCCGCTGCTGCCGGGTCCGCGCGGCGAGCGCCCGGCGGTCACCGGCGCCGCCGCCAAGGCGGCCGCCGAATTCCTCGCCGGCGTCAACATGAGCAATGCGGAGACCTGGGAATTCCCGCTCAAGACCCTGCCGCGCCCGAAGGGCCGCGCCACCAGGGTGATCGTCACCGAATACGATCTGCCGCGCAAAGACGCCCAGCCGCATGACGTGGTGGTGGCTCCGGACGGACAGGTCTGGTACTCCGATTTCGGCGCCCAGTTCGTCGGCGAGCTCGACCCCAAGAGCGGCAAGGTCACCGACTATCCGCTTCCCGTGCTCAAGGCCGAGCAGCCGAAGGGCTCGCTCGATCTCGAGTTCGATCCCGACGGCAATCTGTGGGTCGCGATGATGTACCAGGCGGGCATCACCCGCTTCGATCGCACGACCAAGACCGCACAAGGCTTCGCCTTCCCCAAGGAATGGCAGTCGGCCTCGACCCAGGCCTCGATGGTGTCGCCCTCGCATATGAATGTCGACGGCAAGGTCTGGAGCAACAACCAGGAGGACCATTCCCATTATCGCCTCGAGGTCGCCACCGGGCGGTGGGAGAACATGGGTGAGGCCAAGGACCCCACCGGCAAGAAGATCAGCGCCTATGGCATGCCGACGGACCAGCAGAACAACGTCTATCTGTTGGAATTCGGCGGCACCAGCATCGGCCAGCGCAACGCCAGGACCAACGAGGTCGCGATCTGGCCGACGCCGATCGCGGGTTCGCGGCCGCGCCGCGGCCGCATCGACGAGCAGAACCGGCTGTGGTTCGCCGAATACGGAGGCAACGGCATCGCCATGTTCGATCCGACGACCCAGAAAATCAGGGAATGGCAACTGCCGACCGCCTGGAGCGCGCCCTATGACGTCGCGCCGGCCCGCAACGGCGAGGTGTGGACCGCCTCCATGATGAACGATCAGGTGGCGCGGCTCGACCCCAAGACCGACCAGATCGTGGAATATCTGCTGCCGCGCCCGACCAACGTGCGGCGCGTCTTCGTCGATTCCTCCGCCGATCGACCGGTGCTGTGGATCGGCAGCAACCACGGCGCGTCGATCGTCAAGGTGGAGCCGCTGGATTAGGACACATGTAGCCCGCATGGAGCGAAGCGAAATGCGGGGCGACCCGGCGCGCCCTGCGGGGTCCGACCCGGATTTCGCTGAGCCTGTCCTTGGGCTTGCCGAAGGCAAGACCCGAGGGCTCCATCCGGGCTACAGCTCGCAAACGCGCCTGCCAGACCCAGCCCGGGCCCGCCGCGCGCGCCTCACCGGCATCGCCCTGATGTGCGGCGCGGTCGGCTGCTTTGCGTTTCTCGACGCCAGCGCGAAATATCTCGGCCGCCACATGGACGTGCTCGAAGTCGTGTGGGCGCGCTACACTTTCGGCTTTCTTCTCGCCTTGGCCTGGTCCAACCCGCTGACCCAGCCCGGCATGCTGCGCAGCGCGCGGCCCGCCCTGCAGATCGGCCGCTCGGCCCTTCTGCTGGGCTCGACCACGCTGAATTTTTTCGCGCTCAAATATCTCCAGCTCGACCAGGCGCTCGCGATCACCTTTTCGACGCCGTTTCTGGTCGCCGCGCTGTCCGGCCCGGTGCTCGGCGAGTGGGTCGGGCCCAGGCGCTGGGCCGCGATCGCTGTCGGCTTCCTCGGCGTGCTGGTCGTGACGCGGCCCGGCCTCGGCGCGATCCACCCGGCCGCGTTGCTCTCGGCCGCGGGCGCGCTGTGCTACGCGGTCTATGCGCTCATGACCCGCATCCTGGCGCGCAGCGATTCGAATCAGACCACCCTGTTCTATTCCAACCTGGTCGGCGCCGTCGTCATGCTGCCGATTGCCGTCGCGGTCTGGACCACGCCGGATAGCCTGCTTATCGGCGCCTTGATGGTGGCGGCCGGCGCGCTCGCCAGCATCGGCCACTACCTGCTGATCGTCGCTCATCGGCTGGCGCCGGCGTCGGTCTTGTCTCCGTTCATGTACAGCCAGCTCGCCTGGACGGTCACGCTCGGCTACGTGATCTTCGCCGACATACCCAACCCCTGGACGCTCGCCGGCGCCGGCATCGTGGTCGCGTCGGGCCTCTATCTGCTGCATCGCGAGCGGGTGAGAGGCCCGGTCGGGGTCGACGGGGACTGACGAAGCCGATGAGACGCTAGGGGAGCCTGAGCAGAACCGGGATGACCCCGGTTTGCTGGAAATGCTCGAAGGTTTCGGCCAGCGGAACGGAGGCCAGGAAAACACAGGCATCGAGGAATGTCGTCACCACCGCGCGCGGCGGCACCTCGACGAACTCGACATTCTTCCAACCGGACATGCGCGGCAGAAAACGCGGCACCCGCGCCGCATAGTCGCGAAAAACGTCGCCATGCGAGGCGAGCATCAACCGCTCTTCCTGCACCACCACCAGCACATGGACGATGGCCGCAAAGATGCCGGCCACGACGGCGACCGAGACGGCGCCGAGCTGGGCACCGATCCCGATCGCGCCGATGATTGAGAAAACGTAGAGCGGATTGCGGCTGACCGAGTAGGGACCCGCCATCACCAACCGGCTGGTCTTGCGACCGCCGATATAGAGCGAACACCAGGTGCGCCCGAGGATGCAGACGACGATCAGGGCGCGGCCGGCCCACTCGATCACGGTCTCGACGTCGGCGGACCAGCGCGGGGCGCCGAAGATGAAGAGCGCGCCGATGCTTGCGACCGCCAGCAGCAACACGATTTTGCGGATCTTCTGCACCGAAGCTATGGCATCGGGGTCGATGGAGGTCTTGTCGATGCTCGTCATCTTCATGCCGTGGCGGGTCATGCCCGACGGCCGCCAACAGGTCAAGCCGCAGGCCCCGCGCCGCAATCATATCGGAAATCGCGGCACAATGTCCGAAATCGGGCCGAAATTGGATGGTGCGGCCGCATTTGCGGCTTGCTATCGTGCGTGCCGTCGGCCGCGAAAAGCGGCTGATAAAACAACGATATCGCCAGCCCACCCCCGGTTGACAAACGGCTCCGGCCACGCCTGATACGGCGCGCATGAAATCGCGAAATAGAGTATGACGTCCCACCCTCGAGGCTCACCTTAGCGGGATCGACTGATGGCAAGAAAACCGGTCCGCGCGCCCGAACTCTCGGCGCGCGCGAAACTCAATGACGATATCGGCGAGGAGTTGCGGCTGCGTCTGTATCGCATGCAGGTCGAGTTGCGCGAGGCGGAGCAGCGCGCCTTCGACCTGTTCCTGCAGAATCTGGTGAAGGGCACGAGCCACCTCTCCCTGGGTCAGGAGGCGATCGCCGCGGGCTTCGCCGCCGCCATGAAGCCGGGCGACCTGAGCTTCTGCACCTATCGCGGGCACGCCCATACGCTCGCACGCGGCGTCCCGGTCGAGAAGGTGTTGGGCGAGCTGATGCAGCGCGACAACGGCCTGATGCGCGGCAAAGGCGGCTCGATGCATCTGACCTCGGTCGAGCATGGCGTGATGGGCTCCTATGCGATCATCGGGGCGCACCTGCCGATCGCCTGCGGGGCGGCATTGCGTGCGCAGTACCGGGGCGACGACGACGTGTCGGTGTGCTTCTTCGGCGACGGCACCACCAATATCGGCGCCTTCCACGAAGCGTTGAATTTCGCGGCGGTCTGGAAGCTGCCCGTCATCTTCGTGTGCGAGAACAACCTGTATATGGAATATACCCCGATCGGCGAGGTCACGGCCGTCGAGCATCCGGCGGCCGACCGCGCGTCGGCCTATGGACTCGAGCGCATCGTCATCGACGGCAACGACGCCGACGTGGTCTACCGCACCGCCAGCGCGGCCTATGCGCGGGCGCGCGCCGGCAAGGGACCATCGCTCATCGAGTGCATGACCTACCGTCATAGCGGCCATTCGCGCGCCGATCCGGCCAAATACCGCCCCGAGGGCGAGCTCGAGAAATGGAAGGAGCGCGATCCGATCAAGATCTATCGCGCCCGGCTCAAGCAGTTCGGGATCGGCGACGACGTGGTCGCCAAGATCGACGCGCAGGTGATGCAGATGATCGACGCCGCCACCGAGGCCTGCAAGGCGGCGCCGCCGCCCCCGGTCGACATATTGTTCACCGACGTCTACGCCGATGGAGGCTGGGCATGGCGGAACTGACCTATCGCGACGCCGTCGCGCGCGGCATCGCCCAGGAGATGGCGCGCGACCCGGACGTCATCTTCTTCGGCGAGGACGTCGCCAAGGCGGGCGGCGTCTTCAAGGCCACGGTCGGGCTCTACGAGCAGTTCGGGCCCAGGCGCGTGCGCGACACGCCGATCTCCGAGCAGGCGATCCTCGGCGCCGCCATGGGGGCGGCGATGACCGGCCTCAAGCCGATCGCCGAGATCATGTTCTCGGATTTCTTCGCGGTGTGCTTCGACTATATCGCGAATGAATTCCCCAAGAGCCGCTACATGTCGAACGGCCAGGTCAAGTGCCCGCTGGTGGTGCGCACCGGCAACGGCGCCGGCAGCCGTTTCGGCGCCCAGCATTCGCAGAGCGTCGAGAACTGGGCCATGATGATCCCCGGCCTCAAGGTGGTGGCGCCGTCGACCCCGCGCGACGTGGTCGGCCTGATGGCGGCGGCGGTGCGCGATCCCGATCCGGTGATCTTCTTCGAGCACAAGTCGCTTTACGCCACCAAGGGCGAAGTGCCGGACGGCGAGATCGTCGACACGCTCGGCAGCGCCAGGATCGTGCGGCCCGGCAAACACGCCACCATCCTGGCGCTCGCCCTGATGGTGCCGCGCGCGCTCGCGGCCGCCGAGCGGCTCCAGGCGGAGCACGGGCTCGACTGCGAGGTGATCGACCTGCGCTCCCTCGTTCCGCTCGACACCCAGGCCATCCTGGGGTCGGTCGGGCGCACCCACCGCTTGTTCACGGTGGAAGAGAACCCGCGCTTGTGCGGCTGGGGGGCGGAGATCGTCTCGATCGTCGCCGACGAAGCCTTCTACGACCTCGACGGGCCGCCGGTGCGGATCACGACGCCGCATATGCCGCTGCCCGCCGCGGACATTTTCGAAGACATGGTGTTGCCGACCGTCGACCGGATCGTCGAGACGGTGCGGCGCTCGCTCTCAGCGTAGCGCATGATCCCGAAAAGTTTACAGACTTTTCGGACAAGATCATGCGCCCAAGACAAGAAGCCCGATAGGTGTCCCATGTATGAAAACCTTCTCGCGAATGTCCCGACCGACCTGTGGATCGGCGGCAAATGGCGCAAGGCGTCGGACGGCGCCCGCTTCGACGTGATCGATCCGGCAACCGAGAACAAGATCACCTCGGTCGCGAGCGCGAGCGTCGAGGACGCCAAGGCGGCGGTCGATGCCGCGTCGGAGGCCTTCGCGGGCTGGGCGGAGCGCAAGCCGCGCGAGCGCGGCGAGATCCTGCGCAAGGCCTATGAGGTGATCATGGCGCAGAGCGAGCGGCTCGCGAAGCTGATCACGCTCGAGAACGGCAAGGCGCTGTCGGACTCGCGCGGCGAGGTCGCCTATGCGGCCGAGTTCTTCCGCTGGTATGCCGAGGAAGCCGTGCGCAACATCGGCAACGTCTCGCGCGCGCCCTCCTCCGGGGCCCGCATTTTCGTGCAGCACAAGCCGGCGGGCGTCGCCGTGCTGGTGACGCCGTGGAATTTTCCCGCCGCGATGGCGACCCGCAAGATCGGCCCTGCGCTCGCGGCCGGCTGTCCGGTGGTGCTCAAGCCCGCCTCCGAGACGCCGCTCACCATGCTGGCGCTGATGCCGCTGCTCGAAGAGGCCGGCGTGCCGGCCGGCGTCGTCAACGTCATCCCGTCGCGCCGCTCGGGCGCCGTGGTGAGCACCATGCTGCATGACCCGCGCGTGCGCGTGGTGTCGTTCACCGGCTCGACCGAGGTCGGCCGCAAGCTGCTGCACGAAGCGGCCGACAACGTGGTCAAGCCCGCCATGGAGCTCGGCGGCAACGCGCCCTTCATCGTGTTCGAGGACGCCGACATCGACGCCGCGATCGACGGCGCCATGATCGCGAAAATGCGCAACATGGGCGAGGCCTGCACGGCGGCCAACCGCTTCTATGTGCACGAGCGGGTGCATGACGAGTTCACGAAGAAGCTGACCGCCAAGATGGCGGCGCTCAAGATGGGCAACGGGCTCGACGACGGCGTCGCGCTCGGGCCGCTGGTCAACGCCGAAGGACGCGACAAGGTCAAGGAGCTGGTCGCGGACGCGGTCAAGAAGGGCGCCAAGGTGCTCACCGGCGGCGCCGCGCCCGAGGGCAAGGGTTATTTCTATCCGGCGACCGTGCTCGACAACGTGCCGGACGGCGCGAGCCTGCTGAGCGAAGAAATCTTCGGCCCCGTGGCCGCGATCCAGACCTTCCGGTCCGAGGACGAGGCGGTCAAGCGCGCCAACGACACCGAATACGGCCTCGTCGCCTACCTCTATACCAAGGACCTCAGCCGCGGCATCCGGGTGTCGGAAAAGCTGGACTTCGGCATGATCGGGCTCAACCGCGGGCTGGTGTCCGATCCGGCCGCGCCCTTCGGCGGCACCAAGCAGAGCGGCCTCGGCCGCGAGGGCGCCCATGAGGGACTGATGGAGTTCCTCGAGACCCAATATGTCTCGATGACCTGGTGAGCGCGCCACGCGATGACACGTCAGGCAATCCGAACGCATGGGGTCGGCGCGCGCAACGTGGCGCTGCTCGCGCTCGCCGTCCTGATGCTGGGAGCCGGTGACGCCAGGAGCCAAGCCATGCAAAGCGATGTCGCCAAACGGTTCGTGGGCGTGTGGCGCTATGTCGGAACGCAGATCGACGGCAAGCCGCGGCCGAACCGCGGCGCCAACCCGAAGGGATTCATCTTCTATACCGAGAGCGGCGCCATGGCGGCGCAGATCGCGCCCGACCGCGACAACAAGATGGCGGGCCACGAGCCCACCCCCGACGAGGCCAAGGCGGCGCTCGCCGACTACGTTTCCTATTTCGGCACCTATACGGTCGACGCGCGCGCCGGCACCGTCACGCATCACCGGCAGGCCAGCGTGCAGCCCGGCCCGCTCACCGACTATGTGCGGAGCTACGAGTTTACGGGCGACCGGCTGATCCTGCGGCCGGTCGGCACCACGCAGGAGGTGGTGTGGGAGCGGATAAAGTGAACAACTCGTCATTGCGAGCGAACAACGCGTCATTGCGAGCGAAGCGAAGCAATCTCCGCCACGCATGCGAGCGCTGTCGAGATTGCTTCGTCGCCCTGCGGGCTCCTCGCAATGACGGCGATTTTCGGAGCACGATGCCGAGGTGTACATGGACGTCCTGATGCCGCAGCTCGGCGAGACCGTCGCCGAAGGCAAGATCACCAAATGGTTCAAGGCGGCCGGCGACAAGGTCGTGCCCGGCGACAACCTGTTCGAGATCGAGACCGACAAGGTCTCGATGGAGGTGCCGGCGACCGAGCCAGGCGTGCTGACGGAAGTGCGCGTCGCGGCCGGCGAGATCGCGCCGGTCGGCGCCGTGGTGGCGGTGATTTCCGCCAGCGGCGCCGCCGTGAAACCGACGCCCGCAAAACCCGCGACCCCTCCTCCGGTCGCAACGCCGCTGGCGCGCGCGCCCGCAACAGCGCCGGCCGCGCCGACTGCCCAGGCCGCATCTGCTCCGACGCCGCACCGTCCGGTCGCGCTCGATCCGTTCCACGAAGTCCGGACCCCGGAGCGCAACTACGGCCCCGCGAAGCTCGCCAGCGGCGTGACCGTGAGCCCGCTCGCCCGCCGGCTGGCGGCGGAAGCCGGCATCGATCTTTCGCGCATCACGGCATCCGGCCCGCATGGCCGCATCCTGGCGAAGGACGTCACGGGCGCGAGCGCTGCCAGTGCCGGCGCGCGGGTGACCGCGACGGGCGCCTCGGCCGACAAGGTGAAGGCGCTCTACGAGCCCGGCTCCTACGAGGAGGTGCCGCTCGACGCCATGCGGCGGACGATCGCGGCGCGGCTGATCGAGGCCAAGCAGACCATTCCGCATTTCTATCTCACCGCCGACGTCACCATCGAGCGCCTGAACGAGGTACGCCAGGAAGCCAACACCGCGGCCGCCAAGGACGCGGACGGCAATCCGGCGTTCCGGCTCTCGCTCAACGATTTCGTCATCAAGGCCTGGGCGCTCGCGCTCCAGCGCGTCCCGGCCGCCAATGCGGTGTGGGCGGAAGACCGCATCCTGCGTTTCCGCCATTCCGACATCGGGATCGCGGTGGCGATCGAGGGCGGCCTGCTGACGCCGCTGATCCGCCAGGCCGACACCAAGGGGCTGATCGAGATCTCGACCGAGATGAAGGCGCTGGCGGAGCGCGCGCGCGCCCGCAAGCTCAAGCCGACCGAATATCAGGGCGGCGCGAGCGCGATCTCCAACCTCGGCATGTATGGCATCCGCGAATTCTCGGCGATCATCAACCCGCCGCAGTCCACCATCCTGGCGGTCGGCGCCGGCGAGCGCCGGCCGGTCGAGACCGCGGACGGCGTGCGCTTCGTCACCAAAATGTCGGTGACGCTGTCATGCGATCACCGGGTGGTCGACGGCGCCCTCGGCGCCGAGCTCGTCGACGCCTTCCGGCACTTCATCGAGCACCCGGTCGGGCTGATGATCTGATCGGCGCTTGCGCCGTCGGCCTCACGCCGACGGCTGGGTGCTGCCGATGTCGAACATCCGGCGGCTGAGCGCGATGTTGAACGCATAGCCCCCGAACAGGTCGGTTGCCGTCACCAGAATCAGCATGATGGCGGTTTCCCAGCGCTGCGGCGTGCCGAGAAGATTCGTTTTGCCGAACACGACGACCAGCACGACCGCGAGCGGCACCAGGGACGCCATGCCGTCCAGCACGCCGATAAAGCGCGTTCTCGCGGTCGGCAACGCGAAGGGAATCGAGATGAGCTGGAACGACAGATAGGCCCAGGTGAGCCAGGCCACGTTGAATCCCAGCCGTTCCGGCGTGAACAGGCCGAGTGTTCCGTCGAGCGGGCCCAACGCCCGCTCGCCGGCGAAGCCGAAGAAATAGACCTCCCAGAGCGCGAGCAGCAGCGCAAAGGTGATGCTCAGTCCGCTCACCGACATGTGGCCCGTGCGCATCATCGTCTCCCTTGTGGCCCGCCACGCTCTGGCGAGCCGTAGCGTATTGCGCGGGCCGGCGGTTCGTCTACACCCTCACGCTGCGCCATGGGAACCGCGCGGCATTGCGCGGCGAATAGGGCGCGGGCGGATTGAAACCAGAAGGCCGGCCGCCCTATAAGGTGGCGGCGCGGCGAAGCCCGGCGCCCGTTACCGCAAGGAGATTTCTGAATGGCGAGCCAGAAGCCCGACATCCTGTTGCTCGGGGCGCCCAAGCCGGTCATCGCGAACGGGCTCGCGGCGACCTTCAACGTGCACAAACTGGCGGAGGCGAAGGACCGCGACGCCTTCCTGGCGGGGCTCGCCGAGAAGGTGAGCGGCTTTGCGGTGACCTTCAGCAACATCGCGATCGACGGCGCCCTGATGTCGCGCTTTCCGCGCCTGGAGATCGTCGCGAGCTTCGGCGTCGGCTACGACCATGTCGACGTCAAATGGGCGGCCCAGCACGGCATCGTGGCGACCAACACGCCCGACGTCCTCAACGAGGAGGTCGCCGATACGGCGCTCGGGCTGCTGCTCTCCACCGTGCGCGAGTTTCCGCAGGCCGAGCGCTATGTGCGGGCCGGCAAATGGGCCGCCAAGGGTTATCCGCTCACCAAGGCGACGCTGCGCGACCGCACCGTCGGCATCGTCGGCATGGGCCGGATCGGCAAGGCGATCGCGCGCCGGCTGGAGGCCTTCGGGGTGCCGATCGTCTATCACAGCCGTCACGCCCAGCCCGGCGTCGCCTACCGCCACTATCCCCGGCTGGTCGACATGGCGCGCGACGTCGACACCCTGATGGTGATCGTGCCGGGCGGCGCGGCGACGCAGAACATGATCAACGCCGAGGTGCTCGACGCGCTCGGCCCCAAGGGCATCCTGATCAACATGGCGCGCGGCTCGGTGGTCGACGAGCCGGCGCTGATCCGGGCCCTGAAGGAGAAGAAGATCTATTCGGCCGGCCTCGACGTCTATGTGACGGAGCCGGAGGTGCCGAAGGAGCTGTTGGAGATGGACAACATCGTGCTGTTCCCCCATCTCGGCTCGGCGTCGGAATGGACGCGCACCAAGATGGACCAGCTCGTGGTCGACAATCTCGCCTCCTGGGCCGCCGGCAAGGGACCGCTGACGCCGGTGCCCGAAACGCCGTGGCCACCGAAAAGGCGGAGTTGACGACCTTGATGGGTTTGCGCCGGAGGGTCCCATGATGCGCGACGTCCTGTTTGGTTTCGCCATTGCGAGCCTCGTGGTTGTGGGCGCCCGGGCGCAGGCGCCGGTGAGCGAGCAGGCCAAGGCGATGGCCGGCGGCAGCTGGGAATTCTCCAATGCGGACCGCGACAAGCGCTGCATGATCGCCTTCAAGACCGCGCCGGCGGCGGCCGGCATGAAGCTCGACTTCGACAAGGCCTGCGCCGAGGCCTTTCCCTTCATCAAGGACATCGCGGGCTGGAGCATCGCGGAGAACGATTTCCTCCGGTTGCTCGACGCCAAGGGAAAATCGCTGCTCGACTTCAGCGAGGTCGAGACCGGCATGTACGAGGCGCCGCGTCCGGGCGAAGGCATTTTGTTCATCCAGGCGGCGGCCGCGCTCGGCCCGCCCCCCAAGGAGGCCGAGCAGATGATCGGCGACTGGGGCGTGGTGCGCCGCGCCGGCAACCCGATCTGCACGCTGACGCTCGCCAACACCGCTGCGGGTCCCGATCTCGCGCTCAAGCTCAAGCCCGGCTGCGACGCCTTCGTGACCCGCTTCGCGCCCACGGCCTGGCAGATGGACCGCGGCGAGCTCCTGCTCAAGAACGCGCGCGGCCAGACCTGGCGCTTCGAGGAGAGCGACGCCGCGACCTGGAGCCGCGTGCCGGAAACCGCCGAGCCGCTGCTGCTGGTGCGGCCGTAAGTCGGCGCGCAGGCGGCGCGTGCGTCAGCGCCCGCGGCCCGCCAGGAATGCGCCGATCGCCAAGGCCTGCACGAGCGCGGCGGCGGCAAAGAACGGCAGCGCCGCGCCCGCGTTCGCGGCGGGAGCGAATTCCCGGATCAGGCCGAAAGCCGCGGGCGCGAACGCATAGGCGGCCTGGGCGATGGCCAGGATCAGCGACACGACGCGCGGGACATCGTCCTTGACGAATTCCATCTGGGCGATGAGCGGCGGCAACGACGTGGCGTTGCCGATGCCGACGCCGAACAGCAGCACGCCTAGAAGCAACAGCGGCACACTCGTCCCGCCCGCCGCCATGAAGGCGACCGAGCCGGCGATCTGCACCGCATAGCTCGCGCACGCGACCAGCCGCCGGTCTGCATCGACCGGCATCAGCCAGCCGACCAGCGAGCGGCCCGCGATCGCGGCGGCGGTCGCCGCGCCCATCGCGAGGCCGGCCTGCTGCGCCCCCAGCGCCGGCACCAGCAGCGAGAAAAGATGCGCGATCAGGCCGATCTGGGCGAACAGTCCGAGCGCCATGCCGACCGCCAGCGTCAGGAACCCGACATCGCGCCACAGCGCCGCGCGCGGCAGCGGCTTGGCGCGCGATGGCGCGAGCGGGACCGCCGGCGCGTCAGGCGCGTCACCATCGGGCGTCTGTCCGATCTGTTGCGGCGTCCGCGAGAACAACAGCCCGGACAGAATCCAGACCGTGAACGCCACCGCGAGACCGACGGCGCCTGCCGCGACCGGGAATCCGAGCAGCGCGATGGCGGCGACCCAGAGCGGCGAGAACAACACGCCGCCGATGCTCGCGCCGTTGTAGGCCATGGCGAGCGCGGCGGGCCGGTCGCGCATGAACCAGGGCGACACGATGGCGTTGATGGCGGCCGCCCCCGTGGCGGCCCATCCGGCGCCGCTGAAGACCGTTGCGACGAAGAGTTGCCAGGGCGACGCCGCGGCCGCCCAGCCGAGAACGCCGATCGCCAGGGACAGCGCGCCCGCCCTGGTGACGGCCGGAATGCCGAAGCGTCGATACAGCGCCGGCAGGTTCGCCACCATGGCGGCGCCGATCAGGAAATGCACGGTCACGGCCACCGAAACGAGCGCCAGCGGCCAACCCCGCGTCGCGCGCACCGCCTCGAGAAAAATCGGCGGGCCATAGAAGCCCATGCCCCAGCCGAAGACGGCCAGCACGAAGGCGGCGCTCACCACCCGCCATCCGTAGAATCTGGTTCGCCGCAGAGGAGCCATGGCGTCACACTGACCGGAAGCGTCCGGAAAATGCTACGGTGGCGACCGGAGCATCGGGATCGCGATCGCGCTATCGTTCGGTCGAACCCACGAAGGATGACGGCCATGGCCAGCAATGCGGTGTTCGCCGAAATCGCGGCGCTTGCCGGCGACCCGGCGCGCGCCGGCATGCTGCACGCGCTGATGGACGGCCGCGCGCTCTCGGCGTCGGAGCTGGCGCGCGTCGCCGGCGTCGCGCCGCAGACCGCCACCGGCCGCCTCGCTCGCATGACGGCCGCCGGGCTGCTGCGCGTC
>Ga0137415_10003020_pt1 | contig 16655 bp, 9 predicted proteins | sample CZODoug3_1_1_16f_FD_183082 | JGI IMG/M metagenome (GOLD analysis project Ga0137415, IMG submission 183082) | Vadose zone soil fungal communities from Angelo Coast Range Reserve, California, USA - CZODoug3_1_1_16fungal (Hybrid Assembly) | ecosystem: Environmental > Terrestrial > Soil > Vadose...
AAGAATGAGCGAATCATGACCGGACGCCGGGAATTCCTGGCTGGCCTCGCCGGTTTGACAGCGGCCCTGGCGAGCCGATCGGTGTCGGTCGCGTCCGCCGGGAGCGTCGGTGAGCCGCAGATTGATCGCTCCGCTGCAGCGGCGCCGATGTTCATGTACGTCGGCAGCTTTACGGGCAAAGATCGCGGTCACGGCGAGGGACTCAGCGTTTACCAGCGGAACCGCGAGTCGGACGCGTGGACGCTGGCTCAGCTCTTGAAGGACCTCGCGGATCCGTCGTTTCTCATCATCGATCGTCCGGGGCGGCATCTGTACTCAGCGCATGGTGACGGCACGCAGGTGACCGCGTATCAGATCGACCAGACGACCGGCCGACTGACCGTTCTCAATCGGCAGCCGACGGGCGGCGGGAACGGCGTGCACCTGGCCATCGATGCGACCGGCCGTTTTCTTGTGGTCGCGAACTACGCAACCGGCACCCTGGCCGTGCTGCCGATTGACGCGGATGGGTCGCTCGCCCCGCCGAGCGACCTCGCCACGCTGAAGGGCACCCCCGGCCCGCACCGGACGCAGCAGGAGAGCTCGCACCCGCACCACTGTCCCTTCGACCCGAGCGGCCGGTTCATCGCCGTGCCCGACAAAGGCCTCGACAAGGTGTTCGTCTACCGGCTCGACACTGCTCGCGGGAAGCTCGTGCCGGCCGATCCTCCAGGCGTCAGCGCGCGCGCCGGTGCGGCGCCGCGTCATCTGGCCTTCCATCCGCGCCAGCCCTACGCGTACGTGATCAACGAGCTGGACTCGACGATCACGACATACCATTTCAATCCAGACAACGGCTCGCTCGAGCCGCGGCAGATCGTTCCGACGCCGCCCCCGAGTTACACCGGCAACAACACCGGCGCCGAGATTGCGGTCGCCGCGTCCGGCCGGTTCGTCTACGGATCGAATCGCGGCCACGACAGCATCGCGATCTTCGCGATCGATCAGGCCGGCGGCACGCTGACGCCGGTCGGCTGGGAATCGACGCAAGGCAGGACGCCGCGCTTCTTCTGTCTCGATCCGTCAGGGACGCATCTCTACGCGGCGAATCAGAGCACCGATACGGTCGTCATCTTTCGGGTCAACCAGGCGACCGGGGCGCTCGCCGCGACCAATCAGATCGTGAAGGTGGCAACGCCGACGACCATCGTCTTCCGATAAGCGGTTTGACCACTTTTCAAAGCCCTTTACTTTACCGGTAAAGGGTGGTATCCCAGCCGCGTTTCGCATACGCCCATTCCGATCTCAGGAGCTAGGGAGTGCCATGATCCGACGAATTCTCGCAACACTGTTCCTTGCGCTGCTCGTCGCAAGCCCTGCGCTTGCACAAACCGGCCAAATCAACGGCGTGATTGCCGACAACACGGGCGGCGTCGTCCCCGGCGCCACCGTGAAGGCGGTTGAAGTGGCGACCGGATTGTCGAGAGACACCGTCACTGGCGTCGATGGCCGCTATACCTTCACCGCGCTCCGGCCGACCACCTACGACATCACCGCAGAGCTGACCGGGTTCCGGACGTCTCAGCGCAAAGGCGTGCTGCTGCAGGCGAACGAGAACCTCACGGTGAATTTCGCGATTGAGCTCGGCACCCTCGCGGAAACGGTCACGGTGTCGGGCGAATCGCCCACCGTGGACGTTACATCAGCGACCATCAGCGAAGTCGTCGATTCGAAGCGCATCGTCGAACTGCCGCTGAACGGCCGCGATGCCGCGAAGCTGAGCACGCTGGTGGCGGGCATGGTGCTCCAGCAGGTCGATCAGGAATCAGGAAAAACGATTCCGGGCGCGCTGCGGCTCTCGACCAACGGGACCGAGTCGCGACAAGTGTCGTTCCGGTTGGATGGCACCAGCCACACCGATCCGTACTTTCAGCAGAATCAGCCGTTCCCATTTCCCGATGCGCTCCAGGAGTTCAGCATTCAGACCAGCAACTACAGCGCCGCGCAGGGCAACAGCGCTGGCGCCGTGGTCAATGCGGTGACCCGCTCGGGCACCAACGAGGTCCACGGCGGCACCTTCGGCTACCTGCGCGACAACACATTCAACGCGCGGAACTTCTTCTCGGCCGACAAGGACTTCCTCAAGCGCAAGCAGTTCGGCGGCTTCGCCGGCGGTCCGATTCAGCACAACAAGACGTTCTTCTTCGTCGGCTGGCAGGGCACGGACCTCCAGAACGTGGGGACGACGAAGACGGCCACCGTGCCGACGGCCGAGCAGCGCGCCGGCAACTTCGGAAGCGTCACCGTCAGGGACCCGCTGACCGGCCAGCCGTTCCCCAACAACCAGATTCCGGTGTCGCGCTTCGATCCGGCGTCGGTGAACGTGCTGAAATACATGCCGATCCCGGGATCCGACGGCCGCATCTCGATCCCGCGCGCGATCGGACAGCAGGACAATCAGGTCATCATGAAGGTCGATCATCAGCTCGGTACGAAGGACCAGCTGAACGTTCGGTACTTCTTCGATAACTTCCACAACGATCCGACCTACACCGAGGGCAACCTTCTGAGCTACAGCAACCCGACTCTGGCCGCGGGCACGCGCATGCAGAACATCGTCGGGGGATGGACGAGGACCATCTCGAACACGCTGCTGAACGAGGCGCGGATCGGATACAACCATACGTTCTCCCGGCGCTTCCCGCCGCCCGGCGTGCCTTCGATGCAGGAGCTCGGGGTCAGGCTGCCGATCTATCCGGGGCTGGCGTCGATTTCCGAGATCAACGCCAACAATTTCTTCAACATCGGCGACAATCTCGAGGCGTCGTTCTACCGGCCCGGGATTGAGATCAACGACCGCGCGACGTGGACAAAAGGCAGGCACAACATGCAGTTCGGCGGGGAGCTGCAGCGCTACTCGGTCGAGATCCGCAACCAGTTCCGGCGCGCGGGGCATTTCATGTTTGCCGGCAGCAGCACCTCCGGCACCGGCAACACGCTCGCAGATTTCCTGCTCGGGCAGCTCAGCCAGTTCGACCAGGGGACCGGCGAGTACAAAGACTACGTGGTGAACTACACGTCGGCGTTCTTCCAGGACGACTTCAAGGTCAATCAGCGGCTGACCTTGAACCTGGGCGCCCGGCTGGAGTCGACGCCGCCATGGCATGAGCTGGTTGGCCGCATCGAACGGTTCTCCCTCGCCGATTATCAGAACAACGTGCACTCCACGGTGTTCCCGCAAGCCCCAAGAGGCGAGACGTTCCGCGGCGACCCGGGCGTCCCCGAGGACGGCACCGACGCGTCGGTATATAACTTCGGCCCCCGTGTCGGTTTCGCGTGGGACATCACGGGCGACGGTAAAACGAGCCTTCGCGGCGGCGGCGGTGCGTTCTACGACCAGCATCGCGACGGCGAGTCCGGCAACGGCGGGGTGAACGCTGCGCCATGGAACCTGCGCCTGTCCGTCACCCGCCCCGCGGGCCCGTTCTCCGATCCGTATCGGGGACGGACCGACTTCAATCTCATCACCGACGGCACGATCGGCACGCAGCAGGCGATATTCCCGGGGCCGGTGTTGATTGAAACGCTGGATGAGCACTACAAGACGCCGGTGACCTACAACTTCAACCTGACGTTCGAGCGTGAAGTGCTGCAGGGCATCATGGCGCGCGCGGCCTACGTCGGATCGCGGAACCGGAACGGCCGATTCGGCGTTCAGCTGAACCCGGCCATTGCCTCGATCCCCGGCGCGACGACGGCCAACACCGACGCGCGGCGTCAGTTCGCGGCCGACGGCATCGGTCAGGTGAACCTGCAGGTGCAGAATCGCAGGTCGAACTACAACGGCATGCAGCTCACGCTGTCGAAGCGCTACTCACGCGGCTTCCAGATCAGCAGCACCTACACGCTGTCGAAAGTCGTAGGCGACTTTGCGGGCGAGCGACAATTGACCGGGGGCGAGATCATCCCCTATTTCATGTATCAGGATCCCGCGCTGATGTGGGGTCCGCTCGATCAGGATCATCGTCACCGGTTCACGACGTCTTGGGTGTGGGACCTGCCGGGTCAGAACCTTGGGGGTCCCCTGCGCTGGGTCATCGGCGGCTGGCAGTGGTCGGGCGTCATGCAGTATCAGACCGGGCGTCCGTTCACGGTCACCAGCGGCACGGACAACTCGCTCGACGGCATCGGCAACGATCGCGCGAAGCTCACCGGCGCCGACTACAACGCCGTTCCGACGACGCCCTGCAGCAATTGCGTGTGGTATTTCAATCCGGCCGCCTTCGCGGCCAATGATCTCGGCACGTTCGGCAACGTCGGGAAGGGCGCGTACTACGGGCCGTCGCTCCACAACTGGGATATGGGCGTGTCCAAGAACTTCCGCTTCAACAGCTCGTCGTATGTGCAGGTGCGGGTGGAGTTCTTCAACATCTTCAACCAGGTGAACTTCGACGTTCCGAACACGGCCGTCAACAACCAGGCGACGCTCGGTCGGATCACCCGCACCGATCCGAGCTCGGGCGATCCACGCATTCTCCAGTTCGGGCTGAAGTTCGTGTTCTAAGCCCGGCATGCGCCAGGTCAAGCGCGTTCCGAGATTCAGCGATAGGCGTATGATGACGGCCACGGTGACGAGACTCCCGGGGCGTTTCATCCAGTGGGAACGTTGACATGAATCTCTCCGCCAGGGCGACTGTCGTTCCATTCGGTATCGTGTTCGCGGGATTGACGATCGGATTGGTCGCGGCGCAACCACCAGCGCCGCAGTCCCGCGCGAGTTTCACCGCCGCTCAGGTCGACGCGGGCCGAGCGGCGTACGACGCGAGCTGCTCCGGCTGCCATCTCCCTGATCTGAAGGGCACCTTCGAGGCGCCACAACTTGCGGGCGCCAACTTTCTGAACCAGTGGGGCGACAAGACCATTGCTGACCTCCACGGGTATCTGATGGCGTCGATGCCGCCGACCGATCCCGGCGGACCCGGCAGCCAGGCGATGATCAACATCGTCGCGTACCTCCTGCAGGCGAACGGGGCGCGCGCCGGTTCGCAGCCGCTCGCGCCGCAGACGGCCGCGACCATTCGCGCGGCCATCGGGTCGGCCCCGTCCACGCCGCAGCCTGCGGGGCAAACGGCGTCGGGTCGTGGACGCGGAGGGCCGGTGTCAGGAGACGCGGCACCGGTGGCTGCGCCGCGCAAAGGGCTCACTGTGGCGGGCCAGGTGAAGAACTTCGTCCCGGTGACCGACGAGATGCTGCGGAAGCCGGATCCCGCCGACTGGCTGATGTTCCGCGGCAACTATCACGGGTGGAGCTACAGCCCGCTGAAAGAGATCACCGCGCAGAACGTCTCCGATCTCGAGCTCGCGTGGGTGTGGGCGATGGCGGAAGGCGGCGCGAACCAGTCGCATCCGATCGTGCACAACGGCATCCTCTACCTCCTCAACCCGAACAACATCGTCCAGGCGCTGGACGCGAAGAGCGGCAACCTGATCTGGGAACAGCGAGCCGGACCGGAGCAGCGCCCGGGCTACGGCGGGCTTCGAAGTTTTTCGATCGCGCAGGACAAGATTCTGTTCGCCGCGAGCGATGCGCGAATGGTGGCGCTCGACGCGCGGACCGGTCGGCTGTTGTGGGAAACGCGCGTCGGCGATCCGGAGAAAGGCCATTTCACGACCAGCGGATCGATTGCGATCAAGGGGAAGGTCCTGCAGGGTCTCAGCGGATGCGCGCGCTTCACCGGCGAAGGGTGCTGGATCAGCGCCGTGGACATCGCGACCGGCAAGATCGCCTGGAAGTTCAACACGATCGCTCAGGAAGGCACGCCGGGCGGCGACACGTGGGGGAAGCAGCCCAATCTTTTTCGCGCCGGCGGGGAAACGTGGATCGCCGGCAGCTACGATCCGGAGCTGAATCTCACCTACTGGGGCACGGCGCAAGCCAAGCCATGGGTGCCGGTGAGTCGCGGTCTGACGGTTCGCGACAAGGTGCTGTACACGGGATCGACCCTGGCGCTGAACCCGGACACGGGGAAGCTGGTGTGGTTCTTTCAGCACGCGCCCGCCGAATCGCTCGACCTCGACGAAGTGTTCGAGCGTGTGCTCGTCGACATCGGCGATCAGAAAGTCGTGTTCAGCGCCGGCAAAGCGGGCATCCTCTGGAAGCTCGATCGCCGAACGGGCCAGTACCTCGGTCACAAGGAAACGGTCTATCAGAACGTCTGGGATCATATTGATCCGAAAACGGGCACGCCTGAGTATCGGACCGACATCATGGAGATGCGGATCGGCGGGTGGGTGCAGTCGTGCCCCAGCACGGAAGGCGGCAAGAACTGGCAGGCCATGAGCTACAACCCGGAGGCGGGCGTCGTCATCCTTCCATTGAGCCAGTCCTGCATGGAGCTCCGCGCACGACAAGTCGAATTCAAAGAAGGATCGGGGGGCACCGCCGGCGACCGGCGGTTCTTCGAGATGCCTGGCAGCGACGGCAACGTCGGGAAGCTCGCCGCGTACGACGTGAAGACGATGCAGGAAGTCTGGAGTCACGAGCAGCGCGCCCCCTATCTCACAGGCGTGATGTCGACGGCGGGCGGCGTTGCGTTCGTCGGCGATCTCGATCGGACGTTCCGCGCGCACGACGTGCGAACCGGCAAGGTGCTGTGGCAGGCGCGCCTGGGCACATCGGTCCAGGGCTTTCCGGTCTCGTTCAGCGTGGATGGCCACCAGTACGTGGCGGTGACGACGGGCCTGGGCGGTGGCAGTCCGCGGCAGGTGCCCGCCACCATCCTTCCGGAGATCGAGGTGCCGAACACGGGTCAAGCGTTGTACGTGTTCAAGCTGAGAGAGAAAAGATGAGGGATTGATCAATTGGCGAATTGGTGACTTATGAAAATGAGACGTCGAGAGTTCATCGGAACGGCGTCGGCAATGGTCGCCGGTATGGCGACGGCAAAGCTCGCATCGGCGCAAGAGGGGAACGCCCCGGGAAAAACACCGCCGGCGCCGACGCGTCAGGCCAAGGTCGAGCGGCTGTTCAAGGCGCCGGACATCCACCCGAACGCGTTGGAAGCCGCGCCGGACGGTTTGTGGATCGGCGATCAGGTCTCCGAGCGCGTGTTCAAGGTGGGCTGGCAGGACGGCAAGGTGCTGCACGAAGTGCAGACCGAATCACACAACACGAGCGGGATTGCCGTCGGTGCCGGCTACCTGTGGCTGAGCGCCAACGGCGGCGTGAGCGGCCGGCGCCCTCCGCGTCCGACCGACAAGCCGTTTGGTGAAGTGATTCAGGCGGATTTGAAGACGGGTAAAACCGTCAAGATTCATCAGTTGCTCTGGGGCGGCGGCGTGCACGGCATCACGTTTGTGCCGCAAACCCAGACGCTGTGGGTCACGGCGCTGAGCATCAGCGCGGTGGCGGAGATGGATCCGAAGGACTTTCGAATACTGCGGCTGCGCCCCGCGAAAGGCGACCGGCCGCATGGACTCGACTGGGACAACGGCGCGCTCTGGGTCCTGATCGCCGGGGACCATCTGGTTCAGAAGATCGATCCGGACTCCGGCAAGGTGCTCGAGATCGTGACGCTCTCCAGGACGTCCGACCCGGACCCGCACGGGATGTGCATTCACGACGGCTACATGTACTACTGCGATGCCGGCCTGACCGCGCCCGGCCCCGGCAGCGAGCCGGCTCAGATCTGCCGGTTCAAGATGGTGTGACGATGGCCAAAACCAGGCGTCTGCTCCTGCTCGGTGCATGCGGCGTCGTGATGCTGATCGTCGTCATGTTGATGCGGGCGTCCGCTGCCCAGAGCGACGCTCTCGACGTCCTCAAGGTCATTCCGGAGAACTACAAGCTCGTACTCGACAATCCATTCGTGCGCGTGCTGGAGGCCCACATTCCGGCCGGCACCGAAGAAAAGCCCCATCGGCATTTGCGCGGCGTCAGCGTCTGCATGACCGAATACACGCTCGAATCCCGCGTCCTGCCCGACGGGCAATGGACGCGCAACGAACGAAAGCTCGGAACCGTGTACTGGAGTGAGGCGAGCCTGCATCAGGTCCGGAACGTCGGGACCACGATGAGCCACACGATCCGCATCGAGTTGAAGTACTAATCCCGGAAGGCGCCTGACTTGGCGCATTCCTTTTGCATTTCCGGGATGAGGCGGCGTCCGCCGTCAGTTCACCGTTTGAGGATCCATCGGATTCCGCCGAGCACGTGTTGCTGATACAGCGGGTTCTCCCAGACGTCCTCACGATGTCCCAGCGCGGAGTAGAAGGCTCGCCCCTGCCCGTATGACTTCGCCCACGCCAGAGGAAGATCGGCGGACTGGCCGGCCCCCGGCAATCCGTCCGCCGGGCGGCGATCCAGCGAGAGCAGCATCGTCACCGACCCGCGATTTGCGCGCGTGAACATGTAGATCTCGTCGAAGATCCGGAAGCGACTGCCGAGCGGCGATACGGCCGGATGATCGCTGTTCTCTACGACGGCGTCGACGGTGGCTTGATCGCCGTGCGTGAGGAACTCGTTGCCAAGCATCTCGAGGTACCGCGGCTCGTCGTGGTAGGTGTCCGATGCGCTGTGCATGCCTGCGAACCCATGACCGGCGCTGATCCAGCCCAGAAAGGCGCCCATGTCAGGGATGCCCAGATTGCCAGTGGTATTGGCGAAGACGACGGCGTCCACTGACGCCAGGCCAGCGGGCGACAGGTCCCGCCGCACATCGTCACCGGTGCGGCAGAACGTGACCGTGAAGAGGCCGGATGTTCGGCCCAGCGTCTCGAGCGTCGTCTCCGCGGTCGGAATCGAGCTGTGCCTGAAGCCAGTCGTGTAGGTCACGACCAGTATTTTCGATGCGGGGCCTGCCGTTGTCGGCGAGGTGAGAATGGTTGATGAAGACGTGCGCGGGTCGGACGAGCAAGCCGCGAGCAGCAGGGCTCCAGCCAACGGCGTCCGGATTGACACTCCCCGGATCCTACGCCGGTTCGCGCCACCAGGCACGCCACGCATCGAGGTTGCGCACGGTGTCAGCGCGGCATTCATCGGATACTTGCTCCGCCCCCGGGGTAGCTGAAGAAGAAGGTCCGATTGTCGCCAACCTGAGCGTCCGTGTGTGAACAGCACCGATCGATCCAAAAGTTCGTAGCAGCGGACCACCGGAACAGGCTGCGACAGAAATGCCGCGCATTTATTCTGACCTTGCCCTAATATTCTCGCTCGATCAACCACAGGAGAGGACATATGTGTCGCATGCACTCGGCGATGTTGATCGCGGCATTCGGCCTGCTCGTCATCGGACTGGCGCCGGGCACTGTCTCGGGACAGTCGGCGCAATCCGCCCGCCTCGTGGGCAAGGTGACCGACGAATCTGGCGGCGCCATGCCTGGCGTCACGGTCACCGTGAAGAGCCCTGCTCTTCAGCTGCCCCAACTGACCACGGTCACAGGCGGCGAGGGTGACTATCGTCTCCTCGAGCTCCCGCCGGGGGTGTACAGCGTCGCGTTCGAGCTCTCGGGGTTCCAGACTTCGGTACGGACAGACGTGCATCTCACGACCGGCTCCGCGGGGAGAGTCGATGTCGTGATGCGGATCGGCGCGCTCTCGGAAACGGTGCAGGTCTCCGGCCTGAGCCCGGTCGTGGATACCGTCAACGCGGCCGGGCAAACGACGCTGGTGCAAGAACAGCTTCGCACCATTCCAATGGGCGGGACGATGCAGGAGATGCTTCCGCTGGCGGCGGGCCTGAGCATGCAGGCCAAGCCGGATGTGGGCGACAGCAATCTCGCGAGCCGCTCCGCGATCATCACGTACGGCGTGGTCCTCCAGACGACTCTCGATGTCGAGGGGATTAATACGACGACCGCCCACGACCAGGACACCGCCGTCTATCTCAATACCTTCGCGCTCGAGGAAGCGCAGTTCAAGACGAGCGGCAACAACGCCGAGATTGCATTTCCCGGCGTCGCGCAGCAGGCGGTCATGAAGTCTGGCAGCAACACGTTTCATGGCAGCGCTCGCGGAAATTACGAAAACCTGAAATGGCAGGGCAATAACGTCACACCGGAGCTCGCCGCCCAGGGGATCACGAATACCAATCCGATCGTGGATCCGGGGTTCTACGACTACAATTTCGACATCGGTGGGCGGATAATCAGGGACAAGCTGTGGTTTTACGGCGGGACGAGTCAGCAGGCCGTCACGCAGGGAACGATCGGCTTCGTCGCCGCTCCGAACGCCGAAGGCTGCTGGTTTGCGAGCTGCGGAGGCACGACGCCCGGCCAGACGAAGCAATCGCTGCCTCAGTTCAATTGGAAGGTGAACTATCAGGTCAACCCCAGGACGAAGCTGATTGCGTCGCAGTTCAGCGCTGTCAAACATCATTCGACGATGGGCGGGGCAGGCGTCCTGAGGCCGTTACCGTCAACCACCTTTCAACGCCAGCCCGATCAGACCTGGAAAGGGGAGATGCAGAGCTCTCCGACCAACAACCTCCTGCTCGATGTGATCTTCGGGTATGGCGGCTATCACACCAACTACATCCCGCAGCCCGCATCCGCGGTGGGTCAATACGGCTTTGCGGACGGAACAGATGTGCCGGGGAATCCGAGCAGCATAGAGCTGAGCAACAATCTCGTTTATGGCCCGAACGAATCGTCTCAGGACCGGCCCCAGAACCGGTATGAGCTGAAAGGAACCGTCACCTACATCCCTCGCGACCCGCACCTCGGTGGGACGCACCAGTTGAAATTCGGCACCACCGACGACTGGGAGAGCGCCGGCACGAAGGTCCTGCAGGATAAGGTGGCCGGTGATTATCAGCTCCGATTCAATAGAGGCGCGCCGTCGCAGATCGTGGCCTACAACTTTCCTTTTGCGAGCTCGATCAACACGCTGTACAGCCAGGCCTTCTATGTGACGGATACGTACTCGATCAAGCGCGTGACGGTGAACGCCGGCGTGCGCTGGGAGCGTTATCACACGTTCTATCCCGCACAGACGAAGGAGGCGGGACAGTTCAGCAGCATCTTCCCGGCGCAGACCTATCCCAGGCAAGAGGTTCTCACCTGGGTGGACATGGTTCCAAGAGCGGGCGTAGCCTGGGATGTCACGGGCAACGGCAAGACCGTTGTCAAGGCTTCGCTCGGGATCTTCGGCGACACGATGGGAGATCTCTACGCGAACAACTTCAACCCGAACGGCCAGGCCACCCAGACGTACGCGTGGACGGGGCCCTGCCTGGTCACGCCGTTCAGGAACAACACCTACAACAACAGCAGTTGTGACGTCACGCCGGAGTTCCTGGCGACCCTTCCGTCGCTGACCCCGCTCAGCGCGACCGGAGGCATCAACTCGGTGATCAATCCGGATCTCAAGCAGAACAGGACGTATGAGTACACCGGAAGGGTCGAACGAGAGCTGATACCAAACGTCGCGGTGAGCGCAGGCTACGTGTATCACCGGATCGCGAACAACTACAACAACAACATCCAGTACCTGCGGCCCTACGACACGTGGGTTCCGGCGGCGTCCACCTTCATCGATGGATTGACCGGCAGCCCGGTGACCATCTATACCTATCCTGCCTCGGAGGTGGGTTCGACGTTCAACGTCCTGAAAGCGGCGAATGCTCCAGCCGACCGGTCGGATACGTTCCACACATTCGAGGTCGCGGCGACCAAGCGTTACTCCAGGAGGTGGACCGGCACGACGTCGTTCTGGATGACCAAAGACCACCGTTGGATCACCGGCACGGCCGCTGGCGGCAACGGCAACACGCCGCAGAGTCCCAACGACGATCGATTCCCGGTTGACAACACGTGGAATTGGGAAGCGCGCGCCAGCGGTACCTACAATCTTCCGATCGATGTGTCGTTGTCGGCCTCGTATCGAGCCCAGTCCGGTGAGAAGGAGCAGCGGACGCAGCAATTCACCGCGCCGTCGTCGGTTCTTCGGCAGGGCTCGGTCACGCTGCGCATGGGAGAGTACGGCGAGTACTCCGCGCCGACGGTCCAAATCGTCGCGGTGAAGGCGGCGAAGAGGTTTCCGCTGAGTCAGGGTCGACAACTCGAGGTGAACTTCCAGGTGTTCAATGCCCTGAACGCCAGCGGCATTACGTCGATCAACAGGCAAACCGGGACGCAGTTCGGCATTGCGACGGGCATCGTGTCGGCGCGGGTCGCGCGACTCGGGGCGGGCATCAGCTTCTGATTTCTGGAATTCTCAGCGGCAACTTTCAACCGAGGAGACTCGCATGACGAGAACGGCCATCGCGATCGCGCTGCTGACACTCTTGAGTGCGTCTCGGTCGGTTGCCGACCCGCTGAAGTGCGATGTCGCGCAGTACAAAGCGAGCCCCGGTCTGACTGCAAACGTCGAGCAGGATCTGATCGTCGTCGCGTGGACCGGCCAGGGAGGCGCGGAGCTGCGAGCGCGGTACGCGATCGACGCCGGACAGCCGGTCATCCGCGATCTGGCCATTCGGAAAGCCGGAAGCCAGTGGACGATCCTCGGCCAGAACCTCACCGCTGAGTATCACGTGACCACCGGCGTTCGCCGCATGTCCGAGCAGCAGGCGGAGCCGCTGCGGGCGGCCGGGGTCGAGCTCACGGCGCAGGTCATCGAAAAAAACCGATGGTACGCGTTCTGGGATGCGCCGCTGGTCATGCCCGATGGCCCGGAACTGCAGGGGCAGCGCGCGCGCGGGGGCCAGCCGCCGGCAGCGCGCGTTCTCGGTCCGCCGCGCACCCCGGCGGAAATTCGCCGCGCGACCGCGTCGTTTCAGACCACGTCCTGCGCGGTGAAAAACGACGGCGCGAGCCTCGAGGTAACCTTCCCCGGCCTCTCGATGGGGATCTTTGCGGGCAGTCTTCGCTTCACTGCGTATCGGGGCACGAATCTCGTGCGCATGGACGCCGTCGCCAGGACCAATGAGCCGTGGGTGGCCTACAAGTTCGAAGCCGGCCTCAAAGGTTTCTCGACCGACCTGACGCCAAAAGTGTCGTGGCACGACACCGGCGGCCACGTTCAGCACTACGAGTTCGGTGGTGTGAAGAACGACACGATCGTGCCGGTGAAAGCGGCGAACCGCATCCTCGTTGCCGAAGGCAAGACGGGCTCGCTCGCCACGTTCACGCCGCCGCACACGTTCTTCTTTACGCGAGAAGTAGACACCAACCTGGGTTACGTGTGGTATCGGAAGGACGCGGCCGGACGATTCAGCTTCGGCATTCGCCAGGCCGATCGCGAGGAGAACCCGCAATACGTCGAAAACTTCGCGCTCTTCAACGCGCCGCCCGGCTCATGGCAGCAGATGGGCGTCTATTTCTATGCCAGCGCGGACGCCGCTGAGCCGACGCGTCAGGCGGTGATGGCGTTCACGCACAACGACACGTTCAAGCCGGTCGCCGGCTACAAGACGTTCGTGAATCATTTCCACCTGCGGTTCACCGAGCGCGTCCGCGCGTCGGGATCGTTCGACACGCCGATGCAGGACCTCGTGGCCATGAAAGCGCTCGGCCTCAACATCGTCGGCTTGAGCGATTTCCATGGCGACATGCATCCCAACGATCCCGGTCCGCTGCGGTTCAAGGATCAGAGGGACTATGGCGAGGCGTCTCGCCGGGCGTCCGACAAGGATTTCCTCGTGACGCCGTGGGAGGAGCCCAGTGCGTATTTCGGGGGCCACTACAACATCATGTTCCCGAAAAACGTGTACTGGTCGAAGATTCGCCAGCCCGGACAGCCGTTCACTGAAAACGATCCGGTCTACGGCAAGGTGTACCACACCGGCAGCACGGAAGACGTGCAGAAGATGATGGATGCCGAGGGCGCGTACTGGTACCACGCGCACCCACGAACGAAGGGGACGACGGGTTACCCGGACCTGATTTTCGACAAGGCGTGGACGAAAAACGATCGCTATCTCGGCGTTGCGTTCAAACCGGGTATGGGGATGGATTTGTCGGAGCAGCGGATGTGCGACTGGCGGTGTTTCGACAGCGCCGACACGATGAACAACATGTTGACCAGCGCCGGACTGCGCCCCAAGTACATCATCGCCGACATCGATACTTATCAAAAGGGTCCCGAGGACGAACTGTATCCGGCCTTCCCGGTCAACTATGTGAAGATCGACAAAGTGCCGGGCCCCGACGAGGATTGGGCCCCGATCCTGACGGCGCTCAGAAACGGAGACTTCTTCGTGACAACCGGCGAGATCCTCGTCAAGGACTACAAGCTCGAAGGGAAGGGAGACCGGCGCACGCTCGTCGCGGACGTCGAGTGGACGTTCCCGCTCTCGTTCGTCGAGGTCGTGTGGGGCGATGGCAGGAAAATCGACCGTCAGATCATTTCGGCCACGGACCTGGGGCCGTTCGGCACGAAGCACTTTGCGATTCCGTTCGATGCGAAGGGTAAATCCTGGGTCCGCTTCGCCGTGTGGGATTCAGCCGGTGACGGCGGCTTCGTCGAACCTATCTGGTTGGGGACGCCGGCCACATCGACGGCGGCTTCGCGGTAACCCTCGACCGAGGTTCACCTGCGGGATCGCCACGAGCGCGTGCAGGCGCGGGCACGGCGATGGCCCTCGAGACGGGCGCAGCTTTTCGAGCGCGAAAGCTTGTGCAGATCAGCGAAAGCTTGCGCAGATCAAACTGAGCGGGCAGATCCTGCTGCAACGCCGAGCTCCGGCCCAAAGACCAACCCTCGCGAAAGTCCCTATAATGACAGACCTGAACGGCAAGCCGTCGAGATGCCGATCACCTACGAGCGCGACGACGCGCGGCGCAGAATCAGGGTTGAGCTCGCCGGCGCGGTGACCGTTGAAGATCTGCTGGCGATTGTCGATCGACAGGCGGCGGAAGAGACGTGGCAATACGGCCTCTGCTACGACGCTCGGCGCATCACGAAAAGCGCCGCCAGCACTGTTGACGAGGCGCGACGCGTCCTCCGGCACGTTGTCGAGACGAATGCGAGACACGGCGCGCGAGGGCCGGTCGCTATCATCACCGATAATCCTGCGGACTACGCGATGGTGCGGATGTACTCGTCGCTCGGCGCCGAGCGGCAAATGACCGTCGAGGTGTTCCGCGATCCAAGTGATGCCGTGCGGTGGCTCGACACCGCGGGGCATCCATCCGGTGAATGATCGGGCGCGCCCCGTTCGACCTTTAATCCAGATTTTAGTGAATCGTGGGGCTGAGCAGCCGGCGCGTGAGCGCGAGAAGATCATGCGCCCCGAGCGGCTTGAAGTACACGGGAACGTGGAGGCCGGCGAGTTCACCTGAGAGGTTGCGGTCCAAATCCGCGACCCCCGTGATGACAGCGACCCGCGTGCACGATTGAGACTGGCTGGCATACAGACGGTAGAGAAAAGCCAACCCACTCATCTCCGGCAAGCGGTAGTCGAGCAGGATCGCGTCTGGTCTGCACGTGTACGCTTCGCGTAGGGCATCGGCCACACTCGCGGCAGTTTGCACGGCGTAGCCTTCGAGGCGGAGCACTTCGGCGAAGAGGCGCCGAACAGCCGGGTCGTCATCGATGACCAGAATGCGGCTCGGCGTCATGGGCATCTCGAAGTTACTCATGCCAATCTCCAAGGCCACACAACCGGTTTGACGCTCCGACATCGGCCAGGGGCGGGCAATTGGAGCGTTGCTGCAATCCTCTTCGGAACAGCCTGCTACGTCAATTGCCCGGTCGTGGGGGGGAGCACGAAGATGGCAGTGGTGGCACTCTCTGGAAGGGGCCCTGTCCGCGGATCTACTTCGCCGCTGCAAGTCTCTTGACTTCCGCCAGGATCGCGTTGAACCCGGGATCGCCGTGCAGAGACTTCAGGTCCTCATCGGCCGCCATCTCCTCGCCCCTTCGAAACCCATGATCTAGAGCCTGCCTGAGGTCTGCCAGCGATTCCTGAGGCCTGTTCTGGATCGCCGCCCAACAGGCGCGGTTGTAAAACAGCATCGCCATCACAGAATTGTTGGGCACTCTCCGCGCGATGGACAGGGCCTCGCCATACACTCTGTCCGCGTCGGTGTAGCGATGCTGACTGAAGTATGTTGCGCCGAGCCCGACCATCGTATGAAGCGTGTCCTGATGTTCGGCGCCGAGTATCCGCCGCTGCGTTTCCAGCACCTCGCCAAACACGTGTTCGGCCTCCTGATAGCGGTGGTCGCCCGCGAGCCTCTCGGCCTGAACATACATGGAAAACAGCGTCACCGGATGTTCGGGGCCGAGGACGCGGCGGCGCGCCGCCACGACGTCGGCATACAGCTTCTCCGCTTCCTTGCCGCGGCCTAGTGCGTTGTAGGTGATGGCTAACTCGAACGTGGACGCGATAGTGATCTCATGCTCCGGTCCGAGTGCGCGCCGCTCTCGCGGCAGCGCGTCTTCCAGGAGTTTCAAGGCCTCCTCCGGAGACCCGCCCGTCCTCGCCAGTATTCTGGCCAGAATGTTCGTTGCCTTGAACGTCTCGATGTCATCAGGACCCGACGTGCGCCCCAGAACGTCCAGCTCCGCGTGAAGGAGCTTTTCCGCCTCGTTCAAGCGTCCTTGATTTCGGTACAAATCAGCCAGCTCGTTGATTGATCTTAGCGTGTCCCGATGTTCCGGCCCCAGCACACGGCGGCGAGTCTCGAGAGCGCGCTCGAGCAGCGTTTGAGCGTGACCGAACAGGCCCAGGCCC
>Ga0137415_10003021_pt1 | contig 16654 bp, 15 predicted proteins | sample CZODoug3_1_1_16f_FD_183082 | JGI IMG/M metagenome (GOLD analysis project Ga0137415, IMG submission 183082) | Vadose zone soil fungal communities from Angelo Coast Range Reserve, California, USA - CZODoug3_1_1_16fungal (Hybrid Assembly) | ecosystem: Environmental > Terrestrial > Soil > Vadose...
TGTTGAAAAGTCTGGTCTGTGGCCTGATTACGACCGTCGATTTCGAGCCACAACACCCGACCAGGCTACTGAGCCGTACCCGAGCCTTGACCGAAAATGCGGCATCGCCAGCGCTCAACCACTCATCCATGAGCAGGATATCGGCTGAAACACTCGTAGACACCGCAAAGGCGAGTCGCATCGCCATGCCGCTCGAGTAAGTGCGGAGTGGCATGTGGACATAATCTCCAAGTTCCGAAAACTCGGCAATCTCGTCCGCCAACGGAGCAATTTGACTGGACTTAAATCCCATGACTGCAGCCCGCAAGAAAATATTTTCGTAGCCAGTCGCTTCTGGATCCATTCCCAGCGTTATCGTGAGCATTGTCGCCACCTTCCCAACCACACTAATCGTGCCACTGACCGGTTCATATGCTCCGGCGATAACACGCAGTAGCGTGGTCTTACCGGATCCGTTATGACCCACAATACCAATCCGGTCTCCCTCCACAAAATGAAAAGTTAACCCATTCAGCGCGCGCACCACCACCCGCTCCGCGGCGTCCCTAGCGAGCAAACCTCCGGTTGCGGCGCGCACAAACGTATGTTTCACCGAGCGGCTTTTACCACCATAAATGGGAAAGTCAACGGTTATATTGTCAGCAACGATGCTGGTCATCGGTTATACCCAATACGCGATGCGTGACCGGTAACGACTAAAGAGTAACAAGGTGACGCTGAAACCGGCAACGGTTACTACGAATGCTGCCACCCATAGGTAACCGCGTACCGGCTCCCCCAACAAAGGGGCCCGAACGATTTCGAGGAAAATGAACAACGGATTTAGGTCTGCTATCCATTGGTAGTTACCTAACATGGAAGGTTTCCAAAAGATAGGTGTTAGAAAAAAAGCGATCTGCACCACGCTGGCCACGATTAGCGGAATATCACGAAAGCGGGCAGACAAGAGCCCCAACAAAATGCCGAGCCACAATCCGTTGATAGCGATAAGGAGAACCGCAAAGGGTGCAAGCAAAAGTTCCCATCCCCACGACGGACGGAAATATCCGAGCACAAGCACCACGATTACGAGATTGTGCCCAAGCATAATGAGGAGTTTCCACACGACTCGCAGCACATAAACCGTATAGGGTAGTTTGAGTTCCTTAATGAATCCCTCGGCCAATATGTAGGAATTGCAGGATTCCGTGATCAACGCACTGATGAATAACCAAAGAACGATGCTGACAGCCAGGTAGGGAACGTACCCGGAAAGGTCTTGGTTAAAAAGGCGGCCATAAAGCGGGCCCATACCCAAAATCAAGACGCCAGTGCTGATCGTCAGCCAGATCGGGCCCAGCGTAGAACGCCGGTAAAGCTGCTTGATCTCGAGCCAGCCAAGCATTATCCAGATATTGAAACTGCAGACCCCATCCTTGATATCTTTCAGCGCAAGATTAAGTCGTTGGCGGAATGGGCTCATGTCAACTTTGATCGTATCCTGAGATAGGTTTTAGCCATTGCGCGGCTCACGGCGGTTGCCGGTGAAGCGCGGCATGGTGGCGTGTCCCAGTTGGCCCTGCGCGATTATAGCTTCGCGGTAGCTCGGCAGACAGAAGACATCCGCCGCCGCCATGTAGTCCCCGGGCTGTCCGTGCAGTCGATGATGTGGACCCCGTTCCCGCAGGACGCGACGATCTCCCCGATTTGCCGTAACAGGCCGTCTTCATCCGCGCGGTCGGGCGGGAGGGTAGGTCCCCTGTCCCCGCAAACGGAGAAGGACCAGAACAACCGCGGAACCGAGCAGCCGATTCCAAAGCGCTGGAAGAATATCGAAGGGGCAAAGAACGATAAACGTCAGTGCGACACGCGCCCGATAGAACTTTGGCGGCAATCGGCTAACTCCATTGAGAGCAAATCGCCGCAGACCGAGGTACTTGCTCGCTATGTGGGGAATATTTCCGCCTTTGCTGGCACGCACCGGGGCAAAGCGAAAACGAAGTGCCATGCGATCTAGGAATTCCTTGGTGAACAGCCCGGGGGCCAGAAGTGGGCCGCGCTCCCGTAACCTATCGAGGATCGCCTCGACGTTCGCATTGCCGGTCAAGGTCCTAGACAGATAACCTCCGGAGTGAATGCGGATTACACCAAAAGGTATCGGAGAGTATGCCGCTCCACGCCGGCTCGCGACAATCCACGCGGTCACCAAATCGGCCAGACCCATATAACCAGGGTCGAATTTGCCCACGGCCTCCAGCGTATCGCGATGATAGATGAGCGTGGCCCCCGTAAACCAATTTCCGAGACGATATGCCAGCCTCGCACACCGCTCCGGGGGGACATAAGCGTCGCGCAGGGAGAGGACAGGCGAAACGTGAAGACGTATGAGCCGGTCGTCCTCGTCCACGAGCCATTCCATAGCAGACCACAGTCCCGCACCCGGGTGCCGTGCGAGGCATGATCTGGCGCGCGCGAAGAGACCCGGCATCACGAAGTCGTTTGCCGACAGGCAAAGGACGTACTCGCTGCGCGCGATCTCAAGCCCTTTGTCCAATGCGCCATACGTACCCAGGCTTACGGGGTTCTCGAGAAGCCGCGCGTGCGGCTGTCCGGAAATCAGAGACCGGATGACAGGGACACTGTCATCCGTGGACTGGTCGTCCACGACGACCAACTCGTCGGGAGGGTCTTCCTGTTCAAGTATCGAGCGGATACAACGCGGAAGATAGCGCGAGTCGTTGCGATTCGGCACGATTACCGCGATCTTGGGCAGTACCGAGCCGGAGGATCGCTGTGAGGAAACGACGTCCATGTTCGTTTGGGTCTTCAACGCTTTAATCACAAGCGTTGTTAGTCAAGGCATCACGAACCAATTCGTCGGTGCCTCGCGGCACTTGAGCCGTCCATCCAGAGCCCTTGTGAGAGAATGGTACTTTTCATTGTAAAGCTTTACGAAGAAATCCACTGTTCTTGAGGATCTGAATGATAGAAGCTGTCAGTAATTCCATGCCATGGATAAGTCTAATCCTTGGGTATGGATTTTTGACCCACGGAATCATTCTCTTTAACGATGGGCTGTACTGGGACGGCTGGATGCTGGACGTTTGGCAGCAGCACAAGGACGAGAATTCAATGCGCCGATTTTTCTCGGAAGTCGGAATGCCGATTCTGTCCCTCGAGCACCGGATACTGGGTCGCTTTCCAAGACGTCAAATTGCCTATCGGGTGATTTCCTTCGCATCGATCTTGATAATAGCAGTCTCCGTTTTCCTGACCGCAGTCTATACGAGTGCGTTCGACCCGCTGCAGGCTGCGATGATTTCCCTATTGCTGCTTTCGTACCCTGCCTATGCGGTGACATTCGATGGCAATGTAAGCCTTCAGTACACGCTCAAGATCGCACTCTTTTACGTGGGCTGTTTTTTTGCAGTCACGACAATTTCTGCTTCCGATGCAGCACACATTGCTGTATTCGCTGTCTCACTCATTCTTTTCTTCGCGGCGTTCAATGCCAATTCGGTTCTGGTTTATTTTTGGGGATTCGTATTGTTTTACACATGGCTTGTTTATACGAGATCTCCGGAAGGATTTGGAACGTACGAATCTCTAAAGATACTTTCGCTGGCTATATTGCCATTTGCGTACTGGATCACGAAGGAGACGCTGACTCCTCGTCATGGCTATTACAAGAACTACAACAGGATACGATTTACGCCGTTTTCCATTTTGCAAGTCGGACTGCGGGCGTTCAGGTACGGGATCGATGTTCCGATGTTCAAGCCGATTCTCGAATTCGTGGCGTCAAAGCACGCGTCTCTTGTACTTTTGAGCGTTTTCCTCGGGCTGCTCGCGTTCGATCTCGGCAAAGACCTCGTGGCAATGCCGATGCTCGAGGCCCTGCAGATCCTGGCGGCTGGATATGCGCTCGTGTTTCTCGCCGCCGCCCCCTTCATGCTCGTCGGACAAGGCTCCTGGGAGGGTGGATGGGCTTCGAAAAACTTCATGCTGTTCCACCTACCCTATGCGCTGATTGTTTTCGGGTGGCTGCAGCTTGTACTGCACTCCTTCTCTATCGTATTGATCCCGGTCATTTTGTTCGCGAATGCGCTCTACATCGTTAAAATCCATCTTCTTTACATCGCTGTGTCGGTCAAGGACAAGGCACTGATCCGTTGGCTGAGGGCAAACCCTCAGCTGAACTCGGCTTCCGTAATCAAGATTCGCGATTCTCACTGGATCGAATGTCCCTTTGAGCGGAAGTCGACGATGTACCGCCCGGCGTACCTATCCTGCATGGTCAAGCTGGTCTGGCCGGACAGCCGCATCCTTGCGGTTCTGGATAACTGGGTTTCTTCCGGGGGGCGGCCATTGACCGCCGGTGAAATCGAGGAAGCGCTGGAAATAACGACGATAAGATACAGTTTCGCGCCGCAAGTTCAGCCAGGACCTCAGTACCTTGTCACTATCGGGGCGCCTGCCGACAGGTTCGACGCTCCCAAATTCGACAGGACTTTCGATGAACATGGAGACGTACACCCAACGAAACAGCCCGCTATGGTCAGAATGGCGCTCGAATATCTGTACCTGAAGTGGTTTTCGCCAGATCGCCTAAGCACGTTGTTCGAAGATCATTTTTCATTTTGCGCTTCGAAGCTGTGAGTTGACGCTCCCAACGTCTTTTGCAAGGCGCTGGATGTCTACAAATCATGGGAACAACTCTTGTTGAGATTCACTGCCCGGTATGTGATCACGACAGGTATCGCGTAATACACGAAAATACTCTCGGCGATTCATTTCCCGATCTCGGATACAAATTCACACCGAATCATCTTAAGGTATACAGGATAGTAAAGTGCATCAGCTGTGGACATATGTATTGTTCGCCCCTCCCGAAGCAATTGTTTGAACAATATGTCGACGTTGAGGACATTGAATATCTGAAGAACGAGGCGCAAAGACTGGCTACCGCAGAAAGGGTTATAAACATTCTGAAAAAATATAAGAATTCAGGGCGCCTGCTCGACGTCGGATGCTCCACCGGGGATTTTCTGCGAGTCGCGAGACGATACTATGACGTTGAAGGGGTCGAGTTATCCCAGTGGGCTGCTGACCTTGCAAAAGAACAGGGGCTCACGATTCATGAATGCCGCCTCTCACAACTCAATCCTAGGGAATCGTACGATGTGGTCACGTTGTGGGGAGTAATTGAGCACTTGGAAAACCCTAAGAATGAAATCAACCAAATTTCCCGGATCATGAAGAATGATGGCATCCTGTGCATTTGGACGGGGAATGTCGATTCCGTGACTGCCCGACTGTTGGGAAAGAAATGGTGGTACTTCATGGGTCAACACATTCAGTACTTTTCTGAAACAACGTTGCATTTCTTGTTGACGCAATGCGGCTTCAGGAAGGTAACTACTCAAAACTACCCATATGTCCTCAATATGGCATCCATCGCAAATTCTATTGGAAGATATCCGCTGGTATCTAAATTGTTTTCTGGAATTCTAAAATCTTCAGCCCTGTCGTCGGCAACAATCACCTTTGCGCTGCCGGGCGAAATGTTTGCAATTTATTCCAAGGCGGGGCAACGTGATAAAAGCGGCTGAACTTCGGGCACCCGAACTCCCGGGGTTTTGAATACTCCAGGGTAGTTTTGCCTTCGCCCCATTCTCTATGCATTCCGGGGCGACGTCACGGACTGCGTGTTCTCATTCCCGTCCTTGTCTGTGCGCTTCGCCGCGACGATAACTGCATAGGTGAATGCATCCCTGATCCCGAAGGAGAACGATTCCAGATCGAAGTCGGATTCGCCCAAGAGCTTTTGAATCTGCCTTCGAGACCGTACCTTGCTTGGTTCTGGCGGGTGAAGCTGGACGTTGCGGCGCAGCACGTGATTTAGAACGAAGTGAATCATCTTCAGGGCAATAACCGATAGTCCGTAGACGGGGGGCCAGAAAAGCACCAAGCGCCCTCCAGGTTTGAGCGTCCTATTGAACTCGGCCAGGATTTTCCGTATTTGGTCCTCTCCAAAATGTTCCATGACGCCCAGGTTGTAAAGTCCGTCGAATCGGCGTCCAAGTTGCGACAAGTGGAAAATGTCCATGACCACACATTCGGCTTGCGCACCGTGATTGGCGAGGTATTTGGCGACGGCGTTCGGCGAGATGTCGACGGCCGTCACCTTTGCGTAGCGTACGACGTCCGTGTCGACCTCCCCACCGCCGCAGCCGGCGTGAATGAGTTCCGCGCGAGGGGAGAAGGTTTTTCTTATGAAGTGATTGAGAGTGGGCTTTATCAAGTAGTTTCGATAGAAACTGGCGATGGTGTCATAGGTGGACCTTTCGAGGTCCCGCCCCTTGCTATCCCAGTACTTATCCCACATGTCGCGCATGGCTGCGGGATCGGCGTTTTCCTTTCCTGTCTTTCCCCTGGATCGGTGGCGGATGATTGCCAGTTTCCAGGCGAGCCGAAAAAGACGCAGCAGCCCGCGCACCATGTGGGCTAGCTTCATCTTGGAATGGCCGTAGGTGCGTGCCGGCAGATCGATCGGCAATTCGCCGATTTTGAGTCCCGCCATATGCAGCAGTGTCAGGCTCTCAAAGAAAAACTCGTAATCGCGGCTCTCGATCCGGTCAAATAAAGTGGCGGGTATGGGATCCAGACGATAAAGGCGAAGTCCTCCGGTCGTATCGTATGGCAGCCGCAGCAACGTCCGAGTCAGAAAATGCCCCAAATGGGTCATAAATCGTCGAAACAGATTCCATTCCCGCAAACTGCTTTCCCACTGGAACCTCGATCCCACCACGATGTCGTAGGTATCCTGAAGTTCGAGCAATCTAGGGATATCCTCTGGCTTGTGCGAATAGTCTGCATCGAGGCTGACAAACAGCCGATAGCCCTCGGACTTTGCGTATCGGAGCGCAGCAATGTGCGCGCTTCCGATCCCCTGCTTGCCTTCTCGCCTCCATAATTTCAGGTTCGGATGATGCTGCGTCATACCGGCGACGATGTCGCCGGTCCCATCCGGCGAATTGTCATCGATGACGAGTATGTCCGCCGGCAAGCCGAGCTTGAGCAGTTGCCCAATGAGCGTCCGGATATTCTCAGCCTCATTGTAGGTCGGAGTAAAAAGCAGGAGTTCGTTGCGCTTCATTTCTTATGCGATGTCGGTGCAAGCCATCGTATTGTCAATGGTCGGATTTCGGATGCTGCAATGATGGCTGCTGCAAACATAGCAATTAATGCCAACGCTACGTTCAAAACGCTTAACCATTCGGATTCAAATGCGGGCATAAGCCAGTTCCAGAGGGCCCCAATCGTCGCCACGGCAAATAGCGGCTGACCCACGTCGCGATGGTACCAGCGCCCAAGCTCGCCTTGTAACAGACGCCGATGCATCAGATAGAGCACAACCAAGATGTAGAGGGAATTGAGAATGACCCATACAATCGCTGCGCCGACGCCGCCGTACCTGATTGACATGAAGTAGATAAGCGGCGCGAGCAGCAAAGTGGCCGCAGTGTTGACGACGAGGGAGAGCCGCGTCCAGCCGTACGCGAGCTGTAATGCGTACGGGAGACTCGCTATGCCGTTGAGCGCAGTTCCCACGGTCAGCAGGCTCAGCATCAGATGACCGTTTTCGGCGATCGAGCGATCCTGTGTCCAAGTGAGCAGCAGGTCGTATGAGAATAGCGTCAAGACGGCCGCGAGGGGAAATATAAATACGGACATCAACTGGCAGCTACGGTGGTAGATACGCGCCAATTCCTGCGTATCGTTCCTCGCCACGAGTTGCGAAAAGCGCGGGAAAAATGCGGCGTAAATCGGACTTATCACATAGGAAAGCCCCCCCGCCACGCGCGAGGCGAGGCTGTAATAGCCGAACGCATCCAGCGGAAGGACCTTCACCAGTATCATCTTGTCGAGCTGAGTGAGGACGATCGACATGACCGAAATCCCGGTCATGCCCGCTGCAAACCGCCATATGCCGGCGAGCGCTTGCCCGCGGAAGGTGGAACGCGCGGGTGCCTTGGGCAACGACCGCCACAACAGCAGCCCGGTCAGAAGCGTATCGACCAGGCTGATGGCCATGAACCATGCAACGTACGCTTGGATGGTCGGGGAAACGAACCAGAGGATCAGGACGGCGCCCAGGTTGTTGACCGTCCCGGTGATCGAAGAGAGCAGGTTGAAGGCAACTTGGCTCTGAAGGCCCATGAGCCCGCCGCTATACAGCGCCCGCGGCCACTGGAACGCAATGGCTATTCCCATCATCGCGAGGGCTTGCGTAGCGGTTTCGACCGAAAGCTGCTGCGGCTTGAGCCAGTAGGCCGCAATCGCCGGTGCCAGGGCGGCCATGGTCACGCCGATTGCGATGCCGATGAGCCAATAGATGATCTCCAGTGTACGCAGAAGATCGTGCATTTCCTGCGCCTTGCCGGACTGCATCGAGTATTGCGCGAACTGGCGGTTGAGCGCCGTGCCTAAACCCAGATCGAGCAGCTGAAGGATCGCCGTCAACGACAGGAAAAACCCGATCAGTCCGAAGGCCTCGATGCCGAGGAAATGGATGTAGACCGGGATCACCGCCAGCGACAGCAGCGCCGCCCATCCCCTCCCGGCAATGTTGGCAATGATATTGCGTCTGACTATCGACATCGTTCGATCGACGCGCGGTTCAGCGCGTCGGCTAGGAATCGGAAGTCGGATCGAGGCAATCCGCGGACGTAAATGTGCGGATGCACCACCCTAACGGTTCGACAAGGACTGCTCTCGACTCATGTGCATCCAGACCGCGAAGGCATCGTACGGCGTCACTCGCCGCGTCACGAGGAGATCTTCTCCGCGAAACGCCTGCACGTCTTGTCCCTCGCGCAGGACGAAGCGCTCGAACACGGCGTCAGGCAGCTTCACTTCGAAGTAGATTCGATAGACCTTGGAATACCCGAGCGTGCTGAAGTCAAAGTCGAATTGAGTGAACCGGGTCGCAGCCGGCATATCGAGCTGTATTTCCTCGCGCAGCTCGCGCCTGAGCGCATCCACCGGAGTCTCACCGGGATCGACTGCCCCGCCGAAGCAGCCCCAATGCGCCGGATAGAAAATCCCCGGCTTGCCGTCGCGCAGCTGCATGATGTAGCGGCCGTCTTCGCGGACGAGCAGCGCGGCCACCGCGTCGTGGGGACGGGGCGACCGTCCGCGGGCAGGAACGAAGTGTTCCGGGTGAAACCCGCGGCTTTCGACGAACACGCTCAGCCGTCCGCGACGATTGAGCGCAGCCGGTCGACCACCGCCTGTTCTTCGGGGTAGTAGAGAACCTCCAGCGCAGAGCTCATCGGAGTATGGCTGTCGGGATGACAGATCCGGACCGGCTCCGAACGCAGCGCCCGGCCCGAGCGCTCGGCAACGCGCGCGACTATTTCTGCCGACACCCCGAACGATTGCCACGCAGGGTCCATGACGCACAAACGCCCGGTCTTCTCGACCGAGGCGCACACCGTTTCCAAGTCAAGAGGCGCCACGGTGCGCAAATCAACGACCTCCGAATCGACGCCAATTGCGGCCAGCCTGTCAGCCACCCGCAGGGCAAAGGGGACCATGACGCCCATTGCAACGATCGTTAGGCGCCCTCCGACTCTGCGCACGGCAGCGCGCCCGAATCGGACTCGGTACGGCATCGTCGGAACGCGATCCTTAAGGGTGAACAGCGACCGGTGCTCCACGATGATGACGGGGTTCTCCCCGAAAATGGCTTCGAGCAGGAGGCCCTTCGCATCGAAGGCGGTGGCGGGCATGGCGACCTTGATCCCGGGTACATGCGCGAACCAGGCGTGCAGGCTCTTTGAGTGCTGCGGGCCTTGCCCCCAGCCACGGCCGACAATGGCGCGTATGACGATCGGCAACGAAGATTGCGTGTTTGACTTGAACCGCCACAGGGCCATCCAGTTCACGATGGCGTCCATCGAATACAGCATGAAATCGAGGCGGTGGTGGACCAGAACCGGCCTGCAGCCTGCGACGGCAGCTCCGATTCCGGTTGCCGTCATGGCGCTCTCCGACACCGGAAAATCGCGAACGCGCTCGGGACCGAAGCGCTCGACCAAACCCGTGGTCGAGCCGAAGACCCCGGGACCGTAGTCCACGAGCTGTCCCAGCACGATCACGCTGTCGCTTAGCTCCATGGCTTGCCGGAGTCCCTGGTTGAGAGCGTCCCCGTAGCTGATCTCGGGCTGCTCCGCGGCGGTGGTGACGTGCGTTGCGACCCGGCTTGAGTCGGATTGTGCGATACCTGTCATCGATTCTTTTCGCCGCGCTCAGTAGCCCTTCGGCTGCGGGGAGTCCTGTTGGGCATCGAATTCCGCGCGCTCGACTTCGGCAAGCAGCTTGTCCGCCATGGGACTGTTCGGGCTGGAGTTGAGCGTTTTCCAGTCTGGCAGGGTCGGGAACGAGCTCGACTTGGCGAATTCGAAGCAGCGAGAGATTTCCGCTGTCACTTCGCGCTCGATGCGAGCTATCTCGTCGGGGGAAATGATGCCTCCCCTCTGCATTGCCTCTTGGAGGAGCGAAATCGGACAGTTCTGTTTCCACGCCTGCACTTCCGACGCACTCCGATAGCCGACCAGGTCGTCGCTTTCGGGTCCGTAATGTCCGCTCCAGCGATAGGTGTAGGCCTCGATGAAAGCCGGGCCTTCCCCCGCGCGGGCGGAAGCGATCTCCTTGCCGAGCGTCCGGTAGACTTCCATCGCGTCGTTACCGAAAATCGCCGTGCTTCGCATGCCGAATGCGGCAACCCGCGCGCTGATATTGTCGAGCGCCTGCCGCTTGAGCTGGGGAGAAAACACGGAGTAATTGTTGTTCTCGCAAGCGAAGACGACCGGGAGCTTCGCGACCGCGGCGTAATTCACGGACTCCCAGAATATTCCCTCGTCGGTTGCCGATTCGCCGAAGCCCGCCACCGTCACTTGCGTGCTCTTGCGCAGCTGGCAGCCGAGGGCCGCACCCAGAGAAATGGCGGTCGCCCCTGCGAGGATGGCGCCGCTGAAGAATTTTCGTGAAGGAAACGATATGTCCTGCGATCCGGCGAGCCCGCCGTTTGCCCCGGTGTGCTTGCCATACAGTTCTGCAAAGAGGGCGTCCATCGGGGCACCCTTCGAAAGATAGTATCCATGAGACCGGTGATGGCAGAAAAGATAGTCGTCCTTGCGCAGGAGCACCGAAAGCGCCGCCGGAACGGCTTCCTGCCCGATGCAGAAGTGCACCGGACATCGCATCTCGTCGGCGGGATGATATTCGCGGGCCAGCGCCTCCTCGCACATCCGCAGGCGCAGCATGAAGCGCAGGATAGCCCTGGCGGTTTCGGCCTCGCCCTTGCCTATGTTGACGCCTCTGTAGCGCCCCGCGCCGAGAATCCCTTTGTGAGAAAGCACTGTCATCGCGCCTCAGCCGCGCATCGTGTAGGCCGTGGGCCAAGCGCGCAGCTGGTCGAGATATTTTCTGCCCCACTCCACCATCTCGCGCAATCCTTCCTTCCATCCGATCTCGGGCTCCCAGCCGACATCGCGCTTGATGGCGCCGGAGTCGAGCCAGTAACGGGAGTCCTGCCCCAGCCGGTCGGGCGCCATTTCGCACAGCTGCTCGAAGGGCATTCCCAGGGCGTCGGCGCACAGCTCGACGACCCGCCGGATGCTGGTGGGTTCGGCCGGACCGGCATTGTAGATCTTTCCGAGAGGCGCTTTCTCCGCCACCAGATGGATCGCGCGCGCCAGATCGCGCGCGTGGATATAGGATTTCTCCGCCTTTCCTCCGCCTTGGAGCGGCAGCTTGGTGCCGGTCAGGCCGCACAGGATTGCCTTGGGAATCACGCGGTGCAGCAGTTGTCCGGGGCAATAGGCGTTGGAAGGCCGGATGACGTTCATGGGGAATTTCAGGAACTTGTGCACCGACTCCAGGTACATGTCGAACGCGACCTTGGATGCGGCATACGGGCTGGTCGGCTTGATCGGCTCATCCTCTTTCGCCGCATGCAGCACCGAACCGTACATTTCCGAGGTGCCGATCTGGATGAAGCGCTCCAGCCAGCTTCGCTTCATCAGTTCCTCGCACAGTCGCGCGAGCGCCATCGAGTTGGTCTCGAAAAAGCGCCAGGAGTGCTTCCAGGACACGGCGCCTTCCCCCTGCGCCGCGTAGTTGACGATCACTTCCGGCTTGATCCGGTCGAGCAGGTCCAGCAGCAGATCGATCTCGTAGGTGAGATGGTAAGCGTGGTACTCGAAGTTTTTTTCGCGCTCGATCCCCAGAGAAAAAGGTTCAGGCCGAAGTGGATTGCGGCCGACGCTCACGACGCGCTTCGGCCTGGCATGGCGAAGCAGATAAAAAGCAGTGTGGATGCCGAACGATCCGCCGCCGCCGAGAATTACATACGTCTTCATTTTCGTTTCATTCAATGATAGTCCAGTAATAGTCGCCGGTGTAACCCGATTCGCGGAACAGCTTCAACCACCCTTCCGGATAGTCGTGGAATTCCGCGGTCAGCACCCAGCTCTCGAAGATCTCTTTCTGCTCGGGCGTGAGGTAGCTGTCGACCTGAACGAACGCGCGGCCGCCGCTCACGCGCTGGATTTCCTGCATCGCCTGTACCGCGCGGGGACGGGGAAGGTTGTGAACGGTGTTGATCGACAGTACGCAATCGAAGGAGCGGTCGGGAAACGGCAGCTTGTCCGCCGATCCGAGGTGCAGCCTTCCGACGACCTCCTTCTCGCAATGCGTGAGCGCATAGAGCGAAATATCCAGGCCGAACGCGTTCGACCCGGGGCACTCGAGCATCAAGTCCTTTACCAGGAACCCCTTGCCGCAGCCGACGTCAAGGATGCGCATGCCCGGACGCAGGCCGAAGTGAGCGATGATGTCCCGCGCGACAGCACGCCAGCGCCCGTCGTAGCGGTATCCGCCGTATCCGTATTGGCGCGGCCCGTCCCAGTACATTTCGCCGAATTGCTTGGCAACCGCGACGACCGTTTCATCCTTGCCCGCTGCGCGCTTTTGCACGTCGCGCTCGGTGTGCGGCAGGGACCGGAGCAGGTCCACCTCGGCCATCAGGTTTTCTCCAGCATCTCGCGATGCACACGGGCTACGCCCTCTTCGAGCGGGATGAAGCGGATGTCCGGGAACGCCTTGATGGTGTTGGCCACGTCATAGTGCCGGTGGGTGATAGGATTGGCGCGCGGCGTCTTGACGATCTCGACGGTTTTACTGAACTGTTTGGATACGGCCTCGGCAACCTCGTGGAAGGAATGCGAGGTCCCGGTAGCGGCGTTGAGGGTTCCCGTGCTGCGGTGGAGCAGGCAGCGCAGGGTGAGCGCGGCGACGTCGTCCACGTGGATGTGGTCGCGCGTCTCCTCGCCGTCGCCGAACAGCGTGATTTTGCCGTCTTTCTGCGCTGCGCGGCGAAAGCGGTTCGGACCGTACGAATTGTGCGTATCGTCCAGCCCGTATACCAATGTAGGGCGCAGTACCAGCAACGGAACCTTGGCTAAACTGCGCGCCATGATCTCGCGCGTGTGGTGCATCGCGCCGTAGGGGTCCTGTGGCGATGCGGGCGTGTCCTCGCTGACGCGGCTGACCGCACTGTCGTATACCGCGTCCGAGCTGTAGTAGACCATATGACCGCAGCCGGCTTTCTCGATCGCCGCGCACGTACTCTGCATCATGGTCAGGTTTTTCATCAGCGTGGCGATATCTTTGTCGCGAGTTAGAGCCGCCAGCATGACGACGGCATCCGTGGTTTTCAGAGCCGCGGCCAGCTTGTCTGTGGCCGATGTCTCGGCAAGGTTCAGGTCAGCGGAAGTTAGTGCGAGGACCGGGACGCGTTGCGCATCCAGTTGCCTGCGGATCGCAACGCCGATGAAGCCCCGCGCTCCAAGCAACACCACACGCTCGGGTTTCCGGGGTGAGGGGTTCTGGTGAGTGATCATTTTCTAGCCGGGATTTGAACATTCCACCCCGAGCGTGCGGTATTCGAGTCCCGCCGCGCGGCAGGCCACGGCTTTCAGCACCGCATAGGGATCGAGGACGAGTTTGCCGCGCAGTTTGCGCGCAACTTGCACCGGGTCGAGCGTTCCGAACTGCGGCCAGGGTGTCATGATCGCGAGCGCATCCGCGCCTTCGCAGGCGTCCAGCTCGGAGCTCGCCGCATGGCAGCGCGGGTTCGGGATTGCCGTTGCGGGCACGACGGGGTCAAATATGCGCACGCGGAAGGGCGCGAGGTGCGCAAGAAGGGCAAGCGACGCCGAGTTCTTGGTCGAGTGGGTGTTCTGCTTGTAGGCAAGCCCGAGCACTGCGATCACGGGGTCCTCCAGTTTCGAGAGGACGGCCCCGTGGAGCGTTTGCAGAGCCCAGTCCCGGCGGTGCCGGCTGTTCGCGATCCAGGCGCGCACTACGCCCGCGTCGGTGCCGTGCGCGTCGGCGAGTTTGCAGACCGTCGCAAGGTCGCGTTCCAGGTTGCCTCCGGCGATTCCGAGCCCCGGGGCCAGATAGGCATGCTGCCCGATACGCCGGTCCAGTTTCAGCGCCGGCGCGATCTCGGACCAAGCGGCGCCCAGGCGTTCGCACAGCTCGGCCAGCGTATTGGCTACGCTGATCGACGACACGAGGCAGCAATTGATCGCGATCTTCGCGAGCTCGGCGCTCTCGTAGCGCATCGGCAGAATCGGGCACGCGAAGGCGGAGAGAAACTCCCCCAGCGCCGCCGGGAGCGTGGCGGACGGGTTCGCGCATCCGAGAATGATTCGTTCCGGGTGCATGGCACGCTCGACCGCCTCGCCGAACACGAGCGTTTCGACCTGGTAGAAAAGCCGTTCGCCCGGCAGCGCCAGCGCCCGCGTGAATCCGGGCGGCACCTGGCACAACACCACCACGACCGCGCCGCGCGCCAACGCCCCGGACACGCCTTCGATGAGCCGCCGTATGCCCGCGAGATCGCTGGTGCCCGAGCCATCGGTGGGAACGTCGGAGGCGATGTACACGAGATCGCAGCGCGACAGGTCGGCGATGTCCGCGGTGTAGTTCGCCCGGGAGGCATGGCGGCGCAGCACGTCGGGCAGGCCGGGCTCGACCGCCGGCGGGTCGCCGCGCCGCAGAGCCTCGATCACTTCGCGGTCCGGGTCGTAGCCGACCACACGGAAGCCGCGGGCGAGGGCCGCCGCGGCGGAATTCACGCCGAGATGGGTCATGCCTGCAAAGCCGACCAGAACGTCGCTCATGCTCTGGTGAATTTCATCGCCTGTTCGCCGAGTCCTCGCAACAGTTTCTGCATCCAGAGGTCGCGCGAAACATCGCTTGGCTCTGGACGCGCGCACAACGACTTGAAGTGCGCGTACTCGGCAGACCAGGTCGGATCGTCCTGCGTGAGCGTAACCGTTTCCTCGGGCGGCCTCCCCGAAGGCAGGACCCGGGTGCGCAGGGTAAACGTGGTCGGCCCCCATTTGCACAGGGACCGGATGTGCGCGGAGCCGCGCTCGGCGAACAGGTCGCAGGTGAAGTGATTGCGCCAGGACAGCAGCGTCATCTCCAGTTGCAGCTGTGGCCGCGTGGAGCGGGAACCAACGACCAGATGATCCGGGGCACGGTTCTCGAAGCAACTGGCGAAATGCACCTGAAAATCGCTGCCCAGATCGCCGAACCAGAAAGCCGCGGTATCGAGCAGATGCGAACCCAGGTCCGGCAGAACGCCAGCCCCCTGGTCGCGCCACGCCGATTCGCGCACCAGGCGGGCCGTCCCGTTTCCGTAGAACATTCTGCAGTGGTACGGCTTCCCCAGCGCTCCGGAGGCGATGACCTCCCGCATGCGCAGGTAGTGCGGCTCGAAACGATGGTTGTAAGCGGTGTAGCAAACGGCCTGGTGGTCGCGCGCAAGCCTTCCGAGGCGCTCGATGTCCTCATCGCGCGGCGCCCACAAGGGTTTTTCCACCAGGACGTGCTTGCCCCGTGAGAGCAGATATTCAAGCAGCTCCAGCTTCGGCTGGTCGGGGGTGCATACCAGCGCGGCGTCGTACTGGTCCGCGGGCACGTCCTGCACCTTGCGGTACCGCGCTTCCGGATTTGCCGGATCGACCGCAGCGACAAACTCGTCCTTTGCGACGGCGCGGCGCTTGGCTCCCTGGACTCCCAGACCGACGACGATGACCTTCAATTCGGGGCGCGCTCGTGATAGTTGGCTTCGCGCTCGATCCCGTCGATCTTGCGCATGACGTTCACCGGCGTGACCGGAACGTTTCCGTCGAGCTCGCATTCGCATGCCGCCGCCATGGAGCCGAGTATCGTGGCCACGGCGTCCGATCCCGTGGCGAGCTTTCCCAGGGTCGCGTAAGCGAGGAGTGCATCGCCCGCACCGATTGCATCGACCACACGTTCGGCGAACGAATCGACCACGATGTAGGAATCGAGCGACTCGTGATCGGCGCTGCGGCAGGTCAGCACTCCGCGCTCGCCGAGCTTCAGGATGAGCGTCTTGCAGCGTGCGCTGTCATACAGCGCGGAGGCGAGCGGCCGCACGCCGGAATCCTGGTCGCCGAGGGCGAATCGCGCTTCCCGCTCGTTCGGGGTGATCAGGTCAAAATCCTTGAATTCGGTGATGTTTCCCCAGCGGCTCGCGACCTGGCTGTCGGCAACCTTGAAC
>Ga0137415_10003022_pt1 | contig 16653 bp, 14 predicted proteins | sample CZODoug3_1_1_16f_FD_183082 | JGI IMG/M metagenome (GOLD analysis project Ga0137415, IMG submission 183082) | Vadose zone soil fungal communities from Angelo Coast Range Reserve, California, USA - CZODoug3_1_1_16fungal (Hybrid Assembly) | ecosystem: Environmental > Terrestrial > Soil > Vadose...
GCTCCCACCAGCGGCTGACGCCCGCGCCCATGCCCCCCCCGGCGGCCGCTCGACCGCATGACGGCGCGCTGTCCGTGTTGTTGATCGACGACGAGGAAGGACTGCGCCGCGCCGTCCTGAGCTTCCTGAAGCGACGGGGCATGCACGCGGTTGCGGTAGGAGACGGCGCCGACGCCTTGCGGGCGCTGCAGCGGGAGCATTTCGACGTCATCGTGTCTGACGTGCGAATGCCGGGGATGAGCGGGGGGGAGTTCCTGGAGCGACTGCGGCGCGACTACCCCGCGATGGTGAATCGCCTGGTCTTCACGACGGGAGATACCTTTGCGGCCGACACATCCGAATTGCTACGCGACTCCGGCGTGCCCTCGCTCGTGAAGCCGTACGATTTCGCAAAGTTGGAAGACCTGCTCCACGAGATAGCTAAAACCTCGGCTTGAGCTTCAGCTCCAGGTCCGATCGCCCGATGCCATTGGGCGTCGGCGCCAGCGAGAACCGCAACGGCTCCGCATCCACCGCGAGCGCATCGAGCACCTGTTCCGACACCGTCAGCTCATAGTCCCCCGGCCTGACCCCCATCAGATAGAACGCCCCGTCATTGAATGTGACCAGCGTCCGGCGGGCACCGCTGCGGCGATCCGTCAGGAACAGCGTCACCGCGGCGACGCCCGCGCCGTTCCTTACCACACGACCCTCGATGATCCCCGATTCCACCACCGGAATGTCGAGACTGCGAAAGCGATTGGGGCCGGGCACAATGCTGGTACGCGCGAACAGCGGCACCAGCAGCGGCGACTCGAGCGACAGCGAATCGATGGTCACGATGACCGGCTCGAACGGCACGAGATCCCACACGTGATATGAGCCGTCCGAATCGCTGCGGGCGGAGAGCGATCCGATCAGCACTCGCGCATTGATGATTGGCGGCTCTTCCGGGTCACGAATGCCATTGGCGTTCTCGTCGAGAAACACATGGCCGGAGAGGCCGGAGCGCTCCACCGACGGACCGGGGGCGACGCCGAGACGCTCGGTGCGACGGTCCCAGAGAACGGAGCCCTGCAGGAACTGGCTTCCGGTGACAGGTTGCCCCGGCGGTGCAAGGAAGGAAGTGACGGCGCGAACCGCCTGAAAGTACGATGTGAGCGTCAACGAGTAGGTGAGTCCGCGATTGCCTCGCTGCCAGTTCGCACCCACCTCCAGGCGCATGCCATGCGCGATAGGACGCGCCGCGAAGGCCGCCCACGACACGAGACCGGATCGGCGCTCCAACTCCGTCGTCGTGCGCACCAATGTCTGACTCAGAAAGGTGCCCCAACGCGGCCGGGGCACCACGAATGTCGTCAGCCCGGCGAATTGTCGATCGGTGGCGCCGGTCCCGATGGAGCCATGCTCTATGCGCAGATAAGGCAGCAGGCGCAGCTCGTCAGTTTGCACCGACGCATCCAGCCGGGCACGCGTCAGCGCTCCAGCGGCGCTCCTGATCTGCTCCAGACGGCCATTGAAGAAGAAGAATCCGGTCGCGCTTCGTGGACGCAGAAATCCTGTCAGAGACCACTGGTCGCGACGGCCGGGAACGAACACGACGGGGGCGGTATCACGCGCGAAGTGCGCGTATTCGCCTTCGATGCGCAAATCGACGGACGGCTCGTAGCGCAGCGCACCACTCACGACACCCGATCCGACGAACTCGCTCTGCACCGCCCAGGAATTGCTGGGATTGCCAACGACCGATGCGTACGGATGGAGCCGGTCGGAAAGCGAGTCCCGCCAGAACTGATCGACCCCGCCCTGAATCGTCCACCGCCGGGTCGCACCGTAGCGGAGATCGAGATTCGCGGTCGCCCGGCACGTGAATGTCGGCGCCGGACATTGTCCCGCGGAGAGCCCGTACTCGAACCGGTTGGCCGGAAGCAGCTCTGCCAACACGCGGTAGGTGCGGTTGAACTCGCGGATCTCGCCGAACGGTCCGTAGGCGACGAAGTCGACCGGGTTCTCACCGTAGCGCACGGGGAGATCGATGGCGAAGCCGCCTGTCGCGTCGGTCGAGTCGTAGGCCACGAGATCGCCGGCGCGATATGCCTCGACCGCCCATCCGGGCTGCAATGTGCCGGCGTAGCGCAACGAACCGAGCAGCGACGGACGCACGAAGGGTGCGTTCGTGACCGCGAACCCACGGAGGGCGCGGACCCGCGGTCCCGTAGATGCGGCGTCGCCGAGTCGCAGTTGCTTCACCCACGCGTTGTCACGCCAGACGCCGCTCCACGAGGCGTCGACAGAGAAGCGTCCCGCATCGGCCCGGCCGACGCTTTGCGCGAGCATTTCGAGGGAACCGCCGCCCACGTCGGCACCGAGTCCCACGCCGTATGTCGAGCCTGCGACCGGATCGTTGGAAGGCGAGAACAACGAATAATCGAGGACCACCCCGTCCCAAGGCGGGCGCTCCAGGCCGAGCGTAATGTCGGCCCGCATGCCATCCGGACGGCGCAGATACGCTTCGCGCGCGGCCTCGCGCTGCAATCGCCGAGCGAGGGGGAGACTGCTAGGATCGATGATCGTCGCCGTCAGCTCGGACCAGTCGACGGAGAATGTGATGCCGAGCAGGTCGCCCAACCGTTCGCTGCCGACGTACAGCTCGGGAGACTCGAAGCGAATGAACTCGCGCTCGATGTGAACGCGCTGATCGCCGAATTGCATCGTATCGTTGCGAACGTCAATGACGATGCGGCGACCCCCGGGATCGACCGTCGCTTCGAGCCGGCCGTCCGGCGTGAGCCGGTGGCGGATCTCGGCCAACTGGAGGAACTGTGACAGCGGGAGCAACACCTCCGAGCGCACACGAAACGCCTGCACGGTCGCTCCGGTGATGCGGCCGATGCGCAGATCGATGACGACAGGTTCCGGGGCCGTATCGAGCGGGATCGGAGCGAGCGGAGGGAAGCGCACTGGCGGCGCCGGCGGCACCGATCTGACGGCGCCGAGGGTGATCGAGGCCAGCAGCGCGACCCCCCCGACCCCTCGGAGTGGACGCATGGTCTACTGGTAGACGAGCGACAGGATCACGTTACCCCGATAGATGCCAGGCTTCGCGGCAGCCGCAGGGCTCACGGTCCCGCCTATCCAGACGTACAGGTTGGGATTCGGTGGTGGACCGAGGCGACCCACGATTCCGACCGCCGGATTGAATGGCGTCCCGGCCGCGGCGTTGTTGGTGGCCCGAGTCCAGCGCGCCGCCGTCGCATTGAACGTGATCGGCATCGTCGAACCCGGCAGCGCCTGAATGTTGGTCAACGTGGCCGGCAGCGTGAACGTGATGATCACGAACGCGTTGGCGCTGCCGGTGACCTGCCACGAACCCGCGGTCGCGGCGGTCGGCTGCACGGTCGTCGCAACACCTTTGATCACGGTACCGAAGTCCAGGTTGCGCAGCGTCGTGATCGTCATGCCGACGGTGACCACCACGGCGTTCGCCATGACGGCCGCGGTGGGTGTCTGTGCGGCCGCCCGCCCGGTCGCACTGGCGCCTCCTCCCATCATCAGAATAAATGCGACGCGGCGGAAGCCGGTCATGGAACGACGACTTGAACCGAATCGCGAACGGCCGGCGCCTTGAGCACCACCGTCGGATCGAGATCCTCCCGTTCCGTCACAACTTCGTAGCGCAGCCAATAGCGACCGCGCCCGAGTCGCGAAGGAGAAATGAGGTTCACGAGACGCGGCTCCATCGTGATGTACACACCGATGGGGGACTGATAGGAATCGAGAACACGGCCTGCGGAATCCATCAGCGTCTGGCGAATCGTGCCGATGAACGCCGCGTTGCCGCGTCGCTCGAGCCGCGCCCGGGTGATCAGCGAGTCACCAACGATTTGCGCACGCAGCTGTGACAGCGCGAGACCCGTGGTGACCGGGCCTTTGCGATAGTTCACACCGATGATCGTGCGGACTTCGAGCGTGAGACCAACCTGAATCGCCGTTGTGTCGGCGACGCCGGAGATCGGCACCCGACCGGCTTGCGCCGCGATGACCATCCGCAGCCAGTACTCGCCATCAGCCAGTCCCACGGGGGGCCGCCCCAGCAGCCGAACGGTCTGACGTTCCCGTGGCCCCACCGTCAGGCGCCGGGGGAACGCCTGAATCCAGGCGAGTGACGACGGCAGCGTCGAATCCGGCGCATCCACGGTGCGGAGCGTAATCGCACCAGTCGAGTCCGTGACCGGATAACCGAAAATAGTGGAGATCGTGACTTCAACCGGCTCGGTGCCCGGGTTGTAGAGAAGAACCGAGCCGCCCCGCAGCCGGTGATCGATGAAGACGGCATGCGGCGCCACCATGACCCCCTGCGCATCGAGGGCCGCGCCGCTGAGCGTGAGGATCGCAGCCACAGCGAATACGCGTCTCACGGCAGCACCGTCACCGTGAGGGTGATCGTCGCGGTATAGGCGCCGGCCCGCTGATTTGTCGCAGGATTGGCCCTGCCACCCACGAACACAGATCCGCGGCCATTATTGGACAGGGTGGCGGTGAACGATTGCCTCGGATCGAATCCCACCTGGCTCCCGATCAATTGCGATTGCGAGTACCCGGCGTCACCCGCTCTGAAGCTCAGCGGCATGAGTGCACCACCCGGCCCGATCATCGCCGCGGGGAGTACGAAGGACAACAGGACTTGTTTGCGATTCGGCCCACGAATGTCAAACTGGCCGCTGTTGGCGGGATCGGTCCGCAGAATGATTCGGGGGACGCCGGGGAGCACGGCGCCGAACGTCAGCCCGCGCACACCGGTCACGGTGAGCGGCCGGCTCTGCGCGAGCAGAGGCACGCCGAGCAGCAGCGCTGCGATCAGAATGAACGATTCCCGCTTCATGGATTGAATGCGTCTCCTTGAGACAGCGCCGGCAGAGGAATCGCAATCCCCTGCCGGCGCGCCTTCGGCTCGACGCCAAAATCCAGCCTTCTAGTAAACCACCGTCATGGTGACGCTGGCAGTGTAAGTCCCGGCCGCCTGGTTCGTGGCGGGCTGCACCTGCGCGCCGAGCCACACGAACAATAGGCCACCGGCGCTCAGGTTCGTGGTCGCGCCGGCCGAGGGAGTGAATGCTAGCCCGCCCGCCTGCGTGTTCAGGAGCGCGTGCACGCCGCTGAAGCTGCCGATCGGCATGGTGTTGCCGCCGGAGGATAACGTCGCTGGAAGCGTGAAGGAGAGCGTAACGGGTGTGCTTCCCTGGCCTGTGACGTCAAAACGGCCGCCGTTTGCGAGATCTGTTGCGGCGACCGCCTTGTTCACACCCGGGAACACGTTTCCGAAGTTCAACTGCTGCGCGCCAACGACATTGATCGGCGTCTGGACGCTCGCAGTCGCCGTGATGCTGGCGTTGTTCGTCTGCGCCTGGGCAACCGTGCTCGTGACGACGAGCGCGACTACAGCCAGGGTCAGCCTGGTGACGGTGCGCATCTCTTCTCCTATGGTGTCGAGCTTTTTGGCAGCTGGAGGGCCGTTCGGCGCCTCGCTCATTCTGGAGCCACGGAATGGCAAGGCTTATGCCAGCCGGCCGTTTTTTTGGCACTGTCAAATTTCTTGACGAAATGGGCCCAAAAAGCGGAAGCCAAGATAGGACTGAGGGTTACACAAAGCAATAGAAAGACGGTGTAAACATTCTCAACACTCTTCGTGGGGTGAGAGAGGCCCTGAAAATTCGTAAATGATCCATTAACAACCAGTTACAGATGACGGCGATTGGGTACGGCGTCTGCATTAGGGGAGGGAGAAAGCAGTCTCGACCCTCACACGGAGCAGGCGATGCGGTGGACGATCGGTAAGGCAGTCAGCGTGGCGACAGTGGCTCTTCTGGCGATGACCTTGCCACGCGCCGCAGAAGCCCAAGCCCGTGGCACCATGCAAGCGACCGCGACGGTTGTGGATACCCGCCAAGGTTTCGAAGCTCTCTCGAGGGTGCAGCAGGTCGTACGGAGCGAGTCGCGGACCAAGAGCGCCGTGGTGGTTGCAAGTGTCGCTCAGGTTTCCGCGGTCCGCACGCTAGCGACGGTCGGGGGGCCGTCGCTGGTCGTGACGGTCGATTACTCGCGTAACTAGTTAGATGCCGAGCCGCTGGCGCAGGGCCGGCGGCATCAGCGGTATCGCGTACTTCACAGGAACCGAGAGCGCGAATCCCGGTCCCTGTCGCAACCCGGCGCGATGTACTGAAATCACTTCTCCATCAGCGTTGAACACCGGGCTTCCGGACGAGCCTCCGGTCGTCATGCCGTCGAACTGAATCAGATCCGGCGTCACTCTCGACAGAATTCCGGCCGTCATCGAGGTTCGCACCACCGACGCCCGATCGCGCGCAAATCCGGATCCCGCCGGATACCCGATCAAGGCGGCCGGCTCGCCCTGCCGCGCTTTCGCGCCACCCCAGTCGATCGCCGAGAGATACGAACCCTGGTAGCCGCGGATTTTGATGACTGCGACATCGCGCTCGCGCGACGTGGCGATGATATCGGCGTACCGGCCGAGCGATTGGTCCGCCATCGTCACCCACACGGTGTCGGCCACGGCGTGCGTCGAATCCGCTACCACGTGCCAATTGGTGAGCATGTAGCCGTCGGCGCTGATGACGAAACCGGTGCCGTCGTAGCGATCACCGCCCAGGGCTACCGTGACGAGGCCGACCGCACCCTGGTTCTGTTGCGCCATCCCCGCGAAGTCGGTTCCCCGAATCGCGCGCATCTTGGCGTCGAGACTCGCCGCCTGGCTTTCCGCCGTCGCCACGGCGCGCCGCAAACTGTCGAGCGACTCCTGTGACGGTGCGCGACGCTCCGCGGCGGCAAGCTGATCGCGCATGCGTTGCAGATCGCGCTGGCCTTCTTGCCGCTGGGACTCACCGGCCGCGAGCTGTTGTCCCAACGCCTGCTGCGCGCGATTGAGCGCCACCTGAAGCTGAGCGGTGCGCGACTCCGCAGCCGCGAGCTGAACGCGCAGGCTATCGACTTGGGCTGCCGGCGCAGCAGCCGCGCGCGCGGCCGTCAACTCACGGCGCAACCGGTCGCCCTCTGCTCGAGCGGAATCTTCGGCGGTGCGCACCGCTTCGTTCGTATGTTCGACCTGGCGCGACAGCAGCCAGTAGACGCCGTACACGCCGCCGCCCAGGAGCAGTATGAGCACGATGACGATGGCCGTTAACCAACGAAGCTTCCGCCGCGAATCCTTTCCGACCTCTTCGGCGACCGCGCGCATGAATGCCGTGGATCCCCGTCCGCCCTTCTTGCGCTCCTCCCGCGCTTTTGCGAGCGCCTGTCCGATCAGTCCGACGACGGTTTTCTGACCGAGCGCCGCTCTCTGGGGCGCCGTACCCATCCCCTCGACGAGCAGCACCGGCCCGCCCTGGCCGAGCATGATCTTGTCGCCGAGCCGGATAGGCATCGGCTTGCTGATGCGTTCGCCGTTCAGGTAGGTGCCGTTCTTGCTTTCGGCATCTCGCACGACCAGACCGCCGGTCGCACCGACCGTGAGCTCGGCATGAATCCGCGACACGATCGTGTCGTTGGCTGCGACGGGTTGGACTTCGCACTCTCTTCCCCGCCCCAGTCGGATGCGGGTGCCGCGCGCGTCGTACCGCTTGCCGGTCGCGGTCGCCAGCAAAGTGACGCCATAGGCGCGGACCTCCGCAGGCGCTGCCCGGATCCCGGGACGCTCGGGAAGCGTCGCGTCGAGCGAACCAGCGATGGCGGCCACGCGGTATTCGGGGCCGGACTCACCGAGACGAATCACATCGCCCTGGGAGACCGGCGTGGGCCCGGTGATGCGGTTGCCGTTGAGATACGTGCCGTTGCGGCTTCCCAGATCGGCGAGCAGCCAGGCGTTGCCTTCAACGCGCAGCTCGGCGTGGCGGGCCGAGACGACTTTCGCGGCGTCACCACGCACCGTGATCGTTGCATCCGCCTCGCGGCCAAAACGCACCGGCGAGCCGCGGGATTCCGCGACCGTCTCACCCGAGGCCCGATCGACCAGCCTCAGAACTTCAGCCCCGAGCCACGACGATCCTTCAACTGGCGGCGTGGGCGCGGAGAGCGGCGCTCGACACGATTGCGCCGTTCGGTCAGTCCGCGACGCTCGACCAACACGATATTAGCGCGCTGCCGTCGCTCAGTGATGCGCCGATCCAGTCCAGTCCGCCGATCGGGCCGCACCCGGCGCTCCCAGCGATGGCGCTGATCGAAGGGCTGCCGGTCGTCCATGCGACCCAATTTGGGACTCGCGTGTGATTCGTGCCAGCCAAACGCAGTCGCTACATTCCCGCCCGTGACGTCGACGAGCCCACCGACCGATCTACTCGACGAGGCGCGGCGTGCGCTCGAGCCTGCCTTCCGGCTCGACAACCTGGTCGCGCTATCCGCCGAGCGCGCGCTCTATCATGGATGGGATCGCGTGTTGAAACGTCCGGTGGCTGTCCGCGTCCATCTGGGCGCCGCCGGGAACCCGGGACGCGCATGGTTTCTGCGCGAGACGGAGACGCTCGCGGCCCTCGATCATCCCGCGATCCGACATGTCTACGCCGCCGGAGAGATGGGGACGTTCGCCTATCGCACGGCCAACTGGGTCGAGGGGGAGAGTCTTGCGGACGCGCTGCGGCGCGGCCCGCGTCCGATTCCGCAGTCCATGTCGTTGATTCGCGACTTGTTGTCCGCCTTGGAGCACGCACACGCGCGCGGCATCATCATGCGCCGCATCGGGCCGTCGACGCTGATGATCAATACGGGCGGCCAAGGCGTCATCACCGATCTGCGCTATTCGAATTGGTGCCTGCCGTACCTCGAGCCCCCAGCGAGGGACGATCCGACGACGGTGTTCATGGCACCGGAGGTGCGAGCGGCCGAACCGGGCGACCCCTCGAGCGACGTGTACGCCGCGAGCGCGAACATCTACGTGGCCCTCACCGGCATGCCTCCCGATCTCGATCCGGGTCGCATCAAGCCACCGCGCCAGCTGCGTGCGGCGATACCGGCCGCCGTTGAGCGCGTGATCGTGCGCGGACTTTCCGCGACTCCCAGGGAGCGCTACTACACGGCGACCGAAATGCTCGAGGATTTCGTCAGCGACGCCGGGACGTTCCAGGTGCCCGCCGCCGCGCCGACCGTGACCGAATCGGGATTCGAGCGCCGGCTGCGGCGCGCGCTGGGCGACGACTACGAATTGCTCGAGGAGATCGGCACCGGCGGGTTTGGACGCGTCTACCGCGCCCGGGACCTCGCGCTCGAGCGCGACGTCGCGATCAAGGTCCTGCATCCTTCACTCACCGCCGACCCTGGCGTCCTGGAACGGTTCCGGCGCGAAGCGCAGCTCGCCGCGCGGCTCCGCCATCCGAACATCGTCAGCATCTACGACATTATGGGCCGGGCGGGACTCACCTGGTACTCGATGGAATACGTCCCCGGCTCGAACCTCGGGCAGGTTGTACAGCGGCACGGCACCCTCTCGCTCGAGCAAATCGAGCGCTTGCTCAAAGAGGGCCTCTCCGCGCTCGAACACGCGCACAGCGTCGGGTTGATCCACCGCGATCTGAAGCCGGAAAACATGTTGATCGAGCCCGATGGGCGGCTGCGCATCACCGATTTCGGACTCGCATTGGCGTTACGCGGGGGCGCGCGGTTCGGCGGCGCGACGTCGCGCAGCGGGACACCGCAGTTCGCCGCACCGGAACAGCTCCTCGGCGAGCGGGTGGATCAGCGCGCCGACCTGTATTCGCTCGCGGCGACGATCTACTTCGCACTGCTCGGCCGTCCGCCGTTCAGCGGCAAGACGCCGGAGCAGATTCTCGCTCGCCAGACAACGGACGACGTGCCTCCGCTCAACACCGAGCGCCGTGACGTTCCGCGTGAGCTCGAGGAGGTGCTGCGACGGGCGTTGCGCAGCGATCCGAACGAGCGGTTCCATTCGGCGGGGGCGTTCAACGCCGCGGTGAGGGGGGCGCTGGGCGGCTTCCTAAGACGACTGGCCGCACTGTTCCGGCCGGAGAGTTAAGCCGGCGCTGGCGTTCCAGGTGCCAGCGGGTGATGTTCGAGATAACCCGCAAACCGGAGTGGTCGATGCGCCTGCGTTACGGTTTGTTCCTCGCGTTCACGGTTGCGTGCGGCTCCAGCACCTCATACTCCTCCAGTCCTCCGCCCGCACCGCCGCCAGGTCCCCCACCTCCCCCTGCGCCGCCTCCCCCGATCACCGTGGCCGTCTCAATCGCCGACTACCGCTATGGGCCCGATACGGTGAGGATCAAGACCGGAAATGCCGTAAAGTGGACCAATATGGGAACGTATGGGCACACGGCCACGGCTGACGGAGGTTCGTTTGACAGTGGCACGCTCGGCCCGCCCGGTGTGGATTCGTACGGCAACCCAACTTCGGGGGCGAGCTATACGAAGACATTTGGAACGCAGGGATCGTTCCCCTACCACTGCACGGTGCACCCGACAGTGATGATGGGCGTCGTGATCGTGACGCCTTAGCGGCTCACCGCCAACGGAAGATCCGCAGTGCGACGACAAAGCTGACGGCGCCCCACGCGATCACGATTGCGAGTGGGGCGCTCAGCGTTGCGAGCGCCGCGCCGTCGATCATGACCGCGCGCAACGCGTCGTTCAACGCGGTCAGCGGCAGCGCCTTGACGAACGGGATCATGGCGTCGGGGAAGCGAGAATAGGAGAAGAAGGTCCCCGACAGGATCCACATCGGGAGCATCACGAGGTTCATCAATCCCGACACGCCCTCGATCGTCCGCGCCCGGCTCGCGACGAGCAGTCCCAGTCCGGCGAAAGCAAACGCGCCCAAGATTGCGACGCCGCCCAGCGTCGCGAGCGAGCCGCGGACCGCGACGCCGAACATCAGCCATCCGAATCCTACCAGAAAAGCGATCTCGACAATCAAGAACACGAGACGCGAAAGAATGAAGCTCAGGAGGTAATGGCTGCGTTTCATCGGCGTCGCCATGTACCGCTTGAGCAACTTCTTCTGACGCGCTTGCACGACGGAGAACCCGACGCCCCAGATGCCGCTGCCCAGCAGATTCATGCCGAGCAGGCCGGGAATCAGGAAGTCGATGTAGCGTGAGCCCGGCGCGACGACACGATCGTCCCGAACCGCCGCGACGTCCTTTCGGCCGCGCGCTCGCTGCACGACTTCATCCACTTGGAGGCGCGCGAGCCCGCTCTCGGTGCGGGTGGTATCGTATCGATAGACCAGCGGATCGCCCGGCACGATGAGCAACGCGATGCGGCCGGTCCGCAGACGCGTGCGTGCCGTCGCGCTGTCGAGCACGGTGGCGATGAGTCGCGGCGATGCATCGAGCACGGCCACGAGCGCGCTGTCCCCCGGTCCGGCAGCGACGCCGACCTGCAACTTGCCGGGGCCGGTGTTTCGAAAGGCGAGACCGAGCGCAAACGCCAGCACGATCGGAAACCCGAAGACCCAGAACACCGCCTCGGGTTCGCGGTAGAACTCGCGCATGCGCGCGAGCGCCAGCTGGAACATCGGATGCTCACGTATCACGGAGCTGCCGACCCGTGAGCGCGACGAAGACGTCATCGAGGGTCGCGTGGTGCGTGGTGAGCGAAGCGAGCTCCAGACCGTGCCGCTGGAGCAACGTCAACAACGGCGGGAGCGTCCGATGCAGCTCGGTCACAGTCAACGCGAGAACGCCGGTGCCAGGTCGCACCGCGGTAACGCCACTGAGGCCTCGCAATGCATCCATCAAATCATCGGGCGTTCCATCGATGAGCGCGAACTCGACCACATGCTCGGCGCCGAGCGATGCGATGAGCGCGCGCGGCGTGCCCAGCGCGATCACTTTTCCGTGATCCATGATCGCAACGCGGTCGCACAGACGCTCCGCCTCTTCCATGTAATGGGTCGTGAGCAGCACCGTGCCGCCGGCGGCGCGGAAGCCCCGAATGATCTCCCAGAGCTGGCGCCGCGAGTGCGGATCGAGGCCGGTGGTCGGCTCATCCAGAAACAGCAGCTCGGGCTTGCTCACGAGCGCGCAGGCGACCGCCAGGCGCTGCTTTTGCCCTCCCGACAACGTCGCGACGCGCGCTCGCCGCTTTTCTTCCAGCTCGACGAGCGCCAGCACTTCGTCCACCGTGTGCGATTGACGATAGAATGAGCGGAACACCGCGAGTGTCTCTTCGACGGTGAGCTTGTCGGCGAGCTGCGTTTCCTGCAGCTGAATGCCCAGCCGCTCGCGCAGCGCGCGTCCTGCGGCTCCTTCACGCCACGGCGTGCCGAGGATCTCGACGTCGCCGGTGTCCTGCGGCGTCAACCCCTCGAGGATTTCGATGGTCGTGGTCTTGCCCGCCCCGTTGGGACCGAGCAGGCCGAAACACTCGCCGCTCGCCACGGTCAGGTCGACGCCGGCGACCGCGACGACGTCGCCGAAGCGCTTGGAGAGCGCGCGACAGCTGATAGCTAGGATGGCTTTTTCTCTGCGGGTTTTTCGGGCTTGGCCTCGTGCGCCATCTTGAGCGCCTGATCGAGCTGCATCGTCAGGCTGGTCATCCCATCGCCGAGCGCGCGAATCTTCATGTTGAGGCCGGTCCCGGCGCGGCCGGCGACGATGGCGAGCTGGCCGGCAACATCAGGCAGCGTCCCTAGGTTGCTGGTGAGCGCGCGCTGCCGCATGTGCGACAGCTCGCGCGCGATGTTTCCGCAGATGCCATCGACGATCGTTGGTTTAGCCGCGCGATTGGATTCGAGCTCCGCAACCAGCTTCCTCAGGTGATCCAACGAGCGGACGTAGCCTTGCAGCTCTTCGATGCGGCGGATCTGGTTCGGGGATTGTTTCTCGGCCACGCCTAATCTCTGGGCGCAAGCGCGTCGGTGCGAGCACGGCCATCGATGAGCGACAGCGGTGTCACGCCGAGCAGCACACCGAGCGTCGGCGCGATGTCGACCGTGTTCATGCGTCCCGCGTAGGTCCCGCGATTGATGCCGCGGCCCCAGAAAATGATCGGCACGTGCGCGTCGTCATCGGAGGGCTGGCCGTGCATCGCGATGAGCGAGCTGCCCGGATCCCAAATCGAACCCGGCTGTAGCGTCACGGTGAGCACGACGCCCGCGTCCGGCGAAAGCTGATGCAACCAGCGCCGCGCGATCGGGTCGGACGCGGTATCCGCTCGTGCCAGGTCCGCCGGCTTGATGATGCGCGCCACTCCCTGAACGCGCAGGATGCGCGTCGTGAGCGCATCGAGCACGCTGTCCGTCTTCACGCCCACCGCGGCGAAACGCCCGTTGTCCTGAAGAAACAGCATGCCGGTATCGAACCCGAGCCACTCCCGCGATGTCCCCGCCGCGCCCGCCGCGCCCGCCAGCCGATCGAGATCGTGGTTCACGGCGCCGATCAGCGTATCGAGCTGCACGCGATACGCCGGCGCGCCCGTCTTGGCGCGCGTCCGCTCGGGCAGCGATGTGACGCCGTGATCGGCCGTCAGGACGACGACGAGGTTGTCACGCCCGACCCGGTCGGTGACGCGCTTCAGGAACCACGCGAGATAGCGGTCGAGCCGCAACACCTGATCGTGGATTTCCCGCGAGTCCGGACCGAACGCGTGGCCGATCGCGTCAGTGGTGGAAAGACTGACCGCGAGGATGTCGGTGCCTTTCCGGCCGAGTCGCAATGCCTCGAACCCTTCGAGGACAAACAGCAGCGTGAGCGAGTCCATCGCCGGGACGCCGATGATCGCCGCGGCCGCGCGCACGCTATCGGCGGGGAGACGGTGCGGAAACACGACGTCGTGCCCACCATTCTCCCACGGCTCGTTGTCTTCCTCTTTATAGGCGCTGTCCGGCAGCAGCAGCGTCCAGGTCGTGTTCGCCGCCTGGAACGCCAGATGCCGAGCATTGAAGCTCTGCACCCACGCCGGGAGCGTGTCGGAGTAGTACCTGCTCGTCGTGAAGATGCCCGACTGATACCAGTAGACCTGCTCCTTCGCCTGGCCGATCGGGAGAATCGCACCGCGGTCCTTGCGACTGACCGACAGGGCGCGGGCTTTCGGATCCGATGCCTTCAACCAATCAACGAGCGTGGTGCCGCGAAATCTCCGCGGCGAGGCGCCCGGCCCACTCGTGCCGATCAGCGGCGCAAGCGAATCCTGCACGCCCTGTGAGTTCCGCATGATGCCCGTGTGCGCCGGCCACAGCCCCGAAAGAATCGTCGAGTGACCAGGCGCGGTTTCCGTGATGGCGTGATCCTGGTATCCGTCGGTGAACACCGCGCCTTCGGTCAGAAGCTGCCCTAGCCCGCCCGTGAGCTGTGTTTTCCAGCGATTCAGATAGTCCGGACGCAGCTGATCCACTGTGATGACGACAACCAACTTCGGCCGGGATGGTGCGGGAGTCATGGAACCAGTGACTGCGGCGAGCGCGACACCGGCGGCGAGGATCATGGCCAGAAAGTAGCCGCTCTCAGGCCGTTGCCGCCACCGGCTGGTCGGGTCGTTCCCGGAATGCCATCCGGCCGGCGATCGCGACGACCACGGCCGCAATGAGGAACGGCACGCCGTGTCCCAGCTGATCGAACACCAACGTCGCACCGACGGGACCCACGATGCTCGCGATTCCCCGCAGCGTCTGCTGCGCGCCCATCACCAAGCCCAATTCGTGGCGGGGCACCCGCTGACTGACGAGCGACGTCGAGGCAGGAAAGAGCAGCGCGGTGCCCACCGGAACCAGCGTCAGAAACAGAATGAACACGACGATCGCGGGCCCCGGCGGTAGGATCGTCGCGGGAAGCGGCATCAGCGCCAACCCCAGAAAGAGCGAGATCGTGCCCATCTGCATCGTTCGGATCTCGCCGAAGCGCTGGTTAAACCAGCCCACCAATCCAAAGCGCATGAGGACTCCGACGACCCCGAAGATCGTGAAGAAGTAGCCGATGGTCTCCTCGGTCACGCCATAGACGTCCTTGAAATACAGTGCCATCACCCCGATGACGACATTGAGCGCCAGCATGCCCACGACATAGATCCAGATCACGCGATTCGCGGGCGCCGACGGATGCTCGACAATCTCCCACAGGGCCTGCTTGATCGTCCGCCCCGGCGGGAGCTGCTGCCCGCTCGGCGTGTGCGTGTGGTGGACGCGCGATTCGGGCAGCCAGCGCCACGCGAAGATGACGCAGAGCAGCATGAGCCCCGCCGCCACCAGCCCGGGCACTTCGGTCCCGAAGCTGCGCGCGATCGAGCCGATGACGGGCCCGATCAGCACGCCGGCGCTGGTCGCCGCGGAAATCCATCCCAACGCCTTCGCTCGCTCGGCTGGAGCCATTGTGTCGGCGACGTACGCCTGTGCCACGCCGGTGGTGCCGCCGCCGAGGCCCTGGACGATACGCGACGCGAATAACATCCAGAGACTGCTCGCGAATCCGAAAACCACGTAGGCGAGAGCCGATGCCGAAAGCCCGATGAGCATCGCGGGTCGCCGGCCATATCGGTCCGAGAACTTGCCCCAAACCGGTGAGGAGATGAGCTGCGCCACGGCGAACGAGGAAATCAGCCATCCCACCATCCATTCGGGCGCATGCATGCGCGTCGCGTAGAACGGCATGAGCGGCGCGACCAGCATGAGACCGAGCATGTCCACGAAACAGACCGCCATCAGCACCGAGAGTCGCTTCATCGCCTCGCTCCAATGCCCAGCACGAGCGCGCTGGCAACCATCACCACGACGCCGAACGCCGCCGCGACGCCGATTTCGTCGAGCCGCAAACTCGAGAGAATTTCAATCGAGATAGGACGCGTTTCGTACGTGTAGAGGACGATCGACGCGACGAGGTCCCCTAGCGCCGCGACGAACGCGAGACTCGCGCCGGCCATGAGGCCGGGCGAGAGCTGTGGCAGCGTCACGCGGGCCAATGTACGCCAGCGGCCCGCGCCGAGACTCGCGGCCGCTTCCTCGAGCGACGGGTCGAGCTGGCGATACGACGCGAGCAACGCGCGGCCGGTGAGCGGCAACGCGCGCACGAGGTAGGCGAGCGGCAGAATCAGCGCCGTGCCGACCAGCACGAATCGCAGCTCGAGCGGCGCATGCACGCTGAACGTGATCGCCAGCGCGATCGCAAAGACGGTCCCCGGAAGCGCCCACGGCAGCGCGAGCAGTCCCTCGATCACGCGACGCAGCACGACTCGACGCCGGACGACGAGCCAGCCGGCGGCGAGCGCCAGCACGACGGCGAGCGCGGTACTCGCCGCCGCCATCCACAAGGAATTGAGCAGCGGCCGGAGACGCTCGGCCTCGGAAAACAGGCGCCGGTAGTTGGCGAAATTGATCACCGGCGGGAGGATCTGCGTCGTCCACGCGCCGTACGGCACGAGCGACACCAGGCCCAGCGTCAGGTGCGGAAGCAGCAACACGACCGCAAATCCCCACCCCGCGCAGGTCGCGAGCATCCGCGCGCCCCTGCGACGGATCGGCCGGCGCTGCGGTGCGATGCCCTTCCCCAGCGCCACGAGCACGTCGTCGCCTTCCGTGCGGCGCAGAATCGCCAGGCCAACCACCGCGACGACGGCCAGCGCCACCGTCTCGACCATGGCGAGGGGCAGGTCGCCGTTCAGTTTCGTCGCCACGATCTGCGTCGTCATCACACGAAAGCCGCCACCGAAGATGTACGGCGCGCT
>Ga0137415_10003023_pt1 | contig 16652 bp, 14 predicted proteins | sample CZODoug3_1_1_16f_FD_183082 | JGI IMG/M metagenome (GOLD analysis project Ga0137415, IMG submission 183082) | Vadose zone soil fungal communities from Angelo Coast Range Reserve, California, USA - CZODoug3_1_1_16fungal (Hybrid Assembly) | ecosystem: Environmental > Terrestrial > Soil > Vadose...
AAGATCAACTGCGACGCCGCCAAGGAGATCGTCTACCAGCTGCGCCTGCGCAACATCGGCGGCATCATCATCATCGATTTCATCGACATGGACAAAGGCTCCAATCGGGAGAAGGTCTTCAAGACCCTCCAGGAAGCGCTGGCCGCCGACCGCGCGAAGACCAACGTGCTCAAGATCAGCGACATCGGCCTGGTGGAGATGACGCGCAAGCGGGTGCGGGAGAGCATCACCCGCCTGACGACGGAGATCTGCCCCACCTGCGATGGCCGCGGCCACCTGCGCAGCAAGACGACCATGGCCTACGAGATCATGCGCGAGGTGCAGCGCGCCGCCGGCAAGCATCGCGAGGACCAGCTGGTGGTCTCCTGCCACCCCGAAGTGGCAAAGCTGCTCCAGGGCCCGGAGCGCGAGGCGATGCGGCTCTTGATGATGAAGCTGAACAAGAGCATCACCGTGCGCCCGCAGCCGCAGTACCACCTCGAGCAGTACGATCTGCATGCCAAATGGAGCCGCCCCGAGCTGCAGCAGGCGCAGCGCGGGCAGGGCCGGCGCGATGGTGGGCGCCGTGACGGCAATCGGCCGCCGCCGCAGCAACGTCCAGAGCAGGCGCGTCCGTCGGCGGAGCCCGCGGCCCAGGCGCCAGCGACGAAGGTGGGCGACTGAACGCGGGCGTCAGAGCCCGTCTCGCGGCGGTCCGCGACCGGGCACGCTCGTTTCCCCCCGTTCGCAGGCTGGTCCGCGCGCTGGTGCTCGTCGGCGGCGGCTTCCGGGGTGAAGCCATCTCGTTGCGCGCGGCGGCGCTCACCTATCTGACGCTCTTCGCGCTGGTCCCGCTGCTGGCGGTGGTCTACAGCGTGATCGACCTGTTCACGGGGGAGGCGCAGCTCCACGACCGTGTCCAGAGCTATGTCAATTCGCAGCTCGGCATCGGGGCAGGCGCCGCCATCGCGGGCGCGCTGACGACGTTCACCAGCAAGGCGACGGTGAAGACGTTGGGCGCGATCGGTTTCGCCCTGCTCTTCGTCTCCGTCATCTCCCTTCTCTGGAACATCGAGAGCGCCTTCAATCACATCTACGCGGTGCGCAAGCCCCGCTCGCCGGTGCAGCGGCTCCTCAAGTACTGGACCTTCCTCACGCTGGGGCCGATCTTCCTCAGCCTCTCCGTGTACGTCAGCTGGACGATCTCGCGGATGCAAGAGACGCACGGCCCGCACAGCCAGCCGAACCACAGCGAGGCGCTGCACGTCCTCGCGGCGCTCTCGTCGGTGGCGATCACCTACGCGTCGCTGGGCTTCCTCTACAAGGTGATCCCGAACGCGCGCGTACGGGTGCGATCGGCGCTGCTCGCGGCCCTCGTGGCGGGCAGCGCCTGGGAAGTGGCCAAGTTCCTCTTCGCCTGGGCGTCAGGCCGGATGGTGCAGCTGCACCGGATCTACGGCTCGCTGGCTGTCCTCCCCATCACGCTCACCTGGATCTACATCTCCTGGTACATCGCCTTGATCGGATGCAGGCTCTCCTACGCGCTCGATGCATCGCTCAAGCCCGAGCCGCAACCAGCGATCCGGACTGCGGCGGCCCGGGAGGTCTTCGTCATGCGCGTGATCGTGGCGCTGGCGCAGCTCCATCGCGAGCGCGGAGCGCCCGTTCGCGTGCAGGCGGTCGTTCGCGAGCTCGGGGTGACCGGGAGGCTCGCCCGGGAGGGGCTTGCGGCGCTCGCGAGCGCCGGACTTGCCGTCGAGGCCAGGCAGGGCGGCTGGCTGCTCTCGCGAGAACCGTCGCGCATCACCCTCGCCGAGGTCCGGGCCGCGGCTCGCGCGACTTTGCCCTTTCCCGCCCAGCAGCCTGACGACATCACCGCCGCCGTCCAGTCCTGCCTCGTCCGGGCGGAGGGCGCCGCCCAGGCGACATTGAGTGAATCGCTCGAATCGTTCCTGCGTCGGTTCGAGGCGCTCCCCGTCGAGAGCGCGGGGCCAGCTCCGGATCCCCGCCCGCTCGGGGTGGGGCAAAGTGCGCGCAAGCCCGCCTGAAATTCATGCAGATCGGCGCTTGCTCGCGGCCGGGCCGTTCATGTAACGTTCCCATCCGTCGAACGTTTTCGACCGCCGGACCTCGCGGAGTACACGCATGCTGAAGAGTGACCTGATCGCCATCCTGGTGGCCAAGCGCCAGCTGACGCAGAAGCAAGCTGAGCTCACCATCGAGACGATCTTCGAGTCGATGAAGGCGGCCCTCTGCAGGGGAGACAACATCGAAATCCGCGGTCTTGGCGCGTTCCACGTCAAGAACTACCAGGGGTACAACGGCCGTAACCCCAAGACCGGAGAGGTGATCCCGGTCAAGCCGAAGCGCGGGATCCTCTTCCGCACCGGCAAGGAGCTGCGCGATCGCGTCAATCGCGGTCATGCCCCGCAGAAGCAGCAGCAGGTCGCGCCCCCGAAGTCCGAGACGGGCACGGCGTAAGCTCGCGCGGTCCCTGGCGTTCAGGTCCTGGGAGACGCCACACCGGCGGCGGGCGTTTCGGTCGGGAACGTGAGCCTGGACAGAGCCCCTTTCTCGCCGGAGAGGGCAACCAGCTCCCCGCCGTGCATGCGAGCGATCTCCGAGGAGATCCAGAGCCCGAGACCGTTCCCGCTCTCTCCCTTCGTGCTGAAGAACGGCTCGAAGATGCGCGCCCGGAGCCGGGCCGGAATTCCCGGACCCGTGTCCTCCACCTCGACGAAAGCGAGATTCACCAGGACCTGACCGAGCAGGGTGGGCTGGCAGCAGACGAGGGGAACGTCGGGCGCGTACTCGCGCCGGAGCGTGACGCCGTCGGCCCGCATCCGTTGCGTGACGAGGGTCAGGGCGAGATCGACCTCGTGCGAGAGCATGACCTCGCGCAGATCGCCGCCGGCGAATCGCGCGCCCTGGCGCATGGCGATGAGCACCTCGCGCATGCGCGCCGTTCCCGCGCGGGCAGCCAGCACTCTCTCGCGCACGGAGGCGGCCAGCGGGTCCGTCTCCAGGCTCTCCAGCTCGACGGATACCCAGGTGAGGGGCGTGGACAGCTCGTGCGCGAGACCTCCGGCGAGCGTCCCGAGGTTGATGAGGCCGATCTGACGTGCGACCTCGTTGCGGGCGCGGTGCTCCCGGCGGCGCAGCGTGTCCTGCAGGTGCGCTCCGGCGACCGGCACGATCTGGCTGTAAATGTCCGGCGCCGCCTGCGTGGGTAGGTTTGACACCCCGCTGTCTGCGCTTATACTGCCGCGTTTTCTCGAGGCGGAATTTCGGCCGGAGGCCCCTTCGCGGGCCGGAAAGTGGTGATTCGGAGAATGCCGGGCGTGCGCGTCAAGGAAGGCGAGTCGTTCGAGAACGCCATGAAGCGCTTCAAGAAACAGTGCGAGAAGGCTGGTATCCTGAGCGAGATCAGGAAGCGCGAGCACTACGAGAAGCCGTCGGTCAAGCGCAAGAAGAAGGCGCTGGCGGCGAAGAAGCGCGCCCTGAAGAAGGCGCGAAAGGGAATGATGTAACCTTTCGCTCTGAATCACACCTTGGATACCAGGCCCCGCACGCGTCCGCGGCGGGGCCCTTTGATCGAGAACGAAATGCTGGCCGACCAGATCGACGCGGACATGAAGAACGCCGCACGTGCAAAGGACGCGCGCCGCCTGGGCACCATCCGCATGCTGAAGAGCCAGATGAAGTACCGCGAGATCGAGAAGGGGCAGGCGCTCGAGGACGCCGACGTGATCGCGGTGATCGGATCGATGATCAAGCAGCGCAAGGACTCCGCGGCGCAATACTCCGCGGGCGGGCGACCCGAGCTGGCGGAGAACGAGAACGCGGAGATCGCCATCCTCGAGGCTTATCTTCCCCGCCAGTTGACCGATGCGGAGCTCTCCGCGCTGGTGCAAGAATCCGTCGCCGCCTCGGGCGCGCGGGGGCCCAAGGACATGGGGGCGGTGATGAAGGCGCTGATGCCGAAGATCGCCGGTCGCGCAGAGGGCAAGCGCGTGAGCGACGCGGTGAAGAGCGCCTTGTCGAAGCTCGGCGCATAGCCGCTCCCGCACGAAGTGCAGGTTTGGGGCTACGTTTGAGAGTGATCGTCGCCCGGTTCGGGCTAGAGTGCGATTCCACACGGTCAATGGTCCTGGCGGCGAGACATTTGGCGAGCATCTCGGACGAGAAATTGCAGGAGCTGCGCGACCGGGTGGATCTGGTCGCGGTGGTGCAGCGCCGCGTACCGCTCAAGAAGAGCGGCCATGACTGGAAGGGGCTCTGCCCGTTCCACGGCGAGAAGACCTCCAGCTTCTACGTCGTCCCGGACAAGAAGATGTTCCACTGCTTCGGCTGCGGCGTCTCGGGCGACGCGATCAAGTTCGTCATGCAGATGGAAGGGCGCAGCTTCCGCGAGTCGGTGGAGCAGCTCGCGAACGAGGCGGGCGTCGATCTCACCCCGCCGGACGCGGAGGAAGCGCGGCGGTCGGCGCGCAGGGCGGCGCTGGGAGAGGTGAACGAGAAGGCCTGCACCTTCTACGAGCGCATCCTCTGGGAGCACCCGAAGGGCGAGATCGCGCGCGAGCACTTGCGCCAGCGGGGCATCACGGAGGACACCGCGAAAGCGTGGCGGCTCGGATATGCGCCGAACCTCTGGGACTCGCTGATCAAGTCTCACGCGCTCAAAGGCGTGGATCGGCGGCTCGTCGAGGAGTCCGGCCTGGGTGTTCCGCGCAAGAAGGGCGAGGGGCTCTACGATCGCTTTCGCGGGCGGCTCACCATTCCCATCCGCGAGAGCGGTCGGATCGTCGGATTCGGCGGGCGCCTCCTCGAGGGGCAGAGCGAGGCGAAGTACCTCAATTCGCCGGACACCGCGCTCTACCAGAAGGGCCACACGTTGTTCGCGCTGGATCGCGCGCGCGAGGCCATTCGCCGCGAGGGAGTGGCGCTGTTCGTCGAAGGATACTTCGACGCCGTCGGCCTCCACCAGGCGGGGATATTGACGGCGATCGCCACCTGCGGCACCGCGCTGACGGACAAGCACCTCGAGCTGGTGACGAAAGCCGGCGCGAGGGAGTTGGTGTTCGTGTTCGACGGCGACGCGGCAGGAATGCGCGCGGCGCAGCGGGCCTCGGAGATCGCCGCCGCGCAGGGAGCGCCTGCCCGGGTACTCGTCCCTCCCGGAGGCGAGGATCCCGACGAAACCGTCCTGCGGGTGGGTGTGCAGGGATTTCGCGAGATGCTCGCCTCGGCGCAGCCTTCGCTCGAGTTCCTCCTCGATCGCGCCCTGGGGCAGCTGCCGGCAGGCGCCCCGATCGAGGCGCGGGTGCGCGCGGTCGACGCCGTCAAGGGCATCGTGCAGGCGGCACCCAGCCCGCTTGCCCGCGACTTGTATGTGGAAAAGGTGGCGGAGAAAGTGGGCGCGCCGGTGGATGCCATCGCACGCGCCCTCGCCGGGAAGGCCGTTATCGTCAGCGCGCGGAAGACGGCCGCGCCGAATCAGGCCGAGCCGGGAAAGCCCCTGCCGCACTCGGTGCTGAAGGCGGAATTGGTGATTCTCGCCGCCGTCGTGCGCAACCCGGGGCTCGCGCCGGACCTCGCGCACTCGGGCGCCGTAGGGGAATTCGTTCATCCGGCGCTGCGAGACGCCGCCGACGCCGTGTGCTCCGGCGCCGATCCCCGGATCGCCGTCCGTGCAGTCGAACCGGATTCGCTCCGGCAGCGCTTGCTCGATGCGGTCGGCGAAATGGAGCAGGCAGGCGACCATACTGACGCAAAGCGTCTATCCAACCTTGTAAGAAAACACGCGCAAACCGTGGCGCTGGAATGGAAGCAGCGCGCTTCGCCACGGGTTCCAAGAGGTTGAAACGATCTGAAAAAAAAGGGCGGTAAGACGTACCGTCCATTACTCTCCATCGACCCCGACCGGCGAAGCCCACTGGAGTTTAACGAAGATGGCCGACAAGAAGTCCGCAGCCGCCCGCAAGAAGAACGCCCACGAGGCCGAGGCCAGGAAGGGCAAGCGCGCGAGGAAGGCTGCGCCAGAGTCGAAAAGGCACGCGAGCCCTGCGGGGAAGGCGGAGGCGCCGGCCGCGAAAGTAAAGCGGGGCGAGAAGCAGAACGCGCCGAAGCAGGCGAAGAAGGCGGTCAAGGCAGGCGAGGAAGAGGGGGAGGCGGACGAGCCCGGGGAAGGCGTCGAGCCCGAGGTGGACCTGCCCGACGTCGGCGACGACGAGGAGCTCGCGGCGGACGCGGAGATCGACGAGGACGGCGACGAGGATCTCGCTCCCCCGAAGAAGGGCAGCAAGGCCACGGAGCGCAAGGAGGTGAAGGACCTGCTTGCACTCGGCCGCGACAAGGGGTTCCTCACCTACGACGAAGTCAACGACGCGCTGCCCTCCGACATCGTCTCCTCCGACCAGATCGACGACGTGATGTCGATGTTCGGGGACAACGACATCGCCATCGTCGACGAGGCCAACAAGGTCAAGCTTCCGGAGACCAAGCCGCCCGAGCCCGAACCGGTGACGGCGAAGGAAGAGGACCAGGCGACCCCCCAGGAAAAAGCCGAGCAGGAGGAGGAGGACGCCTACTCCAAGTCCAACGATCCGGTGCGCATGTACCTGCGCAAGATGGGCTCGGTCTCGCTGCTCACCCGCGAGGGCGAGGTGGAGATCGCCAAGCGGATCGAGGACGGCGAGAAGGAAGTGCTCGACGCCGTGCTCCACTCCAGCATCGCCATCAAGGAGATCATCCAGATCGGCGAGCGGCTGCGGAAGGGCAAGATGCGCGTGCGCGAGGTCATCCGCGATGCGCCGGACGAGGACGACGAGACGTTCGACGAGCAGGGACGCACCGACCAGGTGGTCAAGCTGATCGACAAGATCCGCCGGCTCGACCGCGAGAACGAGCACTTCACCGAGCTGATGACCTCGAAGACGCGCAAGATCTCCGAGGGCAAGCGAAAGGAATACCGCGACGCCATCGCCCGCAACGAGGCGGCCATGGCGGAGACGCTCTCCGAGGTGAAGCTCAACAAGCGCCAGATCGAGCGCATCATCGAGAACCTCAAGAAGCTGATCGAGCGCGTCGACCAGGTCGAGCGGGAGATGCGCCACATCGAGCAGCGTCTCGGGGTGGGGCTCAAGGACCTCAAAGCGCTGCTCCGCGATGCCGAGGACGAGGGAAAGACGGGTCTCGGGGCGCGCAAGAAGCTGAAGGTGCTGGGGCTGTCGGAAGAAGAGGTCGGCGAGGTTGCCCGCGCCATCGCCGCGGCGCCCCGGAAGGTGAAGCGCGTCGAGGAGGAGGCGCTGCTTCCGCTCGACGAGCTCAAGCGCAGCTACGCGGCGATCATCGCCGGAGAGCGCAAGGCGGAGAAGGCCAAGGCGGAGCTGGTCGAGGCGAACCTGCGCCTGGTGGTCTCGATCGCGAAGAAGTACACGAACCGCGGGCTGCAGTTCCTGGACCTGATCCAGGAGGGCAACATCGGCCTGATGAAGGCGGTCGACAAGTTCGAGTACAAGCGGGGATACAAGTTCTCCACCTACGCCACCTGGTGGATCCGGCAGGCCATCACCCGGGCCATCGCCGATCAGGCGCGCACCATCCGCATCCCGGTGCACATGATCGAGACGATCAACAAGCTGATCCGCACCTCGCGCTACCTGGTGCAGGAGATCGGCCGCGAGCCCACTCCCGAGGAGATCGCGGAGAAGATGGAGCTGCCGCTCGACAAGGTCCGCAAGGTGCTGAAGATCGCCAAGGAGCCCATCTCGCTGGAGACGCCGATCGGCGAGGAGGAGGACTCCCACCTGGGCGACTTCATCGAGGACAAGGCGATCACCTCGCCCTCCGACGCGGTCATCAACATGAACCTGGCCGAGCAGACCCGGAAGGTGCTCGCCACGCTCACCCCGCGCGAGGAGAAGGTCCTGCGCATGCGCTTCGGCATCGGCGAGAAGTCCGACCACACCCTGGAAGAGGTGGGCCAGGACTTCGAGGTGACCCGCGAGCGCATCCGCCAGATCGAGGCCAAGGCGCTGCGCAAGCTGCGCCACCCCTCCCGCAGCAAGCGGCTGCGCAGCTTCGTGGAGAACTAGTCGATTCGGGCTTTCGTTCTTCTGGCGCTCGCGCTGTCCGGGTGCACCCGGGCAGCACAGCGCTGGCCGGATTGCCCGCCCATCGTGGGCTTGGACGCCGTGGTGAAGCCGGGGGCGCTGGTCCTCCTTGGCGAAATCCACGGCACGAACGAGATTCCCGATTTCGTGGGCGACGCCGCGTGCGCCGCCGCCCGAAAGGGGCGCGTACACGTCGGGTTGGAGCTGCCCACCGAGGAGGCCGATCTCCTGACGGCCTTTCTTGCCGGTCGAGGCGATGAGGGCCTTCGGGACAGCAAGTTCTGGCGAAGCTCATCTCCTTATGGAGTCACCTCGCGCGCGATGCTTGCGCTCCTGCAGAGGCTTCGTGAGTACCGCAGGAGCGGTGCGCCAATCGACGTCTTCTTCTTCGATGACAGGGCCAGGTCGGGTCTTGCGCGGCGCGACGAGGCAATGGCGGAAAACATTTCGCGCGAGCGCCGCCGCGCTTCCTCCGAGATCTACCTGGTACTCGTCGGCAACTATCACGCGAGGAATATCGTCGGTGCGCCCTGGGATCCGGAGAAACGCTGGATGGCCAGCTTTCTTTCCCATCGCGAACCGGGTCTAGTCACCCTCGATTTCCGCAGCCTCCCTGGGACCGCATGGACGTGCGTGGCGAGCGGCGGCGGCGAGATCTGTGGAAGCAACCCTATCAAAGGCACCGACGACGCGACGTCGACCCGCGCGGTGAGGCTCAAACCGGATCCGGTGCTCGGCTATGACGGAGTCTACTCGGTGGGAGCGATCACGGCCTCCCCGCCGGCCTTCCCGCCTTGAAGTCGGCCGTCAAGAGAGCTCAGAGCTCGCGGCGGCGCATCCGACCCGCGATCCCCGCGGCCACGCGCAGCGCGTTGGCCATGATGGTCAGCGTGAAGGGAGCGCTGCCGCTCGAGCAGAACGAGCTCGAGTCGGCGACGAACAGGCCCTTCAGGTCGTGCGCCTGGCAGGCCGCGTCCAGGACCGAGGTGCTCGGATTGGCGCCCATCCGCGCGCTGCCGCATTGCAGGACGGTGTAGACGCGCTCCTCGCCCGATTCGCCCAAGCGGACCGCGCCGGCCGCGGAGAGGACCTCGCGCGCGCGGGCCGCCAGTTGGTCGGAGGCGGCGAGGCTCGCCGGATGGAGCGCGATGCGGACGCGCGCGGCGGGCTGGCCGGCGTCGTCCTTCACCGAAGGATCGAGAGACACGTCGCAACCCTCGTGGGGAAGGAACTCGCTGAAGCTCTCCCACTCGAGGGTGTGCGTCTCGAGGAAGAACTCGCGCATGCGGCGCTTCAGCTCGGCGCCGAAGGCGGGTGGCCGCGAACGGTTCCAGGCCAGCTTCTCCGTCTGGAAGATCGGGTTCGGGTGGGGGCGCTGGAAGAGGATCGTGCCGCGCGGGGCCCCGGGCAGATCCTGCAGCGCGCGATCGATGAACGGCAGGCGCTCCGTCCCGGGCGACCAGGCCGGCGAGCCGCGCGGGAAGCGGCCGTACCCGGTTCCGAGCGCGGCGAACATCAGTCCCTTCCCGACCAGGCCCGACGAGTTCGCCACGCCGCTCGCGAGCAGCAGCCGCGCGCTCTCGATCGCGGAGCAGGCGACGACCACGGCGCGGGCACGCACGCGCCGTTCGCGGCCCTGCGCATCGAGATAGAGCACCGACCCGGCCCGGCCGCTCTCGGGCACGATGCGGGTGGCGCGGGATCGCGCGCGCAGGGTCAGGCGCCCGGTCCGCTGCGCGGCCGCGACGAAGGTGGCTAGCGTCGACGATTTCGCGTCCACCTCGCAACCGTAGCTGCCGCAGAAGCCGCAGTAGGTGCAGGCCTGCCGGCCCCGGTAGTCGGCGCTCACGATCGCCCGCGGGATGGGAAAGGCTTGCAGTCCCATCTTCGCGGACGCGTCCTCGATGAGCCGGGCGGCGGGATGAGCGAGGAGCGGCGGGAGCGGATGGGACTTGCGGCGCGGCTCGCCGGGAACTCCCGCGCCCGACACGCCGATCTCCCGCTCCACCTCTTCGTAATAGGGCTCGAGATCTTCGAACGAGATCGGCCAGCCGCGAAAGTCCTCGCGGTGCATGCGGAAGAAGTACCCGCTCATGTGCACGGTGCCGCCGCCCACGCAGCAGGCGATCCAGCCGTCCGCGCTGCGCTCGGCCGTCCCGCCTTCGCGCGAGACCATGTGAGGATCGCGGGACGGATCCGGGACGAAGAAGTCCCGCCGGCAAACCGCCAGCTCGTCGTGGAAAAAGTCCTTCGTGGCGTAGTGCGGCCCGCGCTCGAGCAGCAGCACCCGCAGGCCGGCGCGCGCGAGCGACCACGCCGCCGCGCCACCGCCCGCGCCGGAACCGACGACGCAGGCGTCGAAGACTTCAGTGGCCATGCCCGCCGCCGGGCTTGCGCAGGTGCGGCTCGGGGAATCCAACCGTGCGCCAGCCGATCTCGCCGTCGTTGCCGCCGTGGACCGGATCGGACAGGAAGCCTTCCAGCGTCAGCGTGTGAAGGCCGCGGAACATCGCCTGCTGCGGGAAGCCGCGCACCGGAATCTCGCCGCGTGCGAGCTGGCCGACCACCGCGTCCTGGTCGGCCGGAGCGAGCGCCGTGAAGGCCTTGCCGAAGGACTTTCGCGACCAGAGGTCCAAGAGGCGCGCGAGCTGCTCGAAGGCGGGCCGCAGGGTGCTGAGTCTTCCCTGAAGCTGGCGATCGATGAAGCGGCCCACCTTCGCCTCGCGCGCGCCAGGGCCGTCGTCGGAGGGCAGGATGCGCGCGGCCGCCGCCTCGAGCACGGCGACGCTATCGGTCGGCTCCGCCTGCGCGCTGACCTTCCGCGCGAGAGCGGCTAGCGCGATCCACCCGAAGAGCCCGCGGCGGCCGAGGCGGTCCAGCGACTCCAGATGGGCGCGCGGGTCGAACAGCATGCGCGCAGCGTAACTCAGAACCTTCCGACCAGCCCGAACCCTGGTTGCGAGAGCTGTCCCACGGGCACGTAGGTGGGGCCCACCCCGACCTGCAACCGCGGCTCCGGCGCGCTCCGCTCGAGGGCCGCCCGGGGCTCGATGGGTTCGACGGTGGCGGTCGTCGCGCGCGGCGCGGTGGCGATCGTCCAGATGCCATGCCACGTCAGCAGGCCCATCCAGATCGTGTAGACGGCGAAGAAGCCGCTCGCCCCGCTCCTCGATTGACTCAGGCCCGCGATGCCGAGAGCGAGCTGGGGGGCGGCGACGATGGTTTCGACGACCCCGTAAGCTGCCGAGGGGTGGTGGGAGGCGATCGCGCTGCCGCCGTCCCACAGGGTGAACGCGACGTCGGTTGCCCCCAGCACGAGCGCTGCCGCGGCCAGGGCGCCGTACGCGCTCGAGCTGCTTCCGCCCGCACCGCACGCGCGTGCTCCGCGCGGCGCCACCACTGCGACCGCCACCGCCAGAGCTGCGCCGAAGAGGATCTTCCCCCGCATGGATTCGCCCCCTGCGGGTCTGATGAGCAACGGTCGTGCCAAGCAAAGGGGTGCGAGAAGCGGCCGATTTCACGGCCGGTCCGTTGCGACTGCAACGATTGGCGACCGCCGGACCGCGACACCGATGGCAGAGCGATCGTGTACTGTGCGTTTCGTGCTGCGCGTGCTGACGATTCCCGGTCTGTGGAACAGCGGGCCCGAGCACTGGCAGACGTACTGGGAGCGCGAACGCGGCGACGTCCGGCGGGTGCTGCAGGACGAGTGGGAGCGCCCCCGCCGGGCGGATTGGGTGGCCCGCATCCGTGCGGAGCTGCGCGCGCTGGAAGCACCGGTGGTACTCGCCGCGCATAGCCTGGGATGCTGCACGGTGGCGCATCTTGCGCAGGACGCGGCTGCGTCGGAGCTTGCGCGCGTTCGCGGCGCCTTGCTCGTGGCGCCCAGCGACGTCGAGGCGCCCAACTACCCGCAGGGGACGGTAGGCTTCGTCCCGATGCCGCTCGCGCCCTTGCCCTTCGGGAGCATCGTGGTCGGCAGCAGCAATGACGAGTACGTCGCGCCCGAGCGCGCGAGGTTCTTCGCCGAACGCTGGGGTGCGCGTTACGTCGACTCGGGTCCGCGTGGACACCTCAACAGCGCGTCCAAGCTCGGTTTGTGGCCCGAGGGTCAAGCCTTGGTCGAAGAACTGCTGCGCGGCTGAGGCCGCTCTTTCAGTAGGGCGCGTCCACGTCCGTGACCCGGATCAGCTTGCGGTTCACGAACTCGACGATCCCGAGGTCCGAGAGCTCGCGTCCGTACCCGGACCGCTTGATGCCGCCGAAGGGCAGCTCGGGGGCGGTCCAGGTGGCGCGATTGATGAACACCATGCCGCTCTCGATCCGGCCGGCCACGCGCTTGCCGCGAGAGACGTCGCGCGTGAACACCGTCCCGCCGAGGCCGAAGGGGTTGTCGTTGGCCAGCGCGATCGCCGCGTCTTCATCCGGAACGCGGAAGAACAGCGCCACGGGCCCGAAGAGCTCCTCGGTGTAGGCCGGATTCCCGGGCGCGATGTCGGTCAGCAGGGTGGGCTGCATGAATGCGCCCTTTCCCTCCACGCGCCTTCCGCCCAGCAGGATCCGGGCACCCTTCGCGACCGACCGCTCGACCTGGTCGATCAGCCTGTCCAATGCTTCGTGCGAGGAGAGGGGCGCCAGCGTCGTCGCCTCGTCGAGAGGGTTTCCCATCCGCAGGCGGTCCATCGCCGCCTTGAGCTTGCCCAGGAACCGGTCCGCCAGCGGTTCGAGCACGATGAGGCGCTTGGAGGCCACGCAGGACTGGCCGGCGTTGTGGAAGCGTCCCCACAGCGCCCCCTTGACCGCGGCGTCGAGGTCCGCGTCCTCGAGCACGATGAACGGGTCGCTGCCGCCGAGCTCCATCGTCGACTTCTTCAAGGCTTTGCCGGACCGGGCGGCCACGATCGCTCCCGCTGCATCGCTGCCCGTGAGCGCGACGCCTTTGACGCGCGGGTCGTCGATCAGCCGCTCGATCTGCGGCTTGGTCACGAACAGATTGGTGTACGCGCCCGCCGGCGCCCCGGCCTCGTCGAGCAACCCGGCGAAGGCGAGCGCGCAGCGCGGAACGCTGGACGCATGCTTCACCATCACCACGTTCCCCGCCATCAGATTGGGCGCCACCACCCGCGCAAGCTGGTAGTAGGGGAAGTTCCATGGCTGCACTCCGAAGAGCACTCCGAGGGGCGGGTTCTCGAGCGTCGCCTCGCCCGAAGGAGTCTCGAGCTTCCGCGGGGCAAGGAAGCGCTCGGCATTCCCGGCGTAGTACTCCAGGATGTCGGCGGTGAGGGCGACCTCCGCGCGGCTCTCCTTGATCGGCTTGCCCATCTCCAGCGTGATGGGCCGGGCGAATTCCTCGGCGCGCGAGCGCAGCAAACCGGCCGCGCGCCTGAGCACGGCGCCCCGCTCGGAAAACGTCCTGTCGCGCCAGGTTCCGAAGCAGCGCTCCGCGGTCTGCACCGCCCTCTCGAGCTGGTCCTCGCCGATCTCCTCGAACGTCTCGAGGACGCTTCCGTCGAATGGATTGACGCTCCGATACGCCATCGGGACCTCCTCGTCGCTGGGCGCTGGATAGCCTGCGCATCGAGATGGAACGCGCAATCCGTGCCGCCGTAACACCGCGTGCACCTACGTATTGCGCGGCAGTTGGACCCGGAGGATGTGAGCCGGATGCTCGAAAGTGCGGACCGCGATCGCTTGTTCCCGAAATTGAACGACGCGCAGATTTCCCGCATCGCCCGGCGCGCGCAGCGCCGACCAATCCGGCGAAACGAAGTGCTCTGGGAGGTGGGGGCACCCAGGATGGACTTCTACGTGATCCTCGCCGGGAGCATCGAGATCGTCCAGCCGCTGCCGGGGCGCGAGGAGTCGATCACCGTCCAGGGCCCGCGCGAGTTCACCGGCGACGTGGACCTGATCTTCGGCCATCCTGCGGTCGTGGGGGCTCGCGCCGGCGAGGATGGCGAGGTGCTCGCGCTGAAGCGCGAGGGCCTGCTCTCGCTGGTGCAGACCGATCCCGAGCTGAGCGACCTTTTCCTGCGCACCTTCCTGCAGCGCCGCGCCTTCCTCATTGCGCACGGGAAGGGCGACGCGGTCCTGGTGGGCTCCCGCCACTCGGGCGACACGCTCCGGATCCGCGAGTTCCTCTCGCGCAACGGTCGTCCCCATACCTATCTCGACGTCGAGTCCGACGAGGGCGTGCAGGAGCTGCTCGAGAGATTCGCAGTCCGGCCGGAGCACCTGCCCGTCCTCATCGTCCGCGGAAAGGTCCTGCTGCGGACGCCGAGCAACCTCGAGATCGCCGAGCACTTGGGGTTCGGCAGCGCCGTCGAGGAAGACAAGGTGCACGATGTGGTGGTGGTCGGCGCGGGCCCCGCCGGCTTGACGGCCGCCGTCTACGCCGCTTCCGAGGGGCTCGACGTCCTGGTGCTGGAGACGCATGCGCCGGGCGGCCAGGCGGGGACCAGCTCCCGGATCGAGAACTATCCCGGCTTCCCGGAGGGGATCCCGGGGCAGCACCTGGCGGCGCGCGTGTTCACCCAGGCCAACAAGTTCGGAGCGAAGTTCGCCATCGCGCGGACCGGCGCAGCCCTCCGGTGCGAGCGCAAGCCCTACGCCATCGGGCTGGAGGGCGGCGGCGAGGTGAAAGGGCGGACCGCGGTGATCGCGAGCGGAGTGAAGTACCGCGGCGCGGACATCCCCGGGGTAGAGCGGTTCCAGGGGACCGGCGTGTACCACGCCGCCACGCATCTCGAAGCGCAGCTCTGCGGCGGCGAGGAGGTCGCCGTGGTCGGCGGCGGCAACTCGGCGGGGCAGGCGGTCGTCTTCCTCGCGCGTGCCGTGCGTCACGTCCACATGCTCGTGCGCGGCCCCAGCCTCGCGGAGAGCATGTCGCGCTATCTCATCCGCTGCATCGAGGAGCTGCCCAACGTCACCATCCGGACCCGTACACGGATCGTCGCGCTCGAGGGGAGCGATCGCCTGGAGGCCGTCCGCTGGCGCAACGAGGCCACCGGCGAGGAGGAGAGGCGCGCCATCCGCCGCGTCTTCCTGATGATCGGCGCGGACCCCAACACGGCATGGCTGGGCGGTTGCGTGGCGCTCGACGCCAAGGGATTCGTGAAGACGGGGAACGACCTCAGCGCCGAGGACCTGTCCAAGGCGCGCTGGCCGCTGGGACGCTCGCCCTATCCGCTGGAGACGATGCTGCCGGGCGTCTTCGCCGCGGGCGACGTCCGGGCGGGCAGCGTCAAGCGCATCGCCTCGGCGGTGGGCGAGGGGGCAGCCTGCATTCACCAAATCCACAGGGTGCTGCAGGAATGACCGTCGCTACTCGGCTTCCAGCTACCCCCCGCGGCGCTGCGTCTTCAAGGGCACGTTGCCGGGTCGACGTGGCGGCAGGAGTGCTGGTCCGACGTCAGCGGGAGCGAGTAGAGCAGTTGCAGCATCTCGGTGGTGCCGGACACGGAGATCTGTGTGACCTCCTGGGCCCCGGGCTGGATCTCCAGGGTAGAGAGGCGCAGCGACTTCCCGCCCGCGCCAATCGCCACCGCGGCCGAGGGCTCCGGCGGCGGCGAGATCACGTTGCGCGAGATGGAGCGGGCGTACGTCGATCCCGAGAGGAACGCCTGCGCGCAATTGGGCGCGCCGGTGAGGTAGTCGGCCTGGTAGAAAGGCGCCGTCGCCGAGCCCGCCGAGGCGCAGCCCCCGGCGCCGGCGCTGGGCAAGAGCGTGCTCCAGACGAGGCAGCCTCCGAGCAGGGTCGAGCTGGTGACCGTCTTCTCGTCGATGTTCCCGTACCGCAGCGACCATCCCGCCGACTCCCGCGAGGCGACCGCGCCGGAGACCGCCGTGGTCGTCGCGGTCGTCGAGGTCACGTCCACCAGCTCGCCGGCGGAGAGCCGGCCGCTGTCGTAGGAAGAAGCGTCGGCGGCCACGTCGAGCTTTCGCAGACGCGCCGGGGACCCGGTCGCACTGGCGAAGACGGCGACGGAGAGGAACCCGGCCGCGCCCGCCGCGTTGCCAGCGAGGCCCCGGTTCGAGGTCGGCGTCGAGGAGGGGAAGCTGCCTTCGCTGCAGGAGAACGCCGCCCCCGAGCCGGAGCAGGAGAACGGCACGCTCTCGCTGAAGTTGGTCAAGCTCGCCGGACACGCGCTCACCGAGATGCTCAGGGTCGCGTCTGCGGCCGTGCAAGCGAAGGCGCTCTGGGTGGCCACCGATTGCGCCGGTGCGGTGAATGCGCCGGAGGAGCCGGCGAACGTGCTGGTGTACCGGGCCGGCCCGTCGTCGAGAGTCACGGACGAGCTGACGTTGCAGCCCGCGGCCACGCAGGTGGTCAAGTCGTCCGGCCTGCAGTCGCCTCCGGCCGTCGAGCGCGCGTGCGCGCGGTCGCCGGTGCCGACGTAGGCTCGCAGCCAGCCGTTCTCCGTCTGCACGGTGGTGGAGGCGACCGTGTAGATCGGCTGCCGCCCCAGCGCGGACTTGGTGGCCGACTTGTCGGGTTCGAAGGAGCGCGCGAAGGTCCAGTTGTCCACCAGGCCGCCCGCGCCGACGTGCCCCGGTTCG
>Ga0137415_10003024_pt1 | contig 16645 bp, 17 predicted proteins | sample CZODoug3_1_1_16f_FD_183082 | JGI IMG/M metagenome (GOLD analysis project Ga0137415, IMG submission 183082) | Vadose zone soil fungal communities from Angelo Coast Range Reserve, California, USA - CZODoug3_1_1_16fungal (Hybrid Assembly) | ecosystem: Environmental > Terrestrial > Soil > Vadose...
GGCTAAGACATCAAACCTTGGATTCAAGAACTTTCCGGGATGCGAATTCGACGGATCAGTCGCTGGAACTTAGGCTCACCACGAAGGCTATCAAAGGCCGGGTCCACTCCCAAACGCACGACCCAACCGACATGCTCGTCAGCTGCTTTCTGCAGCATCGAGATGGCTTTTTCTCGCTCGCCCAAAGAGAGATAAATCAGCGACAAGTCAAACGGGGAGACAAAACTCGTCGCCGAGAGGTCTTGCACCTTACCTAAGACTTGGACCGCCTTCGCTCTCCGTCCGGAGGACGCATACGCCTGCGCTAAGTCGGATAACACGACTCCATTGTCCCCGGTTAGTGTTCTCGCCTGCGCAAATTGTCCAATCGCTTTGTCTTGCTCTCCGGTTCTCAGGTAAACCGTCCCTAGGTCGAGCAAAGCCGGAGCATAACCCACATCCATTTCCAGCGTTCTTGTGTATTGCTGCTTGGCTTGGTCGTACTGTCGCCCCTCGTAGTAGATCCAACCCACGACATCATTGACGATCAACGACAAGGGATCAAGTTCTTGGGCGCGTTTGATCTCCACAAGAGCTTCTGCGTGACGGCCGGAAGTCACCAATAAAATGCTGTAAAAGTGGTGGGCGGAGGCATAGTTCGGGTTGAGTGCGATGGCCTTGCGGAATCTTTTTTCGGCTGCTGCCCAATCCCACTCGTACAGCAGGGTGACATACGCCAGCGAGGTATGAGCCTCGGCAAGCTGCTCGTCCAGTTCCAGCGCCTTCCGAGCTGCCGCCTGGGCCTTCGGGTAGGTCTCCGCCGGTGGCGCAAAACCCCAGTTGGCGAGCATGATGTAAGAATCGGCCAGGCCGGCATACGCCAGCGCGTAGTTCGGGTCCTGATCGATTGCCTTCTGGAAGTATTCGATCCCCTTGCGCAGACCTGCTTCCGTCCTCTTGTTCCAGTAATATCGGCCGCGCAAGTAATCTTCGTGGGCCATCGGTGGAACCGGGTGCGGACTCGCCAGTGCGTCTTTTTGCTCCTGGGCGAAATGGCCGATCTGTTGCGCAATATTGAGGGCCAGTTCGCCCTCCAGTTGCAGCACGTCGCTCACGTCGCGGTCGTAGCTCTGAGCCCAAAGGTGCTGATCGGTCGCCGCATCGATCAACTGTGCCCGGATCCGCACCCGGCCGCCCACGCGTTCCACCGTGCCTTCCACGATGGCATCCACATGCAGCTCCCTGCCGATTTGAGGAGCTCCCTTATGCCCACCCTTGTAGGGAATGACCGAAGTTCGGGAGATGACGCGCAGGCCTCCGATCTTTGCCAGCTCCGTGATCAGCTCGTCGGTGAGACCGTCAGAAAAATATTCTTGCGCTGCATCGGCTGAGAGGTTCGCCAACGGTAAGACCGCAATCGACTGGATCGCAGGGCTGAGTTTCGGAGATACACGTTCGTGCCGCGCATATCGCAGACTGAGCGCGACCAAAACTAGAGCACCGGCCGCTCCCAGGAGCATCCAAATGCGTCGCCACGGTAGAAGTTTTCCTCGTATTTCTTTGCTGGCCGGTGAGCTCACTATTGCGGGCCTTTCGCGCTCCTCGGAAGCTCCTTCAATCGCGCCAATGAAGCGGTAGCCGCGCTTGGGCACAGTCTCCAGAAGGTGAGGATGCTCCGCGTCATCCTCCAGCACCGCGCGAATGTGCCGGATGGCGAAGTTCAGACCTTGTTCATAATCTACGAATGTCTCCGATCCCCAGACTTGTTGGGCCAGGTCCTGCCGAGTGACCATCTCTCCGGCACGGCTTACCAGGACCACCAATACCTTTGCGGGCTGAGGCTGGAGCTTTAAGGAAGTCCCGTCGCGACGCAGTTCTCCCGTGCTCAGATCAAGCTGGAAGCTGCCAAAACGCACGCGGGTCGAGGAACCAGACGGGGTCGCCATGCGCCTCCCCAAGCGGGGCCGGAACATCCTTGCCGGGATTATACCGGAAATATCCGTCCAAACCTTTACGCAAGTGCGGGTTAGCGTCCTCATAAGAAATTCAGATAACCCTCAGCTTGTGCAAATTGACCCTTGTCAGCTCCTACTGCATAAGTACCCACCACCAACCGTGTTCTGCGACCAGCAGGCGCATCGAAGCGGAACAGCGGCGTCCCAGTGAACAGCGGCCCTTCGTGGCCTTAGTCTTGGAGCAACCGGGGGAGAACATGCGATTCCCGAGCGCCAACAAAGCGGGTTCAATTTTGGGGGGATGATAGTTCTCGTCGGGGCGACGGCAGGCCAAAACAAGCACTGCACGGCAGCTGGCGGGATGCTGATGACCAACCTGGGTGCGTTCGACCCAGCGCCAACTCAGCACCCGCCTGGCGGCGCAGACATCGTCCTGACGTACGGAGGCAGCTTTTCGCGAGGAGGAGAAGATGCGATCGACATATAACCAACTACCAAAGGAGGATTCTATGAAGCACATCAGTTTCATTGCGGCCGTGGTTATTCCGCTGCTGCTCACAGCGCCCGCCTGGGCCGGCCAGTGCCAGGTTGTGGGCGGTGTGTTGATGACGAACATTGGGGCCATCGAGGGCGTGACCAATCTGGGACCCGTCTCCGGCGATCTCCAGGGATCGATCGCTGCAACCATCAAGGGTCAGGACAGTGAAGGCAACTATCTGGTCCAGCACTACTGGGTCGATAGCGCCGGTGAAACGATCCTGCTTAAGCAGGCCGTTTTGAAACCTGTCGCGACCAGTGACCCGAACGTGGTGGCCGTGCTCTGGGGAAACTACTCATCCGACATCTTGGGCGGAACCGGCAAGTTCACGAACGCCACCGGCAAGATCGACTATTTCGGAATTGCCGACTTCAAAGAGAGGACTTTGGTGCTGCGGTACAGAGGAAAGGTCTGCCACTGAAGAAGCCCGCGCAGACTTGGGGCAGTGGCCACACCGTGACCCGATCCGGTGCAAAGTCAACGTATTGAAACACGTTGAAAGCAACGGGGTTTTGCCTGCGAATCGCTCAGTTTCGGGCAGGTCGTTCTCAATAAGTTTTGATGGATGAGCCAATTTGCCGGGGAATTCCGCTGTTAGTAAGTGAAACAGCAGGCATGTACGCCGTCGTGACTTATCCGACGCACCTCAAGGGAGGGACGGCCAAGTACACCGGGGCGACTGGAGATTTCAACAGCCTCGGGGAAGCCGACCTGGTCAACGGGCAGATCAGGGTGCGCTACTCAGGAAAGATTTGTTTTGCGGGCGGGGACTCAAAGGGAGTTACTGGAACGGGGGGCATATCCGCTCTCCGAATTGTCCCGATAGCCCAGGCGACCAGCAGATCACCAGCACACACACGAGGGTTGTATGAAAAAACAAATATGGAAGGTTGTAACTTTTCTTGCAGCACTCATGGCAGCGTCAAGCGCAGCAGCCCAGACAAACCAGGGCGACATCCCCTTCGCGTTCAGTGTTGCGAATCAGACGCTCCCGCCAGGACGCTACACCACTATTCAAATCACCAGTACACTTCTCCGGATTTTCAACTCGCACAACCAAGGCGTAGTCGTGCTGACCACAGGGGTAGACAGTAAAGAGTCCGAGGGTACGGGCAAAATGGTTTTTCACCGCTACGGCGATGACTACTTTCTCTCTGAAGTGTGGGCCCCGGCCGGCCAGACTGGGCGCAAGGTTGTGCAGTCTCGGGCCGAAGACGAGGTAACCAGGAAACGACCTGCGATGGAAATCGCAACTATTCGATAGCCACGCTGAGCTAAGGGAGCGTTTCAGCGTGATAACCCGGAACAGAGAAATTTGTCGATTGGCATGAGCCAAACACGGTCGAAATCTCGCTGAGACAAGATGAAGAGCGGAACACATCATCGAACAGGAACAGCGGTCGCCCCGGTTAGTCCCCAGACTTGGAAGAGCAAACACTTGAAGTCGAAAGGAAAACTATCCGCCGCTTACTCGTCAGAAACTTTCGCAGCCCTGCGGACTGCACGTTTTGGGCTCCGTTCTTGTTTGTCGTGTTCTCCCTGCCGCTGCTCGCCCAGGCGCCGCCCATCGGGGACACCTTCGCCAGCAGCGCTGCGCCTAAGATTAACAATGGGGCCAGCATCATTCTTATAGTCCAGCCCGGGGCCACCAGTTATCTGCAGTTCAACCTAGCCACGCAGCCCGCGGGCGCCAGCGTGAGCAAAGCCACGCTGCGACTCTACGTGGATGCTGTAGTCAAGAGCGGCAGCTTCGACGTGTATCAGGTCACGGCAATTGGAGTGAGAACACGGTCACGTTCAATACGGCGCCCAAGGCGGATGTGTCGGCCACGGGCGGGCATCCCATCTCAGTTTCCAGTTCCAGCTGGAATCAGTTTCTGCTGATTGATATTACTGCGCTAGTGCAGGGTTGGGTGAGCGGCACGGTCCCCAACAACGGAGTGGCGCTGGCGCTAACGACCTCCACTGGCAGCTTCTCGTTCGATTCGAAGGAAAGTCTGCTGACCGGCAACGGGCCGGAGCTGGAGATTGTGTTGAGTGGCGGAGGGCCGCAGGGGCCCCCTGGACCGCAGGGTGCACAGGGGCCGCAGGGAGCGCAAGGCTCCCAAGGTCCTCAGGGTGCGACTGGACCACCGGGACAAATTGGCACAACCGGACCACAGGGAGCTCAAGGGCCGACTGGAGCAACGGGTCCACAAGGACTGCCGGGTGTCCAGGGGTCCCCCGGAATTGATGGCGCGCCCGGACCGCGCAGTCCAGAGGGCACGCAAGGACCGGGAGGCGGACTGAAGGAGACTAAAGCGGCCCTGCTGCAGTGGTATAGGCGAGATTTTCCAGTTGTCGCGCGTTACCGAGAGTGCCTGTGCTGATGTTCACCAGCTGCGAGACCGCTCATCTCAAACGGGAAGCCCTATCTGCAGGCGCTCGAACGGTAATGTCGAAATCTGAATCAATCGAAGCGTTGGTCAGCGCCATTCAAGCCTTGCTCGAACCTGTATCGTAAGAGCGTGTTTCTATTTCTTTCCGCAACAAATTCAGACCAGCAAGCGCGTCGCTGATGGCTTGTCGTTCTTCGGGTGCCCCTCCGTGGTCTAGCTGCAATTCATGGAGTCGGGCATCAATTGCGGCCTTTGCTGCCCGAATGCGTGGTTGCATCTTCTCGTGATTGGTTTCGAGGACAGCAGCCTCGTACAGTTCTTGCCAAGCATAGTCGGCTTTCATTGGTCGTTCCTCTCTTGGGCATCGAGGAACCGCTCGCCCCTGCCAAATGGGCAGATACGTTTCAAAGGAGAAAAGCAGCTTCGATTTCGCATCAAGCCGGACGAAGGTTTGGGAGAGCAGCCGTTTCGGCTTCGTGCGAGACGTTGCGTCAGTTTTCGCAAGAAACCGTCACCCTAAGGGCGCGGCGGAAGGATGTGAAAAGTAACAATTCTATTGTACTAGTATCCAAGCCTTACGCGGCTGAAATCCGCACAGGACGACGCTGTCCGCATCCCAGGCACTGCCAGGTACTGGCCCTCGGTGATGATTCGCCAGCACGCTATGTGGCCGTGGCCTTTTCCTGTCTCCGGGCGTCTGGTCGATTCATTCGCGCTCCTTGCAAATAAGGGGGGTTCCCACGCAGCCCACATGGACCCCTCCGAGGGCGTCGCAACACTCCTCTTACTGTGCCGGCACCGGCCTCCTCTGAGACGATGATGGGTTAGTTTTGGCCTTGTCCTTGGCGGCTTTTTTCGCGGCCGCCAGGTCAAACATTTCGTAGCCTTCGGGGACCTCGAACAACGTGCTGGCTTGCGGACCTTCCCGGATGTTCTGGAGCTCGGCCGCGCTCTTTTCCCCTTCCCACTTGATGACAAACTTCAAATTACGATCGACCCACGCATAACCGGTGTCGCCGTCGCCAGCCATGCCTTTGTACTTCACTTTGTACTTCACAGTGGAGTGGCCGTTGATCGTTTCCTCGCCCACATTCGTGCAGGTTTCGGGCTTGTCCACACTCTTCTCCCACGCGGGGCAAGCGTTTGCAGAATCCGCCACGTGAAAGAAAGGGATCGCGGCCGAGGCGGGCGACTTCACGCATGTCTTGTTATCCGGGATGATCATCAGGCTCGTCCGGCTGGCAAGGTCCAAAATGGAGGCGCCGTTGCGCCGTACCTGGCCCGTGATCTCGAACCGCATCTTATCGCCCCTGACGTACACCTTGGTGGTTATGGTGCTCGGCGGCTTCAGGCGGACCATGTCGGCCGAGAACTGCTGAGCGAGAGCTGGCCAACTGCAGAACGCGAGCGAAACAACCGCCACAAACCGGAAAACGAGTGAAAGAACCACGATGATCTCCTCGATTGTGATCGATGGGGGGCTCAGGTCGGGGGCCAGGCTGAGGCAAGCATAACAAAACCGGCGGGATCCGCAAAGACGCTCCATGGGAGACTCTCAATGGGAGCCTGCACCGGGCTTGGCGAAGCTCCGCTCGATCCACTTTGACATCAGGTAGTGATCGTGATCGGCATAGCCGGCTCGGCGGTAGACCTCTTTGGCGGCGCGGTTCTTGCGGACAACTTCCAGATGAATCAACCGCACCTCGCTGGCTCGCGCCTCGTGCTCGACGAACTCCAAAGCCTTGCGTCCCCACCCGCGCCCTCGATGGGATTCACGGAGATAGAACTCGTCGATAAACGCATCGCGGCCGAGATATTCCAGGCTGTATCCGAACGTGAGCACGATGTAGCCCACGGGAATTTCCCGTTCGCAGATGAGCCAGGCACGGCCGAAAGACGACTCGCGCAGAAACGTCAGGAGAGCGACCCGCGCTTTCGGTTCATCAAAGGCGTGGCCGTCATAGGCGTAGTACTCGCGCATCATCGCGAGCAGCGGCTCGGCGTCGCCTTCGGTCGCGATTCGGAAGCTGGGGTGCATAGTCGCGCTAGTCGGTTAGGCTACGTTCTCGATGGCCAGGGCCATTCCCATGCCGCCGCTTATGCAAAGAGTCGCGACCCCGCGCCTGGCTTTGCGCTTACGCATCTCATGCAGCAGCGTGACCGTGATTCGCGTGCCCGTGCACCCGATGGGATGGCCCAGCGCGATTGCGCCTCCACTAACGTTCAGTTTGTCGGGATCGAAGTGAAGTTCGCGATCGCAGGCCAGCACCTGGGCGGCGAAGGCCTCGTTCAATTCGATGAGATCGAAATCGTTGAGTTTGAGTCCGCACTTTTCCTCCATCTTGCGGAGCGCCGGCACGGGCCCGATCCCCATGATGCGGGGATCGACGCCGGCGGAGGTAGCCGCGAGAATGCGAGCCAGCGGCTTTAGATTGTTCTTCTTCGCGAATGCCTCGCTCCCAACGACCACCGCTGCCGCGCCGTCCGTAATTCCAGACGAGTTCCCAGCCGTGATGGTTCCCGTCTTTGAGAACACCGGTGGAAGGTTGACCAGTTTTTCCTTGCTCGCGTCCGCGAACGGGTGCTCATCCCGGCTGAACACCTGAGATCCCTTCTTGCTCTCGAGTGTCACCGGAACCAACTCGTCCTTGAAACGATCGGAGGCGAGCGCCGCTGCGGCCCGGGTTTGCGATGTGAGCGCAAATTCGTCCTGTTCTTCGCGTGTGATCTTGTACTGCTCGGCGAGGATCTCGGCAGTTTCACCCATCACCATCTTCGCCATCGGGCAAAAGAAGCCGTCGCGGTACATGCCGTCAACCAGTTCCTGGTTGCCGAGGCGGTATCCCCAGCGCGCGCCGTCGAGATAATAAGGAAGGCGTGACATGGATTCGGTCCCGCCCGCCAGCACACAATCGAGATTGCCTGTCCCGATTTCCTGATAGGCCAGCGCGATCGATTTCAGCCCTGATGCGCAGGCCTGGTTGACAGTGTAGGCAGGAACTTCCTTCGGCACCCCACTCCGAATGGAGATCTGGCGCGCGGGATTGGGCCCACCGCCCGCCTGGCGCGCATTTCCGTAGATCGTCTCTTCAACCTGCTGGGGCTGCACTCCGGCGCGTTCCATCGCGGCCTGGGCGGCCACCACACCCATGTCCGGGGCAGACATCGAGGCGAGCGAGCCGCCAAACTTACCGATGGGCGTGCGCACCGCGGAGAGGATATAGACGTCTGTCAAAACGGGTGCCTCCAAACCTTTCAGTCTAGCATTGGCGAACCCGCGCTGGTTTACCACGCGCGCTCACGCGCGGAAAACGCCGAGGCAGTAAACTGACCATTCCATGAATTACATCTACGGTCTCAACGCGGTTACCGAAGCCATCAAGGCCCGAGGACGCGCCTTCCAATGGGTGGGCCTGGCGAAAGAGCGCCATGATCTGCGCCTGCAACGCATCATCGAGGAATGCCGGAAACTCGGCGTGCCCGTTCGGTTCCTGCAACGTAGCGAACTCGACCGCCTGGCCGGCAACGCGGCGCATCAGGGCGTGGTGGCGGTCACCTCTGCGAAACAATACAGCGGTCTCGATGACGTGGTCGACGCGAAGCGCGGCGCTCATTCGCTGATCGTAGTGCTCGACGGCGTGGAAGATCCGCACAACCTGGGAGCTATTCTTCGCACCGCCGACGCGGCCGGAGCCGACGGCGTCATCATCCCCGAACGCCGCGCCGCGGCCGTGACCGGAGTCGTGACCAAGACCTCCGCGGGGGCGAGCGAGCATCTGCCCATCGCGAAGGTCACAAACATCGCCCGCACGGTCGAAGAGCTAAAGGAGCGGAATATCTGGGTCGCTGGCCTCGACGAGCGCGGTCCGCAGACCTATGACGCGCTCGACTACAACATGGACTGCGCGATCGTTCTGGGGGCAGAAGGCAAGGGCGTGCATGACCTGGTCCGCAGGAAATGCGACTTCCTGGTGTCAATCCCGATGCTGGGGAAGGTGTCGTCGCTAAACGTATCGGTGGCGGCTGGAGTCGTTCTCTACGAAGTCGTGCGGCAGAGACGGAAAAAGGCGGCGGCGCAGGCATCGGAATGAAGTTACTTTTCGTCCTTTGCGTTCTGTCTGCCTCGGTGGCCAGTTGTTTTTCCCTCGACCGCGAGGCTTTCACTTTCACCGACTACCAGCTAGACGTTCGCATCGAACCGGAACAGCAAAGGCTGGCCGTCCGCGGCACCATTACTCTGCGCAACGACTCGTCCCGGGCGCAGAAAAACGCGGCGCTGCAGATCTCTTCCGGCCTGACCTGGCGCTCGATTCAAGCGGAGGGCAAACCTCTCCAATTTGTGAGTCAGCCCTATGTCTCAGATATTGACCACACCGGCGAACTCTCCGAGGCGATCGTAGCTCTCCCCAAAGAAGTCCCGCTCGGCGGCACGGTGAAACTGGCGATCGGTTACGAGGGAGTGATTGTGCTCGATGCCACCCGTCTCACGCGCATCGGCATGCCGAAAGAAAACGCAATTCATAGCGACTGGGACCAGATCAGCAAGTCGTTCTCGGCGGTTCGCGGAGTGGGCTACGTCGCATGGTACCCGGTGGCGATGGAGGCCGGCAATCTGTCCGAGGGTCGCAGCTTGTTCGAGGTCCTCGGTCGCTGGAAGCAGCGTGAACAAAAAGCAGAGATGGAGATCCGGCTAAGCCACTCGCGAGATGGCGAAAATGCTCCGCCGGCTCTGCTTTGCACGGCGGCAGGAACGCACTTGGTCGAGGAGATCAGCAGAGCGCAAGAGGCGGTCACAGATTGCCAGTTCGCGCCGCTCGGCCTGCGCGTGCCTGCATTCGTGGTGGCGAACTACGAAATCCTCGAACGACCAGTGGTGGAAATCGCCCGTCGTCCAGAACACAAATCAAATGCCGAAAAGTTTGCGCAAGCTGCCGAGGCCGTCGCCCCCTTCGTCACAGAGTGGTTCGGGGCTCCCCGCGAGAAAGCGCAGGTCGTCGAACTGCTTGATCCGGGCGCTTCCCCATTCGAAAGTGGGGCGATGCTGCTGACGCCCCTGAACGACACCGATCCGAAGCTCCTCGAGATCGCGCTCGTCCACGAACTCACCCACGCTGCGTTTTCCTCTCCACGTCCGTGGATTTATGAGGGCCTCGCGCACTTCGCGCAGGGGGCCTATCGCGAGCGACAAGCAAGTCGGCAAGCCGCTTTGGATTTCATGGGGTTGCATCGCTCCGCAATTGTCGATGCCGAGAAGACCATCGCCGCTGAGGCAAAAGATGCGCCGACAGGCGACGAATCACTGGTTACGACGACCATCGACGAGTTCTATCGCAGCAAGGCCGCCTACGTCTGGTGGATGCTGCGCGACCTGCTCAGCGAGGAGACACTGAGAAAGGTGCTCGCTGCTTACCAGGCCGACCAGGACAAAGATCCCGCGTATTTGCAGCGCCTCGCACAAGCCCAGTCCGGGCGCGACCTGCAATGGTTCTTTGACGACTGGGTCTACCACGACCGTGGCCTGCCGGATTTCCGGGTAGAGTCGGCCTATCCCCGCCAAGCCTCGCAGGGCAACTACCTGGTGACCGTCACTATCGAAAATCTCGCCGCGACCGGGGCGGAAGTCCCGGTCACCGTGCGTTTCGATGGCGGCGAAACCACCCAGCGCGTCCAAGTTCGCGGCAGGGCCAAAGGGATCGTCCGCATCGCCACACCAAGACCACCCACAGAAATTACCGTAAATGACGGGAGCGTGCCGGAGAGCGATCTGAGCAATAATGTTTTCCGTGTGGGCGCACCGGCGAACTAATCTGCTCCATTGTCGATTCGCGACCGTCTGAACCGGAACGCGCAGCCGCCAGGAGCCGCGACTCCAATCGACCTGGGCGCTCGGCAATTGACAATCGAAAATCAACATTGCTTCTCCGTGCCTCCCGGTCTCCGTGGTAGGGTTTTTAAGCGTCTTCTTGGAGGGCAAGACTTGGCCTACATCCAGTTTCTCGGCGCAGCCGGCACCGTGACCGGCTCCAAGCATCTCATCAGCACGGCGTTCGATGGCGATGGCAAGAAGGGCTTTCAGGTCCTGGTCGACTGCGGACTGTTCCAGGGTCAAAAGGAATGGCGGGAGCGCAACTGGCAGGAGTTGCCGATCCCCGCGAAAGAAGTGGATGCCGTCATCCTGACCCACGCGCACCTCGACCATTGCGGCTGGATTCCGCGACTGGTGAAAGAGGGGTTCAAAGGGCCGATCTTTGCCACGCCAGCTACAATCGACTTGTGCGGCATCATCCTGCCCGACTCCGGCCACCTGCAGGAAGAAGACGCCGACTTCTATAACAAGATCAAGAAATCCAAGCACGATCCCGCGCTGCCCCTCTACACCTTCGAAGAGGCGCAGGATTGCATGCAATATTTTCAGGTCACGCACGTGGGCGAGACCAAGCGCCTCAGCCCAGAGCTTTCTTTCCGCTTTGTGCGCGCGGCACACATTCTCGGTTCGTGCATGGTGGAGGTTACGCTCACAACCAACGGTCAGTCCCGCAGGCTGTTGTTCAGCGGCGACGTCGGTCGCGTGCGGAACCACACCATTGCTCCCGGAAAGGTGGTGCACTCCGGACCGACCGAGGGAGAGATCGCGGATCTGGTGGTGATGGAATCGACGTATGGCAACCGCCAGCATTCGGAGACGGATCCGCGGCCCGAACTCGCCGGCGTGATCCGGCAGACGGTCGGACGCGGCGGTTCCATGGTCGTGCCCGCATTCGCGGTGGAGCGCACCCAGAAATTTGTGTTCATGATGAAAGAACTGATGGAGTCTGGGCAGATTCCCCGCATCCCGGTTTACTGCGACAGCCCGATGGCGATCAAGGCGGTTGAAATCTACATGAAGTACGAGGACGAATACACCGACGAGGCCCGCACGCTGATCAAGAAATACGGCTCGCCGCTGGAGTGGCGGGGATTCACCTTCGCGTCCACCGCCGACGAGTCGAAGAAGATCAACGAAGTGCATGATCCATCGATCATCATTTCATCGAGCGGCATGGTGACCGGCGGGCGCATCCTGCATCACCTCGCGCAACGCCTGCCCGACCCGAAGAATACGGTGATTTTCATCGGCTTTCAGGCGCCGGGCACGCGTGGATTCACAATCAAGAGCGGTGCGAAGGAAGTGAAAATCTTCGGCGACTTCGTTTCGATCCGGGCGCAGATCGCGGCCTTCGAGCAGTTCAGCGATCACGCCGACCCGCCAGAGCTGCTCCAATGGCTGCACACGTTCCCCAAGAAGCCCAGCGTGACTTACCTGGTCCACGGCGAGCCCGCAGCGGCGGCCCAGTTGCGCGATACCATGGCCAGGGAACTAGGATGGAACGTGCAGGTGGCGGAGTGGATGGACAAGGTGCAGGTGAACTAGTGGCATTTTCACCAGGGAGGCACAGAATCGCGGAGATTTTCTTTTCACCGGACTTGACTTTGATATCTCGACCGGTCCGCGGGGCACGAATCTGCAGCTTGCAGGGTCTTCCTCAGCGCCTCTGTGTCTCTGTGCTGGATTGGACTTGTCTGGAGTCATCATGACCGAGACTGAACTCAAGACGCATCTTGAAGCGGCGGAGAGAAGCCCGAAGGAAATTGCCGTCGCCGTGTCGGGACTCACGCCGCAGGTGCTGCGCTACAGGCCCGCTCCCGACAAGTGGTCGATCCTCGAGATTCTGGGCCACCTCGCCGACATCGAGATCGTGTACGCGTACCGCCTGCGCCAGATGTTGGCCGACAGGAAGCCGGTGATTGCGCCCATGGATCAGGACGAGTGGGCTAAGAACCTCGGCTACATGGACACTCCCGCGCCCGAACTGGTCGCTCTCTACGGCCTGAATCGTCACCACAACCTGCGATTGCTGCGCAGGCTGAAGCCCGGCGACCTGGAGAAATCCGCCTTCCACCCGGAATACAAACAGGAGGTGACGGTGGCCACCATGGTCGAGAGAATGTCGGGCCATGGGCCGAATCACCTGGAACAGATCGAGCGCCTGAAGAAAGAAGCCAGTCAGAAGTAGCCACGGGCCCGTCCTGCCCCCGGCTGCTAAAATACCGGCTGACGCTTATGTTCGAGAATCTCCAGGAAAAACTGCAGCGCGCCTTCAAGACCCTGCGCGGTCAGGCCACCCTGACGGAGGAAAACATTCAGGAGGCCCTACGCCAGATCCGGCTCGCGCTGCTCGAAGCCGATGTCAACTTCAAGGTCGTCAAGCAGCTCATCGACCAGATCCAGGCCAAGGCCGTCGGCCAGGAGGTGGCCACCGCATTCTCACCCGGCGAGCAAGTCATCAAGATCGTGCGCGACGAAATGGTCGAAGTCCTCGGCAAAGACACCGCCAAGCTCAGGTTCGCCTCGCAACCACCCACGGTCGTATTGATGGCCGGGCTGCAGGGTTCCGGTAAGACCACCACTTCCGGCAAGCTGGCCAACTGGCTGAAGAATGGCGGACACCGCCCGCTGCTGGTTTCCGTCGATGTCTACCGCCCCGCCGCGCGTCAGCAGCTGAAAGTCGTCGCCGACGCCATCAAGGCCAACATCTACGAGGGCGAGGTTACCGAGTCGAACACCGCCACAGTCGAGCGTCTCGCGAAGGAAGCCCGCCGCGAGGCCATCAATTCCGGGAGCGACGTGCTCATCGTCGACACCGCTGGTCGTCTCCACATCGACGACCAGCTCATGGATGAGATGCAGTCGCTCAAGCGCCTGCTCAACCCGCAGGAAATCCTGTTCGTAGCCGACGCCATGACCGGACAGGACGCCGTCCGCTCCGCCGACGAGTTCCACAAAAAGCTCACGCTCACCGGGGTGGTGCTCACCAAGATGGACGGTGACGCGCGCGGGGGCGCCGCGCTCTCCATCCGCAGCGTGACGGGACAGCCCATCAAGTTCATCGGCGTCGGCGAAAAATACGACGCGCTCGAGCCCTTTCACCCCGATCGCATCGTCTCGCGCATCCTCGGCATGGGCGACGTCCTCTCGCTCATCGAAAAAGCCGAGCAGCAGATCGACAGGAAGAAGGCGGAGGAAATGGCCAGCCGCGCGCTCGCGGGCGACGGCTTTTCACTCGAGGATTTCCGGGATCAGCTTCGCCAGGTGCGCAAGATGGGATCGATCCAGAGCCTGATGGGGATGCTCCCGAGCATCGGCCCATTCAGCGGCCTGCAAAAGGCCGCCGACAAGGTCGACGAAAAGCAGATCAACCGGGTGGAAGCCATCATCAACTCGATGACGGTGCACGAGCGCCACCATCACGAAGTCATCAACGGCAGCAGGCGCAAGCGCATCGCCCGCGGCTCCGGCACCACCGTGCAAGAAGTCAACAACCTGCTCCGCCAGTACGCCCAGATGAAGAAGATGTTCAAGCAGATGGGCAAGCCCAGTTTCGCGCGGCGGCTGGCGGGGATGAAGATGCCGGGAATGTAGAAGGGCAGGTGTCAGGTCTTAGGTTCCGGTCGAACGGTTGATAGCGAAGTCCTAAGAATCTAAGACCTGACACCTGACACCCGCTCTTATGAAATGGCGCTCCCTGGAAGAATCCGCTCCCGGCACCGACACGCGCTCTCTGCGTGACATCTTCGCTGAGCGGAAAGAGTTAATCGCGAAGTATGTGCCGGCGGAAACCCAACAGGTTCACGCCCGAGTGATCGCCGAGTTGAAGCACCGCAAACTGGCGGAGAATTCTCTTGCCGTCGGCGCGCAGGCTGCGGAGTTCACTCTCAAGGATCACACCGGAAAGCCGGTTTCCTCGGCCGACCTGTTGGGCCGAGGCCGGCTCCTCCTGTGCTTCTTCCGCGGACGTTGGGATCCGTTCTGCTGCGGACAACTGGAAGCCATGAACCGGATGCTGCCCGAGATCGAGCAGGCCGGAGCTTTGCTCGCCGCCATCTCCCCGCAAACCATGAAGCAATCTTTCTTCATGGCTGACCAGCACAGACTCCGCTTCCCGCTGCTAAGCGATGCGGGCAACCAGGTCGCCCGCCAGTTCGGACTCGTCTACCGCGTCCCAGACGAGCAGCAAGCGATTTATCGCCGGGCCTTTATCAATCTGCCGCTCGTCAATGGAGATGACAGCTGGGAGTTGCCCATCCCCGCGACCTACGTGATCGATCGCGACTCGACCGTTGTTTACGCCTCTGCCCATGAGGACTCCTCCGAGCGAGCAGAGCCTGCGGAAGTGGTGGAGCGACTCAGATGAAGTCTGCTGGAGTGGTCGTGCTCTTTCCGCTACTGAGCGTGGTCATCCTCAGCCTGTATGGGGCGGGAGGCGCGTCGCGCAAAGCAGCCCTGGTTCTGCTCGCGGTCAGCTTGATCTTCAGCCTGGCGGGTTTCATTCTGAAACGAGGCCCCCGGCCCAGATGAGACATGCGCTCCTGGCCATCATGCGAGCAAGTCTTGTGGCGACGCCTGCTTGCGTAGTCCACTTCCATGGCGCACACGACCTGCAAAGCTTTTTCGCGGCTGTCCTCGGGCACCCCGGACTTGTCGTGATTGGATCTACGGAGTTTGGAGAAGAACGAGGCCGAGGCTGTAGTCACCTTAGTGAACTGGCTAGTTCGCCCTATCGGAAAGCCATCTGGTTTCTCACGCCCCGCTTCTCGAGCCATACCACCGGCCCTGCGGCCCTGCTACACCCTTGCCAATCCCCCTAACTTCCGCGATAATAACAGTTTGCCTTACCCCTCCCGGAAGGACTAAGAAAGGAAACCAAGTTCCGTGTTAATGATTCGTCTGGCGCGCACGGGTGCGCGCAAAAAACCGCAGTATCGTGTCGTGGTCATCGAGAAGGAGCGTGCGCGCAACGGCCGCTCGGTCGAGGTCGTCGGGACCTACAATCCCCGGGGCGCGGCTGCCCACATTGACCTCAAGCGCGACCGCATCGACTATTGGGTGTCGAAAGGCGCCAAGCTGTCCGACCGCGTGAGCAAGCTCGTCGCCAAGCCGGTGCCTGCCCCGGCCAGCGCCGGGCCCGCCGCCTAAGCGCGCCGTGTGCCGGAAAACGCATCTCACCCCACACGTCGGGAGCCGGGTATGAGCGAGCAGAGTGGGGACGTAAAGGTTCTCCTCGAACAGATCACGAAAGCGCTAGTTGACGCGCCCGACCAAGTCTCGGTGAACCCGGTGGAAGAGGGCGGGGAAACGATTCTCGAACTGACCGTCGGCCCGAACGACCTGGGCAAGGTGATCGGCAAGTCGGGCCGCACCGCCCGCGCCCTACGCACGCTGTTGAGCGCCGCCGGCATCAAGGCGCACAAGCGCTACACGCTCGAGATCCTCGAATAGAGGCGCTGGAAACGGACCCTGAAAAGGACCCCGCACAGGGACAGGGACGAAGATGGGCGACGAGTTCATCACCTTAGCTCGCGTCCTGAAAACGCAAGGCCGGCGCGGCGAAGTAGCCGTTGAGTTGCACTCGGCCATTCCCGATCGGTTCGTCGAAGGCACGCGGTTGTTTGCGCTCGACGAAACCGGCAAGCGCCTGGAGTTGGAAGTCGAACAGTTATGGCCCCACAAAGGCCACCTGGTGCTGAAATTTCGGGGTGTGGATTCAATCTCGGACGCGGAAAGCCTGCTGCGATGTGAATTGCAGGTTCCGCGGGCTGAGCGGGCAAAGCTCGAGCCCGGCTGGACCTACATCAGCGACCTCACTGGATGCACGGTGTTCGACGGAGATCGCGAGATCGGCAGGATTGAAAGTGTGCAGTTCGGCGCCGGCGAAGCACCGCTGCTGATCGTTCAGGGCAAGCAGAAGACGCCCTAC
>Ga0137415_10003026_pt1 | contig 16635 bp, 13 predicted proteins | sample CZODoug3_1_1_16f_FD_183082 | JGI IMG/M metagenome (GOLD analysis project Ga0137415, IMG submission 183082) | Vadose zone soil fungal communities from Angelo Coast Range Reserve, California, USA - CZODoug3_1_1_16fungal (Hybrid Assembly) | ecosystem: Environmental > Terrestrial > Soil > Vadose...
ACACAGACGTCCATGGCGGCTCCTGTTAACTGTGACCGCACAGCGGTCAACACAGGGAAGCGGGACGCATATACTGTCTCCGAGCGAAGGGGCCGACGCGGTCGGCTTCCGGAGTCGAGGGATCGTCTTGCAAGTCGACCCCTCACCCCGCTTACGGCTCGGAACTTTCAACGGGCGGCGACCGACTCGTGAGAGCCTGATCGGCAATGGAAGCGGCGCGCCACCCGTTTCCCGTTTCCTCTACCGCCCGCACTATAGGCGAATAAAAAGCGAAAGTCAAGAGTATTTCGAAACTTGGGTCGTGGGACAATTTCCGATAACTCGGCAACTGGGATTTAGCGCGGGAGGATAGCTTAAGATGCTACCGTAAGGAGCAAAAAGGAGTGCCCCTCATATGCCCAGTGTTTCACGGTGCGTGACGATTACCTGCCGCATAGGTGCGGGCACGTTGTTTTTGTTTGTATTAATTTTTCTCGGCCTAGATAGTGCAAAATCCGAGACTTCCCCGCGAGTAATTCTCGAAGTCATCAACAAACACTTCACCATGGGACGAAAAATACCATCTGTGTACTTGCGGGTATTTTCCGATGGCACTGCCGAGTGTCATACAGTGAGGTACACGGGGGATGAAGCTGAGACCATCAAAAAAGAGAAGCTCTCACAGGAAGAACTTGGGAAACTAGAAGCCCTGATAGACACCCCGGGATTGCTGAACATTAAGAAGAGATACGAATTGATGTATACGGTCGTCGATTCTTGGATGGAGTGGAACATAAAGGTCCCGCACAAGGGTGGTGCGCAGAAAATTCAAGTATTGAACTTTTCTCCCGGGTCAGCGCGGGAAAAGAAACAGCCTTATCCGGATGCCCTAGTAAAGTTGGGCTGTTCTATTTGGAAGCTACGACACGAGGTATATGGGGACGAGCCCTACTACCTTAACGATGACTGCAAAGAGGCTCTAGAGCTTCACTGATTGGAAGGTCTGCCAATGACGCCGTTTTCAAGAGTTGGCCGACACGACGCCACTGTCGACGAAGCTGCCGAGGCTGCATGGAATCAGGAGATTGCCCGCCGCATCGAGGATCTGGATTCCGGCAAAGCGAAGACCATCCCTTGGGAAGAAGTTCGATCAAGCATTTCCTCCAAACTTACTGAGTGAATACACACCAAGAGCGGGGATCCGCACGGAACGCGTGTTAGAAGACGCGGCCCAGCTGGAAGAACCATTTGCGATGGCCGGAGTCGCCGACGCTGCCGCCGATGAAGAAGGGGCCCAGCGCGGTCTCGGCCAGGAAGCCTGCAGCAACGTCGTTGGGGAACTCGGTGCCGGTGGTTACGCCGTACATCTTTCCGATCTCGTAGGCCCCGACGGCATAAACCTTCTTGCCGAGAAAGGGAGGAAGGGTCAGCAAGTCACGCAAGAATCCCGCGCGAAATAAATAATACTGATTGCCCTGAAACTCGTTCTGGCCGTAGGCGCTGAGGCGCACCGGCCCACCGAGAAAGAATTGAGGAACTCCCGTGGCCTTGTTGCCGAAAGTGGTCCCGCCTTCACTCTCCAGGAAAAGCGAAGCGGGCCGCGCGATAGGCTGAAAATATCCCAATTTCAGGTCCATGGACGGAAATGCGCCGTTGGCACCTGGGCTTTGGTCAAACCACCGGAAATTCGTTTCCGCGCTGAAACCGCGGCGGGGAATCACGGGATCGTCGGTGTGATCCAGGAGGTAGCGCAGGCGCGTCTGCCCGACGCGACCCGCCACGGCGGGAATTATGAGCGACCCAAGCCGCAGCTTGGTATTCAGCGAACCAATTTCGTAGCCAACGCGCAATTCGCTGAAGCGTCCGAAACTGTAACCGATGTCGCCGCCGATGTTGATGCGATAGATGCGGTAGTCCGCCAGCGGATCGTTCTTGGCATAAATCTGAAACGTGGTGTCGCTGGCGTCGGCGTGCGGCGCAAAAAACCAGCGGCTCTCCGCGCGGAATGGCCGAAACAATTCCGTCTGGATGCCGTAGGTATTACCGAGCAGCAAATCGGTCCGCCATTCCGACCGGAAACCGGCCACGTCCATGAACGTGAAGCGCGTCCCCATCGTAAAATCCACGTTGCCGCTTTGCGAGCCGTCCACTTCGAACGCCGTCTGGAACATAGGTGGCGCATAATTTTTCTCCACGACATCAACGAGCAGGCCCGTCTGACCGTTTTTCTCGACGAGCCGGTAGCCCGCCGAATCGTAGCGCCCGACTCCAGTGAGCCGGGTCAGCACATCGTCAAGTTTCGCTGGATTGACCGGCTTGCCCTGGAAGCGTTTGACGTAGCGAGTGACGTCCGTCGCCTCGTGCGTGTTTGTTCCTTCGACTTGGATGAATTGCGGCGTGGGGACATCGTTCCGTTTGCGCGCTTCGCGTAGTTGCTGATGCTCTTGCCAATCCGCATCGTCGAGAGCGAACGCTTCAAGCAAGCGCGCCCGTGCATTTGCGGCCGCATAGCCGCGCTGCATGATCTGTGCGCTTTTGGCGTAGTCCACGGTGTTGTATTCCGCCAGCGGAACGGAAACAATCGCGTCGGCCTGCGCCAGGCTACGCAACTCATTTTCGTTGAGCACCACGCGCACGGAATGATTCAGCACGCTGAAGACGGACTGGATGTCCTTGGCGTCGACGAGCGCCCGTTCCAGGTGCACGGCAATGACGATTTCCGCGCCCATTGCCCGCACGACGTCCGTCGGCAGGTTGTCCAGAAGTCCGCCGTCTACATAGACAGCCTTTCCTTCGTGAACCGGAGAAAAAGCTCCAGGAATGGACATCGTGGCGCGCAGCGCTACTGCCAGCGAGCCATCTTGGAAAACGTGCGGCTTGCCGCTGACCAGGTCGGTAGCCACGCAGCGAAACGGCACTGGCAGGGCATCGAACGAAGGGACTTCGCCGTACGGCAGCGTCACACGGTCGATAATCAAGCCGATCTGGTGCCCGGCGTTCAGTCCCGCGGGCAGAGTCAGGCCTCTGCGCAAACCGAAAATAAGCGAATTGGGATACGCGCGCTGATCTTCTTTCCTGCGGAAGGCGAGGTCTTCGTATGGCGTGCGGTCGCCCAGAATTTTTCGCCAATCCATGCCGTCAATGAGAGTCTTCAATTCGTCGGGAGTCATTCCGGTGGCGTAGAAGCCGCCGACGAGGCCGCCCATGCTCGTCCCGGCGACGTAGTCCACGGGGATGTGGTGTTCTTCGAACCACTTCAGGACGCCGATGTGCGCGAGGCCCATAGCGCCGCCGCCTTCCAGCGCCAGGCCAATTTTCGGCCGCGGACGCGGCGCGGCGTCTTGCTGCGCGCGTGTTGCGCCAGGCCACAAAAGTAGCAAGAGAATGAAAACAACTCGGCGCATGCAGGCCTCCTCAGCGGTCGATTCGAAATTGACCAATTCGCGAATAAATTACGAGTTTGGCGCAGCGTGAAGATTCCAGCAAGCGCGAATGAAAGTTTAGGAACCTTTTTTTTCTTGCAGGATATTGCCGCCATCGACAACCAGGACTTGGCCGGTGATGTAGGAAGCCTCGGGTGACGCCAGGAAGCAAACCGCGGCGGCAACTTCGTCGGGAGTGCCGGCCCGGCCAAGAGGTGTATGAAGCGCGGCGATTTTTTCCGATTCCGTTGAAGAACTCGTCGCGATCCAGCCCGGCGCCACGCCGTTGATCGTGATTCCATCGTGACCGGTTTCAATCGCCACGGCTCGCATCATGCCGTCCATTGCGGCCTTCGCGGCGCCATACGCCGCGGAACCCGGATTGCTCACCAGCGGCCCAGTCACGGAAGTGACATTCACGATGCGACCATATTTTTGCGCTGTCATGCCCGGTAGGACAGCGCGCGTCATCCGGAACGCGGTGTGCAAGGTAATCGAAATTTGGTTTTGCCACTCCGCGAAAGAGGTCTCGATTAGCGGCTTGCTCTCCGTTGGCCGCCCGGTTTGCGCCATTCCTGCGTTGTTCACCAGAATGTCGATACGGCCTGCGCGCGAGAGCACGGAATCGACAAATCTCTGGACGTCGGTTTCGACGGTAAGGTCGGCAATGAAGGAAAGAACACCTTCGCCGCCAGCGTCGAGTTCGCGGGCGCGCGCGTGAATGCGATCCGTGGTGGAAGTGATCACGACGCGCACACCAGCGGCGTGCAGACGCCGCGCGACGGTAAAACCGATCCCTTCGGCGCTTCCGGCACCGGTAATCACGGCGGTCTGCTTGTTCAACGGTAGAGTCACGAAGTTGCCCGCAAAAGGAATCATACATGGTTCGGGAAAGATTGCGATTCGTCGGAACTGCTGAGGTTTCTCACGGCCGCAAAGCGCCACTATATGCCCGAGTGGACAGTTGGCGAATTCGCTCCAGTGCGCGCCGTATAGTTGTCGCCGACGCTTCTGAGGCCTACGCTTTCTCTGTAGTGCGAAACGGCGTTTAGTTCTGCATCCATGGACGAGAATTCTTGCAGGAGGGCATCATGATGCAATCGGGTCACCGAGCGGGGCAGAGTGAATTCGCCCATGTCAGCAAATCGTCTGCCCGCCCGTGGAAGAGGATCTTTCGAATTGTCCGCTGGACAACCTACACGTTTGCCCTTGTCACCCTGGTTCTGGCGCTCCACAAAGCGCCGCCACCGCTGGTAGAGACCAGCCCCCAAGCCGCTGCGAGAGCGGAAGAAAAATTTCAAGACGTGGAAAGGGCCGTCGCCAACGGGCAGCCTGCAACGCTGCGAATTGACGAAACGGAGTTGAATTCGTACCTGGCCTCGCATCTGACGCTGGAAGGGAATGGCGCACCGAAGCAAGCCACTACAGGAGGAGCGCAAGGCGCCGCGAACGGCGCGGGCCCGACACCGCAGGAAGTCGAGCAAATGCGTTCGAACGTGCGGGACTTCAAGGTGCAATTGATGGACGACCGCGTAAAAGCATACGTGGTCTTCGACGTACATGGGAAAGACATGACGCTGCAATTGGAAGGCCGGCTTGGAGCACAGAACGGATACTTGCGCTTCGAACCGGTCAGCGGGCAGTTCGGCTCGCTGCCGATTCCACAGTCCGCGCTCGAATCCGCGGTGCAGCGGCTCATGGATTCGCCCGAGAATCGCGAGAAGCTGAAGCTGCCTTCGGAGATTTCTGACCTGCGCATCCAAAATGGCGAAGTCGTGGCCAGCTACAAGTAAACGAGCCGCGGGCTCTCGGCATTCCTCCCAGTTAACGCACCCATCTGAATAGTTCCGCCATCGCCCGGAAGCCTGCTAGAAATGTGTAGAGTTGAGCGAAGCAGGCTTATAATCTTGAGGCGTGCCTGCGCCGGGGGACCACGGATGAGTCAGCAAATAAAAGACAAAGAGCTGGGGATGGGCCGCGAAATCACGCGCCGGGATTTTCTGAACGGCGTGGCCGTTGGCGTTGGCGGGACGCTTGTGCGCGGAGGGATTGGAACAGACACGTTGCTGGCAGCGGCGGCCCTCGACGAATTCGCTCCGGAAAAGGCCGCTGATTACTATCCTCCCGCGCGCATGGGCATGCGCGGCAACCATGACGGAACATTCAAGTTTGCCCACCGTTTGCGGGATGGCGAAGGAGCGGATTCGTTCGGCGAGCCAGTAGATGCCGGAGAGAGCTACGACCTCGTGGTCGTTGGCGGTGGCATCAGCGGGCTGGCTGCCGCTTATTTATTCCGCAAGGGCGCAGGGAAAAATGCGAGCATTCTGATCCTCGACAATCACGACGATTTTGGCGGACACGCCAAGCGCAACGAATTTCGGGCCGGCGGCCGCATGGTGCTGAGTTATGGCGGGACGCAGTCCATCGAGAGTCCGGGAAAGTACAGTGCGGTTGCGAAGGCGCTGATTGCGGAGATCGGCGTTAAGACGGAAAAGTTTTACAAGGCCTACGATCAGAAACTCTATTCGAAGATGGGGACAGCGGCGTTCTTCGATAAGGAAACATTTGGCGAAGACCGGCTGGTCACCGGCATGAACGCGACTCTCTGGCCGGAATTTCTCGCCAAGGCGCCGCTCTCCGACGCGGTGCGAAAAGACATCGCCCGCGTTTACACCGAGAAGAAAGATTATCTGGCAGGAATGTCCGTGCAAGAGAAGGTCGCGCGTCTGACTAAGATGAGCTACGCGGACTACTTGACGCGGCATTGCAAGCTGACCCCGGAAGCGCTGCCGTTCTTCCAGACGTTTACGCACGATCTCTTTTGCATCGGCATCGAATCCGTCCCGGCAATGGCTTGCTATGAAGCGGGAGACGACTACGGCTCGTTCACTTATGCCGGCTTTCAGGGCCTGGGATTGCCGGAAGGCGGCAAGGAAGAGCCGTACATTTTTCATTTCCCGGACGGCAACGCGTCGATCGCGCGCCTGCTGGTGCGGTCCATGATTCCGGAAGCTATTCCAGGCTCGTCGATGGAGGACGTGGTCACCGCCAAAGCGGACTACAGCAAGCTGGACGAAGCAAGCGGCAGCGTGCGCATTCGGTTGAACAGCACGGTTGTCCATGTGCGGCACACCAACGCCGAGAAGGAAGTACAGGTCGCCTACGTGCGCGGCGGAAAGGCGCAGACCGTTACTGCGAAGAATTGCGTGCTGGCTTGCTACAACGGAATGATTCCTTACCTTTGCCCCGAGCTGCCCGAGAAACAAAAAGAAGCGCTGTCGTATCTGGTAAAAATGCCGCTCGTGTATTCCCATGTGGCGCTGCGGAATTGGACCTCGTTTGCGAAGCTGAATGTTCACCACGTCGTTGCGCCGGGCGGATATCACACCTATACGGCGCTGGATTTTCCGGTGAGCCTCGGTCAGTACCATTTTCCAAGCAACCCGGAAGAGCCGGCGGTCTTGTTCATGCTGCGAACTCCGTGCAAGCCCGGACTGCCGCAGCGCGACCAAAACCGCGCCGGGCGCGCGGAGCTGCTGCAGACGCCGTTTTCGAAATTCGAGACTAACATCCGCGACCAGTTGGGCCGTATGCTCGGCGGAGCAGGATTCGACCCGGCGAAGGATATCGAGGGCATCACCGTGAATCGCTGGGCGCACGGCTATGCCTTCGCGCCGAATGCACTGTTCGATCCCGATTGGAAAGAAGAAGAGAAGCCGTGGGTGATCGGCCGGAAGCCGTTCGGCAAAATCGCTATCGCGAACTCCGATGCCGGTGCCAGCGCCTACACCAATGTAGCCATCGATCAAGCCTGGCGCGCCGTCGGCGAGCTCCTGCATAGCTAGAGATCTTCAAAAAGAGAACCTTGACGCGGGGCGGAAATCCGGTTTAGATGCAGAGCTTGGATTAAACCGTTTTAAGGAGCCCGATATGGCCGCGTCCAGAATCTGTCTTGCAGCGGTACTCTTCATCGGAAGCGCCTCAGCGCAGTACACACGCGCGCAGGGCATCCATGTGGACATCACTCCAAATCATTCCACGAATACCATCAAGCCGACTGAGGCGCTCGGCGCGGGCATTGATCGCTTGCCATACGGCGCAGCCGACAAGCTCTTCGTGGACGACACCATCAAACAGATTCTTTCTGCCGGATGGCAGACCGTGACGTACCGGCAGAATACGGAATTGCACGTTGAGGCTTGGCACTGGAATCCTCAGGGGACCTGGAGCGACCCGACGGGGAAGGGCTATTTCACCGGCAACGCCACGCCTAGCGGGGAAATGGTCCGCCACTCCTACGGCTATCCTCTCCCGCATCGCGGCGTGACTCGCGATGACGGCACGGATACAGAAGGGTACTCACGGCTGACAGATGGCGACGAGGATTCCTATTGGAAGAGCAATCCCTATCTGACGAAACCTTTTACGGGCGAAGATGACGCACTCCATCCCCAATGGGTCTTTTTCGATTTGTCCAGCAAACAGGACATCACGGCCATCCGCATCGCGTGGGGCGAGCCTTATGCTACGAAATACGCCGTGCAGTATTGGACCGGCGAAGATCCTATCCACAAGCCCGCGCAGGGTTCCTGGCAGGCGTTCCCCGGCGGCGTTGTCACGAACGGGAAGGGAGGCGCGGCGACGCTGCAATTGGCCACTGCGCCTGTGAGCGTCCAGTGGGTGCGCATTTGGATGACGGAATCTTCAAATACTTGCGACTCGCACGGAAGCGCGGACAAGCGCAACTGCTTGGGCTATGCCATCCGCGAGGTTTATCTGGGGACCACCACCCGGGCTGGCAAATTTCACGACTTGCTCCGGCACACGCCGGACCAAGACCAGTCCGCCACTTATTGTTCCTCTGTCGATCCGTGGCATGAACCGGGCGATCTGGCGGAAAGGGCCGGAGACCAGATCGGCTTCGACCTCTTTTACACCAGCGGCATCACGCGAGGTTTGCCGGCCATGATTCCTATCGCCATGTTGTACGGCACGCCGGAAGATGCCGCGGCGGAGATTGCCTATATCGAGAAGCGCGGTTATCCGATTTCGTACGTGGAGATGGGCGAAGAGCCCGATGGCCACTACACTTTGCCGGAAGATTACGCGGCGCTGTACGTCCAGTTTGCGGCAACGCTGCACCGCGTGGACCCGAAATTGAAACTGGGCGGGCCGATTTTTACCGGCGAGAACAAGGACATCGAAGTGTGGCCCGATGTGGATGGCAAAGCTTCCTTCACCGGACGATTCATCGATTACTTGAAGGCTCATGGAAAACTGAACGAGCTGGCGTTTTTCTCATTCGAACACTACCCCGTCGATCCGGGAAAAGTGCAGTGGAGCAGTTTGTACGACGAACCGTACCTGGTGCAGCACATCATGGAGGTGTGGCGCGAGGATGGCGTGCCTGAAAACGTCCCGTTCTTCATCACGGAGTCCAATCTTTGTTCCGCTTCCTCGGAAGCGTTCATGGATATCTGGGGTGGACTGTGGCTGGCTGATTATGTCGGCGCGTTTCTGAGTGGTGGCGGCAGCGCAGTCTACTATTTTCATTATATGCCCGAGCCTATCGGCCGCGGGCACAACGGATCTCCCGGAACGTTTAGCTTTTTCTCTGCCGACAAGGACTTCAAGATTCGCCAGCCTTTGTCGCAGTATTTCGTCAGCCAGTTGCTCAACCTGGAGTGGGTCCAGCCCGGCGACGGCGCGCACAAGCTGTTTCCTGCCGTCAGCGACATCCGAGACGGAGCGGGCCGCTTGCTTGTGACGGCTTATGCCGTGCTGCGGCCCGATGGACAATGGTCCCTGCTAATCATCAACAAAGATCAGGAAAACGCGCATACAGTGAACATTTCCTTTGACGACGCAGAGAAAAAAACCGCAGCGACGTTCACCGGCCCCCTAAGCGTGACCACTTTCGGGAAGGCACAATATGCCTGGCATCCGCATCGAAACGGCGGCACTGCCGATCCTGACGGGCCTGCCGCAAAATCTAACGTAAACGCTGGGCCGTCCACGAATTTTTCTCTTCCCGCGGCTTCGGTCACGGTTGTTCGCGGCCATATCTCGGCTCCAAAGACGGGCTCGAAATGAGCATGCGGCCATTCGCGGGGAAGTGTGTTACTGTCGTTAAGTAGACTCCCGAAGTAGAATTGCCTGAATTCCGTGAAGGGTGTGTTTTTGCGGGTTTTCCCTCCACTGATTTCAGTCAATTTCAGGCTAACGTCTCGTAGCGTCTGGGAAGCGGCCCTTCACCAAGATCCTGCGCTCGTGGTGCTTCGAAGAGTACAGGGAGATTCAAGATGAAGAGTTTATTTGTGGGCAACATGAGCTTCCAGACCTCGGAGGCCGAATTGCGCGAGCTGTTTGCTCCGTTCGGCCAGGTAACGCGGGTTCACATGGCCATGGACCGGGAGACCGGGCGCGCGCGAGGTTTTGCATTCGTGGAAATGCCCAATGACGCGGAAGCGGCGGCAGCCATGACCGCTCTCGACGGAAAAGAAGTGGGCGGGCGCAATTTGAAAGTGAATGAAGCGCGGCCGAAGGGCGAAGGAGGCCCGCCGCGAGGTCCACGGAACTTTGGCGGACCAGGCGGAGGAGGCGGACGCGGCAAGGGCGGCGGAGGACGCGACCGCTTCTCGAACGAAGATTACCGCGAGTCTGCGCGGCAGCCGCGCGAACCGCGCTGGTAATTTTCCTTTTCCATGGATCGGCTGGACGGCAGGGGCCAGGGCCCTCGCCGCACTCTGCTGTGAGGAGAAGCTTATGACCACGACATTCCAGAAGCGCCAGAAAGAAATGAAGCGCATCGAAAAGCGCAAAATGAAGGAAGAAAAGCGCGCGCAGCGAAAGCTCGACAAACCCGCCCCCAGTGAAGTTACCTACGATCCCGCGTCCGATCCGACGATTGATTGGAACCACAGCAACGAGATCAGCTCGCAGGAGTAATTTCGACGGAATCCATCGCGATCCCGCCGGCGGATTTTCTTCGCTTCTCCGCAGGCCCCAGGGACAGCCTTGTTTGCGCAACAGGTCTCGAATGCTTTAGCAATCCACCCAGGCTTCTGTATAATTTTCTTGCAGCAGTACAGACCAATTTTTACGGAGCTCTTTCGCCGTTTTTGGCGATGAGAAAAGTCATGCGTCCAGCCCGTCGAGATTTTTGCGCGCTCGTTTTGATTGCCACGGCCGCAGCTTTTCTGATCGTTGCTCCGGCGGACGCGCATGCCGTCCTCCTGGAATCAACTCCATCTCTGAAAAGCGCAGTATCCGGGCCCGATGTTCCGGTCAAGCTTCGATTTAATGTCCGCATTGATGCGCTTCGCTCGCGGCTGACGCTGATCCATCCGGATGGTTCATCGCGATCGCTCGAAATAAGCAAGGGCACCTCTGCAGACACTCTCTCGGCCGAGGCTACCGGCTTGGCGGCTGGAGCCTATCGCCTCCGCTGGCAAGTCCTTGCGTCCGACGGTCATATCACTCGTGGCGAGATTCCTTTTACTGTCGCTCCGTCCTGATTGAGATTCATGGCCCGCCTACTTCAAGTCTTCGGCTTCCTCTCCGTCCTGTTCCGCGGCGCCACGCTCACGTTTCAGTCGCTCGCCGTTGGAGGCGTTGTCTTTCTGATTTTTGTCGTTCGCACAAACAAGGAAGACTCTGCGGCGCTCCAGCAAGCTTGTCTGCGCTGGATTCGGCGTTCGGCGTTCGCGCTGGCGGTGATGCAGATTTCCTACGTCCTCGCGAATTCGTTGATCCTAAGGCAGTCCGCCGAAATGACTCTTCGCGAAGTCCTCGGCGCGAATTTTGTCCTGGCCGGACTGATGGGCGTCGCGGCGGCCTTCACTGTTGTTGCTCTTACTACTTCGACGCGCGCGGCCGGCTACAGCGATCTGCTCGTCCCCGCAGCCGCCATCATCGCTTCTTCCGTGATGACAAGTCACTCGATGGCTCGTCTCGACTATCGCGCGCCGCTGGTGGCCTTTACCGCTCTGCATCAATTGGCCACCGCTGCCTGGCTCGGCGGCCTGCCGTATTTGCTCATCGCTATCCGTCGAGCGCCTTCTCCCGATTTCGCTCGCCAGCTAAGCGCTCGGTTTTCACAGCTCGCGCTCGTGAGCGTTGGCGTCCTCGCCTCCGCTGGCCTGATGCTGAGTTTTGCTTACGTTGGCTCGTTCAAGGCCGTTTACGGAACCTCGTACGGCGCCATGGTTGCCACCAAAGCGCTTCTGTTCGGCCTTCTTTTATTTCTCGGCGCGCTCAATTTCCAACTCGTGCGCCGCGGACCGGCCAGCTCCATTCTTGCCAGCCTGAAGCGCTTCGGCGAAGCGGAAATCGGCATCGGCATCACGGTGATCCTCACCGCCGCTTCGCTTACGTCTCTTCCTCCCGCCGCGGATCTCACCAATGACCGCGTCACCGGCTCGGAAATCGTCGCCCGCATGTCTCCTCAATCACCGCGGCTCGCCAGTCCCTCCGTTCAGGAGCTACCTGAAGACGCTTACGCCGCGCAGAAAAAAGCCTTCGAAGTCGGCTCGCTCTCCACCGAATCCTACGTTCCCGGCCAAACCGGCACGCGCCCGAACACTCCCGCCGAAAAAGCCTGGTCCGAATACAACCATCACTGGGCCGGCATCGTCGTTCTGTCGATGGGACTGCTGGCTCTGGTTGCACAAGCGGGAAAAATCTCCTGGGCGCGCAATTGGCCGCTCGCCTTTTTCGGCCTTTCGGCATTTCTGTTTCTCCGCAGCGATCCGGAGACTTGGCCGCTCGGTCCCGTCGGTTTTTGGGCGACTCTTGCGGACCCCGAGGTACTTCTGCATCGTTTTTTCGCGTTGCTGGTTATAGCGTTGGCGGTATTCGAATGGCGCGTGCAAACGGGGCGTGTTACGTCCGGCCGCGCCCGGTTGGCCTTTCCGGTGCTGATTGCCGTCTCCGGCGCATTGCTTCTAACCCACTCCCATAGCCTCGGAAACCTCAAGGAGGAAGTCCTTGCCGAGCTGAGTCATATCCCGCTCGCCATTCTCGCCGTGACGGCGGGGTGGTCGCGCTGGCTGGAGTTGCGACTTCCTTCCGAGAATGAGACGCGAAGTGTCATGGCGCGCCTCTGGCCACTTTGCATCGCTCTGATCGGAGTTGTTCTGCTGAACTATCGCGAAATGTGATTCGGGGCTACTAATTTGAAGTAGGGAATTGGCGCGAAAGAAATTCTGGTTCCGGGACGTGGACTCGAACCACGATACTCAGCTCCAAAGGCTGATGTCCTACCGATTAGACGATCCCGGAACCGGCCCAAATAGTGTAGCAGACGCCTACAAATGCGCCCAAACGCCGTGAAATCCACGCGCTTCCGGCTCCTCGACGGCCACGCCGTTCCCGGACGGCCAGTGATAATGATAGAGTTTCCCGAGCAGCACTAGCGAGTGCCGAGAGTCGGCTTCGCGTCTGGAAACTTTCTCACTCATTTGCGCGTAGGATGGACAGGGGAAATGCACGCATGAAGCGCCGGGTTTTGCTCCGAGAACCGATCGGCGTGGCGTTGCAAACCCTGCGCAATCACAAAATGCGCTCTTTCCTGATGCTTCTGGGCATCATTCTTTCGGTTTCCACTCTGATCGTGGTGATTGCGCTGATCTCCGGGGTCAACCGCTACATCGCCGACCGCGTGGCCAATCTCGGTTCAAACGTCTTTCTTCTGACGCGCTTCCCCATCATCACCGACGTCGAAGAGTACGTGAAGGCCAACCGCCGCAACAAGAAGGTCACCTGGGACGACTTCGAATCTCTTCGCGACAACATGAAGCTGCCGCTGCGTGTCGGCGTGGAACTGCGTATTGACTCAAAAGTCCGCGCCGGGTCGCACGGCCTCAACGACACCAATATCCGCGGCGTGACCGCCAACATGGCGGATATCGACCCGGTCGTGCCGCGAGACGGGCGCTACATTTCCGAAGGTGACGATCAGAGCCGCGCTCAGGTCACGATGATCGGCAATGACCTGGCCAGCCACCTCTTTCCCGGCGTCGACCCCATCGGCCACGAACTCTTGATCGAAGGCCGGCCCTTCCTGATCGTCGGCATTGCGAAAACCATCGGCACAGCCTTGGGCCAATCACAAGATAACTTCGCCTACATTCCGATCCAGACTTATTTCAAAATGTACGGAACCAACGACACCATCTGGCTCAACATTCAGGCGCGCGGGGCGGAGTGGATGGAGCAGACGCAGGACGAAGCGCGGGCCATGATGCGCGCGCGCCGCCACCTGTCTCCCAACGAAAAAGATAATTTCGGAATCTTCGACCAGGCCACATTGATGGACTTATGGAAAAAGCTGACAGGCGTCATCGCTACGGCCATGGTCGGCGTCGTCTCCGTCTTTCTAGTGATCGGTGGTGTCGTCATCATGAACGTGATGCTCGCCACCGTTACGGAGCGGACGCGCGAAATCGGTATCCGCAAAGCCCTTGGCGCCCGCCACAACGACATTCTCCTGCAATTCCTGGTTGAAGCCACGGTCATGGCGGCAATCGGTGGCGCCATCGGCGTCAGCCTGGCCTATGCAATCGCAGGCCTCACGACCGCCCTGACTTCCGTTCCCATGAACGTTCCAATTGCCGCCGTTCTAATCGCGGAGCTAATCTCCGCCGCCGTCGGAGTTTTCTTCGGCGTCTTTCCGGCGCGCCGCGCCGCGGGCCTGCAACCTATCGAAGCCTTACGGCAGGAATTATGAAGGCGCTGCCAATCACCATGCGCATGAATCTTGCCGAGAACGCTCAGATGGCGCTCACCACTCTGCGTGAGAACAAGATGCGCTCCTTTCTCACCGTTCTCGGCGTGGTCATCGGCATCACCGCTCTTCTTTCCGTGGTTTCCATTCTCGTCGGCGTCTACGGCGACGTGAACGCTTATTTGTCCGATTATGGTTCCGAAACTTTGTTCATCTTCCGCTTCGATCCGGGCATCCATACTGGAAGGCTTACTCCCGATGAACGCGCGCGCAAGCCGCTCTCGCTCGAGGACGCCGAGGCCATTGCGCAATTCTGTCCCGCGGTGCGCGCTGTCACGGCGAGCGTCTATCCACGCTGGACCGATGAAGGTCCCGTTCGCGGGCCGGTCACCGCGCGTTATCTCAGCAAGGAAGTCTCGGGGATTGATTACAACGGGACGCTTCCCTCCAACGAAGAAGTCTTCAATTCCAGGCCACGAACCGGGAGGTTCTTCAGCGACGCGGAAAACATGCATCGCGCGGACGTCGCCGTTATCGGTCCCGATATCGCCAAGACTCTCTATCCGGATATGGAGCCGCTCGGAAAACCTATCCAGGTTGACGGCGTTTCCTACGAAGTCATCGGCGTTCTGGAGCCACGCAAGGGCCAGCTCGTCAAGGATCAGTCCGCGGACAAAGCGGTGATGGTCCCGTATCGGACGTATCACAAGCATCTACCGCAGGACGACGAAAACATGATTGGCGCCGTTGCCTACCCGGGCCGCATGTCGGAAGCCGAAGACCAGATTCGTGGCGTTCTGCGGCGGCGCAGAAACGTGCCTTACAGTAAGCCTGACAATTTTGGAATTTCCAGCGCGCAGCAGATTGCCGATCAGTTTCGCCAGATCACCGCGTCCGTGGCGCTTCTGATTTCCGTCATCAGCTCCATCGGGCTTCTTGTCGGCGGTGTCGGCGTGATGAACATCATGCTCATGTCCGTCACGCAGCGCACCCGCGAGATCGGCGTACGCAAAGCCATCGGCGCGCGCCGCCGCGACGTCATCTGGCAATTTCTCACGGAAGCCGTTGTGCTCACGGGCGCGGGAGGCGTCATCGGCGTTTTGCTCGGCGGCGGCATCAGCTTGCTGATCAATCTGGCGGTGCCTAGTCTGCCGTCAGCCATCCCGCTCTGGGCCGTCGTCCTCGCTGTCGGCGTCTCCATGAGCGTTGGCCTTTTCTTCGGCATGTACCCCGCCATCAAAGCCGCCCGCCTCGACCCCGTCGAGGCCCTGCGCTACGAATAATTACTCGCTTTCACACAATCTCTGGAAGAGGCATCTCTGGACGGAAACGAGGGTGGAGTCGCAGTTGTTGCCCCTGAGAAGAAAACCCCGTCTAGTAGCCCTCGGAGCGGATCCCTAGAAGTGCCGGGCCGCCTCCAGTGAGAAAAGCGGTTGAAGCTTCACGTTGCAGCTGATGAGCTTTGCGCAAAAGATCGGTGAATTCGGCGCGTGCTCGCAGCGCATCGAGCCAGGGGTCTCGTACCATCGCCTGATGGCAGAAAAATCCATTGTTAATGGCGCGAGACAGCATTTCCAGCGCCGGACCTTCCGCTCGTAAGTAACTGAGTTGCCTTGCCAGATAATACATTCCCTCCGGGTCCCGGAACGTGGCCTTCATCAGCTCTTCGCTTGTCTCCAGGCTTTCCTCGCGCTTGCCTTCCAGGAGCGCGCGCAAAGACGTCAGATACAATTTTCCAAGCCGCCACGGTTTGGCGAGTTCCCGTTGCCGGAGCAAGGACACAGCCTCCTCAACGCGCCCGAGCGTGGCCAGAGCCAGGGCTATTCCATATCCATAATCGCTCCCGGAAGCTTCGAGCGCCTGCTCATAATCGCCAAGCATGAAGTAAGTGTGCATCACGCTCGTGGAAATCATCGGGTCCAGACGGCGGGCTTCCCGATGAGCTACCAGCGCCGGCTGCAACAATCCGCAGTAGCGGCACACATGGGCCAGCCCCGCAAAGAGTTCCGCGTCGCTCCTTCGCCGATCGGCGCGGTCCAGGAGGCGTTTCATGGCATCCAGTGAGCGGCCCTGATCAACCTGGACGTGCGTATATAAATTGTGAGTGAGCGTCAAATTGGGATTGAGCCGCAGCGCCGTCTGAAACGCTTCCTCGGCCGAGCGCAGTCCCTCGAGTGACCCCAGGTTGTACTTATCGCTGAGCCAGCGTGCACGCCCCAGCCTCGCCCAAGCCGACGCGTACGATGGGTCCAGGCTGACGCAGCGCTCATACATCTGGATGGCAGCGCCAAGATTCTCCCATTGCCTGCCGAACTCGTTCGCCTGCAAGTAGATCTGATAAACCGTTGGGCTGGCAGGCCGGTCTTTTTGCAGCGACTGGTGCTCTTGGACCGTCAGCGAAGGAAGAATAGACTCCACGACGCGACGCACTAGGTCATCATGAAGTTCCAGTAGTTCGTGAGTCGTTGCCTGCGAGGAGTGCGACCAAAGCAGCGTTCCGCTTGGCGC